>Ga0307507_10012845_pt1 | contig 10276 bp, 2 predicted proteins | sample 7_EM_MG_FD_207223 | JGI IMG/M metagenome (GOLD analysis project Ga0307507, IMG submission 207223) | Populus trichocarpa ectomycorrhiza microbial communities from riparian zone in the Pacific Northwest, United States - 7_EM | ecosystem: Host-associated > Plants > Roots > Unclassified | place... | reverse complement strand
GTTTTTTTTTACTTCTGTGTTTTTACTGCCGTCACTTGGCTCACAGGAGCTCGCCTTAGGAAGGGGGATGTACTGTCACGGCACTGACCTGACGCGTTGTTATGGCTACGCGTATGCATGAGCACGGGCCTGACCCCTGAGCAACACGTATATATACCTGCCTCGTCTCCTGTACATAGATCCTCACACGACATCGTTTGTCAATAATACACAGTCACAGTTACCTCGTTGACCCTCTGCACGTACTGTGACAGTTTTAAACGCAAGGTATAGTTAACTTTAGAGAATAAGTCTATTTATTATATTAAAAGTCTTTATTAATTTGTTAACATATTATAGCAAATTTAGATAGGTTTTTTAGTAGTTCTCTACCTACTAACTAGGCTTTAATCTTATCTAAAATAGCTTATTAAAGGGCAGCAACTCTAGTGGCTTTATTCCAATCTAGCTCGCTAATAAGGCCTAAAAATTCTAAAAAGAAGCTAGTAAAGTCTTAGTTCCATTATTATAGGTTTTTAAGTTTAGTAACAGCTATGTGTTTATAGCTGGCGTTATTATACGTTCGTTCTAGCAGAGAGATAAAGGTTTTAAAATTAACAAAAGTGCTATTGCGGAAGAATGGATTTATGGTTTATATAATATCCTTACTTAAACAAGATATTTTATAGTTAACCTTGCTAGCCTTAGTAGGGTATTAATTATAGTTTATTAAGAGTTTAAGACAGAGCTTAGTTATAAAGGGATATAGGTTATTTTAGTTTTTATTAAACATCAGAGGATTAGGAAGCTTTTTAGATTTTATAGTAGGTACTAGGTTCGCTATAGGTATAGGTTAAACTACTATTACTAGTTTAGTATTCGCATTTAACGCATTAGGTTTAGGTACCGTTATTTTAATTTTGTTTATAGGTGTTACTGTTAGGATCTATAACATAAATGCCTTAATGTTGCGGAGTTCTTTATAGAGTACTTCTATTAATCGCTGGTACTAGGCTTCTAGTGCAGCCTGCTGCTAAGCTAAGGCGTCTATAAAGAACTGTTATATTATAGTTAACTATTCCCTAACTAGGGTTATAATACTTATAGTTATTAAAAGGGATTTGGGTTTGTTTGCCATTTTAATAGTAGTTGTTTTAACATAATATAATATAAGGGCGCGAAGAGGCTTTAGGGAAGATTTAAAGGAATAATATAAATTCTATCTAAATCTAAGGGTATATAGCTCTTACAGGGTACAAGACGTTGCGTAAAAAAGAGAAAGGAATATAGGAAACGTATAATTAAATATTTAAGGTCTTGGCAGTAGATGCGTGGGCATAAGCCCACGCGGATTTTAACAGGTTTTAACCAAATCCCATTATATTAGTGGAATTTAGTGGAATTTGATTAAGTTAGCGGAATTTGGCAGAATTTAATTGACTTGGTAGAATTTGGTAGAATTTGATTAAAGTGTCGAAATTTATCTATTAAGTGTTTTACCGAGACATTCCTACTATAACTAGGCTAGTCCCATTATACGGCCTTTACTACTATTTATAAAGCCAGTTCTTTAGTTATTTCTAAGTCCTATAGCTTCTCTGTAATTATCTAGTATGCTTAATATAGTATTAGATAAGCTCTTTCTACTATTCTAATAGACTAGTAAGCTTCTACTAGGACGCTCTTAGTTAATATAGCTATTATTATAGCGTGTTATTGAAACTCCTTGCTTATAAAGTTCTTTCCAGCATTATAGGTAATGTAGTTAGGTGGTCTAATATAGGTGTTAATTTAGTAGAGTTATAGGATATCCTAGGTATACTTTATAAAGATATTATATAGCTATCTCATAGCTTGAAATTTAGTAGCTTTATTAATTATATAGAGAATAGGGCTCCTGTTAATATATATAATGTTAATAAAGATAGAGTGGTTAAAATTAGAGTCTTAATCTTCTTATAATATAAACTTAAACTATCTAGGAGATTTACTGTATTTCTGGCAATAGGAACAGTGTTTAGTAAGGTAGTTAATAGCCTACTTATTAATATTATTGTAGCTAGAGCGTTCTAGTACCTTATATAGCTTATCTGCCAATAGATATCCAAAACGACGGTAGAGTTGGCGGAGTTTAGTAGTGGTTAGGTAGTAAGGGTTTTAATTAAACAAGTAGGTTATAAATAACTATAGTAACTCTTTCTATAATGTCACGGCACTGACCTGTCGTATACTGTCTCGTACTGTTTCCTACTGTTGGCTGGCCCACCATTAGCGCCTTGGCGGGCTGGCCCTACTATTTATATATAATACCCCCTTTCCATCTTCTTCTCCTCTTTATACCACAATGTAGTTATTTAGCCTACTTGCATTATAGCACTATAACAGTTTGTGGTATCTCTAATTGCGCCCTATTACGACCTTTGTTTTTTTCCCTCTTTCTAAGTATACTGTCTTTGTTTTCCTAGTGTAATTGCAACCTGGCGCGACTAATAATACTATACCACAGTCCTAGATAACCCTAGCACAGTCCTAGATAATCTTAGTATAATCTTAGATAATCTTAGTACAGTTATAAACAATCTTAGTATTATAGCCAGCCTTATAGATTTCAATTGCCTTACCTAGATCCCTTAAAATGGGTAACTATAACATGGATAATACCCCGTTGACGAACCTACGCAAAGCGCTTGCCTGCCTCTTTAATACCTCCCACACCCATATTGCCTAGGTAATTAGGAATGGCCTAGAGTACCCTAAGGACCTTAATATAGTAGGAACCTTCTAGTACCTTTCCATATATACAACCTTTTTGACTAGCGTTAAGAACGGCCTCTAAGCCGTCTATAATAAAGGCCGAACTATAAAGTCTTAACTTAAAGAAGCTTAGCATAGAATTAACTCCCTTAAGACGCTTAAACTACGTATATAATAAAATGAACAACAAGCTCTTGTATATACTAAGACTATACAAAGTCTAAGCTCTTAGATTACTATACTTACCTAGACTATTACTAAGAAGAATATAGCTACTAGCTCCCCTCTTCTAACTAAGCCCTATAGAAAAAAGCGTAAAGCAAAAGATCTAACCCCGTTTAATGGCAAGGGATCACCAATTAAAAAATAAGAAAAATTTAAGATATAGGAAATAAAGATCCAAGGCATTTTCTAGAGAAATGCAAAGTGCTTTAAGACTTTAATAGACGAAATCCTCTATATGTTAGACATGCTGATAGATAAGGCCTATAACTATATTAAGCATGGCCTTAATATACTACGTATATACCTAAACGACTTAAGCAAATAGACCTTCTCCAACCGAGAGTCTATGCTTGTGTATATAAGGAAGTACTATAAAACTATTAATACAACCTAAGCAGCTAAAAATAAGTTGGATACCTTAAGCTAGGGCAAGTATAACTACTAGTCCTAGAAAGCAGAGCTTAATAAGTTAATAATTAAAGCAAACAAGACTAAGGAATAAAAAGTAGACTTACTTAAGAAGAATATTTCACTAAAGATAAAAGACCTAGCCCTTACCCTTAGCCGTAAAATCGGCGATGCTGACTATAAAGGCTGGAGTAAGCAGATGGACGTGTTCGCTTATAACCTATAGAACTATGCCCACTATATAAAGCTGAATACCGCTAAGCCAAGTACCGCTGGCGGCTATTGACCTATATTACCTAATAACAACACCTTAGTACTGGCACTATAGAATGACCTAATAGACCTTAACGCCGTTAAATTTGGTAGCGGTAGTAGTAGCCTCCCTAACAATGTCTAAAGACACCATATAGATAATAGACTTTGTATAGCATGTGGTTAACCTGGCTACTGGAAAGATGCTTATAACCCTAGGGTAAACCTAAATCCCCTCCCAATACTACTGCGCTAACCTCCTCCTAGCCGTGGTGGATTTTTTAGCAGAGGGGATAGCAACCAAAACGGTAACCACAGACGAGGATATAAGTTTAGATATAGAAACCTACCTCCACAATAGCCTTCCCTAATATAGCCCCAGCTAATGGTCCTATACGCGAACTATGGACAAGTGCTCCGTATTGCTACTAATTATAAGACCGGCTATGTTATCAGTAAAGTACCCTCTAGTATATATACACCGTCGGAGACTGATATATTAGGATATACTAGCCAAGACTATAGCCACCAGCCAAGCCCTATAAGTTAGTTATTAAAAGGCCAACCCTTGGACTAAGTCGCCTCTAAGGGTTAGAACTATATAGGGAGGAGGATAAAAGGATTAGATCTATGCTACTAGATTAGTTAGACTTTGTTTTAAGTTAACTACTACTTAACCTTAGAATAGTAAATAACGATAGAAATGCTATCCTTATTTAGACCTACCTCTCTTTACTATGTAACCTACTCCTATAAGTTTTTATTAAAACAGTAAGCCTTGTTAATACCAGTAGTACAGCACTAGTATTTATAGACAAAGACTTGCTTATAAAAAAGCATAATATTATAACAAAAAGACTTCTAGTCCTAAAACTACTCTACCTTGCTAACGGACTCCCATCTAGCTTTATTACCCACTACTTTATAGTAAAAATGATAATCGGCCACTATATAGAATCTATGCTTTTCTACATTACGAAATTATTACCCTCTATACTAGTAATTCTTGGAATGCCCTAGCTTAAAAAACATAACCTAAGGGTAGACTTCCCTGCTCTAAAGCTTAAGTTTAACTCTAATTACTATGCCTATAACTGTCTCCTATAGCATATTCCTAATTGTGACCAAGTAGCACTATACGGACGCATCGCAAGGCCAACGCTTAGATACCGTTAGCTGATAATAAAAGAGGTGCCTAATACTAGTGACCTAATATACGCAATAAATAAAGCGGAGATCTTAGAAGACTAGACCACCACCCTATCCCTAAAAAAACAAATACTGCCAGAACTATAAGTCCCCTATATACACCCGCTTAACCTAGGTCAGCTAACAAGACACCTAACTTTAAGTTATTTGCCATATATATATGCGACCGCACGTATAATAGCCAAAGATGTTATAGCCAAGACTAAAACCAGAGCAATTAAGACCTCCCCCCTATAACGCCTAACCTCACACCCGTCTCCTGCGTGTACCGTATAGGGCCACTGCCTTGTTTCCGCCCCCCTAGGCCGACTAAGCTGTGCCAGCTTAGCCGTAGCACTAAAGAACCAGATACGCCCCAACCTAGACAATATTAGATGCACTTATACCGTTAATTTCACCCAGTTCTGTAAACAAAAAGACATAAAGGTAATAAGGATCTATATAGCGGAGCTAGTAGAACTAGTTAAATAAGAAGAACACTAATAGCTGCTTAAAGAGCTGCCTATAGGCCTAATAGAAGTACTAAACCTATTAAAAAGATCTTTCTGCTAGCTAGTGGAAGGTAACTATATAATAGAGGAAGCCCGTAAAGCGCTACCCCCTTATTTTTATAACTTCCTTAAGACAAACCTAAAAACTAAGCCTAAGTTTCTACGCCGAAAGATAGTTAATACTAATGTTAAGAAATTCCTAAAAGGCAAACTAGGATTAACCTATAAAGATATTCTATAACGCTTACTAAAAGAGTTTCGCGAATATATTAAACACTTCCTCCTTAAGAATGCAGATAAGCTGCCCCCTTACTAACTATAGGACCATAAAATTAAGATTATACCCGGAAAGCAGGCCCCGTATTATAAGAATAGACTACTCTTACCTACTAAACTTAGTTGTGTAAAGAAATGGATTAATAAGATACTAGATAAGGGTTTTATCCGCGAATTAACCTTACTAGCCACTACACCACTTCTCCTTGCTGCGAAACCTGGTGGTAGTATATAAATCTGCTATAACTACTAAGGCCTAAATATAGTTACTATTAAGAATCGGTACCCATTGCTACTAATCCGCGAGATATTTAATGCACTCTATAGTGCTAAGTACTTTACTAAGCTTGACGTAATTGCTGCGTTTAACCGGATCCGGATTGCGGAAGGTTATAAGTAGCTTATAGCATTTATTACCCGGTTCGGACTCTATAAGATATTAGTTATACTATTTAGTCTCTATAATACGCCCGCTATATTCCAGAACTATATTAACCATATTTTATACAACGCCCTTAATAACTACTGCACTGCCTACTTTAATAATGTCCTTGTCTTCTTTAAAACACGCACTAAGCACACTAAATATATAAATAAAGTTATCTAGAGACTCGGCAACGCCGGACTATAGATTGATATTAATAAGTCTAAGTTTTATACTACTAAAACAAAATATCTTGGCTTGATTATCTTAACTAATGGCATAACTATGGACCCTAAGAAGGTGCAGGCCTTATAGAAATAGAAGGACCCGACGTTAATTAAAGAACTATAGCAATTTCTTAGCTTCGCGAACTTTTACTAACAATTTATCCAAAGCTACTCCGTAGTTATTGAACCTATAACTAGGCTACTAAAGAAGAGTACTAATTAGTTATGGGGCCCTAATTAAGCATAAGCCTTTTAGACACTAAAGATAGCGTTTACTACAGCACTAGTCCTAGCATACTACGACTATATAAAGAAAACCGTAGTAGAAACAGACGCCTTAAACTAGGCTTTAGGAGAAGTGCTTTACTAAGCTGGTAAAGATGGCAAACTTAAGCTAGTTGTATTCTTCTTTGCTAAGTACTCCGCCCTAGAATGTAACTATAAGATATATAATAAGGAGCTCCTAGTAATTGTAAAAGCACTAAAAAAATAGCGCCCTAAACTATAAGGAACTAAGTAACTATTTAAGATTATTACGGACTATAAGAACCTCTAGACCTTTATAATAATAAAACAACTAAACTAGTGCCAAGTCTAATGGGCTGAGTTCCTCTTTTAGTTTAACTTTGTTATTACCTATAGGCCTAGCACTAAAGCCACGATCCTAGACGCTCTTAGCCGTCTCCTAGGCGTAGCACCTGCTAATACTAGTGACGAATGTCTACGACACCAAGACTGCGTTATTTTACTATAAAAAAAAGTCGACCCTACTATTCTAGAAGAGCTGCTGAGCAAATCCCAAGACCAGAGCGTTAAAGACTTTATTATAGTAATAGACCTAGAGCCTAAGAAAAAACCCCTTAAGGAGCTTATTAAGAATGCCTATAAGGAGAATAAACTTGCTAGAAATATGTTGGCTGCGCTATATAAACAGAAAGGCCGTAAAGCACGTCACTGGCCTAAGCAGATTAGGAAGTTACTCCACTATAATAAATCTAAATATTTAATTGTTGACGGCCTAATCTACTATAGGAATTAAGTATTTGTCCCTAATTTACCTAAACTCTAACTAGAAGTCGTACACCATATGTATAGTTTGGGTCCTGTGGGCCACCTAGGCCGCGTTAAGACGCTAAACCTCCTTAATTAAACCTATTAGTGGCCAGGTATTTTATAGTTCATGGCTACCTTTGTAAAAGACTGCGCTCTCTGCTTCTATATAAAGACCCTACGCTTAGCACTGCCCGGTTTCCTAAAACTATTAGAACTACTAGTCCGCCCATAGACCAATATCTCTATTGACCACGTCATTAACCTGCCTAAGTGCCTTCGTAACGGCAAAACATATAGATATATCTTTGTCGTTGTTAACCGCCTAATAAAAATAAGACACTTTATTCCTATTACTGGCCTAAATACTAAGGAGCTCGTTAAAGCATTTATTTATACTGTCTATAAGTTACACGGCGCTCCAAATACTATCGTTTCTAATAGAGGCTCTTTATTTATTTCTAACTTCTGGTGTCGCCTAAACTAGCGCCTAAAGGTAACCCTAAGCCCTAGTTCCGTATGGTACCCTAAAACAGATAGCCAAACCGAGATTATTAATGCAGCAATAAATAAGTACCTATGCGCCTTTGTGAGCTTCACCTAAGACAACTAAGTAGATTGGCTCCCCCTTGCCAAGTTTGCCATAAATAACCAGATTAATAAGACTATGGGAATCTCACCGTTCTTTACTAACTATGGCTACAACCTACGTCTAGGCGTTAAACCAGCGGGCCCCTAGCTATTAGCCCTATCTATATATATAAAGAAGAAGTACCTATAAGCTAATACTATTATTAACCACTTTAAGCGTATCTTAACCCAGCTTAAAGCCCTAGCTTGTATCTCCTAGTGACGCTATAAAGACAATGCTAATATAAAACGAGACAAAGGTATAATATTCAAAAAGGATAATATGGTTATAGTTAGCCTTGAAAATATAAAGACTAACCGGCCTAAGAGGAAGTAGGATAATAACTGGGACGGACCCTAGCCCGTCCTAGCTGCCTATAGAGGAGTAGTTGTAGTTAACCTCCTAAACTATATCCGCGTTAATAAGTCTTTCTATACTTTAAAAGTCCGCCTTTGGTTCCCTAAAGAGATCTCTAGTTAAGCACACATTAATAAAGAGGAACGTTGTAATGTCACAGAAAGGATAGCTGAAAGAGATAATAATAGCAACATTACGGACAAGTGGGAATTTAAAAAGATCCTTAATATATATAATAAATAAATGGATGAGTATGGCCTAATATATTGTATTAAGTGGAAGTATTATAATAAAGAAACCTAGGAACCTAAGAAGTCCCTAAAAGGGTATAAGTGCGTACTATATAAGTTCTATAAACAATACCCTAAGAAGCCCAGACCCCCAGACTGGGCATAAGATAAGGAAAAGTTACGCCAAGGTTATAGCCAACCACGATGTTAATTTATAGTGGTTGAGATGTTATAGAACTTTAACCACCGGTTAAAGTTATCTAATTAGCCAGATTCTTGCCAAGGAACGCTATAAAACGCCACGCAGATTAATTCTAGTGGCGGTATAGAGTTCTACTAACTTTATTTACTAAACTGACCAATTAGGATTTTCTATCCCCGGGATAGAAAATCACTATTGGCTTAGCTAAGGGCGGTAAGCGGAACTAATATCTTCGCGACAAAAACCAGCCCCCGCGTATTACCTGTTTTTAGAGTTATTTATTTAGTTTGAGGACTAAACCTTCTAGGGGAGAAGAGTACTGTTACGGCACTAACCTGTTGTATACTGTCTTGTACTGTTTCCTACTATTGGCTGGCCCACTATTAGCGCCTTGGCGGGCTGGCCCTACTATTTATATATAATACCCCCTTTCCATCTTCTTCTCCTCTTTATACCACAATGTAGTTATTTAGCCTACTTGCATTACAGCACTATAACATATAATATAAAGGGGTGACTAAATTAGCGAACTACTAATATTAATTTTATTAGAGTGACTAGGACGTTCTTAAGGTTATTATTATTATTTATTGCTTAATGTCCAATTTGGATCCCTATTGGGCCCACGCGGACTACTCCTTATATATATATAGGGAGAAAACTCTTTTGAGAAAACCCTATAATCCGTCTCCCTACCTTTTAGGACTCGCCTATAAGGCGCCTACAAGTCGCCTATAGTGCTCTACTACCTTACTTTTTAACCTCCTTAAGAACTACTGCTGCCGTAACAAGCCTACGGACGCGCTAGTATCGCAAACTTTACTCTACTACTGTAGAGTTATTAGGGGGCGCCTATTACTCGCCCCTTTGCCTTCTATTACCATTTCCTTTATAACCTAAAACTGGTCTAGTATATTTTAGCTAATAAGCCACTAGGTAACCGCCTTAAGACCTTTTTATATTAAGAGTAGTATGTTATAGTTCTTTATGCTAGCTACTAAGAGCATAGCTTTTTAGTTGGTGCGTAAGGGGCATAATAGTATTATATATTTTAGTGTCTGTTTTAGCTAGCCACATTTATATCTTGGGCTGCCTACTAGGACACCTACCTAATAGAGCCAATCTTTTAGTCCTATTATCCCTGTTCTTAAGAGTATTACTATTATATTTTCTGCCTTTATTAGGCCTTCTCGGAGCTCTTAAGTATTTACCCCCTATAGCGTTAACTATGCCATAGCTTAGGTTTCTCTTACCTAAGTTAGCCTCTGTACCTTTAACTCCTATACGCCTCTCTAGTGTTAGTCTAACCAGTATTATATTGCGGAAGATGGTTTCCTAGCATTCTTTTATGCTTTACTTTAGCTTCTTTCTTTTTCTTACTGTTATCTTTACTGGCTTTTTACGCGTCTCCCTTTCTCCTCTATATAGGCCTAGGCCCTAACGTAGCACTATTCTTCTTCTACTTTCTTTACCTATTTCTCTAATATCTCTTCCCTACTTTAGGGTTGTTGGTTTATTCTCCTATAAGGCGCCCTAGGGTCCCTCTATAGTTTATTTAGGC
>Ga0307507_10012844_pt1 | contig 10276 bp, 13 predicted proteins | sample 7_EM_MG_FD_207223 | JGI IMG/M metagenome (GOLD analysis project Ga0307507, IMG submission 207223) | Populus trichocarpa ectomycorrhiza microbial communities from riparian zone in the Pacific Northwest, United States - 7_EM | ecosystem: Host-associated > Plants > Roots > Unclassified | place... | reverse complement strand
ACAGGATTGGAAGGTAATGCCCAGAGGCCATAGTCAAACAGTAGTATATAACTAGATTTGGATATCTTACATAATAGATTGATCTTTTGTCTTGAACTACCATCTTGTCAGCAGTATTGCTTTCCTCCTGCACTACATGTAGTACTTTGTATATCTGTACTTCCTACAGTATGCATAATCATGTTGGGCCAGCTGAGTATCTTGTAACTGCTCATTTCTCACTTATGGGTGTTGATCCTAGATTGACCACCCATTCTTGCCTCCTCCTTCCCTCTTGGCTTCAGCTATGTGAGAAGTTCAGAGTGAACGCTTCACAGATCTTGGCAAATATTGCATCCCAGTCTTTGATAGCTTGTTCACTTGTTCCATCAACTCTTACATCTCTACCACCACTGCATCTATTGCTTTCCAGCAGGCATGCTATTATAGCTGAAACCAATAGGCAAGCATTATTGTGTATTATCAGGTCACTGACACTCTGCTCCAAGAGAACAAGTGTCAGCACCAGTTGATCAGGGCAGATCTTATCAGATCTGCAGTGATTCCTTTCCTGCATCTGTATCCAGCCTCTTGTGGATTTCCTAAGGGGTAGTAGGGACTGTAGCTTTGGATTTCTGAAGCAATATCAGTCCTCACTAGGATACACCTGCATCCAGTCTCTTTCCCTCTTTCTTTCTCTCTTTAGACCAAGCTTCAACTGAGATCATAGCTGGGTCTCCATACCATTGCCATTTCAGCTTGCCATATGACTTTCATCAACAGCTCCTGCATTTAACACACAGATAGTGTGTTACACTTGGCTTATATATCCACTGGGGATAATGTGGAAAAATAGGGTAAATAATAATAATAATGCTCCCTTTTAACTGCTAAAATTAGTTGAAAGATATTTAAAATCTTTTGTCTCATTCTAGCCATTTTTTCCCATCAGAATTATTAAGAATTTTATGGGTGGATAAACATTGAAGATATTGGAAAAGAAATTTCTGTAAAAGGCAAGTCCATATCTGCACAGCAAATATGTGGAAGATATGTTAATAACTATGAGGCAAAGAAACTTCTAAATTTAGCAGTATTCTCAGATCTAACACTTGCTTGATAAGGCTACACCTGGAATCTAACTAGCAGGCCTGCCAGTTAGCTGCCAGCTGCCACCCAGTGAATATAGGGCTTGTTGCTGCCCCCCCCCCCCCCCAGGCCAGCCTTGGTGCTCACTGTTTTCAGGGTCCAAAAGTGCACTTCCAAATATGGAAATGTATGCTTTTCCAAATGAAAAATAGTGATAAAATAGGGAAAATTTTAAGAAAAAGATAGAGGGTGGTACTTACTGTTGATGTCAACATTGGAGGTGCTTTGTCAGGGTCCAGTGCACATTTTCAAATAGCAATAAAATATGAAAAAAATATGAAAAAAATAGAGGATGGTGGATGTTGTTTTCAGGGTCAAGTACATATTTTCAAATATAGAAAGTGAGGCTGTACAAAAAGAAAAATGGCAATAAAATAGGGAAAAAATCAGAAGAAAAATAAAGGGAATGGTACATGCTGTTCCCAGGGTCAAGGGTGCATTTCTATATTTTGGAAATGTGAACTAGACCCTGAAAACAGCACCTACATTTTTTTCTGATTTTACCCATATTTTATTGCATTTTTTCATGTTTGCACAGCATCACTTTCCATATTTGGAAATGCACACTGGACCCTGGAAAGGGCACCCACCATTCTCCTTATTTTTATTCTGATTTTTCCCCATTTTATTGCTATTTTCCTTTATACAGCCTCTCTTTCTATATTTGGAAATATGCACTGGACCTTGAAAACAGCACCCACCATCCCTATTTTTTTCTGATTTTTGTCCTATTTTATTGCTATTTTACATTTTGTATAGCCTAACTTTCCATATTTGGAAATGTGCACTGGACCCTGAAAAAGCACCCCAACATTGTCACCAACAGTGGGTACCACCCCCTATCTTTTTCTTAAAAATTTCCCTATTTTATCACTCTTTTTCATTTGGAAAAGTGCACATTTCCATATTTGGAAGTGCACTTTTGGACCCTGAAAACAGTGAGCACCAAGGCTGGCCCTGGGGAGCCCAGCAACAAGCCCTATATTGACTGGGTGGCAGCTGGCAGCTAACTGGCAGGCCTGCTAGTTAGACTACAGGTGTATCTTTTATTATTTACTCCATTTTTCCACATTATACCCAGTGGATATATAAGCCAAGGCCTGCAGTATTTTCTCATTATTTGAGGCCAATTCTTTTCCCCAGCTATGTTTATTTCAATATTTTTGAGTTAAAAATCTTCAAATGCTGCCACCAAACATGCTGCCTGGCAGCCATGCTGTGAGCTTCTCACTGCCTCAAGTATGTGGGCTGGCGTTCAAAAGGGAGAACAGTAGAGGGTGAGGGTGGAGGAAACAAAACCCATGCAGTGAGATACCCACTGTTGCATCCATAACTGCCCACTCACCTGCTCATGATGCCTTTGCCTTCAAGTACACAGCCCATAGGGCTGTCATGCCCTTTGTTTCTGCCTCAACACCCCTCCTTGCTCTGCCTACACACATGCTCAGCCTTGCACCTCACCCATTGTTCAAGATGCAGAATGGTGGTCATTGAGTACTTGGGCCTGGGAATTCCACCTGCTATCTGCATCTGCCCTACCTTCCAAAAACATGCCACCTCTGATGTGGAGGTGCAAGAGGTGGAGAGAAAGCATGAAGAGGAGGAAGATTTGATAGTCCAATAGATATACCATTTGTCAGGATGATCCATTTATGAAATCAGAAATATTTTAACCCTAGAATGAAGTGAGGTACGAACATAGGGTTAGGGTGCAGTCTTTGTAAAGGCATGAGGTAAGCAAGGTAGAAACTCAGTCTGCTACCACAACAACCTCTGCATCAGTCTGAGGCCCCTTGAGCCTTGCTATCCCTTTTCTTTTCTCTTCACTCCACGTACCATGACACACTCTTCATCTTCAAGGCCAAACACCAAACACACACCCTCTCTATGCAAGCCATGTAGCACATCCACAAATACACTTCTTGTGTGAGTTTTTATTTTCTCATTGGATGCCTGTGATGCCCTCTGCACCATGCTAGCAACAACCAAGGGACACAATGCAGCAATACTGCTACAGGGGCCACTTAGGCTGGCAGACAAACAGAGGAGGCTGGACAGCAAGAGAAGGAGAATAGTGAGGTGAGGCCCAAGGAGCTCACTGCTGGCATGTTAATGCCTCACTAGTGATTGGCACGGGTAACCCGCGGGTGTTTTCACACTTACCTTTACCCTGACCCCATGCAAACCCGTACCCTTTCCATGGGTAAGGGTATTTTAAAGGTAGGGGTGAGGGTTTGTACAGGGTTTAGGGGGTCAGAAACCCACAGCGGGTGGATGCGAGGGTCAAAGACAATGCAGATGTATAGTACAAGCTAGCTAGACTTTCGGCGAGACTACCTAATCATATGTCATATAATCCCACCCAAACCTCAGCTCATCTTCTTCTCCTACGACATCTGGAAGGATGGCTGCCACCTTAATGTCAGCATCACGCACAAGTCCTAACTTGCTCCAAGCTCCAAGACACATCAAAGCACGAGTTGATGTGACACTGAGTCGATTACGGATGTGTGAGAGAACAAGTCGGCCTTTGCTGAAGACATGTTCAACATCGGTAGAGGTGGCTAAAACAGGGTGAGGCCTATGACAAACTGGCATGCAAATTGGACATACTGGGAATAGATAGGTAGTTCTGTGCCATCTGAGATAAGCAAGGGTAGACGGCATGCATTTCAACCCACCACAGAAGTGCGTCTTTGACGTTCTCGGGTCCCGTGCTCAGGTATTGTGCCAGCTCACTGCGAAGCTCCTCATTGACAGGCACTGAACTTGAACAGGACAGCAAGTCAATGAAGATGTTCTCTGATTGTGAAATAGGTGCCTAGGAGACTTTGTTTCAATTGTAAGGTAGTTAGAGTTATATACGATGTACCGATGTTGCTTCTGGTTCCTCCAACTCAGGAGACATGCCCGCATATCCTCTATCAAATTCCTCTTCGACAATCTCATGCGCTGTCTCGATCCAATCTTCTTCCCATCCAGCCAATTGGAAATAATCGAGTTTGCGCTTTGGATCGAGCACTGAGTGGACAGACATTAGTTGTGAGACTCGAGAACAGAGAAATTTGAGCTTACCCATTGCGATACAATATACTTCCAAGTAATCCGTCATATTGTAATACTTATTTAGTAGCCTCTTCCCAATTAGCATGGAAGCCCGGATTGAGGGGAGATACATCGTATTGAGAGCACCAGACGCGAGGTGCTTATCGATGTAGTCCATAGCGGGGATGACCTTCGAGAGGTTTGGTGTTTGAGCTGAGAAAAAGAGGGTCGCCTGCTTGAAGATCTAGAGAAGCTTTGAGCAACAAACTGTGAATAAGTGAAGCAACGTACCTTTAAAACACTGGAAAGCTTTTCGGCAATCGTCCATTCAATCTCTGAGAGCTCATACGACCAAAGCTTCATCTCACGAATACCAGTCAATTCATCCAGCGGCTTGCGGTATAAGAGCGCGAACTCTAGCATGTCGAATGTAGAATTCCATTGTGTAGCAACATCCTGAGGCATCATTCGAAGTGAGAGAGGTTTTTGTTTGGCTGCTATGCTCACCTCTGCATGTTGCTTGAGAATCAAGAACCATTGTGGAAGAATGATCGTTGTCGAATTCTTGACCACGAAGGTGAGTTTATGGAGCTAGTGTGATGAAACAAGTCAAACGTGAATTTAGTTTATGCTAGATTGAATCGGAGACTGAATTTACTTTAACCAAGACCAATCGCACTGGCTGTAAGCTCTCGTCAAGTTCTACAACCTCTTCCGCAGACATCTTGCCTCGAATATCAGCAAGTACTTCACTGTTGTCATCATCCTCGTCATCCTCCACTAAATCATTTCCCATCAGTTCCTCTTCAACTTCAATATCACCAGCAAGATCAGCAAGGGCTTGTGCAGCAGCATCAAGAGCGTCATCCGCTTCAGCCTTCGGAAGGTTGAACTGCTTCAAGATGCTCTTACTGACGAGGTTAAGGGTGTGTGTGAAGCACCGAGTATGATTTGCTGCACCAGGAAAGTCGTCCAAGAGCTTAGAAAGCTCATTGATCATCGTATCATTTGGTGTGGCATTGTCGCAAGTAATGCTGAGTACCTGCAGGACAGTGAGTCACCGAAACTGATGTAAAACAAATTCAAACTGACCTTATCTGAAATTCCAAAATCATCCAGAACTTTAGTGAACGCAGCGGCAAGGTTCAATCCCGAATGCGACTGGGCAACCTTGACAAGATCAAGAAGCATAGAGAAGGGAACACCATTCCGATCGAAGTGGGCAGTAACAGCGATGTACACCTTGGAATTCAGTGAGGTCCAAGCATCCATTCCAAAGCTTATCATGCCGTCGTGCTCCTAATTCAAGGTGAGTATCTGTTATGACATTTTTAAATGCTACTCATTACTGACCTGAAGCATCTTAGCAATCCTCTTTCGCACCCTCATAAATACTTCTTTGACATCACGGGAAACAGTTGAATGAGATGGTAAGTAATACTCTGGCCTCCCAGTTTTCATGAGGCTGCGAAATCCTCGGTCCTCAACGATGCTGAATGGGCGCATGCTTTCAGATACCCAGCGAACAATCTCGGCCCTATCAGGACATTGTCAGGATGAATAACTCTGAACACACCATCCCTCTTACCGGGTCTCCGCTTTGGTGTGTTGGCAATGTGAGTACGATACCTTTCCTTTCCCTTTGTGCTCAAATGCTGCTGTGATTGAGCCGTCCTGAAGCCCACCAAGAGTTTTGCGAGCCGACTCAATGTCAACCTTTGCATCCAAGGCTTTAGTGACAGTGTCTCCTCCCCAGCAAAGGACTGCATGATGTTTGAGGTTACTGCTTGATGTCTGGTCCAAGGTATCGAGGTAACACTGAACAATTCATTTGTTGGTGCCTTTACCCTTACAAACACCTGCCGAGCAGTGAAATTCATGAGCGCGACGGCCTTCAGAATTGTAGGTGATGTCTGGGATTGCACCAAAGAAAGCGTAGATCGGCGAGGTCCAATCCTCGATGAGACGCACTGGCAAAATTTGGTGAGTATTCATCAATGACATTCAAGGTCTATAATAAACTTACAAAGTTCTGCCTCAGCACTCTCCTCCTCCTCTTCCTCCTCATCATCGTCGCCATCATCGCCTTCATCCCCACACTCACTGGAGTCCACAGGTTCCAGGCCAGGCAACTCATCGAAGTTGTCATCAACCATGTCATGTCATCATCACTTCCGTCAGCTGCCTCCATGATTCGCAAGGCATTCCATGGTAGCACATTGGAAGGGAGATTGTCATTGTCAACCACAAGCTCGACAGATGGCTGTTGTTGTTGGCACAGCACGGCCGCGTCCTCCTCAAGCTTTCGCCGTTTAACAGCAGCGGGGTCGACATTGTCTATGGAGGCAAGGCTGGCAGTGAGGATGCATTTGTGAACACTGAGAGGACGTTGCTCAGGAATCGGTTTACTATGTGTAGGTGCCATTTCTTAGATAAAAGGCTCATAACTTACAAGGTATTTATAGGGCTTTGGCTACTTACTCTCTCAAAAAGGAGAGATGAAAGGAAGGTCTTTCTGAGCTCTTCATGATGGAAAAAACACTGGTGTTGAGCTGAAAGGCTGGGTAAAGGGGTAAAATATGCAGGTAGCTGGTCAATTATGTTGGTCAAGCATTTGATGCTCCACAGATCTGATTTTGAGTTGAGTTTTTAGTATATAGTCTACCTGTTCAGTACATGAATGATTACAAGGGCAAGTCGAGGCGACGCCCCCATCTTTTTTCTCATTTGAACTGATGAAAATCAATAGAAATACAATACACATGATGTACCTAGTTGTGTGCATGCAATTAGAGCCCTGGTTGGCTTTCATTGGAATAGAACCAATAAAGTCATTACAGGTGCAGGGAGCCCTGGTCGGCTTTCATTGGAATAGAACCAATAAGTTGTTATGGGTGTGGGATGTCACATGATGGATTGCTGGCACATGTATCTGGCATCCGAACAGACCCCTACCCTTCAAAGAATTAGACGGGTAACCCGACACCCGTGGTGAGGGTCAGGGTTTGGCTGGGGTTTCAATGTCTCTACCTCTACCCTTACCCACTGTACCCTTACCCACATACCCTTAGGGGTTCCCAAACCCTTGCACATCACTATGCCTCACCTCAACTTCTGTGACTTGTCCCCCCCCCACTGAGTAACTCTAGTCCTCACCAACATGCCCCTCCTCATCTCTCTTGGCACCCATCCATACACCCATGCACCCATGCACCCATGCACCCATGCACCCATGCATCCATGCACCCATGCACCCATGCATCCATGCACCCATGCACACCCATGCACCCATGCACCCATGCATCCATGCACCCATGCACCCATGCACCCATGTGCTTTACCATGCACCACACCACACTGAGTGACTCTAGTCCTCATTGACATCCAGGCACCCATGCACCTTACTGTGCCCATGCACTGCACTACTCATGCATATCATCAGCATTGAGCATGTTGGAGTTGTGGTGGCATCAACACAAACTGCTCAGCAAAACACAGTGATGTCCACCCTTCCTCCCTCCTCTACAACTTGTCCCCCTCCCTTCTCCCTATCTGCACCAAGTGACTTTAGCCCTTGTTAACATGGCCTCACACCACCTCACCTTCCCAGATCCCATATAAACTAAGCTAGGAACATGCCAAGGCTCTTAGTGATACATACAAGAGGTCAACAAACTGGCCATTACCCTGCTTCTAAAAAGAGGGTTTCTGAGACTTGCTCAACATGTTGCAGAGCTTCTAACATGTGAAAATCATAGCTCATCTTGGTTTTCTTGCCCATAGAGAAGGTGATCCTGCTGGGATGGAAAGCCAATGGCTTTCACCCATATTGCTTACAGTTGCTTGCACAGGTAACACATTACATAATTCTCCTCTGCTAGTCTACACCTTTAGTTACACCTCTAGCATTCTTAGCACCATAATACAAAAAAATTTACCCTGGAATGAAGTGAGGTATGAACAGTGGGTTAGGGTGTGGTCTTTGTAAAGACTTAAGATAAGCAAGGTAGAAACTGAGTCTTCTACCACAACAACATCTGCTGTCAGTCTGAGGCCCCTTGAGCCTTGCTATTCCTTTTCTTTTCCCCACTGAAAGAGGCATGGGTGAATGAGCTGAGGACAAACTCACTTGGGCAGACCAAGGACCTATCAACAAATGAACGGCAATAAATCCCTTGTTGGTATTTTGAGAAAAAGGAATGGGGTATGCTTTGATGACATCTACAGAATTCTAGTCCTTATCTTTTAAACACATGCTTGCCAATCACCCTTCTAAAGAAACTACCTCACCTGGACTCTGCTTGTCTGTCTCCAACCCCAGTAAATTGCACTTTGCAGCCAACATCAACTTCCTTTATATGATTATATACTTCTAAATTTACCCACCTTGATCTGAAAAGAATTTCAGTGATTAATTAGCACCATTTCTAGGTGTGATCCTCAGTGATTCCAAGTCAATTTCAACTGTCACCCTACTGATTTCAGGTTTCATTGGGGATTTTCAGATATCTCATGGTTGAGTATAAAAACCTTGCACCACTGGTGAATTTCATGTCTTCTCTCAAGTATTCTGTATATGCATTCCCTACTCATGACTGACTATACCACACCAAGGCATGGACTTAGGTCATTTGAAGTAGACCTGGAGATGCAGAAGGTACATCATAATGATGATCATCTCTTTTTCATAACTTGTTCCTTTGTGTGATGTACTACATGTTGCCTTTGAGGATGACACTGAAACTACAATTCTAGTCAGTGTTGCAAGGCATGTATCGCGTATAGACTATGCATAGCGCAGGGGTAGCTGACAAGCTATCTAGCCCTTACCTTGGGTGTTGTGTTGTGAGAGGCGTGCTAAGCAACTGACTAGCTAGAAGTATGAGACTTAAGATTAGAGGGGCATAGTGCTGGCCCTTATATACCTACAGGCATGGTCCATGCTACTATGTATGCATATTTACATAAGAATGCTGCAGGGTGTAAACACAGCATATGGTGTAAAAAGGCTGTGTATCAAACACAGCGTATGTCATAATTGTGACACATGTGGTCACATGGTTTTATGCCAACAGTCAGAGGCTGTTGGTTGTATGTATATGCTACATTGCTATTCAGGATTTACAGGATGAGGGACCCCTTCCTCAGGTAAGATGCTGTTGTTCATATGGGTAAACATTATTTTGCTAATCTGAGGTATCCCACAGGTGGGAACTGCTTTGTTTCATTTCACACATCACTTATTAGTTTTCTAGGATGAAGGATTAATTGTGCTGCCTCCACCCATACCAATGTCCTTATACAAGGACATCAAAACTCTAAGGGTATGTCATGACAAGGACCATCTTGTTTTCATAGCCTTTTGCTTTGTTTCCTGTTTCTGGATCATGTATTATGTGTTGCTGATTAACATTTTTTAGGATGATAAGAAAATGTCAGGAGTTGCTAACCCAGATTCTCAGGTCACTAGCACTTCAAATGTGATTCAAGGGATGTTGCAGGTGAGAGGTGTCACTCTTCTTATGGTCTGTTGTCCCATCCTGACCCATCAACCCTGATACCAGTTTTCCAGAAGGAGGCACATGATTCACATGATTGCAGTAGGAAGCTATCTTCTCCTTCTTTCATCCATCATTCCATTGACTTTGGTATCTCCTCAGTTTGAAGGAAATGTGTAAGAGGGCCAGAGAACCAACACTTAGCTGTTACACCAAAAGGCAGTTAACTGAACAATTAACTGCTTGCAGCAGGTTGGTGGTTCAATCCCAGCTAGTGTTTTAAAGTCCAGTTAAGTCCGGTTTTTTACCTCAAAACGAGGCAACTGGCAACCGCAACCGGTCTAGACCGATCCAGATATTAAGGGACTGCAACCAGACCGCTTTAGACCGGTCCTGATCAGTCCACAACACGAAAAAAACCGGTCCAGACTGGTTGCAACCGGTCTTTTGTTGTAAAATTTATCGTACCAAATAACCAAAATATTACCTCACATACATTGCATAAATAGATAGAGATTTTAATTCTCTGCAGGCTGATAAAAAATTCAAGCAATTCCGTCAAGATTTCACTGAGATATGGCAAAAAACAGAAAGGACGTACATTC
>Ga0307507_10012843_pt1 | contig 10277 bp, 7 predicted proteins | sample 7_EM_MG_FD_207223 | JGI IMG/M metagenome (GOLD analysis project Ga0307507, IMG submission 207223) | Populus trichocarpa ectomycorrhiza microbial communities from riparian zone in the Pacific Northwest, United States - 7_EM | ecosystem: Host-associated > Plants > Roots > Unclassified | place... | reverse complement strand
TCTTATGGTTTGATCGCACAGCCTGTCTACTGCTAGCGAACTGATATCACGGCTTGTTAGCACTGACTCTCTTTCTTCTCTTCCCAGAGAGAGAGTAATCCTCGTTACCTGATAAATGCCTTTCCGACCCCGGGATTTCCATAGCAAAACAAGACCGAACTATCACCTTCACCTTCCCCACTCAAGCCATGCCAACTTCTAAATTCTTCAGTTTGCATTAGCCATCCCCCCACATTATCCACTCGGCGCTCTTGAATGGCCCGATGCCGTTTCTTGGGCTCCAAGGGCGATAGCCAGGCGAGCAGTTGAGACCGGTCATCCGCAACAATCTGAGTATTCCACACATTAAAAGAGTTCGTATTATTGGAGAACTTGGTGCTATCACTGGGGGTATATTGACATCTTCCGGTCTTTTGCTGCGCCCACTGGACTAGAGGAGGAGTCATCGAGTATAGTCGGTTGGCGGTATCCTTAGAAGCTGAAAAAGCTGGGGTCTTGCTGAAAAAAGCGGGGGTCTTGCTGAAGAAAGCAGGGGTCTGCTGATATTAAAGCAGCGTTGCAGGTAACACTGCGTAGTGTCGAGGGTAAGTCCGGCTAAGCCACCAGAAAGGTGTAAAGGCAGTTTCATACGGTATGATCATTGTGGCACTCTATTTGTCTTGCAGTATGGTGTCACTTGCATGGGTTCTTAGTCTTGGCTGACTGCGCATATGTCATACCCTACAAACTACCTCCGTAAAAAGTTCCAAACGCCAGCAGGAGAACAGGCCTGGCACGATCTCTGCATAAACTACGCCAGCCTGGGTGGCCGTACTGCAAAAACGCTTTTTGGTGGAAATCACAAACATCATCATCGCTAGCGATAACATCATAGGTTTCAACTAAAGGCATACAAGGCGTTAATTTACTGTTCGATATGATTCATTTACTTAAGGTCGTAACTCCTGTATGCAACTGCTAGGCTACTACATAAAAACAAAAAGCACACAGAAAGCGTAGCGGGGTTAGAAAAACAAATCAATAACTAGCAAAATGAAACATCTTTCAGTGCCCCACAGCGAGGTAAGAATCCTTTAGTCCGTTCCTATTCCTATGAAAGTAATTGTGAAACTCCCGTAAAGGAGACATCCCCTTTCGCCTGAAATTTTAAACTATCAGCAGCAATGAAATAACAAACATTCACGGACTTCACTCTTGTGAACTCAAACTTTTTTGCCTCAGAGCCAAAGCTCCCTATTTTCCATCAACCTTCCTCCACGCCAAGTCTGGAACTAGGCATCTGCGAAATATGTGACTGACAGTCTCCCCCTCTAATTCGCACAAAGCGCGTATCCTCGTCGCGTCCCTGCTCTCCTAGTCCACCTGTCCCTTAAGGTAACTCTTGCCTCTAATTAACATGAGAGATACTCTCCCACCTCATATACGATCGCTGACGCTGCGAATAGAAGTCGCAATTTCTTCATAAAAATCACCAGGGGATCCTTGCGCTATTGCGTACCACTTTTCCTCTTTCTAAATAAAATTCTACTTTATATGGTCTATTAATTGTTGAGGTAGGTGTTGGAGAAAAGGGAGAAAAAAGTAAGGAGCGAAAAAAAGAGAAGCAGGCAAGAATTACAGACAGAAAGATTAAATATTATGATGGGATAAAACTTGCAAGCTATAAGCTAGACCTTCTCACACAATAGAATTAGTTCCCCCCATGGGAGAAACTCTACTGCGCTTTGTCAACAGAAATTTGTAAATCCTCACTCGGTTATGAAACCAAAGCCCAAGGGAAGCTCAGGAATAAAGTGACATATAGGTGCATTCCCATCTTATAGATCTCCCTCCCCTGGAACGGGTGGTGGCCAAGAACAATCACTCCGAATAACATACTACGGGATGGGGTGGCGGTTATTTGCATGGGGGTATCTCTAAGTCCTGAAATCGTGCTAGAGGTTACCGCTTTGTGAGATTGTAGGAGAGCTACCACCTTCTTATAGCCACCCTGAGCAGCAACCGAGAGCGGCGTTCTCTCCCAGTTATCAGGCTTGTTGGGATTGATCCCCTCTTGCCCGAGCAACATTTTCACCACTCGGTCATGTCCAAAGTCAGCGGCAAAAAAGAACAGTGTTTGGCGGTAATTATCTGGCTTGTCGGTGTTGACATCTGCCTGCCCGAGTAGAGATTTCACCACTCCTTCATGTCCACACATGGCGGCAAACAAGAGCGGTGTTCGGCCGTGGTTATCAGGCTGGTTGGGATTGACCTCTTCCCGTCCGAATAGTCTTTTCACAACTCCCTCCCATCCACAGCCGGCAGCATACAAAAGCAGTGTTTGACCGCCATCATCACGCTGGTCGGCGTTGGTGTTTGCCCGGCCGAGTAGTGTTTTCACCACTCCTTCATGTCCATATCCGGCAGCAAACAAGAGCGGCGTTTGGTCGTGCTTATCAGACCTGTCGGGATTGACCTCTTTTCGTTGGAGTAGGATTTTCACCACTACATGACGTCCACCCCGGGCCGCGAACGAGAGTGACGTTCGGCCGTTCTTATCAGGCTTGTGGGGATTGTCCTCCTCCCGTCTGAGCAGTATTTTGACCACTCCCTCACATCCATAGCTGGCGGCATAAAAGAGCAGTGTTTGGCCTTCCTTATCAGGCCTGTCGGGATTGACCTCTTTCCGTTCGAGTAGCATTTTCACCACTACATGATGTCCACCCCGGGCCGCGAACGAGAGTGACGTTCGGCCGTTCTTATCAGGCTTGTCGGAATCGACTTCCTCCCTCCGAGTAGTATTCTCACCACTTTCTTGTGTGCATCCCGAGTAGCATGCGAGAGCGGTGTTTAGCCCTCTTTATCAGGCCTGTCAGGATTGACTTCCTCCCGTCCGAGTAGTATTTTCACCACTCCCTCATGTCTAGTCCAAGCTGCATGCGAGAGTGGTGTTTAGCCGAAACTATCTGGCTTGTCGAGGTTGGCCTCCTGCCGTCCGAGTAGTATTTTAATAGATTGCCTGCTGAGGATCACTAGCTCTAGCTAAACCATTTTTGCCGTGAGGGGGTAGTTTTTTATTAGAGCTTCTGGATGTCTATAAAGGTATCAAAGAATTCAATAGGGACTCGCTCGGCCCCCACAATAGGGGTCCCTCATCGGAGTTGAAGATAAGGGATTAAAGGGCCCACAGCACCTTACGGTCCTGCTTCAAAGTGAATTGGAGGGTGGAAGGGAAAGTGGAATAGATGGAGTGATTTTTCACCCTCTTTTCGGTATGCCATAATATCAATTAGGTTGGGATCAATACACTTTTATGATATGATAGATTGAAGTGTGGATTAATTTAGGGGCCTAATGGGCAGGTATGGCTAGGCTACAGTTATCTATTATACCAAGCTCTAATTAGGCGCCCAGTAGCGCAGTCATGTTGGAATGGTTGTCTAAGCCGGATGATATTTCATGATTAGCATGAATAGAGTATGCTTGAACTCAATTAAGGCTGGGCTACGGTTATCTGAGGCGGGAATATTCTGTGGGTGTTTGGGGTTTTTAGGTTGGCTCGCCTATTTGTAAACGTTACTTTGGTGGGGGCTTTTGCTTTGAGGGGTTTACATTCAGTAGGGGTGTATCTTAGAGAGTGGTAGTGGATGATAGCCGATGACTTGAGGAAGTTGTGGATGAAACCTTGTTGGATTGCGTATCCAAGAAGCGGAGAGTGTTCAAAGAAGAGAAGAAAAGGGAAGAAAGCGAGGAACTATATAAAAAAGCAAACACTAGGAAATCGTCAGGTTGTAGGAATGTATACACGGCGCACACGTATGCATTCTGGGAACAAGAGTGAACAACGTAGCGCAGCATAAGATTTAAGCGAGTAGATAGTTCAACGTAATGAATAGGCGCACCTGTGGATGTATATTGTACTCGGGTATGAACGTGGGTGATCGGAGAACCAGGGATTAGGGAAGTCTCTGCGGATGCTTGAGCGCGGATTAGACACTCTCGTACCATCATGGAATTGATCTTAGGACAGCAAAGAACTCATCTTCTCTGGCATTGAAATAAAATGCTGCTTAGCGATGTCTCCTCTGGACACAAGCATTTGAATCGGCCTCCCTAATCCCTGGCTGTACGATCACCTTGGTACATACCCGCGTAACTAGTACCAGCAAAAGCTAAGGGGCTGTTTGGCACGCCAACTTCTGTAAGGTTAGCAGTGTTTGGCAACACATGGTTTGGAAGGTAGAGTTTGGAAACTTTATAAACTGCAGTTTGAAAGTAGTGTAATTTAGGGCTTAAAAAAGGGTTGAAAATATACGAGTGACTGGTAAATATATTGGCTTGCCCTCAAAAATTTGAATTTCTTTCCTCCTGTTCAGGGTTGAGCCTCAATAGCTACACATATACAGTCACTAGACAAAAGTCTTAGTGATCACTTAGATAGCAAAGACTAAGTGAGAATACCTAGTCTGACACCCCCCCACCCCCACCACAGTTGAAAATCATGTATGAGAGAATCATGCTCAATGTATTCTCACAGCTTGACTACTAAAAAGAAATTTCATCTTTAATTCTTTGCTTTAATATTCTACCATTGAAATACCATTATTTGCCTTTGGCTAAATACTGCTTGGATGCATAGGCGTGTCTCACTATTCTGCAATCACGAAGACTTTTGTCTAGTGACTGTATTATTCTTATCTTACAAAAGTTGCTTCAGGGTGTTTGGCAAGCCATATTTTACAAACTGCAGTACAGCTTGGCATACCTTATAAAGGTTGGTGTGCCAAACAGCCCCTGAATTCTTCACCCACTACCTACTCCAAGTGGATAGAATTGTTCTTCCGTACTGCACCTTACTGCACCTACCATACTCAGGCTCAGCTATGACAATCTCTTTCTGTTCATCAAATACAAGCAACAAACATGCGACTGCAAAGTGGTCTCAATGCCCAAGATAGGGATACTTGTATCTTTTATACTTATTATCAAACCCTTATTGAGTCATTTTTTAATTCCCCCGGAATCTCTAACTACAACCTCAATGATATAAGTAAGACATTTTGCGAATTTAGTAAAATTTATCATTAGTACAATGCTGGAGGAGGTTATTTGGAGGAATGGTGTCAGACTTGTATCCGGTTATTCCTACATTGTCACCAGTTGTACAGTACTCTCCTCTTCTGTTATTCATTATATCTAATTAGAGGTAAGTTACGTTAACATAAACAAACAACCTACTCTCAGGCTAATAAAGACTACATCTCTGAAGAGAACCCAGACAAACACTTTTAGAGAAGATATTCATAAAGGGGACCAAGAGTGGGTAATTTCATGGTAGTGATTAGGCGGGAAGTAGTAATACTTCACTGGGTTCTATTCTTGCCATATTTTCCCTTTGGGTTATAAAGCCTTCTGGAACAGGCACAACTTTGGCCGTTATATAACAAGATATTCTGGCCATGAAGAAATAATCAACTCTTGACAAAATGGAATGTTAATGGTCACTAGTGTACATGACTTTATTAATAATTTTCAGTTGACAATTAACCCCTATGTATGAATAACTGGATTTCTTAAACCTTGAAGCTAAGAGCTATTTAGGATGATGATAAGATAATCTGCTATACTAGGGGTGCGGTGAACCATGAAATAGGTGGTCACTCCCTTGACAATAATTTCAAAAAGAATTTAAACAGCCCTGTTGACGAAGTGTTATCCTGGCACTTTTAACAGGCAGTGTGTATTAATGTTCAAGAGGTTATCTGAGCCTATATTGCCAGTCAGTGCCTAGTTTCTGGTCCTAAAAAGGAGAAGACTGTTTAGGAGTTGCAGAAAACTGGATTGTCATTAGGCTTTCTGGAAATATGTTCATCCGATTTCTAATTCTAGCCATCTGCAAGTTGGTCCCCCTCGCATCATAAAGAAACCCTAAAAGGTGCCCTATCATATAGCATATCTAGTATATCACCACGGGGAGTATAAAATAAGCCACTGTACTAAGAATCATCCACCTTGAGGAAAGGTATATAATAATTTGGTTATAGTGGGCTGATAGACTAAAGGTAAGACAGTCAAGCACATCAATACGAGAAGTAAAGTGGGGCTTAACTCAAGAGCAGGTAAATCAGAAACTTTGTTCACTCTCTCAAACTCATAAACTAATAAGACAAAATATATGAATACATAGAGTGTATGGAAAACATCTCAACCATTTTATTGTTTCCCATACTGATTCATTTCACTCTATGCATATCTCTACATTCCGGCATAACAATAATGGAAAGACAAGTTCACAATTCATCTCTGTCAATTCTTTCAACTTGTGAACCAATCAAATTATTAAAAATATTCTGTATACTTCCTGCATGTCCACATCAGTCAACTCTAATAAGACAAACTCAGCAAACATAAAAACCCAACTAAAGGTAGTATTTACCAATAGATAAGCACATAATCCTACTCTCGATTACTAGAGCTCAGAGTTGATTAAGCTTGAGAATAGCATGTGCAACTAGGTTCATGTAAGATCTCTTGGTGTAAACTAGTGTTTGAATGGGAATCTATAGTAAGTTACCTTTTAATACTATAAGGTAAGATACGGCAAGATAGAGTAAACTTACCAGACACTGTTTACTGATCGTCACATTGTACTACTACTGATAGTCATAATACATGACCTGCCTAGCTAATATTTTACCATTCTTATTATTCTTACATTAAGTTTAGTAGTTAAATGAGAAATTGTAACAATTGACGAAAGGAATAAAGACACAGGAGTGGTGAGTTTAGATACATATTTGGCAGACATGAAGATGGTGTTCAACACCCCCTTCTGGCAATGAAATCAAAGCGGTACGCATAGGTAAAAAGACTATGTTGTTGAGAATCTCCATACAGAGTCTAAGTATAAAAGATAGAGTCACACAACCATATTCTGTGTGGATGTTTATTCGACCAGATGATGTTACAGAATATATAGTTAATCTGTGGGTGACTGGCCAGCGAGAGGTCACTCACTTTGACTCTATTAAACACATGACGGGTATAGGCTAGCTCTTACCTGTCTAAGGGTAGTAAGTAGACCACTAGGAGGTCTATCAGAATGATTAGGAACAAATTAAAAATGTTCCTAAAACTAGTCCAATAATGCCAGAATTCAACACTAGGTAGACTAGCTTTTCTGAGGGAATTTTATTAAACTCTAGAAGCATAGATGTAATCATCGTAGAGGTAGATTAACTCCAGGTAGCACCTGTCGAAGTCAATTTAACGATGTATCTCTCCAGAGTAGCTGATTAGTTAATTAAGAATAGTATTTTCAAGTTGTAGAAGTAGAAGCAACTGACTACAAAGCTTGTATGAAGACGATGATGCTGATGAGCCAGAGAGTCTTGTTGACATATAGACTATGAAGTTTTTAATATAGTTTGCCACTCATATGATAATAATTGGAAGAGGTTTTCTCTTCTGCCGTTGTATTGGAGACATATTGCAGAAAGCACTTCCGATTCGTGGACTTAATCATGTCTGAACTATCTGTCACCTCCCAATGTTATTTCAGGTGGAGAGATGTATCAGGATAACTCTGAGCTGAGCAGGGCATTCATGCAAGGTCAGAGTTGTGATGAGTGTTGTTGGCTTATATACTATTCTACTTAACTATAACATGAACAATACTCTACTCTGATAACCATCAATCCTCAAGAACTTGAATTGAGTGAAGCTTTCAGGCCTACTGATATTAAGCTTTACTGTTTGATTCTTTATTGAATTTATCTTTATCTTTACTGTAACATTGAGTCTTTAGTGCGGTCACAACCTGAATTTTGGAATCCATCTTTCCATAGAGTGTTTCCGTTAAATAGGATAGTTGTGGAGGCAGTTAAGGTGCAGTGCTTCAGAATCTGGCCAAGGAGGTTAGGTGGGAAATTTGATCTTAATGGAGTGAGGTTGGTATTGCATACCTGAAAGGAGTGAGGAGAGGTGGGCTTGAGGATGGTAGGCTGGGTTACTAGGGTTTTGTGGGGCGATTTATCATTAAAGCAGCTACTCTCCAGCTATCTAGTAAATCTAAGGCCTTTAAAATCTGGTAGTATCTGTTCCATTCACTTGTTGTTTTCTGTGTTTGTATAATTTCAAATATAACCCCTTTCTCGCTCTTGGATACAAACCCCCACTCCCCATACATAAATATTCACATCCAGTAGCACATGATTTAGGGGTACTAGAGCAGAGGATGGATCTGTATGCCATAGGCAAGGGCAGCCAGAGGCCCACTGTCGTATTAGCATCCCCAGAGGGATTGTAACTAGCAAGGAGAGTGTTTGTACTTCTACATACATGGTGGCAGGGGTGTTGGGTTGGGGGAAAAATCTCTCTCTGATATAGATTAGGCTTTTTCCTCACCATAGATAGGGAGAACAGGCAATCAAGATACGAATTCAAAATCAACAAGTGTTTTCTTCTTAGACTTGATAGACTCTTCCTGTACTGGCTATATGGGTATCATCTGATTGAAACTGTGATCATCATTCCAGTATACTTAGTATCCCAAGGGGAGTACCTTACAGGCCCGAAGAGTGGCCCAGCCGCCTTTGTACCCAGGTGATACTCTACTGAAAGTGACACAGTTTTGATTTCGGTAGTGTATGCCCTTCCTAAAATTTTAGGTTCCGACCTCTCTCACACAAATTTTGTATTCACTACAGCTATGTCCCTGCTGATACTAATATATCATATCTATAGTTAGCTATGGCTGATAAAAGGCCTGAGTGCCGTACCATCCATAGAATTTATACATAATAAATTACTTGAGATCTGAGTTTTGTTGGTTAGGTTAGTCTTAGGGACCTCTCACTAGGCCTAACACTGCCTTGTAAAAATGACAGGAGAAAAAAGTATGAGGAGAGCAAGGTGTCTATTGTAAGAATTGTGGACCCAAGAACAGACTACCAAAACCCCTGAATGGTACTGTCTGGTCCAAAACAATTAATCTTATGTCCATCCTATGCAATTATTAGCACAGAATACCAACCTCTAGTGAAATATGTATCTCAAGATAAATCAAAAATTGGTAAACATCTAATATTTATAAGTAAAGGAATATAGTAAGATTCAGTTTTGTGAAAAGTTGATCGATTTAGCCTGTTCAAGAGGGACAGTTATATAGGAACTAAAGCTTTTCTCTATCCAATATTCTAGATAGACTCTTGGAAATAGATGAGAAGCCACTAAGGCAGTCCGACTTCGATCAATAACTGCCTGCACTGAAACCCCTGATATGACACAATAACTGTCCTACTCACACACTCATTTATGAAACAAAGATTCGTATGATTTCTATCCTCTTGAAGGGGTATCTACTAACAGGATCTTGTTTGTCATAATAACCACCCCTATTTCGAATTTGTACTAGTTCATAGTCAAACTCAGAATAACCTACCCTTGGCAAAAATGTAGCAATCCACTTGTATAAGTTTTACCTAATTCTTTTCCACTAACTTGAATCCCTTGTTAGACCTCTTCTATCATTTTTCTGAAGTGTTTGTAAAAGAATATAACATTTTCAAGATTGAATGAGGATTTGCATTTGTTATGCCAACTGTTGGTAGAACTTGAGGACCTCAGTGTCACAAACGGTGACTAAGCAAGACAGACTCTCACATGACTAATAGTTATTAGTCATCGGTTTGTTATCTTTCACACTATGGGATCAGTTGACTCATAGGTTTTCACATGACAACGCAATAGCGTGTCATTGGTTTATTGTTATTGGTTGATATTTGACATGACGCACGATTGTGGTCATGTGGTTTATGTATTTCGCACATGACTCATAGCTACGAGTCATGGGTTTTGCGCATGTGACCCCGTTAGGGCACATGACTTGTTTTATGAGTTTTGATTGGTTGCGAGATAGGGCGCAGCTGACTCGAACGAGTCAGCTGATGGATTTCATACTATGACTCATTATGAGTCATGAGTCGCGTGACGCGAGGGGATGAGTCACGCAGGGCTAGGGTTGAGGGAAGAACCCCTATATAAGGGCACCCTCGAGGCAGGAGATTTGGGTTCTTCACCCAACCATCTAAGTTCTTTCATACTATTAACTTTCAATACAAAGATCTTTATCTATCACGCTTTCGGGAATCAAGACACGACTGTCTGATAAGAGCCTAGCGATCGACGTTGCTAGATAGGAGTCAACGGACTTAGCTATCGCAACAGATATTGGGCCAAGAGAAGTGATCGTTAGAAGACTATCGGTTACCTGCTGCAAGTATCACCCGGAGAGGAGA
>Ga0307507_10012841_pt1 | contig 10277 bp, 7 predicted proteins | sample 7_EM_MG_FD_207223 | JGI IMG/M metagenome (GOLD analysis project Ga0307507, IMG submission 207223) | Populus trichocarpa ectomycorrhiza microbial communities from riparian zone in the Pacific Northwest, United States - 7_EM | ecosystem: Host-associated > Plants > Roots > Unclassified | place... | reverse complement strand
ATATTTCCAAAAAAAAAAATTCACCATTTATATTGGTTTTGGACCCTTCCCTTTGGTGGATTTTTTATTTATTAATTTGCAATAAACTTGACTGGGGATCCTTAATTTCTCATAATTCACTAAATTCTATATTTTTACGATGTTAAAAAAGTTGTTGCAAGAAAAGAAGCAAGCTTTGAAGGTTTTCTGATGTGGGTTTTTTGTGATCCATTGATTTATGCAGCTGACAGTTTGGTGTTGTAAAAGGGTAAAAAAGATGGGAGTGAAACAAGCTATAAAGAGCCTGGATGCGTTTCCCCGTGCGGAAGAGCATTTGTTGCAAAAGACACAATCTGGGGCTCTTGGTAAATTAACGTTTTTGAATTCTTTTTGTTTTTTACATAATTTGAGATAGGAAATTATCTTTTTTCGCTCAGTGGAGGTGGGTTTTAAGCTTGGAATGTTTGTATTGGCAGTATTGCAGTCAATTAAGGTTCTAGTGGGGTGTGTAGATTGAGTGGTTGTGGCGTGGCGGGTGATTTATGATGGACAAATGCAAAGATAACTAATTTTCATGAGAAGTTTGTAAATGGGTTTCGATAAAAGATTTGTTAAATTCATATAAATGATCATTCTTAGCTTTGTTTGTGGTGGATCATAATGTAAGAGAAATTCTTGAACTTAAACCATTTATTGCAATCATGCATGCAATATTGTATCTAGGAAACGAAAAGGAGTGTTTATTGAATCTAGATTCAGTGTTTGTACTGTCTTTTGAGTGTTAGTTTTACAATGTTGGTTTTGCTTCTTCTTGTTTCTTGTAGTTTCCGTCATTGGGCTAGTTATAATGGCTACGCTGTTCTACCATGAGTTGGCATATTATCTTACTACATATACGGTCCATCAGGTCAGTGCTTAATCCTCATCTCCCTTCTGCATGTTTGGTTGTCTCTTAGATATGATGTGAGTCCACCAGGTCCTCCAATTCTAGACCTTCATCGTTTTGTTTTCAAGTACATAAATTTCTTTATGTAATACTTACAGCACTGAGACAGACCTTCAAAAAGCATGGATTATGATGCCATAATACCGCTTTCATCCACCCCCGCTCCTTTCTGAGTAACCGGACAACTTGCATTCAGCACCAATTGGATTTAAAGCCTGTAATTATCGCAAGGAAACATTTGCATTAATTAATCTGGGACAGCTCAACTCTGAAAATGTGTGGCAAACCCTTGCCTGAACTCCACATATGGTGACCTCCGCTGTCATGGCCGAGGAAATACCCACACAACCACATATCATGATAGAAACTTGCTTTGTGTAAATTGAGGAACATCTAATCTTTAACATGTACTCCAAAAGAGAATGATCATTATTAGCCTTGTTGAGCTAAGCTGCAGTGGTGATTCATAGGCATAGTTTTCCAAGCAGTAAGAGGTTTCTGTCAGTTAAACAAAAGAATTCGAGCAGAAAAGAGCTTGAATGTGCAGTTCTTGTCTTACCAAGACTATAATGTAATTCTAAAAGTTGGCTCATGGCATTCTCCCAATTGTATAGGTTCTTGCTGAACTTGATTGACCGGGCTTTTTATGCTATATTTCATGAGGATCTAAGTTTCCTGGTGTTTCTTGTGTTTTGCAGATGTCTGTAGACTTGCAACGTGGAGAAATTCTTCCAATTCACGTTAATATTACATTTCCCTCTTTACCTTGTGATGGTTAGTGATTCACTTTCCTTCTTAGAAGCAACTTCTGTTTTCTTACTGATATCTGTTTATCTCATCTCTTATGGTAATTCAATGCTCCCACTTTTCTCAAGGTTCTTTTATTCCACATATGCAGTTTTGAGTGTGGATGCAATTGACATGTCAGGAAAGCATGAAGTGGATCTGGATACAAACATATGGAAAGTAGGATAATTTCTTTTTTCATGTTTTTTTTCCCTTTTTTTCCTAGAAATTTTTTACTTTACTAAAGAGCTGTTATGAGCATCTTGGAATGTGAGTCTTAGATGAACTAGCCATGTGTGCTCATGTCTGTATCCATTAATGGCATGATAGAAGCTGCTATTTGGCATGCTGCTAACCAGGATAGAGTTTTTACAGCTTCGCTTGAACAGTCATGGCCATATCACCGGCACTGAATATTTATCAGACCTTGTAGAGAAGGAACATGAAGCTCACAACCATGGTAACATCTATTTTCTGGCATGCTAGAAATTTATTTGCATTTTCAGGATCCAGTTTTGATTTATTACATAATTGTTTTATATGACCTTTATATAGCATGATAGTTTTTGCATCATTCTCTGTGAGAAGCATCTGGGAAACATGATTTTTTCAAGGTTTTATTAGAACTTGGTATCAAAGGGAATGATAAGAAATTTGAAACTAACAAACATATCAGATTTGGTCCAAATAACTAAGCTACTTTAGTTATTAACAAGTCTTATGTTTAGTATTGGTCATTAATTTTTTTCCCTTAGCATAGCAAGTTAATTAATGTGGCTGATATCTCAAAACAACGTTAATCAGATCATGATAAAGATCATCACAAGGATTCCCATGAAGAACAGCATACCCATGGCTTTGATGATGCTGCTGAAACTATGATCAAGAAGGTCAAGCAAGCATTGGCAAATGGAGAAGGATGTCGGGTATTGCTTTTCAACACCTGTAGTATATTCATGAAATTGTTACTTTACACCTTGAAAGGTGGGAAAATTCTAAGTTTGCTCATCTTCTGCAGGTTTATGGCGTTCTAGATGTCCAAAGGGTTGCTGGCAACTTTCATATTTCAGTTCATGGACTAAACATTTTTGTTGCTCAAATGGTCAGAGCTGTTCCTTTTCTTCTTTTACTCAGTTTTCTTTTGTAACAAAACAGCCTTTGAAGCACTTGGTTTGTTTTTTTACCTATCCAACTACGATGCTAAAATGAAAAAATTAAATTCTTTTCGTTTCCAGATCAGTATATGATCCAAACTTTAAATGAGCTGTTAGTTAACGAGTGTATCACTTGTAACTCCACTCTTGAAAGTGGCTGGAGGCTGGTGGATGGGTGGCTGCATACTTTGTTTTTACCCTTTTTTTAATTTCTCTTTTGGGTTGATGGGGAGTGTGCATTCATTCACATACAAAGTACTATCTTCTTACCCTGGAGAGTGCAGAAAACTATATAAAGGTCATAGTCTTTCTTAGATGTAGTGAGGACTCCCTGGATTAGTTGGTTTGTACGATCAATTTAAACAGGGCATCTTTATATCAGTTTTGTATTAAGTGGCTGTTTCTGAAGTATGTTGTTAGAAATTTCTGTGTTATATATATTACATTGAGTTACTTTGCATCCACAGTTATCAATCAGGACTCTTACTGTTTTCATTCAGATTTTTGATGGAGCTAAGCATGTCAATGTAAGTCATATTATCCATGACTTATCATTTGGACCAAAATATCCTGGAATTCACAACCCTCTTGATGGGACTGCACGGATTCTGCGTGAAACAAGCGGAATATTCAAATATTACATCAAGGTTTGAATTTTCAAGCTTTCTTTCTGATGACTGGGTACTTCTTAACTTATATGATCTCTACTTTAGAAGTGATGTGCAATGAGACTTTACTGCAGTTTATATGCTGTCTAAACCTAATATCAATAGTGAATGTCGAGACATCTTTTTTCCTCTCTGGGCAATCCAGCTAGAAAGGGCTGAATATTCAGGAATAATCTCACATTGGGAGCTATCTTGTCCTTGAGAGCGAGCAGTCTCTTTAACAAGCAGAAATCTACCTTTCTTTCCCTTGCTAGATAGCCCTTATAATGAGATTATATAAATTGCCATGGAAGATTTGGAACTAGCATAATTGTGTTATATCTTGTGAGGTTCCAGAAGAAAAGGAGTCCATCCAATATTTCTTCCAACATTTTTGTTTTAGATGATAATGAGATATCATTGGTATTGATTCCGGAGGTTTCAGTTGATTGTTTTTCCTCAAGATATGACTACATTTTGTAACTTTATTGTATCTTGCAGATTGTTCCAACTGAGTACAGGTACATCTCCAAAGATGTTTTGCCGACCAATCAATTCTCTGTTACGGAGTACTTTTCTCCCATTACAGATTTTGATAGGACATGGCCAGGTTGGTTGAAAATCTGTATAGAGGATCAACTGCCCCCTCCTTCACTTGGCTCTTAGCACTGATTGCCATTGTTTTCCGTTGTTTTTGCAGCTGTGTACTTCTTGTATGATTTGTCACCTATCACCGTCACAATCAAAGAAGAACGGCGTAGTTTTCTTCATTTTATCACTCGGCTCTGTGCGATTTTAGGGGGTACATTTGCCTTGACAGGTTTGTGCATCGTTATAACCCAGTAGTACCCACTAATTTTACTGTGATGGGGAACACTGGAAAATCAGTTTAGTAACTAAGATATCAATGTTTTCATGTGGGTTTTTGGAATGGAACTTACAGGCTAGGCTAGACTCTGATGATGCCGTTTCTATCCATAGTTCCAGTACACGTGTGTACCATGTGTTGCTTTTCGTCGTTTCCGTAAGTTTTAACTTTTGCTTCTGTTTTATACACAGGAATGCTAGATCGGTGGATGTACAGGCTTCTTGAGGCACTGACTAAACCAAACCGTGGAAGTGGATTCCTATAAATGTAATGGGAACATGATTAGTGGCAATCCACAAGCGTCGCAGAGGAATTCTACTTGCAAAACCCATGGAGTGCCCAGGTCTCAGCACTAGATGTTGAATTAAATTGCCAGGGAAAGAGTTAAAAAGCCAAGACAGCCTGTAATATCACCCCCTCCATGTTTCACCCCCCCTGTTCGAGGGTGGGTGGTTGACTGAACGTTTGTAAAATGCCTGTAACACTACTTTTTCAAGCACGCAGTAACAGTATAGCTCGAGGGGAAAATATGAAGGTGTACATGTGGGATTCTTTCCAGGCTAACAGTTTTGATTTGTTCCGACCTTTATAAGAGTTTCAATTTGTGTCACCTACTCCATTCTCTTGTATATGCAGGTTCTCCTCGGTCAGACCATTAGCCCTATTTTGCCAGAGGTCGTCCTAATTATGGTTGCAAAGTTTTAAAAAAAAAATAGTGCAGGGCTTGTAGAGAAGACTCTAAAATAAAAGGCCAACAAGGATCTCTTCCAGAGGCCTATGCCTATAGTTTAAGATACTATCATGCCACTCCCCCATGGAGGTGGCACGTGGGGTCATGAATGATCGCCAGTTTACATGTGCAATAGCATTATTTGATTCTATGCCACTAGGGAAAATTTAAATAGAAAATCACAAGAATAAATAGAGCAATCCAGAGAAGCAAAAATGAAGATGCGCTTGGTCAGTTTGGCTCTTTACCATAACCCACACTTAAAAATCCAGGACCATGGCTGGACAGTGACATGAGAGCGAGGTATATATATCCCTTTTATGTCTTTTTTTCCGAGGGCGATGAGGTTATCTCGTTAGCAATACAGCATGAAGCTTCCAACATTCCTCGAATTTCAGAATCCGCAGCAGCCTTCATGATGGAACTTGACTAATCTCGATCACGACTTGACAGCCATACCTTCACCATGGTTGTCAACTGTTTGGAATGACTCACTGCATTCTAAAAAAAAAAATAGGCTTCTCATATGCCCCCAAAACAGGGTAAATCATTCTTTTTCTTTGGTTGAGTGGAATTTCATGGCTGAATCGAAAAGCAATGCCTGGCCCCTGCATGAGAGAAAAAAAGCATTGGTTGTATTGATTTGAATAAGCACATAAAATCATATCCGCAACACGTGATAGCTGTATGCAATATATAATTTCCAATAATTTGGCTTACAGGTGCCAGTACCTTGAAACCCTGAATCTTGGTTACGGCAGAGGTCCAACCTAAAAGTTTAAACTATTAGATGGAAAACTCGGTGACCTAGTATCGCATATGGACTGCTGCTCAAGATGGTTAATAGGCCAAATAGAAACTTTGAAATGCATTTGACCAATGAGTGGACTTGACACCTTTATGCAAAGCAATTTTGGAAAACACAAAATGGACAAGTTCAATATCTTTCTTTTTTTTTACCTTTGCAGAAAATCAATGTCTTCATCATATCTTTGTGAACTACGAATTTGGAATTGTAGCTTCTCGTTGCCTTGTGCTATCAGTGGAACCAACATTGGAATCTTCTACGGATTGTTGTCTGGGTTGTTGATGCTCTTGATGCCATGTCTGTGTGGACTGCTGTTGTTGCAGTTGCTGCGCCTGCTGCACAGCTCTGTTGTTTTGCTGATGAGAATATTGCAATAGCCTGCTTGACCTCCACCTCAGGTACTCCACAAGAAGAGAATTTGTGCTAATTGCAATCCCAAAACCAGTGAATGAGGATAGCAGGACAGAGAGTATAGGGTTCACATTGAGCTGCCAGAGTAGAATGGAGCATGAGACATAAGACATATTAGAAATATCACACAGAATACTTCAGGCAAGAAATTTAGTTTGCTTACCACGGTATAAAATATATGAGCGAACAAGATGACTACAGCAAACTGGAAGGAAGCATATGCCCATATGTAACTCCGGTTTACTGCCACCACCACATATTTTAAAGTCATTTAATCATGATAATCCATAAATAAAAAATAGTTTTTTTTCTCTGCCACTGGAAATGGGAAAATCACGGAGTGCAAAAGGAAAGAACCGCCAATATGATATCATGAGCACTCCAATGGTTTTATTACTATGAGTGAGTTTTGTTTTATAAATACATCTTTTATCATGTGCAGACAATTTGAAACAATGAGAATAACATGATTTTGTAGATTTAGTTTGATTTTGTAGTGTAATGTATGGTGCTAATAGTGTATCTAGAACAGACTAGATTAAAGGAAAAAAAGAGAAGATATAGTGACACTCACCCATGGTGGTAGCAATCATGGAAGAAAGGAGACCTAAAACACAAGAGAAAGGCAATGAAATGGCAAGAGCACGAGGGCCCAAGTCAGATACCTGAAAAGATTGAAAATAAAATAAAATTGCAAAGACTGTCAATAAGCATAATAGAATTTTTTTATAAAAAAACATAAAATATTGGTTTTAAAGAGTTATGTGGATTGAGAATTTATATGTATTCAATCAATTAGAAAATTGATATGCATATTGCAAAAGGCCATAAGGAAACATGGAGAGCCTAAATGTTTAATCATACACGAAAATTAAACATTAAATTCAACACTTAGTTTTTTTAAGAAAGGCATCATACAAAAAGAGAATGTGTGACCTGAGAATTCGTGTGAAACTACCTTGTGTAAGATAATGCCCTTTCATTAGATCATTTATTTTACCAGACAATATTTGTGTTGACACTAATAGGTACTGTGGAACTGGAACATCAACTGGTATGGTAGTGCAATTATCCAACCTATCTCCGAATTATTTTCATGTATAAATGATAGCAATATGAGTTCCTGTCATGTTATGACTGTTTTTAGTTAAGTTTTTATATTATTTTCCATCTGACAATACCCTGATCTTTTTCTTTCTTTTTGACGAATAATTGACAATAGCCTGATGACCTGAATTTTCTGATAAATTTATGCAATAACCCTACATGGCTTTGCTCATACCACATTAGGATTTACTATGCTACCCCAGTTCAATACTAGAAATTTAGAAAGATGACGATATGTACCAGTAGTTGCTCCAGAAAGCAGAAATATGCTAGCATACTGACCATGACAAGAACTGGTACATCCTGCCAAACCCTGTTAAGCATGAAACAGGTACCAATCAAAACATCAAAGAAAATTCAAGCGAAGGAGATCTATGCTGTGGAGGTGAGTGAGGAACTATCAAATTATAGAATGAATAATATGCAGACTTCTAAGGATCACTTTGGCGCTGCCACCCAATTGAAGAGAGTTTAATGCTTTCATCACCAGGTCATTGGCATGAGCTGACAAACCACAATGTCCTTTTGCAACACTAAAAAATTGTGATAAATTTCTGATATGACCAGATGAACCTAATAAATCATGAATAAAACTTTGAACAAGAAAGGAGCTAACATCATTATTCTAGAAACAATGACGACTAAGATAAATTATGGTTTATAACAGCTATGAATTCGATGTGACCCCCCGGCCCTGATCTCGAAACTAAGGGATCAAGAGATTCAACCCCCCAACCCTCAATGATATAAATTGTTCTAAATAAATATCAGTTTGTCATTTCATTGGATTAGGTGCCATCAGAGACCCTAGAGGAAAGAAAGTAGTATCGTCAGCATGTCTAAAATCCCAGCCCTTACCTAGTATCCTGCCTGAACCAAAAGGCACTAGTCAACAACAGGGTGAAATTTTGAATCTTACATATCTAGTGGGAAAAAAAAAAGACGATATGCAATCAACTAGATGTTGAAAAAAATTGAACTTGCCTGTAACGAGCAACTTCCCTCTGCTGAGGTGCAGGTAATGGCCTCCTACCAGTTGCTTGAGGATTATGTATCTTTAGTAATGTTACAGGCAAATTCTGAACATCCTGCTTACAAACATCGCATGTCTTGTTTCCTTTGATACTAAACCACTTCACAGCACATTGCTGATGCGCAAGCGCAAGCTCTCCTTTACAACTACACTCCATCTTGAAAGCATCACCACCTTCGCTAAGCTCAACCAAACAAATTCTACAGACCGCTTCATCTTCAGGAATATCTTCACCATCATCTTCAATCGCTAGCATATTAAACACACACAAACACAACAACAACAGTTCACATTAAGTCAAAAACTATTCATAGCTCAAAAATCACTTTTATAATTCAAAATTTACCAATTTCTGTCGTAGAGGCATCATTTGTCGACGTGCTATCAGCTGTCACAGGACGTGGAGTTGCTGAAACCACACGAAACAAACCTCCACCTGAATCTGTCCGTCTTAAACTCCTAACTTTTATATTCACCGGAACTGATAATGAACGTCTTATATGATGCTGAACTTCTACCTTCTGTATAAAATCACACACATTCCACATTTCTAAAATTCAACAAATCCACAATCTCTAATAAACTATACACCGAAGAAGCTATAAGTGGGACCCACTATATCAACTACCCGCCCATGGAAACAAAATTAAATCATTACAGAAATTTATAAGACTCAAAATAGGGATCAATCCAGCACAAATCGCAGGTCGGTGGGTCAATCTAAGCTATGATTTTAAAAAAAAATATATGAAACAACATCGTTTCAAGATTTTTTAAAAAGAACAAAAACAAAAACAAAAACTACCATCATTTTAGTAAAAACATCTATTCAAATAAAATCTTATCTTGACCGGACTCTGGTCAGCGAGTCACCATATGGACCCGCCAGTCCAGGCCGTGCTTTGTAACTATAACTTCGCAAAAAATACGGACTAATTCCTGCTTACATCATCGGAATAAAAATTTAACAGTTTTTCTCATGGGACCTACCATGATAACTACCTATAGGTCCCGTAATACGACTCTAAGCATACTGAATAATCTGTAATCGTGCCTAGATTCTCCAAATTTCTGAAAAAAACAATAATAATAACAAAAATAAAATCCTTACATCATAATCAGAACAAGAATTAACATTTCGCTCCTGCAGGGCCTCGGGATCGGAATTCGCAGACGGCGTAACAGGCAAAGAATTCGTCGATTTTAACGGAAACAGAACTTTATTAAGCGAAAACGACCTCGAAGTAGAAGGCTTAGCAGCAGGACTATCAGACGGCGGCGTATCAGGAACAATTAGCACCGTTTTTTCACCATCTTGTATTAAATTTTTAGCTTTTAAACTTCTCTGCGGAAGCAAACTCTTCACTGTCGACTTAAATTTAGCTGAACTCGGCCGCGGCGGCAAGCCTGGTTTAGCTGAGCTAGGGCTTTGCGCTATTTCGATTTTCGTAAATTCTGTTTCTAGTGACCTTGCTGGTATTTCTAGAGAACTGAGGCTCGGTTTTCTTGAACAAACCTAGAAAAACGATTAAAGAGAAAAATAAAAATCAGCAACTGAAATTTTTTAAAAAAAGAAAAAAAAAAGTGTGAGAGAATGAAGGAATGACAGAGTTACCTGAGAATGATCAGGGGAACCTGACGTGGAATCTTGATGTTTGGCAACTGGATTTTCTTCTTCCATGGAATTTAGAGAGGATTGAATTTCAAAAATGGAGAATTTGTGAGTGTTTTTTGGGGATTGGGGGGTGAGGAATTTGAATTCTTGAAAATGGGAAACAGAGAGGAAACGAGGGTGGACAAGAGGGAAA
>Ga0307507_10012840_pt1 | contig 10277 bp, 11 predicted proteins | sample 7_EM_MG_FD_207223 | JGI IMG/M metagenome (GOLD analysis project Ga0307507, IMG submission 207223) | Populus trichocarpa ectomycorrhiza microbial communities from riparian zone in the Pacific Northwest, United States - 7_EM | ecosystem: Host-associated > Plants > Roots > Unclassified | place... | reverse complement strand
ACGACAGGAGGCCGGCAAACTTGCAGAAGTGGTGGCAGACCTACTCGAGTAATGATGATCGATGAGGGCGCGTCTGGATGGTTCCCAGGTATGTAAATGACCTTCAGGTGATGATAGCTAGTGACTTCCCTTACTGTTCCGTCCAGGGTCTCTCGTTCTCCGGTTTGACCCACAACCAATTATTGAAATTAGATATATTTCCGGTTGGATCGTCGAACTGAGGCTCGGTAGTACTCACCTCTGGGAATGTCCGACCAGGATCTCTGCGCCCCTTTGCAAGACTTTCCTCCCGCCTGGCCAAGATACATCCCTCGTACTCCCGCATCAGCCTGACACTGTCCGAAAAAATACATGTTTGATTTGAGATGAAAACCGTTTGGGGAAATTCCGGACGGCGAGATATGGAAGTACCGAGGTTCCAACCTCGGCACGTCTTCTTGTGCAGGAGTGACAGCAAACATCACACTACCCTTACATATATACGGCCCTAAATAGACTCTCCTTTACCTTTTTCTACATTGACGGAGTCAGCGTGTTCACTGCACTCTGTCCTACGTCCGCGTCAACTTCGAAGGTTTTCCCCACCCATCCACACCCAAACTCGGTAGAGAAGACCGCTGGATTGGGAGTTCGCCCGCATCCCCATCGGTCTTCGCCCTAAGGCCATTCGCTCTTTTGAGCTTCTGGTCTTCACATGCTTCACATGTCACACCCCACACTCACTACCTTTATTCATACTACCTTTAACGTGTAACGACGTCTGTGTCTCAAGATATATAAACTGCCAATGATCAGAGCCCTTGTAATGCAGTCTTTCCGCAATATGAACTTTTCCTATCATTCAAGCAGGCTTAATACTGCCATCCCAGAGTATGTTCGGGTGGGACACACTCGGCCCACTCCTTTGGGACTGGCTCAAAAAACCCCTCCCATGCCTTAACCTCTAGCAATCTCCACACAGTTTAGCGGTGAGTTACCTCGCGACCCTATAAAATTGTGGAACGCATTCCAATCCGATCTTTTAAATTCTGTAACATTGCCTAACCCACAGATGACTGTAGGAAGGCCACGAAAGAATTGAATTACTTCAGGGTGACGAGTATATTTTGTTTTTTTACTCCCACAGATGTGGACTGCGCAGGACGTGGCAGAACCATCCAGTTGGATAAACGAAACAACTCGCGCTACTGCCCAAATTTCTGGGTAAAACACAAGTGGCGATGCGCTGGCGTGGCAGCCGGAATGAGTCTTGATCTCCAATGACCCAGTTTGTCATGTCCAGACTGCGGCGAGCGCGTCGCAAAATAAAAGCACAGCGATGGACTAGATTTCAGACTGAATATAGAAGACTCGGAGAATTTTTTGTACTTCGATATATTTGTAGCGCCTGTTCATTTTAACACGTTGAAATCCTGTAACTGTAAGATCGATGAACTTACTTTATCAACTCACTGTCCACCGAAAATCACTATGGCAAACCATACTCGCGACTCGGATGGGATCGATCATCTTATCATGACGCCTTTCGATCTCAATCGAAGTTGGGGGAGACGACATTAAGTATGCCGATTGTGCGGTCTTCAGCTTTCGAGCACATCCCGTCTGTATATGCTTTATCAGAAGTTGAGTGAGGAGAACATCTTGATCGTTGAGGTCAAAGAGATTTAGATATAAAAAATGTAGTTCAAAGTCGGCAGAGCTGACTTCGGCGAGTCACATTACACATCAGCTGAAGGAAATAGCCTGTGGTTCCAAGTTGGACCCTTCTTCGTATTCCATATGTGTGATTCAAGTAAGTTGTAAAGATATTTCAAACTTCAAGTATCGTACGTACATAATTAAAAATCGCCAATCATGATTGCGCGTATCCAGCTACCACATATGTGCTAAAAACAGGAATCGGTTATGGAGAAGTTGGTTTGAAAGAGATGCAATACGCGAGGCCCAGTTGCAGGTTGGTACAGGCGGTGTTAATTTCGGGATTCCATGTGGTGAAATTGGTGAACGTAATACTGAATTTGGACTCGATACCAAAGCAGCTATCACCCGACACCACGGTGTAATACGACAAACAACCTTTGGTTAATGTCCCAGGCGCGACATTAGAAGGCGGGCCAGTAGTAGTAGTATTTGACGCTGAGAACGGAACAGTGGGCAATACGCAATACGCCAACCCAAGAATCAGGTTGGTACAATCCGAAGCCAGGCCCGGATTCAATTCGTCGAACTGAGAATTGGTAAGCCCGAATCGATTTTCAATGGAAGGACACCCATCGCCGGACTGGACGGTATAATATTGTGCACATTTTTGAATTGCCCCGGTGTATGCGTTCGAAGGTCTGCTGGTCGATAGTAAAGTGTAGTTGCCCTTGGGAAAGATGATGCAGATCGCCGAGCCCACAGCCGGTAGAGATCCACTGCTGATCTCGGGGTTCCAAGTCGCGAGAATGGAAGCGTTGACACCAACCAGCCTTGCCACAGAGGCAAGGGTGTCGCCGGTCTTGGAATAAATAAGCTCCGGATACAAGAAAACGTGGGTATCAATGTATTCACCTTTATGTCGTAGTAGGCACCACAGGCAACGGAACGCGTGCCTGGGGCAATATTTGTGGGAGCCGGGACACCAGCGGCTGTGAGGGTGCTGTTGATATATATTTTTGTGTAATTCGCCGTGGGGATTGCGAAGCTGATAAGAGTAGCGCTGGTATAATTTGTAGTAGGGAGTGGTGCAGATGTAATGGTTTGAAGAGGAGGGTACGGTGCTACACAATAGTAGTATCCCAGCCACAAATTTGTGCAATTAGCGTCGATTTCTAGAATACCGGCTCAGCTAATCAACAACCAAAATACGAGAGAGACTGACCAGGATTGAGTATAAAAAGATCTTTCAAGGTGACATAATTCTTGAGAGAGATGGTTTGGCAAATATCGCCAGCCTGGACTTGGTAATATCGACCACAGGCAGATGTGGTACCATTAACGGTAGGAGAAGGAACCGGGGCAACGGCGGTGGGCGTGGCAGATGGATTACCCTCAGTTGTCGCACCAACATCTGGCCATCCACCATTTGGACTCAAACAAATACGTTTTCCGACTCGAAGCGACATCAACTGGCAGTAGGTTCCGAGATCTGGATTGAAGGACTGGATTTGTGCTGCAGTGACGTTGAGATTTGTACCGGGAACCACACCCGCTAACCGGGCTGCAAATTGACATGTGTCGTTGGTGGCGATGGTGTAGGTTGTGCATGGCTGGGGGACACATAGGACAGTACCCGCATTGATGTTGCAATCGGCGTTGAGGAATGGATTGGAGGTGAAAACGTCGTATTCGCTGATGCTGTACTGTGAAGCGATCTTCGCACAATCCGTATCGTTTGTGGCTGTGATGTTTCGGCCGTTTATAGAGCAGTCAACAGTAAAGTTTGAGGTAGAATTGAGGCCAAAGGGGGTTAAGAGGACTACTTGATTTCCGGGATTACCTGTAATATTGTAACTTTCGAAAGCCCTGATGGGGAGTCGATGAGGATTAGAAAAAAAATAATGAGAAACTTGAATTACTTACGCGCCACATATACCAATTGCACTCGACAGAAGATTGGCCAGGTCGACGGAATAACTAGTAGGATTCGATAACGTAACGTTGAGGGTCTCAAGCGTACAATATGTGCAGAGCTCTTTGGTAGGGAGGGACAGCAGACCACCTGTGGTGTTATACGATTGGACAATGGGTCCACAGTACTGTTTCGTATCCGGATCTCTAAGACACTGGGCAACGTATGGGCCACTGACATAATCAACGGCAAGAGTTGGGGCATAGGAGTTGTTTGTACTGTCGGTGATCATGTAATTACCACAGGCCGAAACGACATTTGCTCTATATGTTTCGAGTCCGACTAGACAGTCGTTGGTGCAAACTCGCTGGAGATCATCCGTAAAAAGATACGGACTGAGACTAAGGGCAATATCAGCACATAATCCGAAAAAAAAACACAACATCGTACGCCATGAGAGGTATTGTCGAATTGCATGGTATTACGGCGGCCATGGCTGTGCCACACGCGCTAGATGGCGCAGGATTGGTTGGCAGTGAGTCGGAAGTATAAATCGTTAAATTATTAGTGGCATTGGTCGCAAACGAGGCAAAGGACTTGGAAACTTCCAAGTCCAAAGATGAAGAAGGATGGGAGACAGTATCATTGTTCGGGGCGATCTGCTTGAGTAAGTTGGCGTGAAAGGCATCATCGTGTGCCTTCTCCACCCCTTTGATCTTTCTCTGAATGTCAGAGATCCCAAAAGCTGCAACGGACAAGAGGAAGAAAGGTCCCAGCGCGCAATGTTTCTTCATTGTGACGTTGAGAGAAAAAGATAACAAGCTTGTATTAATAAACACCTTGAGACGATAAATGGGTATTGCGTACCTGTGCCCGACTGTGACGGACAATGTGCAATGGATGTAAACATGTGGATAGCAATAAGTGTATGGTGGTGTTCCATTGGGGGATGTTTTTTCGGGGGATGTTGCATCCGGTAACGTTATCCCAACCCTTTTAGTGTGATTTTTTTTTTTCTTGCTCTCCCATTTGTCCCTCCAGACACTGGGATATCAAGTGTGTTTGTGTTATCTGTTCGATGTGTTTTCAAATAGGTTAACTCTACAGGATTGAAAGGGATTTGCTTGAAAGTTACAACTTACCCTGGGTCTTGGTCCCACGGCCAATCGGGCCGTATTAATCCGCTGTATCAAGTGTACGTGATCGGCAATATCTGTTACCGCCTTTGATCATGGAATTGAGCTGGTATCTCGGTACAAACTGCTGGCGGCGGCAAGCGTTCATTCGCGCACAAAGGGATCGTCAATCAGTTACGTGAAGGTAACCCCGTCGGTGTAACCGCAAGGCCGAGCGACTCGGATATTATATGTATGATCGACGCTACTTAAAAAGTCTACGCTTTTCTTGGTGTTTTTAAGCCATATATGAGCCCAAGTTGATCATTGCCAATTTTCACCAGAATGCTGGCCTTCGCTGTGCTGCCTTTCTTCCGTGAGCTCGACTTGACTTCGCTTCAATATCTACTAATGATTTCATTCAAGTTTTAACAATCCCTCGCTTGGTCATTGGACTGCCGGGCAACGTTACTGGTTTACCCCTAGGAAGCTGTACGGCTACAATTCCGTGCGCCAACGGTGCTTGCTGTAACTCTGTTTCTGGTTTCTGCGGGTCAGTTGTGATATTCTGAATTACCTTGAAGAATATGTTTTTGATGCGTCCTCAGATTTGGGCCCGGTTTCTGTACGCCCCTCGCAAACGGCGGTACATGCAGTTCAGATTGCAACGCTTTGGCGGAATGTGGACCTTTTGCTGCCGCTGAGAATCGTACTTGTCCTTTGAATGTTTGTTGCAGTCAGGTCTGCCACTTATTCTTATTTCTTGATTTTTGTCCGCTCATGACGTCGGTAGTTCGGTTTCTGTGGAAGTACCGAAGGTGAATTTTCAAAGTTTTCTAGACGCGAGCTGAATCGCTGACGTCCACGTGTCAAAGAGTTTTGCAGACCTGGCTGCCAATCAAACTGCTCCCCTCCCCCACCGAAATCATGCGGTGTCAACCAAGGAACTGCAACGCATCGGAGGATTGGTTATTACGAAGTGAGAAAGTTTTATCACCCTCATAATCAATATAAATTCATCAACAACAGGCTTGGGCAGTGCAAAAGAGCAGCCGGGCTTGCAATGTTTATCCACCCGAATTAATTTCAGCAGAAACTCTAACACATAGTGAGTTTTCTCCCTTTTAAAAAGCGGTTCCAGTGCTTGAATTATGGCCAGTTAATTTTGCATTCGCTCTCATCAATGAGGCATTCTCCATCCAAGAGATGAGCGCCGGTGATAACAAACTTTGGATACGGACGACTGCTCTGAAGAAGAAGAACCCCACTCTAAAGGTCTTCTTATCCATTGGAGGATGGAGTTTTAATGACCCGGTACGTTTCAAACCCTAATAAGAGCCCCTTCGCGATTAACCAGTTTCGAAATAGCCGACGCAACATATTTTTAGCAATCTCGTCGCAAGTCAGACAGCCACAAATGCGTTCATTAAAAGTGCTCTATCGGTCATGAAGGCATACTCCTTTGATGGAGTTGACATCGATTGGTAGGCATGACCTTGTTCCTAGGGGATCGAAGTATTTATCTGTCCTAGGGAATATCCTGTTGCCTCTGAAAGAGGCGGAGTACCTGGGGATAAGGCAAACTTTCCTCTATTCATGTCTAGAGTCAAGGCGGCATTCAGGGGTGGCGGGTACGGTCTTACCTTCACCGCACCTTCAAGTTATTGGTATCTCCAACACTTCGACCTACCTGCTCTTATGGTGTCGGCAGATTGGGTATGTCATTTACCTAAATTTTGCGATCCTCCTAACCCAATATCATACTTAGGTTAATATTATGACCTACGACCTGCACGGTACATGGGACAGTACATCTCCCTTCATTGGGCCCCATGTTGCCTCCCATACGAATCTAACCGAAATCAAGGAGACGATGCAATTATTCCGAAATGTTGGCGTGGACCCTTCGCAAATCGTGATGGGCATTGGGTTTTATGGGCGATCCTTCACGCTGATCGATAGGGTCAGCCTTCTTATTTGAATTATCTTATTGCCGTCAAGCTCAACTTCTTATTTTATTAGCAATGCAACACCCCAGGCTGTGGGTTCTCTGGTGGTGCCGACCCGGGTGTATGCTCGTTGAACTCGGGCACCCTCATGTACTCAGAGATCCTGAATGTCCTTGCGACTAGTAGTATTGTTCCTGTCTTCGATCAGGCTGCTGCGGTCAAGTATATCAATTGGAATGGCAATCAATGGGTTTCAGTGAGTGCTAATCAACAAACTGTGGCGCATTTTAGATTGATATTAGTGCAGTATGACGATGACCAGACGTTGAAGATGAAAATGGACTACGCGAATAGTATTTGCCTTGGAGGTTCATTGCTTTCCACACTATACAGGAGACGTTTTTAAAATCATATTTAGGAACCATGATTTGGTCGGTCGACCAGGACGATGGCACTTATAGCGCCCTCCGCGGCCTATACTCTGATATCAATATCAATACTCCGTCGTCGGTCGAGTCAGGAAACCAGTGCCAAGTCACCGGTAGGTTTCATCATTAAATTTACTTTGCTTTATTTCATTATTTTATGAGGGTGCGGGCATCAATGTCCTTCTGGTTACGATTCCCTTACCACCCTCACACAAATTCCCAACACGGTAGGATCATGCCCTAAGAACCAACCGGCACGACTCTGCTGTCCCAAGGGAAACGAACCCCAGAAGTGTTCATGGCGTGGTGGCGGAGGAACGAGTTGCAATGCGCAATGCGATGTCGGCGAAGTTGTGTTGGCTCTAGATGAAACTGGAGATGATGGGTATCCTACATGCATTCAAGGGTACAAAGCCTTTTGTTGTTCCTCCGGTAACCCTCAGCCTGGGTCATGTTTTGGTGCTTGTAAGTACTTTGCGATCCCTTCCACATTTCCCTTAACAGCAGTCCCTCCTTTAGCATGCAGTGCATCTTCATGTGCATCTCCGTATGTTGTGCAAACCCATGTAAAACAGGGAAGCGCCGACAATGGGGTATCCTGCCAATCCTTCCCAAATGCAGTTTGTCCAACGATTTGTCAATCCAACACGAAACCAGTTTGTTGCGACTGTGAGCCTTCGTCCTCAATCCTTTTTTCACAGGATTGAAAACCCAATTAGCCGGGTATACGAACTGCCGTTGGGTGGGAACTCCCCCGGCTTGCTTAAATGCAGTCTGTAGCGCTGGCCAAGTCGCAATATGTAAGATTTTATTTATCAGGAAAAAATCTCTTAAGAGTAATTGTCTTTGCGTAGTCAGCGACATGCAAGGAGATGAGACCTCTTCGTGTGTCGGACGTAATAAGCGCTTTTACTGTTGCGATCCTCCCGCTGGTGCGTGTAAATAAGCCATGTTGAGCTCTTCTAAGTCCCGATTATCTTAGGCTCCTCATTTTTGCCCGTTCCAATCGAATATGTATTACCTGCTGGCAAAAGCGGCGTCAGTATCCATCAACCGGCGACCTTCACTGTTGATTTTGATGACAACACGGGAACTTCGGACAAGTCTTCGAAGGGCGCTGGCTCGAGTGGTGTTGATAATGATGGACGGGAAAATGACTCTGCCTTTGGGGGCAAGTGAACTACCTCCTAAAGTCAAAAGCGTATTTAACGAGATCTACAGAGGTATTTATTTCTTCGCCCAATCCCAGCGCCGTCAGCTCGATGGCTCTCGCATCCGACTGGGTGATCACTGAGTGTTCAGCAAAGAGTGACAAAGCTCAGACCGTCAGTTCATTTCCTTCATCTGCATACCAGTGTCTAATTTTGTTGCCTCCTAGGTTGTTGCCTATTGCTCAAAGAAAATGGACGACCCCAACTCTGGGTGTGCTCACGTATTTATAGGCGGAGCCGCGGACACCATTGTCAAACTGCCAGACTCTTGTGGGCTAGGTCCTTATGCGCGCATTGTTGAATTGACCGAGCACCCTGATCAAAATAACCTGCTGAAAAGGCTTGTCACGAAAGAGCCGATTGATAAAGTATTTTCTCTGTCGTTCGATTATGTCTTTGCAGCAATTCCATCCGGAAATGGCCCCGTATTGTGAGTGGCATTCCGCTTTTTTTTCAACTTTAATTAATTTTCGATTGCAGAATGCGAGCGGACGCGGTAAGGAACATCACTTTATAGTCTTTAAGCAACTTTCCTGACTGTTGCCCAAGACAAATCTTCCAGGATATTGGTAGGGAATGTTTCCCAATCCATCTTTAAATCAGACCTCATCGGTATATTAGGGACGCAATGATCGCTAGCCCGCCTGATCCGGGAACAACAGATACGAAACGCCGGCGGGATTTCCATCAGGCATCCGAGTTCGAAAAGCGCTGGTTTGGTCCATTTGACGCATGGCTGTCGAAGCTGACGACAGTACGCTCTCGGGATACGATTAGGCGGAACTACCACGTACGTGGAAATTTTCACTATTCCAACTCCTCGCGCCGCTCGCTGATATATTGAACGTAGTGGTCAGATACATACACAATTTTCCACGCAGATCAACAATGCCCCCATTTTTCGTCCAGCCTTGACATCAGCGTCACTGGTTCTGCCCAGATTTCGAGTCAATTCGGATATTACCTTGAGGCAACGATCGTTCCTCCAGCGGTCCAGCAGGCCTATGTCTTTTTTGATGCAGGTGCTGGCGCTCAAGCAACGTTTGTCATTACCGGAATGGCAGAGGCGCACTACACCAGCGGGAGGAAAGAACTAGCTACTTTCGGTTTTCCAGGCCTTTATTATCCGGGTTTATTGACGATTGGGCCGTCACTGCATCTTTATGGAGAACTTTCGGGGCAAATTAGTTTGTCTGGCCGATATTCTGCGTCCGTAGGTTATGATTTCCCGGTGAGTATTCGCGTTCTCCCTATTGAACTGATACTAACTACTGGGTATTCAGCCGATCAACTACGCCTTTGGATTGGCCGATAACAAACCTGACCAAGTACTTCTTTCTATCTTTATTGAACAAACATATAAACAGTTACCGGTCTACAGGAAATGACTTCAAACCCCGTTAATCCGAATCAAAACAATGCCGGATTTGACTTTGCTGTCGGGTATAACGTTAATCTTGAAGGATCTCTGGATGTAAGTACTTCTCAAGTACCTCAATTCCCTACTTACTGACATATCAATCACACATTAGGCTCACATCGTGCGTTAAGTTTTAAGTATATTTCAAGTCTTTACCCTCTTCTTCTTCTCCGTCTGCAGGTACCGTCTCTGCAGCTGGGCATCAATGTGTTAGGAGGATCGCTTATTGACGCACAAGTTCGTGACTTTAACTGATGAACGCACAGGTCTAATCAGACTTGTCGAACCCTAGGTTTTCGCTGAGGCAGACATGTATGCCGGGGTGTCCATCTCCGGGAGTGTTAATAAGGCTGTAAGTCGCTCTTAATATCCCTGAGCAAAGTATTCCTGATCGCTCAATTTACTCTTAGACTGCAGCTCAAGTTTGTGTCAATCCGGTATGCAATGCCTTCCGAATCCATATTGTGGTCTAACTTAAGGAGTAGCACTTTGGTGTCGACCTCACCGCCGGTTTGACTGGATCAGTTTTGTTCTGGCGCAGTAATCCCATCGCGTCAGTAAAGAACAGTCATTACTACTAGAATTGAGACTGACTTATTGC
>Ga0307507_10012839_pt1 | contig 10277 bp, 13 predicted proteins | sample 7_EM_MG_FD_207223 | JGI IMG/M metagenome (GOLD analysis project Ga0307507, IMG submission 207223) | Populus trichocarpa ectomycorrhiza microbial communities from riparian zone in the Pacific Northwest, United States - 7_EM | ecosystem: Host-associated > Plants > Roots > Unclassified | place... | reverse complement strand
AAACAGCACCTTGTGTCCCATCAAACACTCTGACTTATGCTGCCGAGCATACCACTTCTCAAAATCATCGTTGCCACACTTTCTTCCCCGAGTCTGCGCAAAATCGAGGTGCACCACGACAACTCTACCCCAGTCTTTCCTGTCCTTCTTTCCAACTTGTCCAAGAAGCAATAATTTTTGAGAAGTGGAGTCTGGCAAGGTGGTCAAACCGCGTGCACGAATTGAAAGACCAAAGTTGTATGTCGACCTGATGGTGATTAAGTCGTAATCAAGGAAAAGCAAGCGGACTGCGTACCATGTCTTGCCGAGATCTAATGAGTATCTCACATGATCTGTCATATCTTCGTCGTCCACAATGACCAAAATGCTACCCAAATCACCGAACTGATACTTGTTGGCACCTTTAGTCGCCATACGCCACGTTAAGCCTGCATCAATACTTAGGAACGTATCGCATTCCTTATACTCTTTCAGACTTCTTCCGACACTCCCAACGCCCATGACGAAACCCGGAGCAGGAGATGAAAACACACGGCCGAAGTTATGGGGGTTGGTGACGGAGTGGAAATGAAGAGAGCACGTGTCAGGGTCAGAGGTGTCGCAGGATATCTTCTGTCCGTCAGCGTCCTCTGTTGGTGGAGATATAAGCGACCAATTGCTGCCGTCGTCGAATGTAATGAATGACTTCAACTTCTTCGATTGTCCTCGTCCTGCTTCGAATTCTTGCACGTTCGACACAATGTTTGCAATCCCGATACCCTCAACACCATAGATCCTCTCATAGTCAACGTAACCAAAATCATTGCGGTTCGTATCTTTCAAGCTCTCAACGAAGTACGTTCCGTTGGAATTGCTTACGAATAGAGTACCAACCGGACTTCCATCCTTGAGAACGACGTCAACTGCGAGTGAGTGGGTTGTCGATTCGAGCATCGTGTAGGCGTTCTCTCGAAGACGTGCGGACGACGCATGAGGGAAGTGCGCCCTAGCCCAGTTCTTGGTATCAAAAGTGACATACAGGTGGAGGTCTCCATTGGGATGCGAAAGGTCTTTCAGTGCAACTACCCCGAACTTGGAGACGATTGCGAACCCAATAATTCCTTTGGCGTTCTTCCCTATCCCGAGACTTTCAATTTTCTCGGATTGGAAGAAGTCTTCACTGGAGAAAAGGCGACTGGACGATAAGTCATGCCTTGCCGAGGAAGATGAAGTGTCATAACCAGTGCAGTAAATGAGGTCCTCATGGGCTTCGTGTTTGAAGTCAGCGCTGCTGTGAGCGAACTGGCATCTGGCAGTATCCTTTCGCAGTAGCTTAAGGTCGTCTGAAAACGCCTCCTTGGTGTAATAAGTCTATTTGAACAATTGTCAATCACAAAAGCGCCAACTGAGCACAATAACTACTTGCCTCGTCATGACAAGCATGGCCCCAACCCTGCTTCACACAACTGACTCCTTGATATAGAATATAGCCGTACTTTTTAGGATCCGAATGGAAGGAGAGTGGCTGAGAAACCATTGCAGGCTCAAGCGGCACTTCAAACGGTCGCCAGGTTTTGCCACGATCCTCTGTTCGGTAATGTGTTTTGCCATCGGTTAGAACAAAGCCCTGGCGTATGTCAGCAAATCAGACAACGTAAAATAAGATGTGCCTCACAAATCGGTTGTCGACAGGATGCTCGAAGAACATGGATGCTACTCCAGTCGGAATACCTTCTGCCAATTTCCAACTCTTGCCTTCGTCCAATGAAACGTAAATATTTCCTTCCATCGAGTCATGGAAAATAGCAGTCTGGGTTATGTACCGATCAGTTATAATCAAACACATTCACTCCCAAGGATACTCACGTCTGTATCATCAAAGAATAGGAATCGCGCCGGCAAATTTTGGAAGGAGCTAATAGAATGAGATGGTTTACCCTGTCCTAGGACAAGAAGGGCTGAAATGGATAGTAGGAGTCCTTTGAGGACAGTTACGACGACATTTGGTCGCCTCGTCATCGTTAGCGACGATGGCGATGGTGGTGGTCTAGATGGAGTCTCGGGCAGCAATAGCCGCAGCGTTAGCGTGTGACAAACATTTCACAGCCACGTATATTCCCAAATATGGCAACTCTCCTGCGATATGTTCAGAAATCCTAGCACTAAGCAAAGGCTATTGTCGTTGTGTTGAATAACAATAATCCGAGTCTCTGTGAATTGCAACATTTTATTGCCCGTACAATTTCAACTCTCCAAAACCACCGATTCGTTTTGCTATTTTTGGTGCATGATGGTAGGAACTGTTACAAGTTACAGGTAGATATTTACATTCAGTCATCTTCTATGTCCATTATTCCACAATCCCGCATGAACGAAAACCAATCTACATAAGTAAATGTCCCATTTGAAGGGCCAATTTCAGCCAACTCAGGACTGAATGCGCTGGACACCCCCGAACTTGGGTGTAGACTGCTATTTAGATGATCAAAACCAAAACTAGAGTGTGTAGTTGGATACGTGTTATTACTCGTGGCATCATCTCCACGTATCGACGGAATCAGTTCTGACCCTCCCAAACTCTGCTGATCCCCATTATGTGAGCTCGGCTGTGGATTTGTCGCAACGGAAGAATTTTGTATAAGGTAGGACAATGGTTGTGAATCGGAGGCGCCGGATAAAGTAGCGAGCTCTGGGAAATGATGACCTCCCGAATTTACGTCGGGGATGGAGATACGGTCACTCGCAACCACGCAATCAGTGACGGTCGGATAGTGACATTCGGGTTTATTTAGCACCCTTTGGACAGAATCTTGATTCAGATACTCTAGCAATGATGGGTGGACATCAGGCAAATGGCCATCAGTATCAAAGTCCACGTCGATGCCAGAGGTAAGTCCAAAGCCTGGGGCCGTTCTGTTTGGCGACATAGAATCAGATGAGGTAGAAGGTGCTTGCTGCTTGGCTGCCCTCCTGTCGAGTAGACTCGTCTGTCCTCCAAAGATGGCAACGATGTCATCTTCTTCGCCAGGAATGTCAGAGGAACATGAGTTGCTGAGAGGATTTTCACTCTGAACGGCTTCAAACGCAGGTCTGGCTTTATCTCGTAATTTCTTTAATATGCCCTGATATGGTGGTTAACGAACACTTCAGCCAAGAGAAAAAGGAAGAACCAAGGCAATTTTTGCTCGCTGGTTGTGTCCTGCCGCTTCGTTGAATATGCCAAATGCGATTTCGAAATCCCGCATCGCTATCGGCGCTGAGTTAGAGGTAGGTGAGCGAGTCACGACGGTACCCAGGATAACCTTTTGAAACATATGTATACAGCCGCTCGACAAAAGGGATGATTTCGACGTACAGCCGCGGACAACATATGGTACATAAAAAACCAGACCCGACTTGCCATTGGTGCACATCTCCTGAATAGATTTTCAGCAGCTTTAATAATAATTGAAGCACTCCTGCAGGCAGCCAAAAATGATGGTGCGAAGGGACTTGACAGTGGGTTTTCAGGGTGATCTAGCATTGTCTGTGCGAAGAAACTTCGGTGGAGGTAGAGCATTGCTGCAAGTCCACTAAGACGGGTGTTTCTGGTAAAGAACCGCAATAGACCACTCAACTGACTGTCCTATTTTGGCTGGCATAGAAATCACGAAGGGCCAGGGAGGACGAGTGAAAAGTTTCTTCGCCAACTCCTTCTACAGAAACAAATGGGTTGAATGAATTCGGGCACGATATACTTTTCACGTGCTTGTCCAGGTCCATGACAGCAGCGTAGCGAGGTGGTTTCGCAATGAGTATGGTTTCCGCAACTGAGCTGAATATGTCCCTCGCAAAGATATGTTTCACTCGCCACACTGATAAAATCCAGTGATCATTATTACAATGGGAAGGTATGGGTAAGAAACTCACTCCCTACTTCGTGTTCCATTGCGCCGCTCAAAGAGGCATCGTCGTCTTGTGGAAATTCACAATCCACATATGATGGGTGAATAGCGGGAGGTCTTCCCAGCGCAAGGCTCTACAAATCAATAGGTGAGGATTCCAACCAAGCGCCTCAGCCCTCAGAAAGTCACGTACATGTGACAAGTCGGCAGAAAAGACCTCCCAAAACAGATTTCGACGTCTCTGAACAAGCTTCGGATCGAGATTCCACTTGGAACTATCCCTATCTGTTTGTGAATGGGATCGTCAACACCCCACGAAGAAAACTTCTCAGCCTATAAAACATACGTAACCCAATCTAGTAGGTTTGTAAGAAAAGGAAAATGCCAGACGTAATAAAACCTACACTTTGAGCAATTTTTGCAGCAATACTCATCAATGACCACTTGGTCAACAAGGTGAGTTGGAGAAAGAAGAGTTTGGGAGGGGAAAAACGTACTGCGCTATCTCTCGTATATTTCCTCGCCGCGAAACTGTGGTAAGTTGCCATCAAGCCAACAGCTCGGACAGACTCGAGATTCGGGGAATTGTAAATGGGGTGCAAAGACAAAGAAGCTCGACCCAGTTCGTAATACATCACAGAGTCAGCATTGTATGGTGCTAGAGTAAGATCCAGTAGGGCTCCAAGAGAAAAAATAAAGAACAGCGTCGCCAGAGACTGTGTATAGCCGACATGTATGACGTCGTTCGTTGAAGAATTTTCATGAGACGCGATGACATCGTACACGGAGGGTAACAATTCTCCGAGCAGCTCGTCGTCTTTGATAGGACGAAAGAAATAGGCAGCATGGTCAAGATAAAGATTGCACAGCTCAGTAGCCCGGCCTCGTAATGGAAAAGACTCTTCGAGCAATTGCAATGCATGTAGATTCAACTGAGATTTCGAAGAGAAAGGGAATAAAAATGGTAAGCTGAGTTGTGAGTCGTCCACTTCAGATGTTGTAAGACTCTGGTCTTCTACGTCATCTGCGTCGTCTCCAGCTCTCTGGGTCGATGTTAAATGATGCCAAACGTCTGCTGGTGACTTACTAGCATAAGAGCCTGTCAACCGTCAGGGATATAAGAGACACAGGTGATATGTACACCAACCTCAGATCCTGCCGAACGTCCAAAATAATGGCCATCCCCTGAGCTCCCTACAGTCAACGTTCCAAGAGCATCGATACTCTTCTCAGTGACAATACCAGTAATAGTTCCGTCTAAATTCGACACATCGTTCGCTATTCGTGGTGCATTGAATGTCTCCGACCCAAATTTGACTCTTAACATGTCTTCGGTTAATAGGGGATGGGTCTCGTCTGATACTGCTGACTGAAGAAACGCCAGTGCATCCTCGAGTTGTCGTATGCGATTGCTCATCTCGTGTATCTTGACATGCAGTTGTTCCGTATCAGCAAGTACATATCTATGTGGAGGATGAGTCGCTGGGCTGTTAAATGCCCTCGGATATCCTACCGAGTACCTTGGCCAGCTGCGAGAACTCCTGCGAAAGCGAAATCAATCAAACAACAACGCTCGATTGAAGTTGCAAACTTCACCCAGAGGACAGATACTTTCACACCCACGCCTCTTACAAGAGCCACAAGGAAGCCTCTTGTCGCACTTCAGCTTCAGGCGATGACACTCTGCACAAGACAGTTCTCCTAAAAACAATCGAATTGTCAGCAGAGACCACAGTGGAACTTCTGACAAAGACAAAACCTCTCAACCGCTTTCGCTCGATGTCGTGAGCCTCCTCTTCTGTGAAATTCTTCCTTGATCTTCTACTCGGATCGACTGGCATTGTAGATAGAGCTCGACACAAGCCTGAACCAGCTCGATCTGCGAACCGGTCCGGATCAGACCCGGAGTGATCGAAAATCACAGGTATAGAATACAATGGCCGGGGTTTCCAGCCGTCCGCAGGCTTGTCAAGGGGAACAGTGAGAACACTTGGCATGAGGCATTGTACAATAAGCATATGGCCAAGACTGGAATCCAACGGGCAACGCACATCAAGGACAATTATCGACAATCATCGACGATGATCATATAAATAAAATCACTGCGATCACAAGGGCAACACATCTCCCTTTCTACCACCAGTTTCTTTCGGCCCCTGGCAGGGTCCATCGTTCGTTTTCTTCTTTCTTTCGTCCTGCTTTCTTTCTTTTGTGCTTGTAACCTTGACGGTCCCTACTTACTACCATGCAAATTTCTCAAACAATGCTCTTGGCTAGCATTCTGTTCTTTCTTTCCTTTGCAAGCTCTACACCACTCCTTCGCCAGCGCAGTCCCAGCAAATTTGTCACTCTCCCGGTTAAACGATATCAATATGAACCAAAAGATCTTCATCCTCTGATCGTCAGTTCAATCTTTCATACAACGTAACCACCGTTTATTGAGTTGTTTGATTCTACAGGTAGCCGAGCAACTTGCCAACCGTGCTCTTCAGCGATTCGCGCGTATGACCGGAAGTCCAGCTATCCCTCGAGAGGTTCTTGAAAGAAATCTCATGCGACGTGTGTTGGAAGTCGAAGGCCAAGTTGGTTTGGAGAAAAGATTCAACAGGAGAAGCCTTGACGACACCGTCGCCTTGGATAAACGCTCCAATCTCTACAATGGTCCTATTTCGATAGACAAATCTCTGGCTGCTGGTAGCGGGAATTCAATCACAAAAGGCAACCGTGTCACTAGCAAGAATTCGCTGAGTCTAGATATCGAGTAAGCTAACATACCAGCATCATTGGTCACTCTTGAATTTTTCTCGTTTCCTAGAGGTCCGGATATCGCATACCTTGCCACCATTCAGATTGGCACTCCCCCTCGTGACTTTTCGATCCTCATGGACTCCGGGTCTTCTGATTTCTGGGTCGGCTCAGAGAACTGCACTGCCACTGGTGGACAGGGCTGCGTGAGTCTTGTATTCACCCCTTGGCAGACAACCCAATTCAACGCAGTTCTAGGGTAACCACGTTTTCCTCGGATCTCAGAGTAGCAGTTCTTTCGTCGACAGCGGTGTCCCTTGGACAATCAACTATGTTACAGGCAGCGTTTCCGGAACTGTCATTAATGACGATGTCTCCATTGCCGGTCTTGACCTCCCTGGACTCTCTTTTGGAGTTGCAAACATTGAAACACAAGACTTTAGCGCCGCTGGATTTGATGGACTCATGGGTCTTGGTCGATCTGTATGTCGCTGATCCCATTTTCGCCACTGATTGAATTTATCAAGAGTTTCAATGTTCAAGGGACTCTCCAACCAGAAAAACCCCATCCCTGTCGAGGTGCTTGCCAATGCCGGTTTGATAGAGACCCCTATCGTGTCATACAAGATAGGTCGCTCAAGCGATAAAGAAAATGATGGACAAATCACCTTCGGGTCCGTATCATCCTTATTACCGGTTGCTATTCCCATCTAACTCTCAATGCAGAAGTCTCGATCCTAACAAGTTTGACCCCGACACTCTTGTCACTGTCCGTAATCTCGACGCAAATGACTTCTGGGCCGCCAATCTTAGTGACGTTAAAGTTGATGGACAATCTATCGGTATTCGAAGGTCGGCCATCCTCGACACAGGTGAAATATCATCCCTCTTTCATTGGTCTCCTAGTCTTAACACACATTTCACTAGGAACAACCCTCTCCCTCATTCCTGAAAGTGACGCTGAACGTATCCACGAGAAAATTCCCGGCGCGAAGATTGATGACAGTGGGGAGTTCTACACCATCCCATGCAACACAAAAACTGTGGTCTCCTTCACTTTTGGTGGTCGTAGTTTTGACATCGATCCGAAAGATTTATCGTTTGTGCAATCAAATCCAAATAACCGTGGGGAATGTTTGTCGGGGTTGAAGCCAACTAACAAATTCCCCCGCGGCGAGTGGCTTGTAAGACTTCTTTCTTTCCTTTTTTCGAAGAGGACTGACTTTTGTTTTTGTTGCCTAGCTTGGGGATGTTTTTTTGAAGAACGTTTACTTCTCAACTAATTTTGAGTCAAACACTATAAGTCTAGCCAATCTTGCTTGACGATTCCTTTCCTTTGAAGACACGGGTAAAATGTCGTCCTCTCCTTTTAATTGACAAGCACATGTACTGCTATACGTTTTGGGTTATTATACTTCACATTCGCACTCCTTTCTAGTGCGCATCCACACGAATTCGCCGTCAAGGGTTTCATTGTCCAGAAGTTTGCCTGGAATCGATTTGTAACGTTTCGACACTCGAATGTCGTGGGCATCACAATTATTAACATCTTCTAGAAAGGTTCCTCGAAGAAAAGAAAACACATTTTGCCAGATGTCAGCTCGCTCTATTTACGTGATATTCAATGCTCAGCTGGACAAATTCGAGGTCCCTAGCGCCATTCTTCCACCGTCGTTTTCATAGATGTCGACATCGCGTAAGTGGCTGGACGTTTACAAGGGTAGGGATGCGAGACTGCAACGGTTCGCCTTATGGGTGTGGTATGTATTTCATCCAATTGATGAAGCAAACTCAGTTACCATTTGGCAGTGGCATGTCCCTGTGCATGCGTTGTTTTAAAGGCTGTTTGGTTAATACACCGAACTGGGGTCATATTTTAATAGTGAGAAAGATCACCTTGCCCAAGTACTTCTGCGATATTCTCAAACAGCGCGGTCGCCTTCCGTTTTGAGGTGTTATTGTTCGGTATCTAGACAAAATTGGGAACGAGGAGATGATGATTGCGGCGTTCTCTCACGAATGATCTGGACTTAGACTCTTTGTTTAGATTGCTGTTGCCAGATTGAGTTGTTAACGATACAATCAGGTATGGTTCTATTTATCATGATCTCGTTTCATCGCCTGACACCCAACCGCGTTCGTGTAACGCGTTGGTTGCATTGAACATTCCTCAGTTCACCTGATCCAGAGTATAAGTAGCTATGAGAGCATCAGTGAATTTCCTTTATCCGCGTTATAGTTTCGTAACCGTGACGGTCCCTACTTTATGCAACTTTCTCAAACAATGCTCTTGGCAAGCATTCTGTCCTTTCTTTGGGTCGTTTCAGACGCTACACCGCTCATTTCACAACGCAGTCCCAAATCTTTTATCAGTTTCCCGGTTAAACGTCATCACGATGAACCAAAAGATCTCCATCCTCGAATTGTCAGTTCAATTCTTCACGCGACATAATCACCATTTATTGATTTATTTGATCCACAGGCAGTCGGGCAACTTACCAACCGTGCTCTTCAGCGCCTAGCACGTATGTCTGGAAACCCACCTATCCCTCGAGAAATTCTTGAGAGAAATCTTATGCGACTTGTGTTGGAGGTCGAAGGCCGAGCCGGTTTGGAGAAACGATTCAACAGGAGAAGCCTTGACGGTGGTCCTACAGACAGATCTCTGGCCGATATCGATGAAGATTTTACAATCACAAAGGCCAAGCCTCCCACTGGTAACAACTCATTAGGTCTTGACATCGAGTAAGCGAGCATACTAGTATCATTGGATGAATTTTTAGTTTTTCCAGAGGTCCGGATGTCTCATACCTTGCCACCATTCAGATTGGCACTCCCCCTCGTAACTTTTCGATCCTAATGGACTCGGGGTCAGCCGATTTCTGGGTCGGTTCAGAGAACTGCACTTCCACTGGTGGAAAGGCCTGCGTGAGTCTTGTATCCACCCCTTGGCAGACAAACCTATTCAACGCAATTCCAGGGTAACCATACTTTTCTCGGATCTAGGTCTAGCAAGTCTTTCGTCGACACCGGTGTCTCTTGGTCGATCGAATATTTGACAGGCAGCGTTTCCGGAACTGTCGTTAAAGACAATGTCTCCATTGCCGGTCTTGACCTCCCTGCACTTTCCTTTGGAATCGCAAGCAACGAAAGTTCAGAATTTGTGCCCGTTCAATTTGACGGAGTCATGGGTCTTGCTCGATCTGTACGTCGCTGATTCTTTTTCTACCATGATTGAATGTAACAAGCTTTTTCAATGTTCAAGAAACTCTCCATCCAGAAAAACCCCATCCCTGTCGAGGTACTTGCCAATGCCGGTTTGATAGACGCTCCTATCGTGTCATACAAATTAGGTCGCTCAGGCGATAAAGAAAATGACGGAGAAATTACCTTCGGGTCCGTATCAGCCTTATTAGCAATCGCTATTCCCACCTAACTCCTGATGCAGGGGTCTCGATCCTAGCAAGTTTGACCCCAGCACTGTCGTCACTCTCCGTAGTGTTAACGATACGTTCTGGGTCGCCGATCTTGATGACGTCAGAGTTGATGGACAATCTCTCAGTTTACGAAGGAATGCTACCTTCGATACAGGTGGAACTCCAACCCCGTCTCCTAGTCCTACACTTATATTTCAATAGGGTCAATCCTCTCTTTTATCCCTGTTGCAGA
>Ga0307507_10012838_pt1 | contig 10277 bp, 1 predicted proteins | sample 7_EM_MG_FD_207223 | JGI IMG/M metagenome (GOLD analysis project Ga0307507, IMG submission 207223) | Populus trichocarpa ectomycorrhiza microbial communities from riparian zone in the Pacific Northwest, United States - 7_EM | ecosystem: Host-associated > Plants > Roots > Unclassified | place... | reverse complement strand
GCGTGTCAAAAAAACACGACATAGGCTAGTCGGTCGAGTTGCCAAATGCCCTCAACTGCGCGCCAATTGCGTCAACCACCAACCATTGAGGCCATTGGTAGGGTACCATATTTTGCCGATGTAGGTGGATTTCTTCTAGGTCTTAGAGTTGTTGTTTAATTATATTAAGGAAGCTATCTACGTTAAGCTTCCTTATTGCGTATCTTTTGCTATTTGGTTACGCCTTGATATCCAGATCTAGTTATATCTGGATAGGGATATAGTCTAAGGTAAGTGCCTATTCTTCTTTAGGGGAGCACCTTTTAAGTCTCTGGTATAGGTTTTCGTCCATAATTATAAGGTTAATTATACTTTTGGCGGTGCCCTATTGCCATATAATTGCACCTAGGGGGGTAGCTAGCTTAAGGCCCCCGTTGTCTATAGCTCTTAGTAGGCACTCTGCCTATTAATTGGCAGCAATATAGATGCCCCCCTACTATGGGTGGTAGAGGTTTATATCTCCTAGTAGGATGGACTCCGCGTGTTTAGTTTCTAGCAAGCTTATTATAGATATAATATTCTCTGTTTATGCTACCCCTTTGACCCTAGGGTTATAGATATTAATAATTTATACTAGTCCCCTGTATGTCTAGATAGTTATAACTGTAATATCTGGGTTAACTACCTGCTATAACCATAAGGTAAGGCTGATATTTTTGCTGATTATAAAGTATACGCGTATAGCTGCTTTTAGTTTATATAGGAGCTAGAATCCTCAGGGGCAGTATATCAATTATATATAGGTATTATAATACGGCTCTTATATAGCAAGAATATGGTGTTTCTCTAGGTCTAGACTATCTAGTAGGGGCCTTGCTAGACGGTGGTTTGTATTACCGCAGTTATACTATATAATAGTTAAGTGGCGGACCCCTGGTGGGGGTCCTTTGCCTTTTCTTTGCTCCTTACTTCTTCCGTTTCCACTTTCTCTAAAATGTTTAGAACTTCTATCTCCTATATTTGCTCCCTAGCCACTATTTATTTTATATAGAGCTTTCTATTTTTGTGTCTTGTGTTTCTACTAGCCTTTTTAAATCTAAGTTTGTTATTGCCTCCAGTTCTTCCCCTATTCTTGCCAGTTAGCTATATGCCCCTTATAAGCCAGCTGCGTATATTATGTTTACTACATTAAATCTAATTCTTAATTGTCCCAGCCTTGAACTTGCTATAGCTGTTTATAGGGGTCTTCCTATTGGGCGTTCTCTCCCTTGTGTCCTATATGTCCCTTATGTTCCTATTTGGTCTGGTAATGTTGCGCAGCATTACTTTTAGCCCGTTAAGGCTTAGGATGGCTAGCTTAGCCCCCTAGTATTAAAGGTAAGAAATGCTAGAAAGACACCTATGTCCCCCTAGCTTATCGCCTATTATTTCCATTTATATAACCTAATATGCAGTTGTTCCTATAGCTGTTAAGCCCTTTCCTTCCGTCTCCTGTATTTAATGCAGTCTTCTCTCTCCTACGCCTTATATATGCTTTGGTGACAGTTTGCGCATTTTGTTTAGTCTTAATTTATATATTGTCTTATATTGTGGGGGCCTATATAGTGGCCGCAGCACACCTGTGCTGCGTATATGGATTAGGTATGTCCCTATTATATACAGCAATAATATTATTCCAGGCGTAGTCTGTGGTTATAGAGCCTTGTGTTATATATAAGGCCATTTATAATTATTCCTTTTTGGATAAGGAGTTTTTGCATTCCTAGTGTATATACGCTAACGATAAGGGAGCTATATATTTGTCTATTGTTTCCCTAGCGAGTTTTTAGCGCCCCTTGTGTCCTTTTATTGTTCTTATTATATACTTAGTTTGTATTTTCCTATTAAAGCTATTAGATCTAGGTAATTATAAGTCCTAGTATAAAGCGTTCCGTTTGTTTTACTATCTTCTATATAGTTACTATATTGTCTACCTGGCGTCCCCTTTCTACCCTAAGGCTTATAGGAACTGACAGGACTTTAACTAGGTAATCTTTACAAAGCACTTTTATGCTAATACGCTCTCCTAGCCTGTCCCCTACCCTTACGGCCCGTTCCTTTACCTATTAGTCCTTTAGGGTAACTCTAATGTCTCCACTCCTAAGGTGTCGGACTATAACGGCGTTATAGACCTCCTTATAAATCTCTATAAGAACTTCTATTTCTGATTGTCCCCTAAGTTCCTCTACCTTTTCTATATTTAGTTATATTGTGATTGTATGCCCGGTTATTATCTTTAGGGGGGTAGGTTCCCTATACTATAGAAGCGCAGCTACGGCGGCCTAGGTACGGTTTGCCTATTAGGGGGGGTTTTATTTATATTTAATTTTGTTTAGCCGTTGGAGGATTTAATTAAGGGTTTGCTAAAGGGGCGCCTAAGGTTTACTAGACTGGAGCCATTCTACTAGCTGTATTAGTTTATAATAGCTAATAGATGCTCCCCTATAGTTCTAGATACTAGACGCGTCTAATAGGCTTTATATTTTATTAGATGCCTTCTTAATTAGGGTATTTCCACTTTCTAGTGTGGTATTCGCCCGTCCTTGTTGTTATTGTGGGGGGCCATTATTGGGTATAGGTCTGGCGGTCGCGCGCAACTGCGTACCACCGTCGTTCCACCTGTGCCTCCCCTGTAATGTATGCATCTCAGGGGATTATCAGGGTGTTTTTTAGGGTTCTTTTAGTTGGTTTGGTCTTTTTGGGCCGGGTGTAGCAAGAGCTCCAAAAGTCTATCAACTTCTGTATTATTATTAACATTATATATCTTAGCAGCAAGCCAGTACTCTAAGTTATTAACCTCTTAACCTCCTTCTAAGCCGCACGTTTCCTAAAGGATATATTAGCTAGGAACGTATAGGATACTCTTTAATTATGCTAGATTAATATCTACCTAGGACCCCCTAATTAAGTTATTTATAATGTAGGAAGGAACTTCTTATCTATAGAGTTTTGGTAATAGGTAAAGGCAATAGAAATTAAGGTTAAGGAAGTCCCTATTAAGGCATATAATAGTATTAGAAAAGTAGAATAATATTACACGCTATTACGCCAAGTATATAAGATTATTTCTTCGGAACTAGAGGGCGCTAGTAAAGAGCTTATCTTATAGATAGCTATTAAGGCTGTTAACAATTCCGCTAGCCTAGATAGGCTTATACCTATATTACTAGTCTTTAGCGCCTACCCTTAAATAACTAATAATTCTCTACTATCTCTATCTGTTATATAACGAGCTAAGGCTATCTATAAAGCAATAAAGGAGGTGCGCCGCATCTACGCCACGCGCTAGGTTAACGACGCACTAAGAATAAAAAACGGCCTAAATACCTTAATTATGATAGATCTACCACTCTAATCTAAAGTACGGGTATGGCGTAAGAAAGGGGGCTGGTTAGGCCCATATATACTTATCGCTATTAAGGGTTAAACTTATACTCTTTAGATACCCCATAGACCCACTTAATTCTACTTAACTGTTATTAAGCCCTACTATAGGAATAATAGTTTTAAGCCTTTATAGAATGCCCTAGAGGATACTCTAAAGGAGAATTATAATTAACGTGCTCTAGAAGGCGACTACAATTCTAATATAGTTATAGCAGATATGCCGCAACTATAACGCGGTAGAGGTCGCCTAAAAGGATTACAAAATTGCCAATATCTTAAAGAGCAATTTGTTGCCGCTATTAAGAGTAGAGTTAAGTTATTAATAGCCTTTATAATAACTAAAGAGAAGGCGGACTTTAGGCTTATAAAATAACTCTAAAAGGAAGGCCGTATTATAACTCTAGGAGCCCCTTTCCAAGCATCTAATAAGTAAAAGATTGACGGTCTTATTATAAGAGGAGTTTTTAAATTTAAGAAGTATAACCCTACTAAGTTTAATGGAGTTCGTATCTTTAAGTTAAGAATAGTTAATAAGATTAAGGGCAAAGCTACTAACGCCCCATTTAAGAAGTTAAGGCTAGTTATTTAAGGTTATAATAATAATGGTAAGGAAGTAATTCTTATATAATCCCCTATAATTTAACAAGCTAGTTAGCGAGTTATTATTGCGCTAGCTCCCTCCTTAATAAAGAATAGAATAATGGTTTATTTATAAGATATTATTTAGGCCTATACCCAATTAGAGACATACCTTTAGCGCTTAATATTAGCATACCTTTTAAAATAAATTCGCCACCAATATTCTAAAGATACAATTATGGTCGTGCTTAAGCCATTATATAGAATTATAGAGGTAGGAACTCACTGGTAGGCTACCTATAATAAGCACTATAAAGAGAAGCTTTTAATAATAACTTCTATATTTGACCCCTACTTCCTTATTATAACTACGAGAACTCTATTTAGAATTATTAGCATATAAACTAATAATATAATTATCTTAGAAGACGACTAATTTTTAGCTCTTAAAGAAGACAAGCTAGTAAAGGCAAATCTTATAGTAAAGCTAAAGGAGAGGCTTAACCTAACAACACTATTACTCTTTAATAGATATATCCTCTCCCTAAATAAGGACTCCATTACTTTACGCCAAAAGGGTTAAGATAAGAAGATTAACGTTATTAACGTTAATTCTCTAAAGCAAGGATACATAGAGCAACGCGCTTATAGAGCTTATATTGCTTCTATTTATCAACCTAAGGCTTCCTTTAATCTCTCTATTGCCGCTTAACACCAGGAACTAACTAAGGATAACGTTCTTGCCCTAAATAAGCGTCTTTCCTGGCAAATAAACCATCTTAATTGGGGACTACTCTATATGCCTATTAACCTTCCTACTGCTAAGCTCTTCGTATTTATTAATAGATCGTTTATAAATAATAAAGATTTTAGCTCCTAGCTAGGATATAAGATTATAATTACAAACAAATCTACTAGAGAGAATAACTTTATAATCTATAGTAATCTTATCTATTAGAGCTTAACTAAGAGTAAGCGCGTTATTTAAAGCGTTCTAGCGTTAGAGATATATGGAATAGTTAGCGGAGTTAATATAGCAATTACAATTAAAACTACCCTAAAGATAATTATAGATTGACTTAAACTTCCTATTATCCCTATAATTGTATATACCAACTTATATTCCCTCTATAAGTGCTTAGTTAAGCTCGGTACTATAAAGGAGAAGCGCCTTATAATCGACATTATAGCACTTTAGTAATCCTACAAATGGCGAAAACTCTTTAAGATCTAATAGATTAATGGCTAAGATAACCCGGTAGATATAATAATAAAGGTAAACCTAAATAAGGCTTTAGAAACGTTTGTTAATATAAACACTCTATATATATGGGTTAAAGGTTAGGTTAAAAGGGAGTAAGAGTATAACATTCCGTAGACCCTAATTTCAACCAGCCAATTAGGATTTTCTATGCCCGGCATAGAAAATTGCTATTGGCTCGCTTACTACTAGCGCCTTAGCGGCCCCTTGCCTTCACATTAACCCCTAACATTCTTCTTCTTCTTCGCTTAGTATCTTTATATAGTAGTAATCTACAAGTGTATATAAATAGCAACTATAAAAGAAGAGTTGCCAGTGTCGGGAATAAGGTAAGCGGTCGTCACGTGTCGTCGCGGCACTAGCGTGGCGAGGAGCCTTAAGCTCTTCGCCCTTCCTCGTTCCAATTAAAAGAAAGCATGCATTATTAAACAACGTCACTGTATCTACTCGAGTAGTAATGGTGATTTACCCTATGTTACCAACAATTATTATTACTTAAAGTAGAGATATTTAAAGTAACTAAAAATATAAATGTAGGCGAACCAATTTTATATAAGACCAATAATAATATACAGTAAGTTAACTAGACAATTTTAAATATTACTATATAATAATATAATAATAGCTAAAGTATACTATATAATCCTCTCTAATATAGCTATACCGCATTTGCTGCATAAAGGGAGACATTAATATACTGCTTAAAGACATCCGCCTTAGCCCACTTTATAGTCTACTTAGCTTCTAATTTATAAATTAATAGGAGGAACTAATTACTATTATTTTATTTAGTATATAAGATAAATAATAGCTCTAATTAGAGTATAAGGTAGAATTAAAAGTTAAAGGCTCTAAATAGAGGAAATATTATATTCTTTACTAAGATGTTATAAATATAATTGCCTTTCTAATTGGCCATTAACCCTTTAAATATGTACTGGTATATGCACTAAAGAGACTTTATAATGCCAATAACTACCAAGTCTATAACAAGCTATATAGTGGTGACTAGTAGTAGGAGATATAAGGCAAGCTTCCTAACGGTGCTATAGTAGTTCCTATACTTATAGTGGTTAATAAGACCCAGCTAATAATATACTATAGTAATAAATTAGCCTGGCCGGTATATCTTACTATTAGTAATCTTAACTAACAAGTTTAATACTAACAGATATCCCCTATAAATATTCTTATCAGCTTTATGCCAGTTATTAAAGAAAAGGATAATAAGATAAAAAGTAAAGCATATTATAAGGCAATAAGAACTATACTTAAATATAAGTCCTGCTTTAGTATTCTAACGCTATATCCCATTAACTAAAATATAATAGTAATTAAGCATCTTGTAGAAAGCGGCATAGACCTTTAATATACGGATAATTTTATATAATAATATTATCCAATTATATATGGGATAATAGCAGACTATAAAAAATAAGTACTACTTATAGGTGTTAAAAGCCAATAGCACTGTACTATATGCTAGGTCCCCCTTTAAAGCGCAAAAACTTAACCAAAAAATAATACCTGCTAAGCACCTATAAGGAGACAAGAAGATAGATTAAATGCTAGCAACTAAAAAACATTCTTCTATCCTTAGACAACTAGGTATACCCAGTAGAATATTTTACGTGGCACTATTGCCTATTTAACATCTATAAGGGCATAATAGTAGATGTTTTATATTAGCTTCTAAAGGGTATTATTATATAACTTATTAAATAGGTATAGAAACTAGTAGGCGATATTATCTAGCTAAAAAGAAAGAGAAGAGGGATAAAGATAACTATAACAAATATATCTATAGAGGCTTAGCTTAATTAGTATTTTAGATAAGTCCTAGCTTTTATAGGGCTAAAACAGTTTAATAATCTATTATTTAGTAAAGTTACTTAATAGATATATCACGGAACCCGACCGCAGGGGCCTCCATAGGAGAGCCCCGTGCTCTCGTGTATACCTCGCGTATAACTTATGTCAGCTACGCGTGGGTATATCACCTCCTTACGCCCTCGACCCTTACGATCGATCGCGCAACGTCTTGTAGGCTCCTCAAATACATACGTCTTGTAGCCACTGCCCCCGCCCCGTGACAAGATAGGTAATAAACAAAAAGTTATAGTTTATTAACTTGTTACTATACTAGCCCTACTACTATTATCTAGGGAACTATATGCTATACATTTTACAAGAGCTATATACAACTTTATTATTATAGCTTAGTATTACACCCATAATAAGGAGACACTATAATATATACACCACGCCCTATATCAAATTAATATGCTTAAAGGCGTATTTTAAAGTTTCCGTTTAAAGGCAAAGGATTCTAATATAGGCCATTTTAATATACCAAAATTCTATGCCCTTATACATTTTAAGAAAAATATCCGCCTATATAGATGCGTAGATAGGTACTATATTAGCGTAAATAGCAAAGCTGGACACCATTACATTATTAAGGCGTTTTATAACTTAATAAATAAATAGGATTCGCTATCTTAAATTTACTCTTATAATTTAAGATAGGTAGCAGTACTAGCAATAGAAGACAAAATAGCTTTTATAAATAGTAATTCTATACTATAGTCTTCCTAGTATCTAGAGGTATAGGTTACTTAACTAATATAGTATTTGGTAGTTATAAGGCTTTAGTGGCCTTTAAAAGACATAAATAGGGTAATAAATCTTATCTAGAGGCGTTTTAGGTTAAAGACGTGGCTTTATATATCTTATATAGCAAACTGCTGCGAAATCTTAGGGTTTTTAGACAGTATTATAGTATTTATCTAAGAGTATAGGCAAAAACTATAAGGTAAACATGCCCAGAACTCCAATATAGACCAGAAAGAGAAGGACCCTTTATAGGTTAAGCGCCTACTTGTTAAAATATATTTATCTATTTACTATTAGAAATGAGATGGAAAAAATATAACTAACCTTAAGGGCTAAATTAGTAAGATAGTACATTGTATACTAAATTAGTAATGTTCTAACCAGTAGAGGCGTAATTATATATAGGTTTAAGAGTATATAGATAACGGCAACCATATTAAAAAGGGCCGTATACTATTAGGTGGAAGACTTATAGGCCAGCTTTAGCTAATTGTTACTATTCTAGCTATTAAAAGGTTAGATAAGTATAGTATATATATGTAGTATACTGGAGCTATAGTAGAGCTGCTTTAGCCATTAAATTATAAAACTGCTGTATCCAATATATGGCATAGTTAAGGTAAAAAGGTGGCCGCGCTTAAGCGTAAATACTAGGCAAGTACTTAGAGGTGGTTGCTTTTATTTAATACCATCTATTCTACAAAGCGCGTATATTATTCTAGCCGCTAATTCTTATCCAGATTTGTACTACGTCAATAATTATATTAATTAGGACTAATACAATACTCTATTCTTAGATAACTTTCTTAAAGAAGGCACTTATATCGCGTTATTATATAGAAGCCAGGACAAATAGTAAAAGTAGCTAAGCTGGCATAGAACCTATAATATATAATATAGTAATAAACTATATAAGACTATATGGGACTATATAAGATTATATAAGATTGTATAAGATTATTTTGATCCTAATATATAATATATTATAAGCTCGTATACTACAGGCTAAAAAAATAGTCAAAATTTATTTGTGTAATTGGCATACAACTTTAAAAATATTATATTATATTACCTTAATTACATGTTAAGGAATATGCAGTTACCTTTTAAAGTTGTTAAGTTGGTTAACTGCGTATTATTTAACGTTTAAATGTGTTAAGTTAGTCAATTACATGTCAAGGAATGTGCGGTTGGCTTTTAAAGTTGTCAAGTTGGTCAATTATATGTCAATTATGCGAAACGCGCTTAATAAAGTCAACTTAAAACCTAGCCTGCGAATATTTTCCCAATATATTAAAAGGAGACCAGTTATAATAACTTTTAATATCCTACTATTGTAGAAGGGTACGGTGTCTCTTAGATAGGAAGTCAGAATGCTGTCAGTCAGTCAGTCTGTCTGTCTGTCTGTCGGTCGGTCGGTAATAAAGAAAGAAAAGAATGTATTCCGTGAACTGGTAGGGTCGTGATCTCCAAGAAGGAGGGAAGCCAAAGGCTCAATATATACAGGAAAATGCCAAGACACTAAGCATGAGACATTTTACCCCACCACACTATTAGAAAAGGATAAGGCAGTTTTAAGAATACCCTAGTTATAGGAATATAATCTAAAGATTAATTAAGTTATAGGTTAGGTCGATATTTAAAATACTTAAAGACGTAAAATAGAATAAGTAACTAAAATAGTATAGTACTAAGTTAGAGTAATATATAAAGAAACTAAGTAAGACTTAGGTAGGCTTCGGATATATACCTCTATTTAATAGTCGCAATACTTTAGAAGTCTTTAATACTTCTTATTGTCCATAATATAATATTAGATATACAGTCACTTATACTATTTAATAAATTATAACACGTTTTATCCTATAAAGTAAGGGTTTCTAGAAGTTTCTAAAGCTAGTATAGGCTGGGCCATAATATATACATTATCTTATTCTATTAGTGGTTTAGTAAAAAACAGTAGATCTATAGTTTCTTTAGGGATAGGTAGATAGGGCTTGTAACCCTTATCCTCTATCTATTAAGGGTTATTAGTCCCTAATATTACGGGAGCTAGGATTAGTATTATATACCCTAGTTCAGGAGAACTTTGCGGTTTAATAGGTTGCTTACTTTCCTTTCCCTTTCTAGCGCCTTTGCTTTTATTATAAAATAGACCTAATATCCCTAATAATCCCTTTACTAATACTATTGCTATTATTCCTATATATTTAAAGATAGCTTTTATAAATGCGAGAATAATTATATAGGCTGTTATTGTTGGTCACACAGGGTGACTCACCAATAACGACTACTCGAGTAGGTTACAGTGATGTTGGTTAAAAAGCTTCTTGATTGGAATGAGGAAGGGCGAGGAGCTTAAGACTCCTCGCCACGCTAGTGCCGCGGCGTCACGTGACGACCGCTTGCCTCATTC
>Ga0307507_10012837_pt1 | contig 10278 bp, 6 predicted proteins | sample 7_EM_MG_FD_207223 | JGI IMG/M metagenome (GOLD analysis project Ga0307507, IMG submission 207223) | Populus trichocarpa ectomycorrhiza microbial communities from riparian zone in the Pacific Northwest, United States - 7_EM | ecosystem: Host-associated > Plants > Roots > Unclassified | place... | reverse complement strand
TGATACCATGCAACAGATTATAGAGCACGCTATCCCAATTGCAATTCTCACGAGTCCAACACGATGCTTCAGAAGGTTTTGAATCCATATCGGTCTAACATGATGCATCAGAAGTTTTTTAATCCATCCGGATACTAAAAAGTCATGGACGTATGGAACTGTAACTGTTACGAAACGCTGAAGTAGAAACAGAGCATTTATAGACAAAACAGGATCAGGATCGAGGCTTTCACTTTGCACAACAAAGAAAGTCGAACCCGTTGCCAGAACGAGGCCGTGGATGGGGAGTGCTGTCCACATAGGAAGCAATACAAGAAGTTGCTTTACTCGTTGCACATCTCGGACTGGGAAAAGTCTCCCGTTTAGCTCCTGTTCTTCAGCTGAGAGGGACTTGGATGTCTCTAAAAGAGCAGCTTTGTCCAGCCACCTGTGTACACCACCACAGAAGATCATATCAGAAGGGAAAAGAAAGAGAGCAGAGGAGATAGGGAAAGAAAAAGTGATACTGTTACGGCTTGGACCTTGGGGAATTAGGACCTGTTTTGCAACTACAAGGCTTACAGATGCAATACTAAGTTGGACTTGTTGTCCTCCCTACCCAAAAGGAAATCATGGTGGCATAAAGATCCATAAACACTCTACGTATCTCATCCAAATTCCCATAATCCATTGAAATGGGCTACGAGAATCACAATACTACACCAACCTGATGATTCGAATGTCGGGCAATAGAAGCAATCCACCACTATCATTCATGTAGTAGTCATTGGATTCACGAGCGTGTTGCAGGTGACGCTTCACAAAAGCTGCCTTAAGAACTCTATAAATAACGATAAGGGGGCTTCCAGTTGATTTGTCGGGGTAGTAAAAGCTTTTTCCTAACGCAAAGGTTAAACAAGCCAATGCCATAACCGAAAATGAAATTACAGTGATCATTCTCTGATTAGAAACTCCGGCCATTATCACAGACGAGACAGTGCCCACCGTAGAAGCAATACGCCACCAAAATTTTCTTCGAACCTCAGCTTTTTCATAATCTATCACCTCGTCAGCTTGGTCGTTATCTGCGTTAATGTTAGGTTTATGCTCGACTAATTGATCACGTAGAAATGCTTTTAAACAAGGATCCTGACTTGCCTGGCCCACAGTTGCTAGTACCATCATCAGATAAAGTAGTATAATCTCGGTGGAGGATGAATTGCCCGAGAACTGGTACTTAGCAAGAAACCATAGCAACAGTCCCTGCAGCAAAATGGACGTTTGATTAGTTGCAAATTAATGACTATAAATTAAAGCACTAAAAATCGATCGAAAAGAATAGGAATATTAAAACAAATTCCGTTATAGCTGTTTTCATTTGAAAATCAAACAACTAAAAGCTAATTTATATACTATTCGCCTAAATTTGTCATATAATTGCTAGTGTTGACAGAGAATATCAACTTTTTAGCATTTACAATAATTTTTTAAGCTGGAAACTCAAATAATATATGAACTCAATAACTCCTCTTTTTTTTCTTTTTTTTTTTGATAATATGAACTCAACAACTTATGTAAAGTTACAAGGATTACTATACTAAAAAAAATGGGTTGCGACTCACTCCTCCTTCACTGTGACTCCCCCTTTTTTGTTTTATATTCTCTCTTTTTTTTTTAGATTTTTTTTATTGATTGTTTGGATTATTTTTAAACTGATCAAGTTGATTAGATCAAGTTGAGATAATTTTCACATAATTTAATTTTTAACTTGGATCAAAAAATAGTTGAATTTAAAAATTTCAAAATATACATATTAATCCAAGTTTAATATAAATATCAAATAATTTTTTATAGTATAAATATTTTTTAGTTATATTAAAAAACAAAATTCACCTGTAGCATTGCCACGGTAATATTCACACTAAATGATAAAGATGGAGGACTGCTCCTAGAAAACAGTTGACAACATAAAAGAAAAATTTCACATCTAAAATTATTTCCATTGACTAGATTTTCTTGAATAAGCTAGACCAGGTTTTCAATATTTTCTATTGATTTTTTTTTTTCAAAAGGGTATTAAATTTATATGAAACAAACTGGATACAAATTCAAGTATAAGAATAGAGTGAAACTCCATTCTTATATTTATATATATAGAGCGACTTACGAATGCATATGAAGCAGTGCTGAAAACTATAGCTTTATAAGGTCCTGTGTAGGCATCGGCTATGCTAGCACTGAGAAAAGTGCAAATGACATATAAACCTTCTTGAACATTCAGAGCAATAGCAGCTAGTGGAAGCGGTTTCCCCAGATCAATTAAGTAATCCATCCACAGAAACACCACAGCATTGTTAACGAATCTGTGGCTAGAAATCAAACCTAAAAACATTTTGAAACAGAGCTTGATGAGCATGTTAATCTCCACTCAAATAAGACTAATTAGTTGAACAGGATCAGGAAACATCACCAAGGATGAAGAAGACGGTCTTCGTAAAATAGACATGAAGTTTGACCCAAGCAGTTACTCTACAGAGGGTACTGTTGAAAAACCATGACGGTCGACGCACCAGTTGAAAGTTGATAATAAGTGATATAAGGTTCCTTTCTACAGAAGTAGCCATTTCACCTAAAAATGGGCAACCCATTAGACAATATATATTACGCAAGATTATATTATTATATATATAGTTTAGATGACGCGAAATTGAGGAACACAGGAAATGTCAAGATCACTACTTACACGGTCAATTTCTTCTGTTTCGCTATATGAAGTTGGCTCACAGCACCAGCCGTTGCTCACAAACTTGCAGGACCGGCTCAGCCTTGAAACAATGTTGCTCGCCCTTCAACACATAATGGAAGACTTAATCATACAGCTTTCTTTACAAATCACTGAGGATTGTTACTGTGACTTTTCCAAATGTCGTACCAATGTTCTTCTCAAGTTGATTATGACGTCGATCCGCATCTCCTTCTCTTAATAAGAAAAAGGGTTTTGCAGAGACTCCCTTCTCTTTCAAGCTTTGATTTCGGTAGATATGAAGAAGTGTAATCCTTCCCCGAAGAAGGTATGCTCCTGCCCTCCAGACTTAACTCTGTTAGAATCTTTTTTCTTCAAAATCTGAAATCTCTGAACTACAAAGGGCTTCAACACCTCACCTCCCTTGGAGACCTCAAAATTGAATTCTGCCTTTACTCCGATCCATCCCTCTTCACTTGCTTCTCTATGTATCAATTATTGCCCCTTCTGGAAGAAAGATGTGAACAGGAAACAGGAGAAGACTGCCACAGGATTTCTGACTGAAATTTGCAAGCGTTCACGTGGCCAGGTGGCCGACGCATATTGTACACACATCAATAATTTTTATTATTTTTATTATTTTATATGTGAAAAAAAATATCAAACCAAATAATTATTACAAGAAACCATTATAGAATGACAAATTCACCCTAAATTAAAAGATGCTATAAGAATTTTCATTTTAAAAATAATGGAATCATTGCTTTGTTATAATTAAGTTAAATTTTATTTTTAAGGATATTAAAGTAAATTCACTATATAAAAATGAATCATGTAAAAATATTAAATATACCCTTAGGCCAATTCAAATGGTTTTTTTTTTTAGCAAGAATATAATTACATTATTATAATCCATGGTGAATATTTTACCACGAGATTTCGTTTCTGTTAATAGTATTTTTTACTTTCCGACAAACCAAGATTTGTGCAAGGGACACTCGACGATCATCACAATTTTCAATCCCTTCGTTTCAATGCCTCTCCTTTCTACTCATGCAATATCCAACACGTCTCAACAAAGACTTTTGGTATTGACAAGTTCCTCGAAAAGAAAATAGAAAAACATATTACCTTGCCTAGATTAATAGATACCGACCAACATAATTGATGGATAGTTATAAAATTTGGTGGATTTCATAAGCGAGTTCCAATTCTAGATCGAAGCTTTAATTTATTGACTTGGATTCAATCATCATTTTTTTAATATATTTTAATATAAAAAAACTAAAATGGTATTGTTTTGAAAAAAAATAAATTAAATCGTGTTTCATTTAAATTTTAACTGGATTAATTAAATTATAAATTAATTTTTTAAATCGATAACTTCTATCTAATGTAATATTAAACTTGAACGATATACATCTAAGATAAATAAATTAGAAAGATGATTTGTCGAAGATAGCAAAGGGCTCCGTCGGATTTGGTGCATCTTTTTAGGCTAAGGTCAATAATCAAAGAAAGAAAGAGAAGGCGTTATCTGTTGGGCTGAACCAATCAACGATGATGTCGGAACATATATTTTATAATATAACTGTTCATCCTTTGATCGGTTTGATCCAAAGAAGATATGTTTTTTTTTTCACCTTTTTGATTAAACTATGAGATTATAACTACGTGTGATGCTAATGCTCACAAGCAGTTGACTGGTGTAAGAAGATGATGTCAACGCACAGAGAAATGTTAGTGTGAGTCTCTGTCTCCATCCTCCACTAGCCTTAGAATCAAGTGCTTGGGGCACTAAGATCACATTTTCCATGTTTTCTTTACAGGAAGAGTTGGGTTTGCAAGATGGGCCATTATTGCAGAGTTAACACGTAGCCTATGACCAAGATTATTGGAAACTTCTGGGAAGAAAGATCATGCAGTAATCAACAATGGAGGCTAGGAGGAGCCGAGTCATCACCACTCACCAAAGCTTGATGGGGTGATTTCTATACACACTAGTTCTTGACGTGTGTCATTGTTCACACTCCTCTTTAGCACCAATATGAAGGTGGGTGATGAAAGCAGCTACCGTTTGCGAACGCGTGGAATTCTTGTTTTTAAAAAAATTAAATTTTTTTTATTAAAATTTAATATATTTTGTATGTTTTGAATCGTTTTGTTGTGCTGATATTAAAAATAATTTTTTAAAAATAAAAAAACATCATTAGCATGTATTTCGACGCAAAAAATTATTTGAAAAGTAACCATAACCACACTGTCTAATAATCAAGAACTGTAAGTCAACATATTGTTAAAAAAAAAAGTGATCATGCTTCATCTATTATAATAATGTAAACCGTTAATTATAGTTATTTATTGATTTTTAATTTTTTACATTTAGTAATTATTTGTGAGTGTTGAAAATGTCATTTTTTAAAGTATTTTTTACGAAATACTTAAACCTTGGCGTTTGATTACTAATTTGAACAAAAAAAAAAACATGTCAATCTTTAATTTTTTTATTTGTCAAAATATTATTGTTTTATTTTTTATTTTTTTATCAATTTAGATTAACCATTTTAATATATGATCTCAATCTTTTCCTAGAAAAATACATGAATCGGGTTTGATACTTTGTTAGGTTGAAGGTTTGATGGTGAAACATACCCGTTTTGAAGTGTAGAGATCACCTTTTAATTATTAGAAGGTATATTTCTCTTTGAAGTTGGACCGATGAGTGTTAAAGGAAGTGGTCGACTGGGCCTACCATTTCCTTTCTTGATCAGAAAAGCAGGTCTCCTACCGACTGCACAGTTAAGTTTACTCGAAGCAAACCTAAGCACACCACGTCTGAATGATATAGTGTATGCACACGGTGATTGGGACGTACTCGTTTATCTTAAATTCCACTACGCATTAATAGAAAAATAAAAAAAAATTGGCAGTTCATATCATAGTTATTAAACATGATTTAATTAGGCATGCTAACCCTAAGCCTATCCTGCATTTATTTTTCAAACATGTTGATTGGATCAAATCTAGTTAATATTTAACAATAATTTTTTAGAATTTTAGTTATAAACAGCATTATTTCAGGGTTCTTTTTTTTAAAAAAAGAAAATATATGTTTTTTTAAATAAAAAATGACATTGTTTTTGGATATATTCAGATGAATCAGTCACTTGCGAATCGATTTAGCTAACCTACGACCTGAAATCTTAAAGTCATTCTGGTAACTATAGTTAAAATCTAGTACAAGGAAAAATGATATCCAGAAGGAATTTTGCGAGTTGATGGTACAAGAATCGAGCGATGAGATTTCTTTCTGTCATAATGAATATATTCGAATTGGAGGCCTCTTGAAGAGGGAGTAATGCTTGTGAGAACTGAGTTACAATTTCTTGTCAAAAAAAACTAAATGATGTTGCATGCTAAGCAAAATTAACAAGAAAAAAAGGGATTTTTTTTTTTTGAATGAAACTTATCTTTAATTTTCCCTTTTCTGTTACTTGAAGAAAGAAAAACACAGCGGTGAGGATAAAGATTAGGTGCTAAATCAAGTACAGTAGAAGTAATTCTCTAAATTCTGTCATTAGGAGATCTGTACAGGCACCCACATTTACAAGCTTAAGCTACGATGAACAATCATTTCGGGTTCAAATATGAGTGGGATACTATAACAGTATGAGGAATGAATATTTTTGCAACGTTTTTATTTTTTTACTATATAGTTCCCACTTTGAATATGCTCATCCTACATATCTATTTTCTTCTTGTGGGGTATTAAAATATCAACCAAACTCAAAATCTTTTCTCATTGATGACTTTGCTGAGCCTCTAACATTGAGAATTGATCAAAAATTGTTCCCAATTTGACAGATTAATTAATCACAACTCCTTGTATGATTTGGTTCTCCTACTTATCTCCCTTTCCAATTCTTCAAGGCCTCCAACTTCCTCAATTTCCTGCACAGCAAATATACATATTTGTAGGTTTAGTTTAATTAGAGTGGTTTAGCTATACAAGAATATCATCACAATCTTAAAGATAAGAGAATGTCCTGGAAACTCACCCTAGGTCCTAGAAACAACCCATATGGGACACCATTGAATTTGTCCGAGTGGTGGATCTAAAATCGACATCAAAATCAACAGCGAATATCTTGATTGTCAGATTTTGGAACCCAGCAAACAATGGCATCATGTGATTATCAAAAAAACAATGACTGGTGGCATATTTTTATATTTACCTTGTGAGCTGCTGCTACCTTTCTGAAGTATGGGACATCGGCAATGGGCCCCACTGGGAATCTCTTGTGAACAAGGCCATCATGGACAAACATATAGGCTATGCCAAACACTGTAATTCCAAGACCCTGATGAGCCAAGTCAACCAAAACAGAGGGTGGATTTGGGAATCAGATTATGATATTCTAGTCAATAGTCGTATACTTAGGAGCTTAATTAATTTTTCACCAGTCAATCAAGGAATGGCAATAAAAAATTAGTAAGGTAGGTAGCGCACCAAGAAAGATTTGAGAGAGAAAGGAAAGACAGTGAGACTTACAGCACCAAAACAAAGACCAGGTACAAGGCCCTTGTTGAAGAAACCATAGGAGAGAAGGGAAATTGCTGGGACTGCATTGGTTATGGCAAAAACATCGTTTAGCTCAAACGGCCCATCTCTTGGTCTATGGTGAGACTGCAACAGGGACAATTTTTTATTACCAAAGAACTCAGCTTGATTGTTTCTTGTATTAAAAAAAATTGAACTTTTCTTGCGTTTTCATGGAAACAAAGCTAGGAGTTGGATAGCATTAGCATTACCTCATGCATATGCCACAAAGAAGCATGCCAAAGTGCTCTATGAGCCCATCTCGCCCAAAATTCCATCCCCACCTAAAAACAACAAAACTTCAAATTTAGCCTCAAGAAAGGAAACCCAATAAATAATTTTTCAGAAATAGCCCAAATTGCGAAAGAAATTGATACTTACAGCAGCACCTACTGAAAGAGCAAATGTACCAAACATTTCAGACAAGGGCACTTCCCCTCCCTGTTGCCATACACAAATTTTAGAGCCTATACAAGTTGAAAGCTGGTTCAAGAATACTCTAGATTTAAGACAGGAATGAAAGGAAGGTACCTCAAGCCAATAAAATCTGTAATAAACAGCCATAACAGCCATGGAAGTAATCCCAAGACTAGACATAACAGCAGCAATCAAATAAGTAACTCTTTCTTTTCTCTTTCTTTCCAATCTTTCTGCCACGCGAGGTGTCGAGATCTGATTTTCATTAACATCTTTAGGCACCTCTTCTTGTTGATTCTCGATATGGGCACTGCTCGGTTTTGTTTGATCTTCAACTACAAAACATACAGCAAGGCTTGTTTTTCTTGGAACTTTTGTTCCATAGTGTAAAAAGCTTTGGTGTCTAATTGGTGGGAAGAAAAGTGAGGCTGCTGTTACTGGTTTTGGAAGGAGGTGAGAGACGGAGTTGTACCGGAAGGGTTTGGGTACAGTGGCGGCGGTGAGTCCTGCCGCCATGATAGGTGGTTGGTGGTGTTGAGATTTTGAGAGGGGAAGAGAAAAGGGAAATTGGAGGTGGTCTGGAGATGATGGAGTTGTGGGTTTAAATGAAGGAAGACCACGAACTAGTTTGGGTGTCGTTTTGGGGGGCATTTTGGAGTTAAAAATAAATGGCGTGGAAACAAGAGGAAGATTCTCCCCAAAGTAACCCTGTTGTTTGTGTTCTTCAAATTTCACTGTTGCCACTTTCATTTATTTGTCTAGTTTTTTTTATTATTATTACTTCTTCTTTTCTACGAGGGTTGAATAATATAGGATTGAAAATAATATGATTTTATTGAAACTTATCTTTGTTTCTTTTATTGAAGACAAGAAAATAAATTAAATAAATCCCTTTATCACCGAAACAAACACCTCCAAAATTGTTATTTTTCTTATATGAAAATCTTACAATATCTCTTTAAAATTATACAAATGCATTGTTATTTTCTATTTTATATAATAATTGAAGAATCTTTCAAATCAATTTTATAATCTTTTTATTTTATTTCCTAAAGAAACTCAATTTGATATCAAATATTTGATGGAAGCGATTTTTAGACCATAATTGGATCATCAATCATATTAATTAACCCAATAACATATAATCTATATAATAATATTATTCTGATTAATTTATTAAAACCCGTATAATTAATATATCCAATGCTAATAATATCAACCACATATGAAACATAGAAATAATCACTTTACTATCACAATAACAATCCTTGTTTTTTCTTTCTAAGATTAGAAAATTAGGACAAACATTTCTTGTATATTGCATATAAATGATATGGTTGTGAAGTTTGTTTTATAAATGCTTGAATTGAATATGAAATATAATCTTACATGATTAAGCACTTTGACATTGCATGATCGAAGACTCTTGTATTTACTTAAGATAGAAAACTATAGGATAATTTTTTTAGTGTAGAAAATATATGATTTTTTTTTTAATTGAAGTTTGTACTATTAAAAGCTTTAATACTAAGCATAATCTCATATATGACACGGATGACTATCCTTTTTATGCTATAACAATAGAAAATTACTAATTTATATGAAAAACAATGGTTTTATCTATGATGATTTTTTTAAATTCAATTTATCTATTTTTATAGATGATTTTATAAATAAGTTATTTGGTCAAAAACCCATACTCTTATAAAATGATGGTAAAAGCTAGGTCAACAAAAATATTTAAAATACACATTCTTTGTCATAAACACGAATTGAACAAAAACATCAACGTCGAAGTTCTACAAGAGGTCAAATTTGTGACCATCTAAATTCCAAACAAATAATAATAATAATTTTTTTAAGAAAAGGAAGCTAGAAAGTGAAGTGGATTATAGCGTAATTTGGAGGAAGGAAAGGGGCAACCAACAAGGAAGTGGAGGCTAAGATGAGGACACGAGTACGGTGACACATGTCAGAATCAGACAGGAGAATATGAGGTCGATGAACCGCCTCCAGATTGTCTAGGAAACGACAGCGAATCACATTGGACCTTCCATAAATTTGAACTTGTATGGGGCTTCACTCGCTTTCCTGCTCTGCCACGTAGTATCCAGTTTCATCTCTAACCCATCATCACCTTTTTGAGAGCTTCTTGTCTGCTACTTGGCACGTTTTCATTGGCTGATTTTAGATACACATGTTCATTTTTTAGCCATCTATTTTTTAAAACGTTTGTTTTCAATCCGGTAAGACTCTGTAGATTAACCTCAAAACCCGAGCCAATGCACTTTGAACCGGGATCTAGACCCAGGTTGAGTTTAAAAAAACCCGGTAAGAGTTGATTTAGTTAAATTCTAATACACTGATGGATCAATCCATGAATCTATTAATACCTGATATAATTTTTTTAAAAAAATAATAATATTCTTTTTAAAATTAAAATAATGTTTTTATTAACTTGTGTCAACTTATATTAACTTATTTAATTTATAATTAAGTTGAGTTTGCGTCGTAGATTAAGTCAGGTTTAATAATGTTG
>Ga0307507_10012834_pt1 | contig 10278 bp, 16 predicted proteins | sample 7_EM_MG_FD_207223 | JGI IMG/M metagenome (GOLD analysis project Ga0307507, IMG submission 207223) | Populus trichocarpa ectomycorrhiza microbial communities from riparian zone in the Pacific Northwest, United States - 7_EM | ecosystem: Host-associated > Plants > Roots > Unclassified | place... | reverse complement strand
ACAAAAACCCCAACCCTTGACAAGGGTTGGGGTTTTTTGAGGGTCAGAAAATCCTGACCTGTACCCTTACCCTCCTTACCCCTACCCTTGTACCCCTAAGGGTTTGCAAACCCTTGCACATCACTAGACATGGCCATGGGGTGGTGGTGTGTGATGTGGCCACAGGGTGGGTGGCATTCACTGTTGTTGTTGTTGAATAGAAACCTAAGCAAATGAAGTTGTTAGGAAGAAAATGAAATGAAGACTAGTAAACATACCCACAGCCCAAATGACCCTAATTGTCATTTGGGCACATTGTGTTGATTCAGCTAGGTGGTATGGGCATCATTGAAGGGTGTGGATAGGGAACAGAACAGAGAGTGTGTGTGTGGTGGCACCCATCGCCTGTCCTTGTTCATGAGTTGTGGTGGTGGTGGTGGGCAGCTGTCATGGTAGTGGATGGTGGGAGTTGTTGTTGTGGGAGTTGTTTGTTGTCATGGGAGTCAACCTATATAAATGGTGCTACTTTTGTTTTTTCAGGCACAAACATGACCACATGGTCTGTGTGTAGCCACAGTGTATATAAGGACCCACCAAACAACTACATTTTCCCCCAGGCATATCCTGCTCCACATAATTAGTAGTATATACAGTCATGCACGTGCTAATGTTACACCCAAATTGTAGAAATCATACCATGGACAGCATAAAAATAAAATTTCACAAACAAAAAGGTACAATAGTATTGACATGTATCCCAGCTACAATATGAGAGCAATTTTAAAAGATTTGAGCAAGATTTGAGAGCAGGGCAAAGGAATTAGAGGTGGCTGAGGTGAAACCAGAATTATGGGTCAGTGTTACAAAGCCCAGTCCACCTAGGCTGCTTAGTCATTGTCATTGTCTCCATTGCTGCCGCTCGTGCTTGCACTTGCCCCACCCTCACCAGCATCATCACCACCACTCTCAGGTTCTTGATCCTCAGCTATAGCACCCAGAAAATCCTTCAACTTCAGCTTCGGGGTGGCTTTTGTGGCTGGATCCCCCTTCAGTTTGATTAAGGTGAAGCATGTTCCCTTCACCTTTGCAGCATCCCATTTCTTCTCCCATGCTTTGACAGCCTTCTTGAGGTTGGCAGTGGCAAGGGCCTTCACATCCCTTCGCTCCCATTCTATGACCTCCCATTCCTCAATGGCTGCCTTGTACAATTCTCTGCCATCCTTCCTCCTCTCCTTCTCCCTCGCATCCTCATGCATCTCCTTCTCCTTCTCCTGTGCTAGCTTGTAAAACTCATCCCCACTTAAAAGCTGAGCAAGACTGTCACCAACCAGCTTTGTTGATTTCTTCTTATTGTGCTTTTCTTCTTGTGCTGCTAATTTTGCACAGAGCCACGTCGCATAGGCTTCATTGAGGATGTTGGAGGCCTGGAGCTTGAAGGTGTGGACCTCAGTGTGGAGGTTCTGGCTTTGTGATTCCCGGAGCGCCATCAGGAGAAGGAGCTCATTTGCCATGGTAGGCACAATAGCCAAGGCCACTGCTGCTCTATTGATGGGAATGGAGTTTTGCTGGACAGTATGGGTGGTAGTGGTAGGCATGGGATCAGCAGCAGTGGTGGGAGTGGAAGTGGCGAGGAAGGCGAGGTTGGTCTTTTTGAGGGTGGCAACAGCCCCTTCAAGGATTTCGAGGTGAGTGGTGGTTCAGGTTGAATGGTGTGTGGAAGTTATTGTTGATTGATCTTGTGTGGATGACAGCCTGGCCTGCTGACCCTTGGAGATAACATCTGCATCAGAATCTGGAGTATCTCCTGCAATTTGAAGTCCCTGCAATATGGCAGCAAGAATCTGGACAGGCTGAGAGGAAGTAGGGACAGAAAGGTGGCTCTGGATTGATGTCTCCTTGATCGGTGCAAGCATGTCAGCAGTAATGACATTGGGATTGAATGGCCAGATTCTGGTCTTCCAGAAGGCAGTCTTGATGAGTTCTGGGGTCAGAGCGGTTATGTAGGCCTTAGAAATAATCTGGAGGAAATTGCCCTTGTTGATTGCTGTTCCAGTTGTATGAAGCAGTGCATCGCACTCCACACCAAGATAGTGTTTCAGAACAGCAAATATGACAACATCAAGACCTTGATAAACATGTGTCCCATGTGCAACATAGCAAATCACAATGACCATGTGGAGGCGTGCAAGAAGGAGAAAGGTGATGGTGTAGTGTGAGTTGTGTCCATCCACAATTAGTAAGCAGTACTCACCATTTGCCTTTTCTCGTGTTGCTTTCTCAAATAACTTCATCCATGAGATGCCAATTTTGCCGTCTGTCCAGCCCTTCTGCTGGTACCTGATCCTACCAGTAGATTAATTACACATTTGACAATAATTAATAGAATGACATACAATGCATTAAGGGGATTGTTTTCCCCCCATTCAGTGTTGAACTTAAGGCTTAGGGGTTAATAAGGTTTAAGCCTTAAATTCATTCTAAGGTGAAGGGTTAGCATCAGTCAAGGTTTTGAATAGGTCTTAGTTAAGCCTTAGAAATATTTGCCAAGAGTGTGATGTGGAATGAATCGGATGGACAAATTGCAAATTTATCCCCCTTGTTGACCCAGTCTTCATGCCTCCACCAAAGAATCCTATCTGGAATCACTTTATCCCTGGCACCAAGCAGAATGGGTCCCATATTCTTGCACACTGTCATGGCTGCATCAAAGGATCAGTTGTGGAACTTGATGATGCTGGGAATCCAAAGCTGTCATCAGAATCGTGGGCAGTGGATGGTAAGCATTACTTTACATATATTCTGGCAACTCTAAGACTGGGAAACAGCCTGTAAAGCAGATGTTGGTGGGGTTCTGGGGGTTAAAGACTCCATGGTTGCCCATATTCTTGGAGGAAGTAAACCATGCCCAAATGCATCCTTGGAGGCATGGACAACAGCAAAGGCAGTGCATAAAGGGAAAGGAAAGAGGTCGCATGAGGAGTCTGACAGTGATAAGGACCAAAACAGTGTGGAGCAACCAATAAGGAAAAAGTTACTCAACAAAGTCAAAGCATCACTGAGACAGTCTCAGCTCAAAGTCTTCCATGGAATCAATGTACCATTCACACATGAGCAAGCAGAAGCCATTCATGAGCAATTTCTCCATGCTACCATCTCTGCCAACCTGCCATTCTGATGGGTCGAAGATCCTGAGGTCATGACTTTTTTCTTGCTGTTCTGATCTATGGCAGGCGATGTCATGCCATCTTGCTGGCAAATCTCAGGCCAACTCCTCGATAACGCCAACACAGCACTTATGGAGCAGTTGAAGAAGGATCTCGCAAGCCAATATGTGGTCTTGGCATCTGACGGTTGGAAGGACGACTTGAAAAATTCAGTGACTGGTGTGAATATAACCGTTGGTGGAAAGGTGAGTCATTCTTTTAACTGTAGATTATGAGAAGTGCTTACTGCTATCTGCCAGACATATCTAATCGATCTGATCTTGGCGAAGTCTCATAAAAAGGATGGGGAGTCTATGTGTGCTGCATTTGAGGAGATGATCAACAAAGCAGAGGATGTCTACAGCATGATTGTCATTGGCTTCTGCTGCGATAATGATGGTGGGAGTCAATGAGGGAGGAAGAATGTGGTCACCTGGATATTCGTTTCACCATGTTGTGGGCATCAAGTAAGCGCTTTCCTGCATTCCCACTTTGACTGCTTGACGATAATGTACAGTTTCAACTTATTCTTGGAGACTATTTTACTGTAAATGAAGAGGCAGCACAGATGGCAGAAGAAGCAACCAACATAATAGGCTGGATTCTCAACCATGGAAGAGTCCGTTCAATCTTCGACGAGGTCCAGGCTGAATTTTCGTTCCCACCTAACAAGGTTCTTGCATATCTTGTTGCTAACATGACCTGGTGGATGACTCATTACATCGCTTTTGATTGCTTACATGAACTGAAAGATTTTTTGCATCGTGCAGTGATCTCACGAAAAGATGGGATAGTCGATGCACAAGTTGGGGCAGAAAAAAATCACCAGAAAAAGCAGAAATTGGAGGATGACGCTGTGGCTCATTGCGATCTCATTGATGATAAAGACTTTTGGCATTGATTGAAGTCTGTTGTTGATGACTTGGAGCCCATTTGCCTTGGCACCAATTTAAATCAAACTGATGCATTGCATCCTGACCAGGCTCTTTTGACATTTGCAGGCATTTTTCTATACTTTCAGAAACACCCGAAGCCATCAGTCACAGCCGGGATGATGGAGAGGGTTGAGAAATGATGGAAAGCTCTCGATCAGCCTATGTTTGTCCTCACGCTGGTACTCAATCCTTTTGAAGGAGTTTCACATTTTGGAGAAAGGGCTGGAATCAGTCCATTCATGTTGAATACAGTTTTCTTGGCCATAAGTTTTAATTGTGATGAAGTAATTATTTTATTCATGATTTCTACAACCAGACATACAAACGTGTTCATTCTCGACCACTGAAAGTCCCTTGCTCAGCAGATGAGACAAAAGCTCATGAAGAAACACAATTAAGAAAACAGAAAGAGGTTTCTGAAGCATTTCTTAGCTACCTAAGCTCCAAAGTGGTGTTTGAGGACTGGGAGTGAAACAAAGAATCTTTCCAAAACATCCATGTAAGCCTGTGTCCACCTTTCAAAAGATCAAAACAACACTTACAGAATACAGGGAGACAATCCACTTATCATGTGGAATGCCTTCATCAAAACACCCTCTGTGTTGGAGCTCGCGGACTTCACAGTGTGTCTTTTTGGCATGTCGGTGAATCAGGCTGGGCTGGAACGAAATTTCTCAGACCTCAAGATCAAGAAAACACGCCTGAGAAATAGGTTGACACTACTGAGGCTTGAGAAGATGGCAAAGGTATGTGAAATAAAGCTCAAAACTTACCATTGAAGATAACTGACTCCTCACAGGTTGGTGCTGACATCCGCAAATCCCAAAAGACTGTGGGATTTGTTGAAGAGTGCATGAAATGGCAAAACCACGAGCAGGTGAAGGTGTCAGAGCTTCTCACAGTTCCTCGGTATGCTGATTTGTTAGAAGATGACATCCAAACAAGTGAGTTGGACAAACCAGATGTAGAACGATGTCAATCAGGCCTGATACGGTCATGGGAAGGGTGGTGGAAGGAGATGTTGAAATGGATCCAGGAAGAGAGAGAACAAGACTCGGGGTCAGATGATGAGGTGGCAAACACCACATATGGTCTAAGGCGATCCAAGAGGTTGCCACACTTGTTGGAATTGCTGTTTGGTGGCCGAAAAGAAACTGATATTGATGAATGGATGAGGTGAAGTCAGAGGTGAAAGGTGTGCATGGAGGAAGCCCGATTGATGGAGCTTTTGGCGGATGAGGAAGCAGATGAGGAGAGGATACCAGACAATGGAGAATTGGAGGGCTCAGGCGATGACTTTGAGGGCTGATGGAATAATCTATTTTTAGGCAGAGTCTTAATAACCCCTTAGAATCACATCTTAATTAAGGCCTGTAACTAAGACCTAAGCCTTAACCAAAAACCTCGGGGTTAATAACCCCTTAGAATCCAACACTGCCCCCATTTCACCTGGTAGGCATTCCCCTTAAAGATAATGGCAGGAGGCGTGGTTGTGCTGTCTGCACAGATTGTAACAATTGTCATGATATTCTCATGTGTTCCAGAGCACTGTTGGTAGGGCACAGCTTTTGTATGTGGACCAAAAACATACTTGTGCTCACCACCTCCCTGTGCCTGTATTCCAACTTCATCCAATGCATAGGTGTTCTCCTTGATCTTGTATTTTGTGACGGTGTCCCCTAGAAGTTTCCACCATGCCTCATTGTTGTGCAGATTTGTTGCACATCCTTGTTTGTCTTATAGTGGTTGGGAATGTGCGATCTTGATCCATTCAGAATACTTTTTAGAAAAGTGGTAAGTCCAATTCAATCCAATGCCTTTAACAGGAAAGGAAGCACCAAGATGTGCACTGCATATGTCATTGACATGCTCCTTCAGCCATTGATGACTGAGAGGGAACCCACGATGTGCCGTCTCATTAATGAAATTGATAACAATGTTGACCTTGGAATCAGTAAGCCAAGATTGTTCCGCATTTGCTCATTCACGAGTCATTCCACCTGCAACATGCTGTTTTAAGGTCATATGGCAGAGTTTGATTTGATTTCCTGTTGAAAAAATGAATTGAATGTCATTAAGAATAAAATTGATATGCATGCCAGTCTCTTCAAAATGAAGACTCTTGAAATTGAGGCAGATTTTGCAGTATCCACAATGATCTTTCTTTGTTTTCTTTTGATCTGCCTTGTATGCAGCAACAGCCCAGACCATCAAAGCCTCGTAAATGTGTTTGCATGCATTAGCCTTGTCAACATTGGATTTGGCTTGGCCACCCATAGCATAGAAGGGAGGAATGTAGGGCACTCAGTGAGCAGTTGAGAAAAAACTTGGGTCCACTCCAGCAGGTATATATACGCAAACTTGCAGAGCCTTGAACCAGCCTTGCAACTATGGGCTGGTAAACTTTCTGCAGCAAATTTCCTGCATTAAATGAATGTGTCCACTAAGATTAATACCAACCGTTTATACACCCTCTGGGCACACAAATACATGAGTATTATGGCTTGGTAGAGCATTTTTATGGTGAGGCTCTCTAAATAAAATTGAAAACACCCAAAAATCATACTCTGCCTGGCCTGTTCATTGATTTTGATGCTCAAGAATGTGTTTTTCATCGAATTTTTTTGATGGTCAATTCCACAGGCATTAGATCTGAAGGTTGGAAAAAATTTGAGCAGAGTAGCCCATTTCCTTTTGCCAGGAGATGCAAAATACCTCCTGGGTGTAACACTCAATGATTATGTAACATTAGCACATGGATGACTGTAATTATGAAAGTTATAATTACTACTCATAGTCATACTGTTTTATTAGTATATATGCATATGTTTTAGTATATGCATTGTACTTTATATATACCATGACAAAGACTGGTTGCAACCAATTGCAACTGGTCTTTGAATGGTTTTTAGATATCCATTGAGTTGAACTGAACTGACAACAACTGATCTCGAAATGCAGCAACTGCAACTGAAAGTCTAGTTGCTTTCAGTTGTGTTCGGTTCAGTTTTGGTCATTTTTTCAGTCCATTGAACTGAACCTTTAAACACTAAATGTAATATTCCTCATTGCCATTGTGAGTTATTATAGGGTTGGGTTCTTTGAAGCAGCAGGATGAAAATAATGTGGTGTCCAATTCAATGTAAGGCAGGACTTCAGTTGTGTGAAAAGTGGGCAAATGTTGAAGTTAGGGAGTTCCCAGGTCATGGTTAAATGTTCTTCATCAAAATTGATAGTAGTCTATGGACCATCATAATGAGGCATGAACTTGGCCACCTGTTTCTTACCCTTGGCCTTGTACTCTTTGCATCAATGAAGAGTTGACAGTCAAAAGTGTGAACCTATCAAAAATGGAAATTTCAGTGTGCAGTGTCTATTTGCTTGGACAGATTGGTTGTCCTGTGATTTAAGAACATCTGTTTCTCAGTGTTGAATGACATGCCATGCATTGATATTAGTGATGCCCCATTTTTTTATTGGCTTTTTTCTTGTTTTGTTTATACAGAGTGCAGTTTTCACTCAGATTTTATGTTCTTGCAATTGCTGGGTAGATGAGAAGTAGATCTAAATTAAAAAAAAAAGGATTGCAAAGGAATGCCAAGATTTGATTGAGATATTTGACCAGCTATGAAAGAAAGTCAGCTCATTTGAGTTGCAACTCAGCCACCAGCTAAATGTGAATAACTCAATGAACACTTAATACTTTTTTATGTTCTTTTTTTTTAGAATTTATATCTACTTCCTATCTATCTGGAGATTGTAAGAATGTAAAGTTTGAATAGTGATTGTGCTCTCTATAAGCAAAACAAAAAAGAACCAGCTAAAAAATGTGGCAACACTAATTGACATTAGCCACTTCAGTCACCCACTGCCTACTGACTATCAGTCATGCAAACTCCAGGTATATTACATGACTAAATGTATATTTATATTTTATATATATTTGGCTTGTAAATCTATGCCTTTACCAAAATATATTTATACCACCAATGTCACACTTTCAGTGTATTACATACCCCAAAATATATTTTGTCTGTAGAATGGGGTCCAAATATATTTTTCAAGTCTTGATCCTGAGTTCTGAGTAGAAATATATTTTCTCACTAAGATGGCCTTGAAATATATTTTGACCCAGGATATTTCCTTGGACTAATACTGTATGTAATCAGGAAGCTGGCCACTGATTTTCTGCAGCTGTTTGTATTGTATGAAATATCAAAAAAATTATATCATCAGAAAGCTTGAGATTAGGCTGATCAAGTGAGAATATTTAAAAAATGAAAATTGTCTTTTAAATGAGCCTCATGAATGAATAATTCCTCATATTTAGATAACACAGCAGTTTTACCACATTCTGACCCAATTTTTTGCACCTTCAAAACTTGAAAAGAGTAAAGCAGCCAGTAGCCTTTTAGAACAACACTTTTCATTTGAGATTGGACTGGAAATTCAATGTCTTCATGTGGGTATATTCTTAATTACCTCCAGAAAGTAATTAGGAAAATCTTATGCAGAAATCATTACCAACTCTAATATTTTGAGGGAATCATCATTGAGTCCAATGCATCTTTTATATTCTATTTTTTTCTGAATTCTATTCCCTGATATCCTGGTGCTATTGACCAGGACTTCCCAAAGTCCAAATTACTTGCACAAGAAAGTTTGAAAAAAATGGTTGGTGAAAACACATCCAAAAATTACAAAACTCAGTGATAATTATACATATATAATTCTAAGTAGCTACGGAAATTTTTGTTCTGATAGGATCATTATCCATGAAGATAAAGGCATATTACTGCTGGATTGCTACTCTGGAGTTATTCTATTGATACATATCACCACAAATGTAATGAGCTGAACACAATTTGACTACAAACCCGATATGGCCAGCTTCCCAGTCAGAGCTGTGTTTATGGTCTTTTTACACAAAAAAAATGTCACTGAGTCAATTTTTGAGGTCTTTACCATCCTCCACTGATTCCTGCTGGAATCTGGCAGAATCCAGTCAATTCCTGGAATTCCATAGGAATCGATTTTGGCACAGTTGCCTGCCAAATTGATAAAACTATTCCGGCGGAATGTGGAACGGAATTCACATTCTGCCGGAATGGTTCTGGGAATCACACAGAAGGAATGGCCCTGGAATGAGAGGAATGGAATTGATGATGCCCAAATCGAGCATCGTCAACCCATCAATTCCTTCTTCCTCAACCACCACCACCACCATCATCAATGATGCTCACCCACTATTGCATCCTTGCCATCATCACCTCATCGCCACCATCACGTTGCCATCACCTTCATCAATGGCTGCCTCCCACCACATCTATTGCCCAAGACCAGCACAGCAAGGACGTCACCAACTGAATGAGCACTGGACGCATCGACGACAGCATGGGGGATTCAGGGTGCCATGTCACTGGCTGCAACATGGCAAGCACATGACGAATGATGACAATGTCATTGTTCATTGTTGTTGTTTCTATTTCTACACAATGTGAGTTGCTCATCCCCCTTCATCCCAACCAACATTGCTAACGATGCATACACTACACTACCACTACTATACCACACCACCACTACACTACACCACACCCTGGCCCCACAATCACCACCACCACCACACCTCGGCCACCCAATCACCACCACCATCACACCAGATGACACCATGTCATGCTAATGCCACGGCCACAATGCAATGCCATGGCCACAACACCACACCACAGCCACAACATGACGATGACGACCACCACCACACAACCCTCACTACGATGCAACAAGGTGCCACGTTGTCCTTGACGATGAACAACTAAGTCATTCGTCATCTTTTCACACAGGTATGTAATTTCTTTGTCCCTCATCATCATATCTCATACAAAATACAGGTGCCACATTGCTATCGATGATGTGGCAACATCCTCCCCCCCCCATTACCTCTCGTCTATGTTCCCAGTGCCATGTCATCAACAGTGACATGGCAACTGAACAATGAACGATGACTGACATTGTCGTTCGTTGCCTTAGAATATTTTATAGTTATTCTTAAGTAGTAGCAACCGGACGATGAATGACTTGTCATTCGTCATCTTAGATATTGTAACTACTGCCTTATGTAGTAGTTCTTTTTTGCCTTATATAGTAACATTTCATTATTTTCCATA
>Ga0307507_10012833_pt1 | contig 10279 bp, 12 predicted proteins | sample 7_EM_MG_FD_207223 | JGI IMG/M metagenome (GOLD analysis project Ga0307507, IMG submission 207223) | Populus trichocarpa ectomycorrhiza microbial communities from riparian zone in the Pacific Northwest, United States - 7_EM | ecosystem: Host-associated > Plants > Roots > Unclassified | place... | reverse complement strand
AGGATATTTGGGTTCTTCACGCAACCATCTAAGTTCTTTCATGCTATTTACTTTCAATACGAATATCTTTATCCATCACACTTTCGGGAAAACAAGACACGACTGTCTTACAAGAGCCTAGCGATCGAGGTTGCTAGATAGGAGTCAACGGACTTAGCTATCGCAACAGCTATTAGGCCAAGGGAAGTGATCGTTAGGAAATTATCGGTTACCTGCTGCAAGTATCACCCGGAGAGGAGAGGATTGTAACAGCTTGTTGAAGTTTTTCCTTCTCCTTGTCGAGTCGTTCAAGATCATTGTCTTTTGCCACAATGATTGGGCCAGCGCAATCGAGTTGGCTTCGTAGGTCCGAGATTTGGCCTTCCAGGGCTTCCACGTCTCGATTGGTTTTTTCGCTCCCCTCTCTCCCCAGCCTTGTCCTCACGGCCTTTTATTTCTTGTCTTCCTTTCTGTCCTTTCCTGACAGTCTCCCTTCTTCTCCCACTTGTCGGGGGTAGTAGCCGCCATCCACCTTTTCCCATCGGTGGTCGTTGCACTTGTCGTTAAAACAATGCTCCCAGCACATGATTTCGTGATGGGCCCTTCTGGCCCTTCGCTGACGAGGTTGTTGGGGGGTCCAGTCCTCTTCTGGGTTTGCTTCCATTTCTTGTCGCCCATCGTGATCGTGCGCGACGCTTGGTTGTTTCGATCTCCTGGTGAATTGTGGGTACCAGCCTGACCCTTGTTTTTCGCCGAGGTGGATTTGGCATCCATCGTCCCTGCAGTCCGTCCAGCTCATGGAGACGTGCGCCACCTCTCCCTTGGGGAGCCCGAGTATTCTGGGCTAGTGGGGGTAGCGTTGCGGGCAACGCGCTGGGCGTCGCTCTCTGGTGTGCGTGAGTGTCGGTCTTCTTTGACGACAGGGGGAGGTGGGGAGGACTATCTGTTAGTCGTAACATGTATCCACTCCGGGCTTTCCTGGGTAGCGCCGGTGGAATCGCTGGACTGTGTGTTCTGCATGGTTGAACCTTTCTGCGGGGTACCAGACTTTATCGTGTTCTGGTGAGTAGCCTTTCCACTGAGCCCTATATTGGAGCTTGTTGTAGTGGAGTCGAGAGTCGATAATTTCGTCGAGTTCGTATTAGTCTTCTCCTTCTATCTGAATTGGAGGAGGGAGTTCTTTGATCTGTGAGGGGAATCAGTTGTCTTGGTAAAGTTCGAGAAGGGAGATGTGCAATCTGTTGGGTATGGCCATGGAGGGTGGTTAGGCCAGCTTATATGCGCTTGTCCCAATCTTTGCCAAGATTTTGAATGGTCTGATTTTCTTATAGTCCAATTTTTTCGATGGTCTTGTGGTCTTGATATTGCATGCCAACAGCCACACCATAACTCCTGACTTTAGGTTTGGATCGGGTTTTCTGTGTAGATCGTAATATTCTTTTTGTAGTAATCGTGTGGCCACCACCTGGTTTGTTAATGACTCATGTAGCTGCGTCATTTCTTCTGGTTTCGTTTGCTTTCCTTGAATCAGATGACAAATTATCTCGTATTCGGGGTTGATGCTGTAGTTTGCAAAGAATAGTGTGTTCTTGATAGTCTCTTGATTTACATTGTTGTATGCAAATTCTACAAGGGGTAGGTAATCAGACCAATCGTCTTGTTGATAGTTGATGTATGCTTGGAGCTATTGTTCCAATATGGCATTGGTCCGTGCGGTCTGTCCGTCTGTTTGTGGATGGAAAGTGGTGCTGAGTCTTCATTCGATTCCTAGTTTTCCTGTGGTTTCCTTCCATAGGTCTGAGGTGAATAGTGTCCCCCTGTTGGTGATGATATTATGTGGTAGTTCGTGTAGCCTGACTATCACTTGCATGAAGAGATTGGCAAACTGCCGTGCATCAAGGTCCTTCGAGCATGGAATGGAATGGCTCATTTTGGTAAGCCGATCGATGACCAGCAGTATGGTGTCATCTCTCTGATTTCGGCAGGTCCGTGATGAAGTCCATATCTATCGATTTCCCTGGTCGATCGGGGGCCTTGTTTGACGGTAGCAATCTGTAGGGTGGTTGTCGGACCACTTTGGTCCTCTGACATGTGTCGCAGTTTTTTATGAATCGTTCGATATCTTCTCTTATCTTTGGCCAATAATATCGTTGGCTGATGAGTTCGGTGCCTTTTGCCGTTTGGTCGTTTCCTGCTTGTGGGGGTTCGTGGTGTTTGGCGATAAGCCTGGTTCGTATCCCTTCTTTGTTTGGTATCCAAATCCTTCCTTGGTCCCATAAGAGGCCGTCCTTCCATTGGCATAGCCCCAACGCTCTTCCTTTCATTTCTTTACTTCCTTCGTCCAAGTTTCTTTTGATGTCTGGGATTTCTTTGTCGACGTTGCTTGCCTTCTGGATCTCTCCATTGTCTTTGTCTTGGAATTCTGTTGTTTCCAATACGTCGAGCTTGATTTCTTCAGTTTCTGGGATATCCCAGTATCGTTCTTTGAGCAATAAGATTCCCACATTCCTCGTGAGTCTCTTGTAGCCTGCGGTGGGTAGGTCTCCCTCTCGTCTTGTGAGGGTGTCCGGCTTTCCCCCTTCCTTTCCTGGACGATATTCGATTTTGAAGTTGTATTGACTTAATTCTTGCATCCATTGTGCTTGTCGTTCGCTTAGTTGCTTCGTCGTCATGAAGGTCACTAAGTTCTTGTGGTCTGTAAGAACCCGTACCGGTTTCGGACTTCCCTCGCGTATCATTTCCATTCCTCAAACTTCTGAACTATTGCCAATAGTTCTTTGTCGTGTATATCATAGTTGCATTCAGTGTTTGACATTGTTTTTGATCGGTAGGCCACTGGTCTCCATTTCCCCTCTTTACATTGCTGAGATAGTATTCCGGAGCAGACGTATTTTGAGGCGTCTGTTTCGATCTTGGTCGGTGCGAGGGGGTCGAAGTAGACCAGAACTGGTGCTGTGGTGAGTTTTGTCCTTAGTTCGTCGAATGCCTTTTATTCCTTGTCTCTCCACTCCCAGTTGCCGACGCATTCGTTTTTTGTCCTCGCGTATGGTGGCCTGGCTGTTCTGCTGAAGGCTTCTATAAATCGTCAGTAGAACTTGCAGAACCCTAGGAAGCATTGGATTTCCTTGATTTTCTTGGGTGTTGTCAAGTCCCATATGGCTTGTCTCTTAACTGGGTCTGTCTTGACCCCTTCCTGTCCAATGATAACTCCCAGGTATTCTGTTTCGCTTTGGTGGAATTCGCACTTGGAGGGTTTGACCTTCATTCCTGATTTTCGTATTGCTTTGAGGATATGGCTGACGTCTTCTCGGTGTAGTTGTAGGGTGTTTGAATATATCAGTACCTCATGCAGGTAGACGATGCAACACATGTCGATGTGTTCGATCAGGACTTCGTTGATCCATCGTTGGAACGCCACCGGTGCGTTGCATAGTCCAAATGGCATGACTAGGTATTCGTAAGTCCCTAGCTTTGTTGAAACGATTGTCTTCCATTTGTCTCCTTCTCTGATTCGAATGTTGTGGTAGGCGTCCTTGATATCCAGCTTGGTGAAGTATTTGGCTCCTCCTAGTCTGTCTATGGCTTCACTAATGAGTGGTAGTGGATGTCGATCCTTCCTGGTGACTTCGTTGCGTGCTCGATAATCGACGCATTGTCTGAGTTTGCCATCCTTTTTCTTAACGAAGATGATTGGTAATGCCCTTCCCGATTTCACCCTTCGAATCCATCCACGGTCCTCGTTTTGTTTGATGTATCGATGGAGCTCTTCCACTTGGTCGTAACTGAGTGCGTATATCTTTTTGATGGGTACCGTTTTTCCTTCTTCCAGGTCGATTCCTAGATCGATGCCTGGTCAGTGGGGTGGTACTGTCGTTTTTTCTCCTTTTTTGAATACGTCCAATGGGTGATGATATTCTTTGGGAACCGTGTCCCTAATATCCTGTTCCTGCTTGTTTTTCTTATTCTTTATCGCCAGCTCGGTGCTAATGTTGATTGCTTCCAGCTGAATTTCGTTGTCGATCTCGTCCCATCTTAGAATACCGGTTGTTTCTCCCCGTTGTTAAAACTGCCTGAAGGCTGATGCCGTTATTTCGTTGATCTCCATATGTCCTTTAGCCTTCTGGCTCGTAACTCTTTGGTGCCTGTTGGTGTCTGAGCTTCTAAAACCCTGATCTCCTCTCTTGGTTTCGTCCAACTGGATTAATTCTTGGTGCTCTCTGTTGGCGATTTTTTGGATGATCAGTTGTGTGATCCGGTCTCCTTTTTCCACTCGGTATGATTGGTCTCCTAGGTTGGCTAGGACCACCTTCACTTCTCCTCTGTAGTCGGAGTCTATCACACCTGCATTTGTCGTAAGTCGGTGTTTGACTCCAAGACTGCTTCGTGGTGCAATTTGTCCATAGGTGTCGTGAGGTAATCCAATAGCTATCCCCGTCCTGACAATTGGTTGCCCTCTGGCAGCAACGTCGGTTCCTTCAATTGCGTACAGGTCGTGTCCTGCCGCTTTTGCTGATTCCTTCATAGGCACTCTGGCCTCTGCGGATAGCTTGTTAACTCTGACGCTCTGGTCAGTGGCCGTCGGGCCATTCTTGGCCTGGATCTTGGAGAATCTGGTGAGGAGATTCTCTTCTGGGGCTTTTTCTTCGGGTATCGCATATGCAACAGGTGAACTTTTGAGACACCAAGTCGTACATCGTTCGCTGTTGAATGTGATCCTTTTGTCGTTCCAATTGATTGTTGAATTGTGTTCTCTTAACCATGGCATCGCGAGGATGACCTTATGGTTTTGGAGGTTTGCCACTTGGAAGGTTGCCAATTCCCTATAGCTACTAATGTCCATAGGGACTTTCGTCATATGGGTAACAGGTCCCATAGTGCTTGGTTTTCCGTCCGCAAGGTAAATCTCCCTTGGATTTTTTGCTTTAATCATTTTGATCCCGTGATTGTTGCAGACTTCTCAGTCAATAAATTCTTCTGTTGCTCCTGGGTCAATCATGGCATTGATAGTGACTGACTCCTTTTCGCCGTGTAGTTGTATCTTGACCATTATATGGTCGTTGTCATGTTCGAGGGATTCCGTGTAGTTGAGTGCCGCGTAGTAGTTTTCCATGATGATGGGTTTTCGTTCGGGTTTGTCCCTCAGACCATCTCTTACTGGGGACATCCCTCATTTCCTGACTGTTCGGGTTCTTGTTCACCCTCGATTTCCCTAATCTTCGGTCTCATTTGCCAAGAGGCAATTTTCTTCGTGGGTTGCAAACTCCTGGCTTACCCATTGAATGGTTTGGGTCCGTTCTTATTCGGGCACCTCCTGGCTAAATGTCCAAGTTGTGCGCATTTGAGATATAGTTGTTCTCGTATCCTCCTTTGGAATTCTTCCTGCGAGATATGAAATCTTGGACCTCTACTAGTCGCGTCCAGCTCCATAGGGTCGCCGTAATTTGGATTGTCATTATTTGTGGGTCGATATGTCCCCTCAGGGTTTCGTGGTGTGGTGGTTTCTTTTTGGACGGTTTTTGTTGATGGCGATTTTGGAATATTTCTAACTATTGCAAACTTGGTTTCCTTCCAGATTGCCCATTGGGCTAGGACTTCGAGGTCCTCGTATTCTTCACTGCTGGCTCCCCACTGGCAGGCGTTCTGTAATTCTGTGACCATCCCTCCTAGAACGAGTTCTCCTCCAGTTGTGTCGTCCAGCTCGCCTTCGCTAGCCACGAGGCGGAATTCGTTCCAGTATTCCGTGACTGATCGTTTGCCTTGTTTCATGTTCCTCAGTCTGATCCTTGCTTCTCCCTTGGCATTGATTACGCCAAATTGTCTTTGTAATTCTGCTTTGAATCCTGCGCAATTGTCACAGGTTGAGGTGATTAGTTCTTCTGTGTAGAGTGCGATCCAGGTTCCTGCGTCGTCCCTTAGGAGGCTTGTTGCATAGAGGACTTTTTTCCTCATCATGGCCATTCTGCCACCCTACTTTCCTGTAGTACACTATGAGTTGGGCTAGCCATCCTCGTAGTTTGTGGCGTTCTCCTCGGTAAACCTCCGGGTCCTTGGCTTTGGGCTTTCTGGTCCCTCCACTTAAGGATGCGATGATTTGTCGCATCTGTTCCGGGTTCACCATCGGGGTTGTTTCCGAGAAGGTTGCTCCTCCCTGTTCTCTTGTAGCCGCCATCGTGTTTCGTCATGTTCTTCCTTGTTCTTCTGTTTCTTCTGATCTACTTGGTAATGGTGGCTCCGGTGTTGTAGGGCTTGGTGCCCTCCCTTCGTCAAGGCTCTTTCAAGTCCTTCTCCTAGTAATGAAAGGTCGAGGATTTCCCCCAGAGAGTCAATGTCGTTTTCGTTGTTGGTTTGTGTTTTCTCTGTTTGTTGGGTGCTGCTGGTTGATGTAACCAAATGTTACAATCCTCTCTTCTCCGGGTGATACTTGCAGCAGGTAACCGATAGTTTCCTAACAATCACTCCTTCTTAGCCCGATAGCTGTTGCGATAGCTAAGTCTGTTGACTCCTATCTAGCAACGTTGATTGCTAGGCTCATATAAGACAGTCGTGTATTGATTCCCGAAAGCGGGATAGGTAAAGATCTTGTATTGAAGGTATAGTGTATGAAAGAACTTGAATGGTTGTGTGATGAACCCAAATCCCATTTCCCGTGGGCGCCCTTATATAGGGGTTCTTCCCTCAACCCTAACCCTGCGTGACTCATTCTCTCGCGTCACGCGACTTATGACTCATAGCAAGTCATAGTGTTAAATCCCTCAGCTGACCCGTCCGAGTCAGCTGCGCCAGTCCTTGCAGCCAATCAAAACTCATAAGACAAGTCATGTGCCCTAACGGGGTCATATGCGTGAAACCCATGACTCATAACTATGAGTCATGTGCGAAATACATAAACCACATGACCACTAATGTGCGTCATGTCAAATATCAACCAATAACAATAAACCAATGACACGCTATTGCGTCGTCATGTGAAAACCTATGAGTCAACTGATCTCATAGCTTGAGAGATAACACACCGATGACTAATAACTATTAGCCATGTCAGAGTCTGCCTTGCTTAGTCACCGTTTGTGACAATGCACCAAGCAGTTACGGGCCAGAAGGCCAAAGCACATATGGAAATCAACGAAATATTGGCAAAAGCCTTCGGGCAGTTTTACCGACGCAGAGAAACGACTGGCATCCTAAGATGGGACGAGATTGACAACGAAATTCAGCTTGAAGCAATCAACATTAGCACCGAACTGGCGATAAAATTCAAGAAAAACAACGAGGACCAGGATGTTGGGGACACAGTTCCCAAGGAATATCATCACCTGCTGGATGTATTCCAAAAAGGAGAAAAAACAACAGTACCACCCCACCGACCGGGCATCGATGTAGGGATCGACCTGGAAGAACGAAAAATGGTACCCATCAAGAAGATATACCCCCTCAGTCATGACCAACTGGAAGAGCTCCATCGATATATCAAACAAAACGAGGACCACGGGTGGATACGAAGGGTGAAGTCGGGAAGGGCTTCACCAATCATGTTTGTCAAGAAAAAAGACGGCAAACTCAGACTATGCGCCGATTACCGAGCACTCAACGAAGTCACCAAGAAGGATTGACATCCACTACCACTAATTGGTGAAGCCCTAGACAGACCAGGAGGAACCAACTACTTCACCAAGCGGGATATCAAGGACGCCTACCACAACATTCGAATCGGAGAAGGAGACCAATGGAAGCCAACCTCTTGAACGAAGCTAGGGACGTACGAATACCTAATCATGCCATTTAGACTATGCAACGCACCAGTGGCGTTCCAACGATGGATCAATGAGGTTCTTATGGAACACATCGACATGTGTTGCATCGTCTATCTGGATGACCTGCTAATATATTCAAATACCCTACAACAACACCGAAAACACGTCAGCAATATCCTCGAAGCCATACGAAAATGAGGGATGAAGGTCAAACCATCCAAATCCGAATTTCAACAAAGCGAAACAGAATACCTAAGATTTATCATTGGACAAGAAGAGGTCAAGACAGACACAGTCAAGACACCGCCCATCTGGGGCTGGACGGCCCGCAAGAAAATCAAGGACATCCAATGCTTCCTAGGTTTCTGCAACTTCTACTGACAATTTATAGAAGGTTTCAGCAGAACAGGCAGGCCACTATACGCAAGGACAAAAAAAAAATGCATCGGCAACTGGGAGTGGGGAGACCAGGAACAAACGGCATTCGACGAACTAAGGACAAAACTCCCCACAGCACCGGTTCTGGTCTGCTTCGACCCCCTCGCACCAACTAAGATCGAAACAGACGTCTCAAAATACGTCCGCTCTGGAATACTTTCTCAGCAATGCAAGGACGGGAAATGGATACTAGTGGCATACCAATCAAAAACAATGTCAGACGCCGAATGCAATTATGATATACACGACAAGGAACTTCTAGCAATAGTTCAGGCGTCCCACGAATGGAAACAATACACGAGAGGAAGTCTGAAGCCGGTACGGGTCCTCACAGACCACAAGAACTTAGTGACCTTCATGACGACGAAGGAACAAAGCCAAGGACAAGCACGATGGATGTAAGAATTAAGTCAATACAACTTCATAATTGAATATCGTCCAGGGAAAGAAGGGGGAAAGCCAGACGCCCTCACAAGACGAGAGGGAGACCTACCCACCACAGGCGACAAGAGACTCACGCGAAATGAGGGGATCTTATTACCCAAAGAACGATATTGGAATATCCCAGAGACTGACGAAATCAAGCTGGACGTATTGGAAACAACAGAATTCCAAGACAAGGATGAGGGACAGATACAGTAGGCAAGCCACGTCGACAATGAAATTCAAAACATCAAAAAAAACTTGGACGACAGAACGAAAGAAATGAAGGGAATAGTCCTGGCGCTATGCCAATGGAAAGACGGCCTCTTATGGTACCAAAGAAAGATTTGGATACCAAACGACGAAGGGATACGAACCGCTCTTATCGTTAAACACCACGAACCCCCACAAGCGGGACATCGCGGAATGGCAAAAACCACCGAACCCATCAGCCGACGATATTATTGGCCAAAGATAAGAGAAGATATCAAACGATTCATAAATAATTGCGACACATGTCAGAGAAGCAAAGTGGTCCGACACGCACCCTACGGATTGCTACAGTCAAATGTGGTCCCGATTGACCATGGAAATCAATAGCGATGGACTTCATCACGGACCTGCCGAAATCAGACAGAGAGGACACCATCTTGGTGGTCATCGCCAGGCTGACCAAAATGAGCCATTTATTCTATGCTCGAAGGACCTCGACGCACGGCAGTTCGCCAATCTCTTCATGCAAGACATAGTCAGGTTACACGGACTACCACATAATATCATCACCGACAGGGGGACACTATTCACCTCAGACCTATGGAAAGACACTACGGGAAGATTAGGAATCGAACGAAGACTCAGCACGGCTTTCCATCCACAAACGGACGGACAGACCGAACGGACCAATGCCATATGGGAAGAATACCTTGGAGCATACATCAACTATTAATAAGACGATTGGTGTTGTTACCTATCACTCGCAGAATTTGCATACAACCAGGGATATCAGAAGACCATGAAAAACACACCCTTCTTTGCAACCTACAGAACCCCTCCAAAGACGAGATGATCAGTCATCTGATTCAAGGAAGACGAACAAAACCAGAAGAAATGACCCTGTTACATGAGTCATTAAGAAACGAAATGGTGGCCACGCAATTATGACAAAAAGAATACTACGATTTACACAGAAAACCCGATCCAAACCTAAAGTCAGAAGATATGGTGTGGCTGTTGCCACAAAACATCAAGACCACCAGACCATCGAAAAATTTGGACTACAAGAAAATCGGACCATTCAAAATCTTGGCGACGGTTGGGACAAGCGCGTATAAACTGGCCTTGCCACCGTCAATGGCCATACACAACACATTCCACATCTCCCTCCTCGAACCTCACCAAGACAACCAATTCCCCTCACAGATCAAAGAACCCCCTCCTCCTATTCAGATAGAAGGAGAAGACGAATACGAACTCTACGAAATCATCGACTCTCGACTCCACTACAACAAGCTCCAATATTGAGCCAAGTGGAAAGGCTACTCACCAGAACACAATAACGTCTGGTACCCCGCAGAAAACTTTAACAATGCAGAACACATAGTCCAACGATTCCACTGGAGCTACCCAGGAAAGCCCGGAGTGGATACACGTCACGATCAACGGATCGTCCTCCGCACCCCCCCCCCATC
>Ga0307507_10012832_pt1 | contig 10279 bp, 12 predicted proteins | sample 7_EM_MG_FD_207223 | JGI IMG/M metagenome (GOLD analysis project Ga0307507, IMG submission 207223) | Populus trichocarpa ectomycorrhiza microbial communities from riparian zone in the Pacific Northwest, United States - 7_EM | ecosystem: Host-associated > Plants > Roots > Unclassified | place... | reverse complement strand
TTGTTCCCAGTAGTTTATTAATACAAAGCACATGAAAAAAAAAAAAAGTGAAAAAAATTAAAAAAAAAAAAAAAGGCATGGGATTTGGGTTCTTCACGCCACCATCTAAGTTGTTGCATACACTATACTTTCAATACAAAGATCTTTATCTATCACACTTTTGGGAACCAGGATACGACTCTCCTATATGAGCCTATCGATCGACTGTGCTAGATAGGAGTCAAAGGACTTAGTTATCGCAACAGCTATCCGGCTAGGAAGAAATGATCGTGAGGAGAGAATCGGTTACCTGTTGCAAGTATCACCCGAAGAGGAGAGGATTGTAACAGTTGACGTAAAACATACCGTAATATTACCAGAAAAGACAGGAGGAAATTCCTCCCAGGGCATATTGTCAGTCCACCATGTCTGGACCCCATTCTCTCGGTTTTAAAGACCTTCGACAGGCTCCCAAATATTCTCCCTATTCGGGTACCCTTTCGATTTCCCATGAATTGTCCTCTACCGTGTCTTGTCCTATCGTCCAGAATTGTCTCAACTTCCCATTCCTTCTGGTTATGAATTAGGATAGGTGCCAGTTTGATGTGGGCCCTCCCAGGTAATCGCTCATTATCGTTAGGGTGGTAGGCTTCGACACCTGAGTAGTGGAATACTCCTCTCTCCCACCGATATATCCTCCAAAGCATACTAACTGTAAGGTTCTGTGTAGGTTCATCGAATTCGATGACAATAAAGGGCCCTCCCCATCGTTGTTGTAACTTCCTGGACCTGCCAGATTCCCTCGCAAATTGGTCACAAAATGTCATTACCATTCCCCCAATCTCAACTGGCTTAACATCTGACCTTCTCTTAGCCGCAGTCTTAGTGGATCTACCTATTGCTGGCTTCAGAGCTTGGTACGCCACATTACTGATTTCTTGGTGTCTGTTGTAATAATTGTCAGAGGCAGGAAGCGTGGAAGGGTAGACTCGGTAGGTCTCTATGAGTGGGTACTCTCGACCATACACGGGTTTGTTTGGGGATATTTGGATAGTATCAGAGTGGTCAGCGTTCGAATAGGCTGCAACTTCAGGGACGGAGATTACCCAATTGGTTTGGCGGAGGTTGGTGAAGTTTCTCAGGCAAGTTTTGAGCTGCCTGATCTTCTGCTCAGCCTGCCCATTGGCTTGCTAATGCCCGGGCGCAGCCATGATGTGTTCGATCCCCATGGTCTTAAGTGTCTGCTTCCCGAACTTGGAGGTGGATCGTGGGTCAGCATCACTGACAATGGAGGGAGGTTTTCCATGAGGCGTACAGATATGGTGCCGGATTAGCCTAGTAGTTCGTACTGCCATTGCTGTAATGGATATTCGGATCACCCAGCTGAATCCCACTGCTCTATCCACTACTACCAGGACCCAATCCTGGCCTTTAAATTTGGTAAAGGGACCCATAAAATCAATAGCATAGCCTGAAAATATCCCCAAGGGCAACGGGAGGGTTTGCGCACCACCCCTTGGTAGAGTATTGCGTTCTTTTTTGGCCTGGCATAGCTCGCATTGGCTGACAAAATGCTTGAAATCCTTTCGCATTTCAGGCCAGTAGATATACTCAGATGCATATCAGCGCTTCCTATCCACACTGTGGTGCCCATTGGTATGGATCTCGCTAATCATCATTTCCCTAACTGTTTCTCCATTGATCCCATCTCTCTTCGGTATGTCAGGGCAGTCCTCTCATCCTCGAGTAGTGGCATGGAGTTGGCCATTCCTGATCTGGTAGTGTTGCGCTTTTCCACCTCAGGAGGCGTTGCTCGACTCTTGAGCCATTTGGAATATCGGGTCATTCCTGTACCCTTTGATCATCTTCTCCCTCCATATAGTCTCCATCTTGTTCGTAGCTTGAACCACATCTCTGTCATCCACAATTCTTTCCCATCTGGTAACCTCACTTTCTTCCTCTGCTGCAATATCATTATATACCTGGTAGGGGTTTCTGTCGTGGTGAGGGGGCCTTGGTGGTTCAATAACTGGAATAATGTTGTGGGAGCCAAGCGGCCCTCGATAAAAGGGCTATGGAGGTGATGGTCTTGGGGCCTGATGAACCGGGCACTCAGGGCTTTCACAGGGGACCTTGATAGTGGTGCAGCCTAGGGCTTCATGGAGTCTTCTTTTGTTCTTCGATAGCTCTGGTCCAGATCGAAGGTAGAGGATCGTTCTCTTATCAACCTCTGGATCCATAGTGTCTTGCCTGGCTCCTTGGTGGAGGTTATCGAGTGGGGGGCTGCTTATCAACTCGCCTGCATAGAGCTTATTCATGACCTTATCAGCTTAATAGACAGGGCACATTAGCGCGAAACAATCTCCCCAGTGTTGTGCTGAATGTGCGATATCTTCGTCAATCTGCCCGCTGCTGATGCTCCGATAGTCACCCCAATTGTTGATAGGTTCCTTGTTTCTGCAATCGCTGGGATCAACCGCAGCTTGATGAATACTGCAGTTGCTGCTGCAGTCCGAGTGGTGGTGTTTGTAGTTAACCTCGAGGACTTCAAATCGAGACCTGGCTTCTTGATGGGATTCGGTGAATTGGGGAAGAAGAGAACTCTCGTTCTCTGAATGCTCTGGAGTAGGGTCTTGCACAGTAAAATGATAGCCTTTGTCTTCTGTGTAAAGGCATGATAAAGCGTTAGCTAAATACTTCTATTGTGCTAGCTGGTATACCATTTTTGTCTTAAACTGAGTTATGTAACCTCACCACCTACATTGCTTCTTTTTTGGTGTTCTGCTTGTTTTGAGGTATATCAGGGGCTGGTGATCAGTGACTATCGTGAATTGGTTTCCTCCCAGTATGTGATCGAATGCTGTAAGGGCGTCAACTATAGCCAAGGCTTTGTTGTCTGTAGCCCCATAGTCCCTCTGGGCGTTAGAGAACTTTCTACTGTGGAGCGCTGCTGTTTTGGCTGTACCAGCTGTTTTTTCTTGTTCTACTCAAGCCCCAACTCCAGTATCAGAGGCGTCGGTTAGCAGCCATATTGGTAATGGTGATTCATGGTGGATTGGTTTCATTATCTGGTTGTGTGCTGCAGCTAGCTTAACATTATCCATGGCGCGATCATTTGTTGCAGTCGACACAAACTCTGCTGTTTCAGTGAGCCAGGTGAGGGGTGCTGTGATTGACACCAAGTGTGGTATAAATTGGCTAATGTAAATGACAACTGCGAGAAATTCCTGTAATTGGTTCTTCTTTTTTGGAGTAGTACAGGCTTCAATTCTTTGAATCTTCTCAGATGATGCTCTTAACCCCTGATGGTCGATGATATGTCCTAAAACATCGATGATTCGGGCAAACAATTCTGACTTCTTTCTGCTAGTGGGAAACTAGGCTTGTTTTAGCTTATCGCACACCATTGCGATATGTTTCAGAGGGTCTTGTCCTGAATCGGAATCTATAAGAATCTCGTCAATATACACCCGCATGAATTGTTCTAGCTAGTCGGCGAATGTATCAGACATTATTCGCATAAATGTTCCTGGTGCATTCATGTCTCCTTGCAGCATTACATTAATAACAAAACATCCAAAAGATGATTTGAAACCACTCTTATAAACATCCTTGGGTTCTACCCTGGTCTGAAAGTAGGAATCGCTAAGTTCAATCTTGCTTGAGTATCTCACTCTTCCTATTGGGTTGAGAATCATTCTTTCGTTTGGAATCGTTTCATTCTCTTTGATAGTTATCTCATCTCTTGCTGTGAGATCGACCAGTGGTCTCATTCTGATTTTGTCTTTCTATTCCTCAGCGAAAATAGGTGCTGCTCCATGGACTGCTTTCCGTTCAATAATCCCTTGTTCAACCATCTCATTCATCAATGAACTCATGTCCTTCGCCCATCTCTCGGGAATGGAGTAAGTTGGTAAGTTCCTTAGGCCCATTCCTGGCATTATGCGGATTTCCTGGTTTATCTTTCTAAGTGGTCCTGTCCTTGTGGTATGGCTTCATGGAACACCTCCGGGTGTTGGCCCATTACATCTTCTGTGGTGACAACCGGTACTCTGATATGTCCACTGGCCGGTATGCAGCTGATCCTCATTCCAAACTTGGGGAAGTCAATAGCTAATCCCCTGCATTCGATTATAGCTGCTTGTTGTTTTAGGAATGGCATTCCTATAAGAGTGTCGTACTTCCCCAGGTTTCCTGCTAGAATTTTGTTGCCTTTGGTCTCCAGCTTTCCTACTGTTAGGTTAACAGTTCATCCTTTATTGCTCTCGGATCGTGATCCCTTCATGGCAATGAGTATCTTGGTTGGTTCCTTCAATTCTATGCATGGTATACCGTGGGTAGTGACAAAGGCAGCACTAATAAGGTTTGCTCCAATCGTTGATATATCACACAGGACTTTTGCTTCCGTTCTATTAATGAACAGAGTACCCTCAATAGCATGGTGTCCCTTGATTGTAGTAGGGCGAGTGGTTTTCGTAGCCACATAGCTCTCGAAGTCCAGGGTATTGATGTATACCCCACGATATTCGGAGAGTTTTCTTGGTAGATTGGATGATGCTTCATTCTTTACCTTCGCCTTGCCTTTGTCCTTCTTGCTTCCTCAATCCTTGGCCATATGTCTCTCACCACCACAAGTAAAGCATACTCCTTTCTTTCTTGGTTCCTTCTTCTTGGCGGAGTTGACATTGTTCTTGAACTTCTTCTTTGGTTTGTCTTCTGTCTTCTTGTGGTCGGATTCCTTAGGTTGTTCATCATACAGTTCCTTGCCATCCGCTCCTGTACTTCGGTGGATGGAGTCTAGTCTTTCCGCCATAACAATGACAGTGTTGATATCCTTGTCTACAGTGTACTGAGTTTGCACGTCTTGCCCAAGTCTTGGGTGGATACTAGCAAAGAAGGGTTGTATGAAGGCATAGCCACTTGTAGCGTCTTCTGGTAACCGTGATCTATGTATGAGTAGATCTGTACCTATGATAGATATCTTCTGGACTTGTCCATTCCAGGATTGCCTGATACGGTGGAACTTCTGAAAGGTATCATCCATATGCTTGAATCATGGGAATCGTTCCCTGTGATACATTACGAGTAGATCGCTCCTGAGGTTTTCTCCAAATAGGTCTGCCGCTTGGAATGCCGCTTCTTGGGCCCGTCCTTCTGTATAAAGAATCCAGTGGTTTCCTCCTCCTGCAGTATTCTGGGATACGTTGTGCAATCGTCGGTAGAGTTGGACTAAGGTGTACCACTGATCGAAAGCCTCTAGTTTGAGGTCTTGTATAGTACTTGTGAATTTGTTGGATAATGGTACTTTGATACTAAGCCTTGGTAAAGGCTCGGGTACAGGTGCAGGACCCGTTCCGCCAGCTCCTTCCCCATGGTCAGCCATGTCCTCTGAGTCGCTGCTTGAGCTATCTGGATCGCCTGCTGGCGCCGCTGCTGTGGCTTTACTGGGTAATCATTTCTGTGGAGACCCAGGCAATATGCCGGGGGTAACTCCCACTGCTTTTGCTCGTTCTGTTGCTGACTCCGCTAGATCGCACTGAACGCTATCTGTGCCTAGTTGCCTAGCTGCTTTGTCTATTGAGAACTGTTCTTTTGCAGGGGCCTTGACAAATCGTCCCTGATCGTCTCTAGCTCACTGTTGAACGTTCTGCTTGGGAGGTCTGCTCCCGCTTGATTCCTGGTATTGTTCAATTTATGGTAACTTGATGAGGTTGAAAAAATGTAACCCCGTCCTGGGTGGTGCCGGGAATCAATAGGGTAACGATAGTATCTCTATACGAAAGTGCGGTATATGACGAGATTAAGTACCAGAGGCTTTAGACTAAGTTGTTGTAACAAACTTCTTGCTATATTGCAACTACCAAGTAGTTCCTGATAGCTAAGTATGATTGGGTCTTGCTGGTTTCTCGAAGCGAACTGAAGAAGTAACTGTTCAACCAAGTATATTGAAAACTCTGTCTCTCGAAGGCTGCCCTTTCTAAGTTCCGAGAATAGCTGGTCTTAAATACCATTGTCATGCTAACAGGAGCCTTATAAACAATAACAATAAATAGTCCAAATGGTATTCTTAAAAGCGTTACATAAAAGACATCAAGCAACAATTGTTATCTTGATACAATATATATAACATACTCAGTATCAAACGATACTCGAAACCAAACATAAAACATGATAATTATCAAACTCGGTCATAAAACATACTGAGTATCAAGTGATCCTCGAAGCAGACGAGGAACCTGTACCGGTTACATTAAGGAATGAGATGGTGGTGCCGCAATTACGACAAAAGAAATACTACGATCAGCACCGAAAAACCGATTCCAATCTCAAATCGAACCACACTCTACTCCTATTCAGATAAATGGAGAAAACTAATATGAGCTGGAAGAAATCATCGACTCTTGACTCCACAATAACAAACTCCATTACGGAGCCCAGTGGAAGGGTTACCTACAAGAATACGAAAAAGTGTGATACCCTGCGGAAAGCTTGTACCATGCAGATGAGACAGTTCAACGATTCCACCAGCACTACCCCAGACAGCCCCGAGTGGATACACGTCACAATCAACAAGGGATCCTGTTCACCTCCTCCATGGTCGAGCAGGAACACCGCTCGCAGAGCCAGGAGGACAATGCCCTACACGTCGCTCGCCACACTACTCCCACTAGCCCAAATTACTTGGGCTCATCATGATAACAGGTGGCACAGGCCGGTATGTGCTAGACAGAATCTTTCGCTGATGGATGAAAAATCAATCTGAGCGAAACACAATAGTCAGGGTGGTACCCAGAAGGAACTAGGAGACCAGGAGAACCAAGTGTCGCCCCGGATCACGACTGGCAAGGGGGGATGGAAGCAAACCCAGGAGTGGAGTAGACCACACAACAACCCCAACAGCGCGGGGCCAGAAGGGCTCATTGGGACATCACGAGCTCAGAATATTGTTTTAACGAGAAGTGCAGGGACCACCAACGGGAAAGGGTGGATGGCGGTTGTGACCCTCGGCAAGTTGGACAAAAAGGAACCCTGTGGAAGAACGACGGGAGGGAACACGGGAAGAGAAGACCCGTGAGTGCTCCCCTGGGGAGGAAGTGGAGGGAAAAAATGATTCCGGATGTGGAAGCCCTGGGAAGGCAAAGCTTGGACATCCGTAGGCAACTCCATCGCGCCACCCAAATCATTGTGGCCAAATACAATGACCTCCAAAAACTCGACATGGGAAAAGAAACACTAGAACAACCCTGCAACTGAGTCAAACAGAAGAGGCTACATATCAGAGCCACACTGTGGAGAGGAGGAGTTTAGCTTTGTGGGACCGATGCAGGAAGGGGAAGGGAGCTAATGTGGCAAAGTGTCACTAAGCAAGGCAGATTGCCTCATGACTAATAGTTATTACTCATCGGTTTGTTATCTTTCACATGATAGCGCAATAGGGTATGATTGGTTTATAGTTTTTAGTTGATTTATGACATGACTCATGCTTGTGGTTATGTGATTTATGAATTTCAGACATGACTCATAGTTATGAGTCTTGGGTTTCATGGATGTGACCCATTTGGACAAGTGACTTGTTTTATGGGTTTTGATTGATTGTGAGATATGGCGCAGATAACTCGCACGAGTCAGCTGATGGATTTCACACTATCACTCACTATGAGGCATTACACACATGACGCAAGGGTATGAGTGAGGCATGGTTAGAGTTGAGGCAAGAACCTCTATTTAAGGGGATCATTGGGGCGTGGGATTTGGGCACGAACCATCTCCACTAGACCACCAGCGATTGAAATCTCAATACCATGAGTTTTCTCTCGTAATAGGTTTCTTTCTCCTCCTCGTTGATGGCCACCTTGTCTTGAGGCGTGACGCTCACACCCCCCTCTCTTCCCTCTGATCCGCTTCAGATGGCTAGGGCTCTAGGCAGCTTTTGTCTAGGGGCGTCACCCTTACACTCTCCTCCTTCTTCCCACATCGTGGTTGGTGGCCCCCAGTGATCACTTGGCTCTGTCGGGCAACCCTCTCCTTTGTTCATGGGTCGGTCGCCGTTGCGGGTTATTGGCCAAGTAGTGCCCACAATGGCTCTCCTCTCTGGTATTGCACTCTCTCCAGCGAACACTGTTCGGTACAGTCGGCATCGTCGAAAAGATGTCATCTAGCTGTGGTCGTCTTCCCTCGTCCTCCTTCTTTTGAGTCTACCCCTCCTTTCTGCACTCCCCGGTCTTGTCCTTTGGCTAAGTTACAGCCAACGCTCTTTTATGTGGCACTGCCCGCCATGCCCTCCTCTGGGTCCCTGTTCCCTTCTGATCGGCTGGCCTCCTCTGCAGTGGCTATGTGCGCAGTGGCTGGGGTTGGTTGTAGGAGTTTCAGACTGGCCGCCTCTAGCCCTCACAGGGCATGCACCTCCACTAGCTGTTGTTCTGATGGCCCTATAGCTTCTTCTTCGTTTCTGGCATACCTTAAGGTAGTGAGGTTACAGCTCTCCCGCTGGGGATACTAGTAGCCCCTGCATATTTTATTGAGGGGTCGGCGAGACCTGCCATCTGTGAACACGAAAACGAGATCCTCGATGGGTTTGGTATTGGTGGTTCCTTGCCAGCTGGGCTTGATGTTTCTGGGTTTTTTCTTTTGTTCACTATCAGCTTCGGGTTTTTTCTTATGGGTTGCACGTCCACCAAGGTTTTTGGTTCGTTGTACTCATGCGCGGAGTTTCATCTCTACTTTCTACCCATACTACTGATGTGATTCCTCACCATAGTTTTCCGGGATTTATGGGTGGGCAGGGTCATAGAGATTTACTCCCAGGGACTTCGAGATGCACTCTATGAGGAGGTTTTTGGCTACATCCCGAGGGGTGACCTGGCCTTTGTACCTAGTTAGTTTCTTAACTTAATAAACAAGTTTCAAAAGGGAAAAAAAGAAAAAAGAGAAAAAAAAAAAGGGTATTGGCTTTGGGTACTTCACGCAACCATCTATGTTCTTTCATACACTATATTTTCAATACAAGATTCTGTATTCATCAGGCTTTCAGGATAGCCAAGACACGACTGTCCTATATGCACCTCGCCATCGATGTTGCTAGATAGAAGTCAGAGTACTTAGCTGTGGAAACCACTATAGGGCTAATGGAGGTGATCGTTAGCGCGCTATCGGGTACCATCTGCAAGTATCCCCTAGTGAAGTGAGGATTGAAACACATCCTGGAACTTTGGACAATCATGGTATGTTCACCCCAACTACATTAACCAGCGTAAACAATCAGCATCACCCCCTGTCAACGCTAAGGAAAAGGGAGTTGATAGAGTAGGAGGAAACAATCAACAACCACCACCACCACCACCCAATACTGGAGGATACACTGACTCTCACGATGGTGATGATGACGATAATAACTATTGAGAGAATGGCCAGGGCAGAAAAGGGTGGCAAGCCAGAACGTGCTCGCTGCAAGCCATCGAATCCCCGAGACTGTTTTGCGTGGACCTGCGCAATCCTAATGTTTATGGAATGACTTCCTGGTCCACACCGACTTACAAAGTTAATCGCTAAAACCTCTCTATTATTTCCAAGAAGAAGACAACCAAGATGTTAGAAATTGGTTACGGGCTTGTGAAGATTACTTTGATCAAAATCCAACACAATAGGAGAATCATACTTAGCGAATAATATTCGCTCTGGTTAACCGAAAGGGAATATAATTGCACCATTTTCAGACCAATGCCGAAAGGTCATATGTTGGCAAGGTGGATAAACTCGAGACCCTAGCTACTCTACGTGGGAACAGTTTCGACAAGATATTACCGAAAGATATATTGGAATAGAAGAAGGACGAAGAGCCCCCGATGCAATGGATAAAATTATCTATCAGGGCAGAAGTGACACATACACCCTAGCGATACGGGTATCGGCAGAGCGTATTTCAAGCCGCTCAACCAAAGCCTATACGGAGAACGGAATGGAATCCAGCGATCGAATCCTAAGACCAAGGCCACCAAAGGCAAGAAAGAAAAGAAGAAAACACAGTAGTCCTGAGGAATCACCATCACCCGCTGCACCAGTGCCCCCTACCGAGAAAAACACGCAAACAAAAGATTCTATTCGTCTCCGTCGACCACAACGCCCAACAACTCCCACAAACTCGCTGTTCACTCCTACTAATTTCAATTTCTCTCAACCGCGCTTTCCAGCACTATGGGAGGGACCACAGTATCTACTGATGCTGAATCGAGCTCTACAACTCACGATGCGGGCTCTTCAGCTTCATTCCACAGAATGTCCAAATCCCACCGACAAGCAAATC
>Ga0307507_10012830_pt1 | contig 10280 bp, 4 predicted proteins | sample 7_EM_MG_FD_207223 | JGI IMG/M metagenome (GOLD analysis project Ga0307507, IMG submission 207223) | Populus trichocarpa ectomycorrhiza microbial communities from riparian zone in the Pacific Northwest, United States - 7_EM | ecosystem: Host-associated > Plants > Roots > Unclassified | place... | reverse complement strand
GTTTATGGGTGGAATTTCATTATGTTTATGTATTTACAGTTCAGTCCTCCAATTTTGATAAAATTATGTTTTGGTCCCTGTTTTTAGAAAAATATTGTTTTAGTCCCTAAACTTTGGAGACTAAACATGGTTTTCTTTTATGCATTGGAATCTTTTATTTGTGCTGTTTTGGGTTTTTTTAGTACATTCCTTATATTTATTATAGGTTTTTTTTAATTATCCTTAATAGAATTTTCAGGTCTTTCATCTGATATTCTTTTTACTTCTATATTTTTTAAGTGAGTGAAATAATCTTTAATATGCATGTGATATTAATGAATTCAAATCATTGATTATATGAGGAGTACAACTAGTTAATTTCTTGAATATTTATATTTGTTATTTTATTTTTCGAGTACTCATCTATTCCTAAATTTATACTCATATTTTGTTGATCCAAATTATATTTGATATGACATACATTACTTTGATAATTATGTTAATATCTATTATGTCTTGATATAGGATTTATCGGTAACTTCATACTAGTGGATGGTAGTTAGTCAATATGCATATATTATTCTGTATGCCTAGTTGATGAGAGAAGCACCAACCTGTGGCGATTGATCCTTCCACAACGATCAGCTTCAGATGTCATCTGATCTCTTACATGCATTCCACTACTTTATGATAACATGATTAATATGTGTATGTATATCAAGATAAATTAACTTGCAAACTATTAATAACATGCATTCCACTACTTTATGATAACATGGTTAGTATGTATATGTATATCAAGATAAATTGACTTACAAACTATTAATATATAAAATGTATATTTAAATATTATTTTCTTACTGAATTAGTTGAATTCACCTTTTATTTTTTAATATTATTTCATGTCCTTTCATTTTTCCTTGAGAAAAATCCAAATTCCCAATAATATGTATGAATGGAGAGAGGATTATAATCCAAAATCTTGGATTTTTTTCAAGGATTGAATTGGTAAGAAATGAACGAAACGTGAAAGCTCAACAATGTTATAATTAGCAACTTTCCTCCGGCCAACGTATCACCTACCACGTGCCTAACTAGCATCTTGTCTTAATCCCATCATATTTTAATTAAAGCCAACAAAGTCCACACGGGATTAATTCATAACATGATAATGATTAAATAACCGAAATTAAATACTTCATTTTATTAAAGAAAAGAGAATATCAAGGCTAGAAGTAATTACGACTGCATTTAGTAAAGAAGACTTTGCTTCAAAACCTGAAAATCTCCGCAGAATCCTTCTTGCTAGGAGAGTTCTCATTTTCACGCGTTTTCACAAGAGAACTTGATTTATAACACAAAATTAAATATATTAAACCTTCCATTGCTTAGCATAATCTATTATCAGAAATGGGATACATGCGATAAATACACACACACACCAATATCATCTTCACATGTTTATGTTCTTGTTGTAATCACACATCGAACCAAGCCTTGTGGGAAACAACAAGATATGTATTTGAAATGTTCAATCCAATGAGAATGGAAGGGAGTTGCTCAAGCTTTGCTTCAATGGAGAAAATGAAGGAAAATCTTCAAAATAATTCAGAGGTAAGTCTAGGAAGCTTCGTGCCTCTTTCATTTTTTAGGTTAGGATTAGCACCAATGTACAGTATAAAAAAGTTGTTGCAGGAAGTCAATGCAATGCAACTTGTTGCCATACAAGGTTAGGTGAGCCTTGCAGGTTAGTTATTGTAATAATATAATGGGGCGGCATCATGTTCATAATACCAGTGGCATGGCAAAATACTTAAATAATATTTGAGATATTAAAACAAACACAAAGACACGCATACAAATTAAGTCTTTGTCAACAAAACTAAAAAACAAAATTCCTGTTGATCCATAAAATCAAACAATTTTATTCAAATAGAAAATAATAAAAGCCAACCAATATATCATCAAATGAATGATCAAGTACATAGAAGCTGTATGACACAACACTAGAAAATTGCTACTACAATATGGGCTAGCTAGAAGTAATACATGAAACTTATGGCAATGGACATGAACACCAAAGCAAAGGTAGCAACGAGACTTGAGGAAGCTGAGGGCGGCGGAGGTGGTGATGGCGTTGATGATGATGGCGGTGGCGGCGAAGAAGATGGAGTTGTAGGCGGTGTCCCTGGTGGTGAGGGGGTGCTGCTGGCAGCTACGGTAATGGCTAGTTTTTGACCTCTAGTGCAGTGGTTAGACAATGTGCAAAAATAGTACTGATTACCAGTAGCATTGAGAGTGATTGTTGCTGGTCCAACTGTCAAAACGTTGCTTTGACTTGCTATGTTGCAATTATCATAGTCACTCTTGGACACTGTGGCCACATCGTGCACAGTTGTACTGAATGTGAACGCTGCCAAGGCAATAATTTTCTCACATAAATTGAAGCAATCCAACTAGAGAAAATTAAAGTATGAATGTTCCAAGTAATTCAGTGTTTCAGAATAAAAAAGTAAAAGAGATAAATATAAAAAGAAGTGTATATGATTAGAAATATAAATAAATTTATTTTTAAAATGAAAAATATAACAAAATAATGTTTCTTCACTGTCTCCATTTCTTTTATCTTAAAACAATAACCATCTCGATCAATTTTAGTATCGAGATTAAGAACTTGAAAATTTATATTATGTTATACTATAGTTCACATACTAATCATCTTAGAATTCTTGGATTTAATCTTAAAAGATCAAGACAGGAACTGACAACAAGGATCACAGGTAAAGAAACTGATCAGTGTTGCAATATTAGCGTTCTGCATGTGCCCAACTTACTCAAAACGTCACCAACAGTGAAGCTTTTGTCTGAAGCCCAGGTAGAGTAGAAAGAGGAGTCAGAAGGGGCTTTCCAACCGGTGCTGTCTCCAACCTCATAAACTGCTGCCTTTGAGCTATGCAACAGTAGCGATGCAGCTCCTAAAACCACAAAAGCAACGAGAGTACTTCCCATATTGGCTGGTATAGCTAGTAATGTGTGTTCTCAAAAGTTAGGCCACCCCTTCTACACTGCTTGTTTGAGTGTGAGCTTCTCTAGCTAATCTCCTCCTGTATATATAGAGGGAGCTGGGATGTTGTCTTTAGAGAAAATTGGTCCTTTGGGCAATGGACTGTTGCCATTTGGAAGGAGAAGTTTGCAAATTAATTGACTAGTAATTTTTCCCTTCTTTCTTTTTTATTATGGGGGTAGTTGTTGAATGGCATCAGCATCAAGAAGTAAAAAGGTGAAAATGACTCGATAACACCATGAATAAAACTCATCAAGAATCGGTATTTGTAGTCATGATGTGGGACTCGTGCAGAGAAGGTTACACGGTGATTAATTTAGTGTAGTGCAATGCTAATTAATTGTGAATTTTGATTAAGGTATTAAAAAAAGAATGCATTCAAGATTGTCACTAATTCTCATTATAAAATGCTGTCACTAAATCATTCAAAATGTTATCTGAAAATTTAACAACGCTTATGAACACCACTAAACACCTAATAATGATGCTAAAAGTCAATTTTTTTGTATTCAATATGTTTTTTTAAAAAAAAAATCAAAGAAAACGAAGGAGTAATTTGAACCATATTCGATTTTATTATGAGCAATATGCATGCATGTTACTTTAAAAAGAAGATCTCAGCTATGAATATTGTCCCTAGCTCTTCAAAATGTATGACTCCATTTGGAATGAATCAACTTTAAACTAAATTATTCATGGTTGAATTATATATCATATGATCCAGTTCGATTTAAGATCTGAGTCACGAGTTGAGTGGATTAACCGAGTTAACTCAGGTAAATTTAAAATTAATGACGTTGCTTTAAAACTTTTATTTAAAAAGAAACATAGTTCAAGTAACATGATAATATATAGAAAAAAATTAATTTTTTAAAAGTTAAATTGGATCTCACACGAATTTTGACTATGTCAATTAGATCACCAGTTAACTTGATGGGTCTTCTGAGTTTAATTAAGTCAATTTTCAACTTGATTCGATATAAAATCCGACTCGGGCCAGGTTCACATGCACATGTCAACAAGTTATCTTCTTGTGGGGACGGTGATGGGGATGGGTTTTATAACAATGTTATATATCACTTACAATGCATAGACAAATGTGAACTATGGTGCTGTCTTCTCTTTTTTAATGGTTTCTGGTTTTACATTTAGCTGACCGATGGCTCATGGGATGCCAAGTCGCTAACTACAATATTGAGTGTGGCATCATTCATGTGTTAGGCTGATGAAATGAATGGAAATAAAGAAATTCTAGTCGGTTTATAATATCTTCTTCTTGAAGCCAATGACCAAAAAAAGATGAAGGTGACTATAGCCTGCAGACATGCATCCAATTGCTCAAGGATATGTATTACAAGTTGGAAAAAAAAATATGTTTATTCTTTTTTGGATTTATATGATCACAATAGGCCTTTGTGAATTTTATTTCAGTCCTTCAAGCCAAATTCTTCTTCTTGTTCTTCTTCAAAAATCGAACAATACTTGCGAGAGAGAAGTTTCCCCTGGCTAAACAATGCGTATAAACATGGATGATTTCATTTTCACATTTAATATTTGCTGTGGCCTTAAAGACTAGTTCAATGGTAAACATGTCCATTCTCCTCAAGAATAGTTTCGATTCAGGGTTTAGATATGACCGGTTGATGTAGGTGTTTAAGGTTCTTCCAAATATCTTGAATTTTAGTATAATTTGAAGTAAATTTCTGTATTTTTAAAATAAATATCTTTTTTTTTATTATCTATGTTTTTTTATCCTAAAATAATAACCAAACAGCACCGAAAGTGTCACACAGAGAAAAAATAGTGGTGTTATTATTTATGTATTTGCGTAAATGAAAGGAAGTTTCACAGAAGATTACTTCATGGATGACATGATAGAAAAAATGACAAGGACAACGTTCAAGCGCGACTGCGTTTCTCTAATTTTTTTTCACGCAGAAAACACTAATAAAGTAAGCAGAAGTTCAACAGACATCATCACTTGATTACATTTTCTAATATTGGGTGCATATTTTCTTAGTAATTGAAGTCTATCATAGGGTAGTTAATGACTTGGTGACTCTGATATTGCAAAAGCCTTCACCAGATTCACTTTGATTTGGTCAGAAAATCCTTTTGGTTAGGTTCAGGTTTATTAATAAAATTAAGAAGGGTACACTCATCATCCTCTTACATGTTCTTATTTATTTCTAGAAATTCTTGAACCATTCTAAGCTACTAGCTTGCTAGCTTGGTCTGTTCTCAGTATATTTTATTCATTATTAGGTAGCATGTAATGAGGCTTCTTGATCTTGGGACTCCAAGTGATTGACACTAAGCAGAAATTAATAAATATACTGCAAGTTACTGCAGGCCTGCTGTTAATGCCTGAAAATTAGTTTAAATGAAATTAAAAATCGTTTGCTTTTCAAAGAACAGTAGACAGATATCTTGTTTTGTGGATTTGTGTAGCCTGTTGTCGAAGCCACACCTTTGTAGACCATAAAATTTAACCTGGTCTAGCTGGGGCGCATCTGGCCTTCACTCTGCTTCAACAGCAATCGATATTTACATCCTTAGAACTTAGAAGGCCTTTTTAGCTGGAGAAAGATACCATGCAACTAGGACTTTACAATTCTTTTAGCCCAGTATTTGAATGGAGGAGACCAGTTAGCTTAGCCTTGAAATCTTTCAAGTGTTTTCACTCAGACACTGATGGAAGCTAATTTGTTGGGAAGATTTGATCGCTCAAATAAACTGTAGGAAGCTATATGTGTAGTATACGCTGGGTGCATTTCGTGTTGTTTTCCACATCATGCTAGGCCACAAAGCTCAAACTGCAGAAATCTGAGTCCAAGCATCGAGGAATATAACAGTGTGCTAGTAAATGAATATGTGATTCTCAAACTAAGACCCGTTTACATGCATCCGAGTGCTCAGGAAAGAATTTCAGCAAGTCATTGCGATCTATTTAGAGTCCTGCCTCCAAGGCTGTAACATTTAGCAACAAAAAAATCTTTAACCCAACAAATGCACTCTGGACCAAGCTAGATAGTCTCCTATCACTAAACTTACCAACCAACCTGGACTTTGATTCTTATTATTCCTCCGAAACCAAACTTCTTCTCAGGCGGATAGATGGGGCGATTCAGGAGTTGTTGACGAAACCGCCATGGGAGTTAGTTGATGAAACCACCATGGGAATGGAGACCGCTCAATATGGATTCATGCTTGCTCTTCATATGCAAAAGAACTATCCAGCATGGCACACAGCATTAAGGTTTGCTATTGCTTCCCATTTCTGATTGCATAACATGGAAGGTTTTTAACTTTAAATGCAGTAAAAATACACAGAAAATCGACCTGTCTCCATGCAGAACTTTTAATCCTTCCAATAAAGCAGCAGATTCTTAAAAGAAATTTGGCTTGACACAGATGCTTCTAAGGAAACTAATCCTAGTCATGATCACAAAATCTTTTTGCCTAAATACAACAGCATATGCACAAGAAAGCTATAACAGAAAAAATACTGAAGGATCTATTTGAGAGAACTAATATACATTTGCTGAAATAGATAAAAAAAAATCAGCAATTCTGGGGAAATATATTATGCAAATTACAAAATCAATGTTCGTATCTCTTGTACTCTGAGTGACATGAATGGTATCGAAACCGGTTTGTATTTTTGTACTGTGTTATCTGAATGGTATCGAACCTAGAAATTTTGACTTCCAATGCTGGTTTCGCTCTAATATAATAATGACTGTTCCGACATTATTGTTTCAGAAATAGAATCAAAGCGGCAGCAGAGATTGTCAATATCAATATGTAGGACTTGGTCAAACCTTGAGATTGGACAGCCTGCATGAGCACAAATGAAAGGGGTAGAACGAATAAGAACAGGAAAGAACCCTAATTAGAATTTCGTCATTTAGATAATAGTAGGAGTCAGATCATAGAAAAACACATGCAGTCACACATAAACTACTTCACACATAAACTACTTCATTGTTCTTTCACCTTCCTCAGTCCCCCCCTCCCCATCTTATGATGATGGGCTGTTGATAACTACCGCATACACAATTCCCTCTACTGTTTTGAAAGAGACATGCAAATTCCCTGGTGATAAATTAATATATAACCCCTGAAATTCAGCTTCCAAAAGACAGCACTTTGATGGTTGCTCAAAGAAGAAAATCCTATAGCATCATATAATTTATTATGTCAAGGAATGATTCGAGATAACAAAGATTATAATCATATATGATATTACAGGTACTCAAATAAACTCAACCCACTGAATGTTTGTAGTTTAGTTGCTGCATAATTCTTGAAGAGAGAAGGATCAGAGACTCAGCAGAATGCGGAACACAATTTAGCATTTCCTTGCTAGTAATGAAGTATTGGTAAAAACGAGATCCAAAACGAGCAATTCCAATGATAGATACTATATATTATTAGTTTAGACTCAAATATACCATGCAATGATGTGATTGGGACATTAGGCTCCTACAGTTGGACAAAATGCGGATATATGCCCATAATCCATCTTATCCACAATGCAAGTCCTCGTGGAACAGCGGAGGCCTCCTTTCTTAATTTCCTTTTTCTTCCACTTTAGAAGTGAAATGTAGATGGCAAGCAAGAGAGATTTTTCTCAAAATAACCTAATTATTTTTATCAAGAAAATAAACAGTTCGAATCCCAATATGTTGCCTTTTGAATGACCTTGTGTGTTGGTATAAAGAGTCTCGTACCTTCAGAGATAAAAGTGACGATTCTGCAGATGAAAGTCCATGAAACCCAATATCATATGAAATGCTTCCGTCAGGCTTGAAAAGTCCAAAGTTCCTCTCAGAAGTTGGCCCAGACTTCAAATTCTCATTAAATATAGCAAAAATATAGGCCTTCACCACCATTTTTGGCCTAAGTGGAGTACCTTTCTTCTTTGCAAGCCTCTTACGCAGGTTATAATTAAATGTTCTTGCATTATTAACTGTTGCTGCAGCTTCATTAGCATCTCCAAGTGAGGCCCAACCTGTCTCTGTGACTATGACTTCCATCTTTTTGAATCCAGCGTCTTCCAGAGCAGCATAGGTTGCATCAATCTGAGCATCAAGCATGTTATCATAGTGTAAATCTGTTTTCATATCATATATCCCCTTGGTTTTCTGGAAAAGAGCATAATTAATATCAATATTCTCTGGATCACTCATGTAAGCTAGGAAAGGGTAAGCATTCAAGCAGAACGGAGAACCAATTTGTGAGAAGAACTCTAAGAGTGGCTTCATGAATTGAGCAACATTCTCTCTGAATATACACGAAGAGGGAGGGTAAGAATTATCAAAAACAGCTTGTGAATGTGCTGTAGAAATCTGAACTACATCAGCCAAACCAAGCTTATCCACGGCATTGTAAATATTTTTAACAGCACCCAAAAGAGCTTCCCAGAGTTCATAATCACCTCCTCCTAAAATTTCATTACCCACAGCAATCCCACAAACACTGGTCTTGGGAAGGAATGCTTGCACATTTTCTTTAACCCAAGCCATGGCATGGCTAGCGTTAGCACTCATTTCTTTCACAAACCCATTGGGAAGCCCAACAACAAGTTGAAGCCCAGTGCCACTAAACGCCTTGAGGACACTGTGATCGGCATCATAAATCCGAACATTCTTAATCTTTGCTGCCCTGAGAAGTGTAGCAACTTCATCTGGTGAGGGGATGTTATCTGCAATTCTTCCGTAGTTTATTCCATAGGTTCCGGTGAATGTTTCTGCTGTCAGAAGCTCTGGAAGAAAAAAAACAAGAATAAGCAATCGTAAAGATAGTTTCTTTAATCACTTCTAATTTGTTTCAAGACCAAAAAACAACATAGAACAAAAGCAGAAACAATAGATAAGGCCAATGAAATCCTTCAAAATGTATTGAATTATGTAATGAGAATTCAATGATCAAGCAATCATATCCAAAATAAATTTGACTTCTTATTCTAGTTTGATTTTCTTATTCTCTGCTGCGTGTTAACCCTTAGATGCAAGACCAATGAATCCTGATATAAATCATTGAAAAGACAGGCTGAAGACTGCTATGGTACAATTCACAGCAGCTCATAGGCTAAATATAGAAAGAAAGAAGACTCAATAATTCAGCAGCACTCACATAAAACCGAAGTTCCATTACAGTAAAATCATCCTCAGACAAGGAGCTCTATCAAAGAAACCCTATAACTTCTTTCGGCTCCTTACTTAGAAACCAAACAAACAAGTGTGATCCACCAAAGGATTATGAAACCACAATTTCTATAAACAGCAAAACAATAAAAATTCCATATAAAAAATTAGGAAAGTAACAAAGAAAAATAAAATATCAAGAACAACGAAACAAACTCTCTTCAAAATTTATTAACATGGAGCAACCATGGTGGGAAAAACAAACACCATACGGTGCTCCAATGGACTACAGTCAATACACTTTCAAGTCACAAAAATTAAAAGCAACCCAGGAAAATTTACCTTAAAACAAACAATCCCAATTGCAACAACAAGAAGAATATCATTATTAACATCAAAATACTTAATGATCCAAATTCCATTCAATTAAAAAAAAAGATCAGAGATCAACCCAAGAAAGATAGCAACAAAAAGAACCCATTATACTAATCCAATCGACTAAAGAATAAAGCAGAAGAGAAGAAAAAAGTACCAATCTTTTGAGCAAAGAAGACCAAGAACATAAACAGCAACTGATGATGATGACTTTTCATTGTAAAGATCACAGCCAACCCACCAGAATCAACGAAATAACTAAGCAAAGATCTCTATTTGGATTAACTCCTTTAATGTAACTGAAACTCTTCTTCTTCTTCTATGCAGCTGGTAGTCGCATGCCATGAGACAGAAAAAGATTGCTTCTTTTAACTTTTTTAGCTTCTACACATGGTCAAGTTTCAAACTTTTTCTCCTCGCCATCGATTAGCTTCTTTTTGAATCTATTAACTAAGTTTTTAAAGGGGTTTTTGTATCTAAATCTTCTCTATATATACACTTCAAACCCGAGTCTGGAAATTGCAGGAAAAATTGAAGGCAGAGGAGGGTTGAAGGTTTTTTGTTTTGGCGGTCCTTTTCACATGGACTTTTCTTATAGAAGTGAGTGAGGGGTTTTTGTTCGAGTTTTCATGGCTTCATTGAAATTTGTCCTCAACCTATTAATTAATTAATTAATTTTGTGAAAAGGGAAAAAGGACAAATTCATTCAA
>Ga0307507_10012829_pt1 | contig 10281 bp, 9 predicted proteins | sample 7_EM_MG_FD_207223 | JGI IMG/M metagenome (GOLD analysis project Ga0307507, IMG submission 207223) | Populus trichocarpa ectomycorrhiza microbial communities from riparian zone in the Pacific Northwest, United States - 7_EM | ecosystem: Host-associated > Plants > Roots > Unclassified | place... | reverse complement strand
CAGTTCTCGCTGGTCGGTGCCGTCTCCGAGGTGGACGTGCCCTCGGATGGCGCCCGGAGCTGCCGCGAGCTTTCGCGTGCCGAATCCTTGACCCCGGTTCGGCCCTCCATGATGCTGTGTTGCGGCACGTGAGAAGCGTGCCGTAATGAGCAACATTCCGCTCAGGTCTCGTACCAGCCGAGGAGTGCCCATGACTCACCAGGTCCGTGCTGTGATCGCGCGGGGGAAGGGTGCCCCCGTCAGCCTGGAGACGATCGTCGTCCCCGACCCCGGGCCGGGCGAGGCACTGGTGAAGGTCGAGGCCTGCGGGGTCTGTCATACCGACCTGCACTACCGCGAGGGCGGTATCAACGACGACTTCCCCTTCCTGCTCGGCCACGAGGCCGCGGGGGTCGTGGAGTCGGTGGGGGAGGGCGTCACCGACGTCGCCCCCGGTGACTTCGTGATCCTCAACTGGCGTGCCGTGTGCGGGAATTGCCGGGCCTGTCGGCGTGGACGGCCGCAGTACTGCTTCGACACCCACAACGCGAAGCAGAAGATGACCCTGCTCGACGGCACGGAACTCTCCCCGGCTCTCGGTATCGGCGCCTTCGCCGAGAAGACGCTGGTGGCCGCCGGACAGTGCACCAAGGTCGACCGGGCCGCATCGGCTGCCGCTGCCGGGCTCCTGGGCTGCGGGGTGATGGCGGGCATAGGCGCGGCGATCAACACCGGCAACGTCGGGCGCGGTGACACCGTCGCCGTCATCGGCTGTGGCGGGGTCGGCGATGCGGCGATCGCCGGAGCGCGGCTCGCGGGGGCAGCGCGGATCATCGCTGTCGACATCGACGACCGAAAGCTGGAGCAGGCCCGCTCCCTCGGTGCCACGCACACCGTCAACTCCAAGACCGCCGACCCTGTCGAGGCGATCCGCGAGCTCACCGGCGGCTTCGGTGCCGATGTCGTCATCGAGGCGGTCGGCCGCCCGGAGACGTACAAGCAGGCCTTCTACGCCCGTGACCTCGCCGGCACGGTCGTCCTCGTAGGTGTCCCGACCCCGGAGATGAAGCTCGAACTGCCGCTCCTCGACGTCTTCGGACGCGGCGGCGCACTCAAGTCGTCGTGGTACGGCGACTGCCTGCCCTCCCGCGACTTCCCGATGCTGATCGACCTCTATCTCCAGGGGCGGCTGGATCTGGACGCGTTCGTCACGGAGACCATCGCGCTGGAGGACGTCGAGAAGGCCTTCGAGCGGATGCACGGCGGCGATGTGCTGCGTTCGGTGGTGGAGCTGTGATGGGCGCTCGTGTCGAACACCTCGTCACCTCGGGGCAGTTCAGCCTCGACGGTGGCACCTGGGACGTCGACAACAACGTGTGGATCGTCGGCGACGACCATGAGGTCGTCGTCATCGACGCCGCCCATGACGCCGACGCCATCCTCGCGGCGATCGGCGACCGCAGGCTGACCGCGATCATCTGCACCCACGCCCACAACGACCACATCGACGCCGCACCCGAACTCGCCGACCGCACCGGCGCCACGATCCTGCTCCATACCGACGACCTGCCGCTGTGGAAACAGACCCACCCGGATCTGGTCCCCGACGGTGAATTGGCCGACGGGCAGGTTGTGGAGGTGGCGGGGGACAAGCTGACCGTGCTGCACACGCCCGGTCACGCGCCCGGCGCCGTCTGCCTGTACGCGCCCACGCTGAACGCCCTCTTCAGTGGTGACACGCTCTTCGCGGGCGGACCGGGGGCGACGGGACGGTCGTACAGCGATTTCCCGACCATCGTCGATTCGATCCGGGAGCGGCTGCTCGGGCTGCCGGGCGGCACCGTCGTATACACCGGCCACGGGGACACGACCACCGTCGCCGCCGAGGCCCTGCATCTTCAGGAGTGGATCGACCGCGGGTTCTGAGCCCTGCCTGGTGTTGCTGATGGCGCGCGATGTTGCGTGAAAAGCAACACTGGGTAAGGGCTTCGCGTGGCCTCTGAATGCCTTGACAACGGTTTGGGGCCGCCCTCAAACTGACGTTGCGCTTACCGCAATCCGTTTCGCTATACGCACCGAGGTGTCATGATGATTCCCGTGTGCCTTCTCGTGGATCTGCCGCGAGGCGAGGCCTACCGGCTCGACATCGATCCGCCGGTTTCGGTGTTCCACACCGACGACGGCGAGGTCTTCGCCATCGACGACACGTGCACTCACCAGGACGCCTCGCTCGCCGACGGCTGGCTGGAGGGCTGCGAGGTGGAATGCCCGCTGCACGCTTCGAAGTTCGACCTCCGCACCGGAGCCGTCGACGCCCCGCCGGCCAAGCGCCCGGTGCGTACCCACGAGGTGCTCGTCCAGGACGGCATGATCTACGTGGTGCCGTCCACGGACGCCCCGAACCTGCCGCCCTGCGTCGCGTCCCGGCTCGCCGGAGGACCCGCGTGAGGACCGTGGCCGTGGTGGGCGCCTCGCTGGCCGGGTTGTCGGCGGCACGCTCGTTGCGGAAACAGGGCTACGACGGACGGCTCGTCGTCATCGGCGACGAACCCCATCGCCCGTACGACAGGCCGCCGTTGTCCAAGGAGTTCCTGGCCGGGACCGTCGGCGAAGCCGATCTCGCGCTGGAGTCCGACGACGAGGACCTGCGGGCGGAGTGGCTGCTCGGCGCTCGTGCCGTCGGGTTCCGGGTCGACGGCGCGGAGCGGGTCGTACTCCTCGACGACGGTCGGGAGGTCCGGGCCGACGGTGTCGTCGTCGCGACCGGTGCGGTGGCGCGGAACCTGCCGGGCACGGACGGGCTGGCCGGGGTGCACACCCTGCGCACCCTGGACGACGCCCGCGCCCTGCGCGACGAACTCGCCCTGGGCGGACGGCTGGTGGTGATCGGCGGCGGGTTCATCGGCGCCGAGGTCGCCTCCACCGCCTACGCCCTCGGGCTCGACGTGACGGTGATCGAGGCGGCACCGACACCCCTCGCGGGACCGCTCGGCGAGACCATGGGCGGCGTCGTCTCCGCCCTCCACGAGGCCCACGGCGTACGGCTGTTGTGCGGTGTCGGGGTGAAGGGGCTGAGCGGGGAGACCCGCGTCGACGCCGTGCTGCTGGAGGACGGTCGAACGGTCCCCGCCGACATCGTCGTTGTCGGTGTCGGCGCGCGGCCGTGCGTCGAGTGGCTCGAAGGATCCGGCGTCGAGCTCGACAACGGCGTCAAGTGCGGTGCCGATGGGCGTACCAGCGTCGCGGGTGTGGTCGCCGTAGGAGATTGTGCTTCCTGGTACGACCCGCAGGCGGGGTTCCACCGTCGGGTGGAGCACTGGACCGGGGCGCGGGAGCGGCCCGACGCTGCCGTGGCCGCGCTGCTGTCATGGGGTGCGGTGGAGGCGAGGGCGCTGCGGCCGCCGTACTTCTGGTCGGACCAGTACGGCGTGAAGATCCAGTTCGCCGGTCATGCGGCCGGCGCCGACAGTGTGACCGTCGAGGAGGGCGCCCCGGGCGACCGTAGTTTCCTCGCCGTCTACCGGTGTGCCGGGCAGCCGGTCGCCGTGCTCGCCATGAACCAGCCGCGGCTGTTCATGCGGTGGCGCAAACAGCTTGCCGCCACCGCGAGTTGACCCGTGAGCATACCGATTGACTACGCCGTCCGGAGTCGCTCTTCCCGGCGTGTGAATGACCGATCCACGACGTTCTCCGAGGAGTGCACTGTGACCTCGACCAGCCTGCCGGACAGCCTGATCGCCACCCTGCCCGGCTCCTCCTACACGGACCCGGGCATCTTCGCCCAGGAGCAGGAACACATCTTCGAGACGATGTGGTTCTGCGCCGTGCGCTCCTCCGACCTGGCCAAGCCGGGTGCCTTCCGGACCGTCGACGTGGGCCGCGAGAGCATCCTGATCACGCGCGCCCGCGACAACTCGATACGCGCCTACTTCAACGTCTGCCGGCACCGCGGCGCCAAGCTCTGCACCGAGGAGGCCGGCGAGGTCAAACGGGCCTTCCAGTGCCCGTACCACGCCTGGACGTACGACCTGAACGGCAAACTCGTCGCGGCACCCAACCTCACGAAGATGCCCGACGTCGGCCGCACCGAGTTCGGCCTGGTGAGCGTCGCCGTCCGTGAATGGCTCGGCTATGTGTGGGTCAACCTGGCGGAGAACCCGCCGTCGTTCGACGAGGACGTCATCAGCGAGGTCGTCACCCGGCTCGGCGACGTGGAGTCGCTGGAGCACTACGACATCGACCACCTCTCGGTGGGCCGGCGCATCGTCTACGACGTCAAGGCCAACTGGAAGCTCATCATCGAGAACTTCATGGAGTGCTACCACTGCGCCACGATCCACCCCGAACTCACCGAGGTGCTACCGGAGTTCGCCGACGGCTACGCCGCCCAGTACTACGTCGGCCACGGCGCCGAGTTCGGCGAGGAGGTCCAGGGATTCACCGTCGACGGCTCGGAAGGCCTCGACCGCATCCCAGGGGTCAGCGAGGACCAGGACCGCCGCTACTACGCGATCACCATCAAGCCGCAGGTGTTCATCAACCTCGTCCCCGACCACGTGATCTTCCACCGGATGTACCCGGTGGCCGTCGACCGCACCATCGTCGAGTGCGACTGGCTCTATCTCCCGCACGTCGTCGAGAGCGGCAAGGACGTCAGCCGGTCCGTGGAACTCTTCGACCGGGTCAACCGCCAGGACTTCGAGGCCTGCGAGCGCACCCAGCCCGGGATGAGCTCCCGGATGTACGCCAAGGGCGGGGTGTTGGTGCCCAGCGAGCACCACATCGGCGCCTTCCACGACTGGGTGAACGAGCGCCTGGGGATCCAGCAGGGGTGACTCAGCCCAGGTAGCCCATGCGGTGGCTGATCTCCTCGGCGCCCTTGACCAGCACCGGGGCGAGTTCGTGCAGACGCTCCTCAGTGAACCGGTACGCAGGTCCCGAGGCGCTCACCGCCGCGATGACCTCGCCGTCCCGGTTGCGCACCGGGGCGGCCATGGCGTGCAGCCCGACCTCCAACTCCTCCAGGGTCCAGGCGTAACCGCGCTCCCGGGCCTCGGCGAGGTTCTTCTCCAGCTTCGTCTTCGAGGTGATGGTGTGCGGGGTCACCTTCTTCAGGCCGGCCTCCGCGAGCAGCGCGGCGCGCTCCTTCGCGGGCAGGTGGGCCAGTAGCGCCTTGCCGCTGGAGGTGGCGTGCAACGGGGTCAGTTCGCCGACCCAGTTGTGCGCGGTGACGGCGCCGGGGCCGCGTACCTCGTAGAGGTTGATCGCGTACTGCTCCTGCATGACGGCGATGTTGACGGTCTCGCCGATCTCCTCGGCGAGGCGCTCGCACACCGGGCGACCCTGCTGCGTGATGTCGATGCGGCCGGTGACCGCACCCGCCAACCGCACGATCCCGAAGCCGAGCCGGTACTTTCCGCGCTCGCCCGCCTGCTCCACGAGCCCGCGCGCCTCCAGGGCGCCGAGCAGCCGAAACGCCGTCGACTTGTGAACGTCGATCTCGCCGGCCACCTCACTGACACCGGCCTCGCCACGCTGGGCCAGGATCTCCAGCACGCTGATGGCGCGGTCGACGGACTGGACCCCGCCGGACTGCGAACCTGTCGTTTCAGTATCTGGACTGTAGTTGCTCACAGCGAAACTATAGGCGCAGTAAACAACGCCGGTGCAAGTAACAACTCCGAAACCTGGACCTTGCAAGTTGCGTTGCTCGCAACCTGGTGCGTATGGCGCTACCCGTATTAGCATGCCTCGCGTATCTACGGCGCGAGCGAGACGAGAGATCATGGCTCCCCTGCAATACGACTTCGTCATCGTCGGCGGTGGATCCGCCGGCAGCGCACTGGCGAACCGGCTCTCCGCGGACCCGGGCAACGAGGTCCTGGTCCTGGAGGCCGGCCGGCCCGACTACCCGTGGGACGTCTTCATCCACATGCCCGCGGCGCTGACCTACCCGATCGGCAGCCGGTTCTACGACTGGAAGTACGAGTCGGAACCCGAGCCGCACATGGGCGACCGGCGCATCTACCACGCGCGCGGCAAGGTGCTGGGCGGTTCCAGCAGCATCAACGGCATGATCTTCCAGCGCGGCAACCCCATGGACTACGAGCGCTGGGCCGCCGACGCCGGCATGGAGAGCTGGGACTACGCGCACTGTCTGCCGTACTTCCGGCGGATGGAGAACTGCCTCGCGGCCGAGGCCGACGACGAGTTCCGCGGCCACGACGGCCCGCTCGTCCTCGAACGCGGCCCCGCCGCCAACCCGTTGTTCGGCGCCTTCCTCAAGTCCGTCCAGGAAGCGGGCTATCCGCGCACCGACGACGTCAACGGCTACCAGCAGGAGGGCTTCGCCCCCTTCGACCGCAACGTCAGCCGGGGCCGCCGGCTCTCCGCCTCCAAGGCGTACCTCAAGCCCGTACGGAAGCGGCCCAACCTCACCGTCACCACCCGCGCGATGGTCACCCGCGTCCTCTTCGAGGGCAAGAAGGCCGTCGGCGTCGAGTACAAGCACCGCGGCAAGGTCCAGCAGGTGCGCGCCCGCGAGGTCATCCTCTGCGGCGGCGCCATCAACTCCCCGCAGCTGCTTCAGCTTTCGGGCGTCGGCAACGCAGAGGAGCTGAGCGCGCTCGGCATCGACGTCGTCCACGACCTGCCGGGCGTCGGCGAGAACATGCAGGACCACCTGGAGGTGTACATCCAGTACGCCTGCAAGCAACCCGTCTCCATGCAGCCGTACATGGCGAAGTGGCGCGCCCCCTTCATCGGCCTGCAGTGGCTCTTCCGCAAGGGCCCGGCCGCCACCAACCACTTCGAGGCCGGCGGCTTCGCCCGCAGCAACGAGGACGTCGACTACCCCAACCTGATGTTCCACTTCCTGCCGATCGCGGTCCGCTACGACGGCTCCTCGCCGGCCGGCGGTCACGGCTACCAGGTGCACGTCGGGCCCATGTACTCCGACGCGATCGGCTCGGTGAAGATCAAGAGCAAGGATCCGCTGGAGCACCCGGCGCTGCGCTTCAACTACCTGTCCACGGAACAGGACCGCCGCGAGTGGGTCGAGTCGGTCCGGGTCGCCCGCAAGCTGCTCAACCAGCCCGCCATGGCCCCGTACAACGACGGGGAGATCTCGCCCGGCCCGTCCGTGGAGAGCGACGAGGAGATCCTCGCCTGGGTCGCCAAGGAGGGCGAGACGGCCCTGCACCCGTCCTGCACCTGCAAGATGGGCACGGACGAGATGTCCGTCGTCGACCCCACCAGCATGCGCGTGCACGGCGTGGAGGGGCTGCGGGTCGTGGACGCCTCGGTGATGCCGTACGTCACCAACGGCAACATCTACGCGCCGGTCATGATGATCGCCGAGAAGGCGGCCGACCTGATCCTGGGCAAGGAGCCCCTCGCTCCGTCCAAGGCCGCCTACTACCGCCACCGCGACGCCCAGCAGCAGGCCGGGTAGGCGTGTTGGGCGGCGACGGTCTCAAGGCGCTGCTGTCGAGCGTCCGTTACGAGGTGCTGCCCGCGAAGACGACCGAGGACAAGGTTCTCGCCCATGTACCGCGCGACGTCGTCGTCACCGTGACGGCGTCGCCGGTCAAGGGGCTTGAACCGACCTTCGACCTCGTCGGACGACTGGCGGCACACGGTTACCGCGTGGTCCCGCACGTGCCCGCGCGGCTGCTGCGGGACGACGCGCACCTGAAGGATGTCGTCGACCGGCTCCAAGAGGCCGGTGTCGACGACGTGTTCGTCCCGGCCGGCGACGCCGATCCGCCGGCCGGGGCCTACGACGGGGCCCTGCCCGTGCTGCGCAGGCTGAGCGAGCTGGGCAGCCCGTTCTCCCGCGTCGGCATCACCGGCTACCCCGAGAGCCACCCCCTCATCCATGACGACCTCACCATCCAGGCCATGTGGGACAAGCGCACGCACGCGACGTACATCGTGAGCAACCTGTGCTTCGACGCGCGCGTGCTGGGCGAGTGGGTCGGCCGGATTCGGCGGCGTGACGTCGCCCTGCCGTTGTATGTGGGCGTCGCGGGGCCTGTGCAGCGGGCGAAGCTGCTGGCCATGGCTACGAAGATCGGGGTGGGGGAGTCGACGCGCTTCCTCACGAAGCACGCGTCCTGGTTCCTACGGTTCGCCGCGCCCGGTGGCTACTCGCCCGACCGGTTGCTCGCGAGCAGCGCGGCGGCGCTCACCGGGCCGTCGGCGGGGGTGGCGGGCCTGCACGTGTTCACGTTCAACCAGGTCGCGGAGACGGAGCGGTGGCGCAGGGCCGCGTTGGAGCGGTTGGGGAACTAGCCCACGGAGTCGGCCAGTTTCCGTATACGACTGCGCCCCCTCACCGGAACACCACCGTCCGATTCCCGTACACCATCACCCGGCTCTCACTGTGCCACTTCACCGCGTGCGCCAGCACCTGCGCCTCCACGTCCCGGCCCACCGTCACCAGCTCCTCCGGGTCGAGCGAGTGGTCGACCCGGACGACGTCCTGGTCGATGATCTGACCCTCGTCCAGTTCCGGCGTCACATAGTGCGCGGTGGCGCCCACGAGCTTCACTCCGCGGTCGTACGCCTGCTGGTAGGGGCGGGCGCCCTTGAAGCTGGGGAGGAAGGAGTGGTGGATGTTGATGGCATGGCCCTCAAGCTGCTTGCAGAGGTCGTCGGAGAGGATCTGCATGTAGCGGGCCAGTACCACCAGGTCGATGTCCAGGTCGCGTACCAGCTCCAGCAGGCGCGCCTCCGCGTCGGCCTTCGTGTCCCTGGTGACCGGGACGTGGTGGAAGGGGATGCCGTAGGTCTCCGCCAGTCCCTCGAAGTCCCGGTGGTTGGAGACGATCGCCGGGATCTCGATGTTGAGGGCGCCGGTGCGCTGCCGGAACAGCAGGTCGTTGAGGCAGTGGCCGAACCTGGACACCATGATCAGGGTCCTGGTGGGGGTGGAGGCGTCCCGGAGGGTCCAGGAGATGCGGTAGGCCTCGGCGACCGGACCGAATCGGTAACGCAGAGTTTTCAGGTCGGCGTTTGGATCGGAAACGTCGAAGTGAACCCTCATGAAGAAGCGGCCCTTGAGTCGATCATCGAATTGCTGGCTCTCCAGAATGTTGCCGGAGTTCCGGACGAGGAAGCCGCTCACGGCGTGGACCAGTCCGGTGGTGTCCGGGCACGAGAGAGTGAGGACGAATTCGCGGCCAGGGTGCGGTCGAGGGGACATGGACGGCCTCCGTCGGTGCGTATTGCACAACAAGGTGAGCGATACGCAACATGGTTGGGCCGGGCGCCGCCCGCGGTCAAGAGGTGACCGCGCAATGGGCCGCATGGCGAAATCGTCATCTGCCAACCCCTTGACGTATGTCTGCACATTCGCCAGGGTGTTCCACCACAAGCAATACGGTGCGTGATGCGCAACGAAATTCGCTCGAAGGGCTCCACACGTGGCAGACCTGTATGTGGACGGAGAATGGCGCGACGCGGTGGCCGGCGGTCACCGTGACATCCGCTGTCCCGCCGACGGCACCCTCACCGCGACGGTGTCCGAGGGAACGCGCCCCGACACCGAGGCCGCGATCACTGCCGCCCGCCGCGCCTTCGACGAAGGGCCCTGGCCACGCACCCCCGAGCGGGAGCGCGGCGCGCTGCTGCTGCGCACCGCCGACATCCTGGAGCGCGACGCCAAGGAGTTCGCCCGCGCCGAGTCCCTGGACACCGGCAAGCGGCTGGTGGAGAGCGAGTACGACATCGCCGATGTCGTCTCCTGTTTCCGCTACTACGGCGGGATCGGCGGGACCGATGCCGGGCGGGTCATCGACACCGGGCGCGACGACGCCGTAAGTCGCATCGTGTACGAGCCCGTTGGGGTGTGCGGGCTGATCACGCCCTGGAACTACCCGCTGCTGCAGGCCAGTTGGAAGGTCGCTCCGGCGCTCCTCGCGGGAAACACGATCGTCCTCAAGCCCAGTGAGCTGACGCCCTCCACCTCCATCCTGCTGATGAAGGCGCTGGAGGAGGCCGGACTTCCCGCCGGTGTCGCCAATCTCGTGCTCGGCAGCGGACCCGAGGTGGGTGCGCCGCTCTCCGAGGACCCGGCCGTGGACATGGTCTCCTTCACCGGGGGGCTGGAGACCGGCAAACGCATCATGGCCACCGCCGCTGCGACCGTGAAGAAGGTGGCGCTGGAGCTGGGTGGCAAGAACCCCAACGTCATCTTCGCCGACGCCGACTTCGAGACGGCCGTGGACTTCGCGCTCACGGCCGTCTTCCTGCACTCCGGCCAAGTCTGCTCCGCCGGCGCCCGGTTGATCGTCGAGG
>Ga0307507_10012828_pt1 | contig 10281 bp, 3 predicted proteins | sample 7_EM_MG_FD_207223 | JGI IMG/M metagenome (GOLD analysis project Ga0307507, IMG submission 207223) | Populus trichocarpa ectomycorrhiza microbial communities from riparian zone in the Pacific Northwest, United States - 7_EM | ecosystem: Host-associated > Plants > Roots > Unclassified | place... | reverse complement strand
CTATTCTGGGAAGCCCTTTGCCCTAAGGATGTATAGGAGACGCTTATAGGGTATATTATTATAGGCGCCGCTAATATCTAGGCTAAGCATTAATACTATAAAGTCCTTTTGTATAGCCTATACAGTTTTAATGGTAGCAGTGAATAGTGTAAGTGCTAATAGCGTTAAGCGATTCTTTCTTGCCCCTATTTAGCTTTATGGTAGTAGGGCGTGTTCCTCTACCGTATCTGCTATGTGGTCCGCTATAACCTTTTCTAAGATCTTGCTTAGGGTATTTTCTAAGGCAATAGGGCGGTAGCTTCCTAGGATTAAGTAGTCTACTTTACCTTTTTTTTATAAGACAACCGTTGTTATAGATCTTCCAAGTCGTGGGTAGTAGCCTACTGCAAAGCATACTCTAGCTACATCTGCAAGCCAAGGTGCTATAAGTGGTCCATAGGTCTTTAGGGCTTTATTTAGGATCCCATCTAGTCCTAGTGCTATATTGTTTAAGAGGCGGCTAATAGTTCTAGCTATTTCTTCAGTTATTATATTGCTGTTAACCCTTAGGCAAGTCACCGGTGTTTTACTAGTAATATTGCTAAGGTCTACTAGAGCTGGTTAAGGGAAAAATCTTTCTATAAGGATCTTTACCTTCTTGTTATTATTGCTTGTGGCCTATAGTTCGCCTACTCTTTATAGGGGTAGTAGGTGTAGATCTTCTACTAGGCATCCCGCCTTTTTCTTTACCTATTTTACTATAGTCTAAAGGCCCTTATTATAAGGGAGACTCAGGTTAATAGTGTGTTTATTTATAAACCGTCTCCAGTTATTCCTTACTTCTTTTTTTAGGGTATTCTTTAGCTGGTTTCTTGTGTCTTTATATCGTCTCTCGTCCTCAAAATCATGGCTGCTTGTATATTTCCTCCTTGCTCATCATTGGCCGGCTATAAGGGCCGCGCACTATGCGGACTATGTGTGTCACATATAGGGGCCCAGTTTTAAAATCGGGCAGTGCTCTTTTAGCCCGCTTTTAATTGCTGCCTAGATCCTTTCTAGTCTTTAATTAATTTCCTTAGGGGTAGCCAATAAGCCTTGCTTATTTAGTATTAGGTGGATTTCTTCTAGGTCTTAGAGTTGTTATTTAATTATATTAAGGAAGCTATCTATATTAAGCTTCCTTATTGCGTATCTTTTACCATTTAGTTGCGCCTTAATGTCCAGATCTAGTTATATCTAGATAGGGATATAGTCTAAGGTAAGTGCCCATTTTTCTTTAAGGGAGCACCTTTTAAGTCTCTGGTATAGGTTTTCGTCCATAATTATAAGGTTAATTGTACTTTTAGCGGTGCCCTATTGCCATATAATTGCACCTAAAGGGGTAGCTAGCTTAAGGCCCCCATTATCTATAGCTCTTAGTAGGCACTCTGCCTGTTAATCAGCAGCAATATAGATGCCCCCCTACCATAGGTGGTGGAGGTTTATATCTCCTAGTAGGATAAACTCCGCGTGTTCAGTTTCTAATAAGCTTATTATAGATATAATGTTCTCTATCTATACTACCCCTTTAACCCTAGGGTTATAGACATTAATGATTTATACTAGTCCCCTGTATATCTGGATAGTTATAACTATAATATCTGGGTTAACTGCCTGCTATAACTATAAGGCAAGGCTGATATTTTTGCTAATTATAAAGTATACGCATATAGCTGCTTTTAGTTTATATAGGAGCTAGAATCCTTAGGGGCAGTATATTAATTGTGTGTAAGTATTATAATACGGCTCTTATATAGCAAGAATATAGTGTTTCTCTAGGTCTAGACTGTCTAGTAGGGGCCTTACTAGACGGTAGTTCGTATTGCCGTAGTTATACTGTATAATAGTTAAGTGACGGACCCCCAGCGGGGGTCCTTTGCCTCTCCTTTGCTCCTTGCTTCTTCCGTTTCCACTTTCTCTAAAATGTTTAGAACTTCCGTCTCCTATATTTGCTCCCTAGCCACTACTTATTTTATATAGAGCTTTCCATTCCTATATCTTGTATTCCTACTAGCCTTTCTAAATCTAAGTCTATTATTGCCTCTGGTTCTTCCCCCGTTCTCGCCAGTTAGCTATATACCCCTTATAAGCCAGCTGCGTGTATTATATTTGCCGCATTAAATCTAATTCTTAATTATCCCGGCCTTAAACTTGCCATAGCCGTCTATAGGGGTCTTCCTACTAGGCGTCCTCTCCCTTGTATTCTATATATCCCTTATATCCCTATTTAGTCTGGTGATGTTACGCGGCGTCGCTTTTGGCCCATTAAGGCTTAGGATAGCTGGCTTAGCCCCCTAGTATTAAAGGTAAAAAACGCTAGGAAGACACCTACGTCCCCCTAGCTTATCGCCTATTGTTTCCATTCGTATAACCTAGTATGTAGTTGTTCCCGCAGCTATTAAGCCCTTTCCTTCCGTCTCCTATATTTAATGCAGTCTTCTCTTTCCTACGCCTTATGTATACTTCGGTGACAGTTCACACATTTTATTTGGTCTTAATTTGTATATTGTCTTATATTATAGGGGCCTGCACAGTGGCCATAGCACACCTATGCTGCGTATGTGGATTAGGTGTATCCCTATTATATATAGCAATAACATCGTTCTAGGCGTAGTCTGTAGTTATAGAGCCTTATATTATATATAAGGCCATTTATAATTATTCCTTTTTAGATAAGGAGTTTTTGCATTCCTAGTATATATACGCTAACGATAAGGGAGCTATGCGTTTATCTATTATTTCCCTAGTAAGTCTCTGGCGCCCCTTATATCCTCTTATTATTCTCATTATATGCTTAGTTTGTATTTTCCTATTAAAGCTATTAGATCTGGGTAATTATAAGTCCTAGTATAAGGCGTTCCGTTTGTTTTACTATCTCCTATATAGTTGCTGTATTGTCTACCTAGCGTCCCCTTTCTACCCTAAGGCTTATGGGAACCGACAGGACTTTAACTAGGTAATCTTTATAAAGCACTTTTATGCCAATACGCTCTCCTAGCCTGTCCCCTGCCCTTACAGCCCATTCCTTTGCCTATTAGTCCTTTAGGGTGACTCTAATGTCTCCACTCCTAAGGTGTTAGACTGTGATGGCATTATAGACCTCCTTGCAAATCTCTATAAGAACTTCTATTTCTAATTGTCCCCTAAGTTCCTCTACCTTTTCTATATTTGGTTGTATTGTAATTATATACCCAGTTATTGTCTTTAGGGGGGTAGGTTCCCTATACTATAGAAGCGCAGCTACGGCGGCCTAGGTGCGGTTCGCCTATAGGGGGGGGTTTTATTTATCTTCAATTTTATTTAGCCGTTGGAGGATTTAATTAAGGGTTTGCTAGAGGGGCGCCTAAGGTTCGCTAGACTAGAGCCATTCTACTAGCTATATTAGTTTGTAATAGCTAATAGATACTCCCCCACAGTTCCAGATACTAGACGCGTCCAATAGGCTTTATATTTTGTCAGATACCTTCTTAATTAGGGTATTTCCGCTTTCTAGTATAGTATTCGCCCGTCCTTGTTGTTGTTATGGGGGGCTATTATTAGGTATAGGTCTAGCGGTTACGCGCAACTGCGTACCACTATCGTTCCACCTATGCCTCCCCTGTGATGTATGTATCTCAGGGGATTATTAGGGTGTTTTTCAGGGTTCTTTTAGTTGGTTTAGTCTTTTTAGGCCAGGTGCAGCAAGAGCTCCAAAAGTTGGCTTTAAAGGTCTATTGTGTAGTTAGTATATTATAGGTACTAGAAAGCGTAGGCTAGAAGAGCTATTTAGCTTTATTATATATTATTAGCTATTACGGATAAAGATAGACTATATAAGGAGTTTAGAAAGCTTAATTTAGAAATCTGCATTCTACTCTCCTCTAACACGCTTGCCTATGGCGCTAATATTCCTAATATTAACTATATCGTGTAGTATTGTATATATAAAGACAAGTCCATTAATATAATGTGGTAATAACTTAGATGCGGTGCTTATAGTAGTAGTTAAATAGGTAAGGCAATATTTCTAATTAAGGATTGGTATAAAGGTCTATATAAGGATATTACTAGGCTAGCTAAAAATTATAGTTATACTAAAGCCTTCTAATCTTAGCTAAGTTAACTTAGCCGCGAATATTATATTAAGTGATAGGTACTATAAGAGGATAGAGCTGCTAATTTTGCTAGTAATATATCTTTAAGAGTGTCTGTATATAGTAATACTGATTTTAATCCGTCCGTATCTAATATAGGGCGAGAGCTTAGTTTAGGTGGAATATCTATAGTTCTACCTATAGATATTCTACTAGGGAAGCTAGCGTAGCGCCTAAAGACTAAAGCTAAGAAAAGAGCAGCTCTCTCCTATTATATATATGCTCTTATAAATAAGGAAAAGGGCTGCTTATAAAAGATTATATTGGAGAACTATAAGGAATAGTCTCCGTCTACTAGTAGCTAGGGTTATTGCTCTAACTATAATCCTACTTTATAGGCTTTTAAAGAGTTTAATATCTATAAGCTATATATAAAGGGGATTCTAAGGAAGATATAATAAAAGGCCTTTGCTATAAGTATAAAAAACTAGTTCTATAACTAGATAGAAAAGAAATATTAGCATACTGTTTAGAATCTAACCTTAAGCTATATTATATCTAATAAGCAAATTGCCGCCCTCTGTAGCTGCGCCTGGTATATAACTAGCTATAAGGCGCTTAAGAAAAACCTACCTAATTAGAATTGTAATTAGCTTAGTAATAATCTAGATAAGTTTATTGCCTTTATTTAAGCAGAGGTAGAAAAGGCAAATTAGGTAGAGAGCTAGCTATTAGCGTTAGCAAGCAAATTAAAAAATAGTATAAAGCGGATGTTACCACGGTCTAGGGTAGTAAAGAGGCGTATAGTATTAGCAGCTTAACGTCTATAAATATAAGTAGCTTAGCTACCTTAATTAATATCCGCCGAAAATCCGCATATGGGGCAGCTAATACTATTACCTTTTTAGCCTATATCTAGTAGGAACGCGTAGCTGGCCAGTTTAAACTCTAGCTAATAGAATACCTCTAGGCCAAATACACTAACACCCTATAATGGATATTAGTCCTAGCAATGCGACAGTTAGGTCTAGTTTTTAATATAAGGCGGATATCTAGAATCCTAAAGTTAGGCCAGGTATTAACAGCCCTAGGGCAACAATTAGCGTCAGTTATTATTAGGTATTAAGTATCGGCCTCTTAGATATTAGGGTCTATATTATAATAATAGATATCAACTCCCTATAGCTCCTAGATATCCAAGTCTATACTATAGTATTAGAAACTAGTCTCTAGGGTAGGCTAGGTATTATAACTTATAAGGCAACTCCATACCTTAACCCTTAAAATAATCTAGATATTAGAGCTTATAGCGCAGTATTAGGTCTTAGCCCTTAGAGCAATCTAGATATTAAAGCTTATAGCGTAGTATTAAATCCAAATCCTTAGGGCAGTCTAAGTATTAGAGCTTATAATATAACACTAAGTCTTAACTTTTAGATAAGCCTAAGGTTTAATATTTGTAATATAGCACTAGATCTCTAATTACAAAAATTTCTAAAGTTTAAGATCTATACTATAGTACCAGTTCCTAGGTAGTAGGAAATCCGGAAATTTAGAATTTGCAATATAGCATTAAATCTCTACTCCTAGAGAATCCTAAGGCTTAAAATTTAAGTTGTAATACTAAATCTCCGCTCCTAGAAAACTCTAAGGTTTAGGGTCTATAGGCTAATACTATAAAAGGGTACGGTGTCTCTTAGATAGGAAGTTAGAATGCTATTAGTCAGTCAGTCAGTCTATCTATCTATTAGTCGGTCGGTTATAATCAGTCAAAAGTAATTAGTAAAGCAGTCTGTAAGAAAGGAAAGAAAAGAATATATTCCGGTAGGTTCGTAATCTCCAAGAAGGAGGGAAGCCGAAGGCTTAATATATACAGAAAAATGCCAAGACACTAAACATGGGACATTTTACCCCACTACATACCTCCCCTACCAAGAACGTTGTCCCCTAACGTTCTATACCATAGAAGAATAGCCAAACGAAAGTAAAGCAAAAACAGAATAGAAAAAGGAAAGCATAAAATAGAATATAGGAAATCTCTTCCTCCTAGTAAGATACCTATTAGACACGCACTAAAATAAATACACCTATTAGCCGTACTAGTTGCCTATGCACTATACCTACTAGCGTCACTAGTTAAAAGTATAAATACACACACTAGCCGCCCTAATCGCCTGTATACTACACCTACTAGCGGTACTAGTCAAAAGCGTAATTCTGCAGCCGTTATAGCCCTATAGAACTATTCTACAATATCCTTCTGTTATCTATAGCTAAGATCTAATCTTCCTACTAGTAACCAGAACAGTAAACCAGAAATAATAACAGCGGCGGTAATAACAGTAACAGTAACAGTGGTAGAAGCAGTAGTAAAAGTAGACATTTAGCGCAGTAAAATAAAACAGAATAGTCAGCGGTAGAACACTTAGTAGAAGAACTCGGTAATAGTTAGTAAGCAGTAGGACATCTAATAGCAGAACTTTTAATAGCAGAACACTTAGTAGAAGCGAAACGGTCAGTAGCAGTTAGTTAAGGCAGTAGCAGCAGAATAATCGGAACAATGGAATAGAACGGCTAAATAGCAGCAGTAGAATAGCTGGTTAAAACAGTAGTAGCAGTAGCAGTAGCAGTAGCAGTAGAACAATCGGTTAGCGGCGGTTAGTTAGAGTAGTAGTTAGTAGAAACAGTAGAATAGAACAGGTCGGTTAGAACAGTTAGGCAGAACAGTATAATAAATCTAGTAGATCCAGTAGTAATTAGATTTAGCAATAGTACAGATCTAGAATAGTAGAGACAGAGCAGTCGGTTAAAATAGTAGGGATAAAGCAGTTAGACGGAATAGCGGTAGTAGCGGTAGGGCAGTTAATTAAAATAGCAGAGACTCTGGCTTAATTTGGTTATTTAGCTAGTCGTTTAATATTAAGACTCTGCATCTAGCTCTATATCTGGCTGTGCATCTGGCTGTGCATTAGTAGCTCTATATTGCATATTCTGCGTCCGTGTCTGCGTCCATATCTACGTATATTAGTCACACAGGGTGACTCACCAATAACGACTACTTAAGTAGGGTTACAGTAATGTTGGTTAATATACTTCTTGTTAATTAGGGGAGGGCAAGGAGCTTAAGGCTCCTCGCCACGCTAGTGCCGCGGCGACACGTAACGACATATAACGACCACTTATCTTATTCCCAACACTAGCAACTCTTCTTTTATAGTTGCCATCTATATACAAGTAACGAAATTATATAAAGACACTAAGCTAAAGAGAAGAAGAAGAAGAGGAAGAAAAGAAGAGGAAGGCTATTAGGGGTTAACGCGAATACAAAGGTATTGCTAAGGCGCTAGTTATAAGCGAGCCAATAGTAATTTTCCATCCCGGGGATAGAAAATCCTAATTAGCTGGCTGAAGTAAGGGTCCGCAAATTGCAGTAGAACTTAGTGGATAGTTATAGTAAAACTCTACTCCCTTTTAACCTAACCTTTAACTTATATATATAGAGTGTTTATATTAACAAACGTCTCTAGAGCCTTATTTGGGTTTACCTTTATTATTACATCTACTAGGTTGTCTTGGCTATTAATCTATTAAATCTTAAAGAGTTCTTACCGTTTATAGGATTAACAAAGTGCCATAATATTAATTATAAGGCGCTTCTCCTTTATAGTACTAAGCTTGACTAAGCACTTATAGAGGGAGTATAAGTTAGTACACACAATTATAGGGATAATAGGAAGTTCAAGTCAATCTATAATTATCTTTAGGGTAGTTCTAATTGCAATTACTATATTAACTCCGCTAACCATTCCATATATCTCTAACGCTAGAACGCTTCAAGTAACGCGCTTACTCTTAGTTAAGCTCCAATAGATAAGATTACCATAGATTATAAAGTCGTTTTCTCTAGTAGATTTGTTTACGATAATAATCTTATATCCTAACTAGGAGCTAAAGTCTTTATTATTTATAAACGATCTATTAACAAATACAAAGAGCTTAGCGGTGGGAAGATTAATAGGTACGTAGAGTAGTCCCTAATTAAGATAGTTTATTTGCTAGGAAAGATATTTATTTAAGGCAAGAACGTCGTCCTTGGTTAGTTCCTAGTATTAGGCAGTAATAAAGAGATTAAATAAAGCCTTGGGTTAATAGATAGAAGTAATATAAGCTCCATAAGCGCGTTGCTCTACGTATCCTTGCTTTAGGGAATTAATATTAATAATATTAATCTTCTTACCTTAACCCTTCTGGCGCAACGCAATAGAATCCTTATTTAGGGAGAGAATGCATCTATTAAAAAGTAATAGTGTTGTTAAATTAAGCTTTTCCTTTAGCTTTGCTATAAGATTTGCCTTTACTAGCTTATCCTCTTTAAGGGCCAAGAATTGGTCGTCTCCTAAGATAATTATATTATTGGTTTATATGCCAACGATTCCAAATGGAGTTCCTATGGTTGTGATAAGGAAGCATAGATTGAACATAAAAGTAGTTATTAAAAGCTTCTCTTTATAGTACTTGCTATAGGTAGCCTACTAATAAGTTCCTGCCTCTACAATTCTATATAATGGCTTAAGCACAACCATAATAGTATCTTTAGGATATTGGTGGCGAATTTGCTCTAGAAGGTATGCTAATATTAAGCGCTAAAGGTGCGTCTCTAATTAGGTATAGGCCTAAGTAATATCTTATAGATAGACCACTATTCTATTCTTTATTAAGGAGGGAGCTAGCGTAATAATAACTTACTAACTAGCTTGTTAAATTATAGGAGATTGCGTAAGGATCACCTCTTTACCATTATTATTATAACCTTAGATAACAAGCCTTAATTTCTTAAATAGGGCATTAGTAGCTTTGCCTTTAATCTCATTAACTATTCTTAACTTAAAGATGCAAACTTCGTTAAACTTAGTAGGGTTATACTTCTTAAATTTAAAGACTCCTCTTATAATAAGGCCATTAATCTCCTGCTTATTGGATACTTAAAAAGGAGCTCCTAGGGTTATAATATAACCTTCCTTTCAGAGCTGTTTTGCGAGTTTAAAATCAGCCTTCTCCTTAGCTGTTATAAAGGCCATTAATAGCTTAACTCTATTCTTAATAGCGGTAATAAATTGCTCTTTAAAATTAATAAGATATTAGTGATTTCGTAATCCTTTTAGGCGACCTCTACTGCGTCATAGTTGTGGTGTATCTACTACAATTATACCAGAATTGTGGTCGCCTTCTAGAGCTCGTTAATTGTGGCTCTTCTCTAGGGCATCTTCTATGGCATCCTATAAAGGTTCAGAACTGTTATCTTTATAGTAAGGCTTAATAACAGTTAAATGGAATTAAGTAGGTCCGTAAGGCATCTAAATAGTGCAAGTTTAACTATTAATTACAATGAGTTAATATAGGCCTAACCACCCTCCCTTTTTACGCTATACGCGTACCTTAGACTAGAGTGGCAGATCGAGCGTAGTTGAGGTATTTAGGCCATTTCTTATTCCTAGTGCGTTGTTAACCTGATGTGTGGCGTAGAGATATTGGACCTCCTTTATTGCCTTACAAATAGCCTTAGCCCATTACACAACAGAGGGAGATAGTAGAGAATCGTTAGTTATTTAAGGGTAGGCGCTAAAGACTAGCAGCGTAAGTATAAGTCCATCCGGGCCAGCGGAATCGTTAATAGCTTTAACAGCTATTTATAAGGTAAGTTCTTTGCTAGCGTCCTCTAGTTCCAAAGAGATAATCTTATATACACGGCGTAATGGCGCGTGATATTGTTCCACTTTTTTAATACTATTATATGCCTTAATAGGGACTTCCTTAACCTTAATTACTATTGCCTTTATCTATTATTAAAACTCTGTAGATAAAAAGTTCTTTTCTATATTATAGACAATTTGATTAGGGGGTCCTAGGTAAACATCAATCTAGTATAATTAAAGGGTATCCTATACGTTTCTAGCTAATATATCCTTCAAGAAGCGTGCGGCTTGGAAGGAGGTTAAAAAGTTAATAACTTGGAGTACTAGCTTGCCACTAAGATATATAACATTAACAATAATATAGAAGTTAAAGTTATAGTTATCTTTAAGGGTGAACTTAAATCGGCTAGGGGACTTCTAGTTTATTTAGTAGTAATAGCAGTACTTTATAAGATGCTTAATTGCCTTAACCTTAACTTTATAGCCTACTCGCTAAA
>Ga0307507_10012827_pt1 | contig 10282 bp, 4 predicted proteins | sample 7_EM_MG_FD_207223 | JGI IMG/M metagenome (GOLD analysis project Ga0307507, IMG submission 207223) | Populus trichocarpa ectomycorrhiza microbial communities from riparian zone in the Pacific Northwest, United States - 7_EM | ecosystem: Host-associated > Plants > Roots > Unclassified | place... | reverse complement strand
TTTTACATAGATAGATTTGGATGATATATTAAATATGACCAAACAAGGCTATAAAAAATAATATATTTTAACTAAAAAAAATAATTGACCTAGTAATCTATAAATTGATCAAATTATTTAGTAACCCGAGTTTTTTACCGGTTTAAATATCAAATCAAGCATGATAAATATAAATAAAATATTAGATGAGCTTTACTTTATAGTTATTAAACCTAATTAAGAGACTGTTTTTTTATCTTGAGTCTTAATTAAAAAAAATATTTAAAATTTTAGTACCTTAAAAATAAAAAAATTAAACATTATTTTCCATTTGTTATAGTTATCCCACTCCCAAGTCAGGGATGATTAACTCTAAACTCACCCATATACGTGTCATTTTCTGGAAAAAAAAAAGAAAAAAAGAAAAAAGACTACGACGACGACGGTGACCCATGAAATGGACACCAAACCTGGGCATTGGGACCACCTAACTATACAAGTGGCTTCTTTCAAGAAAAAAATCAATTACTTTGTTTCTTCTCATCCACTACAGAGTGAACACATATCTTCTTTAGAGAGACAAACCTACTTGGATTGGATGTAAAGGATAATCACTCTCTCATTTATCTCTAATCATGTATCTTCATTGATTGCTTTTGAAAAATTATTAAAATGATTCGGTTGGTAAGATAATAGTTTTTAGATTCGATCCGGTTTAAAATTTGGGTTTTGAATTTTGACCAGATCACCAGATAGGCTGGGTTAATTTTTTTTAGAAAATCAAAACAATATCATTTTAGTAAAAAAAACAAAAATCAACGGATTGCAACTGGGTTTTTAACTGGGTCTTGCCGGGTCAACCACCGGGTCAATGGGGTCATACCGGGTTTTTTCTTACTCTATTTTTTCTTTAACCCGACCCGGTTCCAGTCCCGGGTCGGCTGGTTCCCGGATTGACCCTCCTGACGTGGCCGGATTTTAAAACTATGGAAAAGAGTGTTTTTTAAAATAATTTTTAGTTTAAAAATATATTAAAATAATTTTTTAAATTAATATAAAAACATTAAAATACTTTTAAAAAATAAAAATAACAAACACCCCCCTAACCCCTAAAGGATAATGACAATAAAATATTATATCACATTAATTGAGATAAAGTTTAGGAAACATAAGAATGAAAACACTTGCATCCAATTAAACAAAAGCTTTCCCATCCATTTCATGGTATAGTGTATTTTTGCTCTCTCTCACCCTTTATTTATTTATTTATATTTTTCACACTGAAAAAACAAAACCCTTTACATGCAAATCAAAAGCATCAAAACCCAGAATCAGGATCAGAGGATTCAGATACTCTCTCAGATGGAAGCTGATGTATCCATTCTCATCAAAATCAAAACCCTAACATAAACCATAGCAAAAAGAAAAAAGTAAAAAAAAGAAACAATTTTTTGTCTTCCTCTTTCTAAGATAATTTAGGGTCTTGTTTATTTTCTTTTGAGAATCAAATCGATGAAGGGTATTGTAGTTTTATTGTTGTCTCTGTTGAGTTGCTGTTTGGTGGCGTCGGCTAATGTTGTTTTGATTGGAAATAATGTCACCATGGCTTTCAATGATATCGAAGCTAATTTCGGTGAGTTTTTTTTTTAATCTTTTTTTTTATATGTTTGTTTTGGTGTTTAGTTGCTAAGAAAGTGTAGGGAAAATGAAAGAATGTGAGTCCCTTTTATTGCTAGAGCTGAAAAGATGGAAACTTTTCATTGAATTAAGCTTTATATGCCAGTTAGGGATCTTAAAAGTTTGAATTTTTTCTTAGATTTTTGTTAATTAGCTATTGGAAATAAAAATCCTATTTAAATATGGTTGATTTTAATCTGTTGGAAACTGGTTGGAATTATGGGTTTATGAGAAAATTTAAGGAACTTGAATGTCAGAATTGTTGATGCAAGAATGTTGTGCATACATAGTTTCTTACATGTGTATGATTACATGCTGATTATTCATTTTGTTGATAAATTCAGCTCCGGCAATAAAGGGCTCAGGTGAATGTGGGGTATTGTCTTTGGCGGAGCCTATTGATGCATGCACGGATTTGACTAATAAAGCTGAAAAGGGTTTGAATAGTAGCTCTCCATATGTGTTGATTATTAGAGGAGGGTGTAGCTTTGAGCATAAAGTTAGAAGAGCACAAAAGGCAGGGTTCAAAGCTGCTATTGTCTTTGACAACGAAGAAGGAGTCTTGGTTGCAAGTAAGACCTTTTCCTATGTGAAAATCGGTTAGTTGTTTGTTTTTGTGAGTATGAATCTGTATTGGCATGGGAACTTATTGATAATTCTAAGAATTGACTCTTAAATTTGTCGGCGACACACGAATGCTTACGTACGCTCTCCATTTCTGTTCTGGTTTACAGCACAGTGATCTTACAATGAATTCCTTTTGAGGCTACTTTCATAGTTTTGAAACACAAACCCCTTAAATTATAGATGCCGGCCTGCTGTGAGTCCTAGATCAACAAATTGTTGTGAGGGATTTGCCTTTGTATTGTAGCCCTGTGATTTAAGCTTATTTTCTAAAGAGAAACTTTGAAGAAATTAGAAACAAACCGGTGGTAGGTCTTGATATTTGTAATGTTTGAAATTCTCTTTGTTGCTTATAAGTTTGCTGTCTGACTTTTTGCCCCTTCCTGATCAAAACTCAGAGCAGGTAAATCCATACTTGAGTACCTAGAAATTTGTTCGAGTAACCACTTTTTCTATTGTTCTATAATTTGTTATTGTTCTTTGGGCAGCTAACCTCTCTCTCTCTCTCTCTCTCTCTCTCTCTCTCTCACACACACACACACACACACACACACACACACACAATTATAAATGACAAAATAAAGTATTTTGGTATCACACAATCCTAATTCAATGTGCTGGAAAATTTTTCAGTGGCAGGAAACTCAGTTGGTGTAAAAATACATGCCGTCTTTGTTTCTAAAAAATCAGGCGAAACACTTACGAAGTATGCTGGGTTGACTGGCTTGGAGCTGTGGTTAATCCCAAGCTTTGAAAATTCAGCATGGTCTATTATGGCAATCTCTTTTATTTCTCTTCTTGCGATGTCTGCAGTATTGGCAACTTGTTTCTTCATCCGCAGACATCGCATAAGAAGAGAGCACTCTCACTCATCTCGTGTTCGGGAATTCCATGGGATGAGCAGCCGCCTAGTGAAAGCAATGCCTAGCCTCACATTTACGTCCGTTCTAGAGGATAATTGTACTTCTACTACATGTGCCATATGCCTTGAAGATTATACTGTTGGAGAAAAACTCAGGATTCTGCCATGTCGACACAGTAAGGCTTCTTTATTTCCTTGGTTTCCTAACAAAGATGATATACTTGCTAGTATTTGCTTGTTTAATACATTTGGTTTGCATAATTCAATTTTGTGCCTGCCCATTTACATGTTTCTTTTAAGGTTTTGGGTTAGTGTGTAGCCACTGTAAGTTCAATGTCAAATGGGTTTTCGAGATAGTTTAGAGGGATAATAGAATTATGAGAAGTGGCTGACTGCAAAATTGCTTTTGTACATCAAGTCAGGTTGACACCCTGTTTAACTTAGCTGCACTGGTTGCCCCTATTATTCTGGCTAAAGCATCAGGCAAGTATTTCTGTGGTCCCCAAACCCAGTCAAGCATGGAAAGGGCAAAGAAAAGAATTTTTTTTAAAATAAAAAATTTTCACCATTGACAGTGGTTCAGTGATTTGGGCATCCTATAGTGTCATAGTGAGCAATTGAAATACTTAGATGTCTTGAGCAAATGTTTGGTGGAGCATGTTATCTGTTGTAACTGAAAGGAGCAATTTTGGGAAAAGCAAAAATAAGGAGACTCTTTCCCATATTATTTTTTAGACTTGTGTATTTATGCATATCAACGGAATTTACTGATAGTAAATTATGTAAGCCTCTCTGACATGTACACCTAGTGAAATGGATGTGCCTTAGAAACCGAGTTCTTCCTGGCAATTTATCCATAGCATGCAAGATCAAAGCAGGTACAGCTTCCAGAAGTTGACATGTGAGGAATCCATTAGAGGTGAATTAAGTAGGATTCAGACTTGATTTAGTGAATGTAAATTTAGTAAAACTTGGAATAGAGATAGGAGTGAAGTGAAAATTAAATGTTAGATTGCTGTGACTCGTATGACAGCAACCTTGTTTTATGGTATATTTTCTGTAAATGCAAACCCATTTTTTTGTAAAATTGGTATGATAGAAACAAAACATCAAACAACATTGGATTGGAAATCCAAAATGATAGTAATCAGAAATGAATCGATTGTATTTGTCAAAACATGGAAAGTAGCTCCTTTTGACGAATAGTTTGTCTAATATAGGTTCATAGAGCGCAACATGGAAGTTTTGATGTTTTCATTATACAAGGATGGTTTTCACTTTTATCAAATAGAAATAATGAAAAGAGTGCAAGGTAGTTAAAGAAAATTTATGCTTGCTGTATTCTCAGGAAGATGTCTGTTTTAGATAGTGTAGTATAGAAATAAATATGTGAACTTGCCTATACCAACTTAGTTTAGTACCTGGGATTTGAGTAACACACTTGCCCTTGCGCACAATATAAAACAACCCAACCGAATAAATGAGATTGGGGTTGATGCTTTGTTGCAGTATAGATTATAATATCTATATAACAATTGATGTTAGGATTATTTTCAACAACCCTTCCACTATGCCAATTAGAAATAATGTTTCTTCTTGAAGCTTTTGACAAAACTTTTGTATTAATTATTCATGTCACTTTTAACTGAATCACATTCTTGAACTTTGTGCAGAATTCCATGCTTTCTGTGTGGATTCTTGGCTAACTACATGGAGAACCTTTTGTCCAGTATGCAAGCGTGATGCAAGAACTAGCACAGGTGATCCACCAGCATCAGAATCCACACCATTGCTTTCTTCCAACCCATCCTCTTTCGCTTCATCATCAATGCTTTCATCTTTTAGATCTGGAACATCAACTGCCATACAAATTGCCTCATCAAGGACCCCTTCAGTTTCTCACATTTCCTCTCTTTCAAGCACTCCTTATGTCCAACAGCCTCTTAGATCCTACCGGCACTCGACTTCCATAAGCATAAGTCACAGCTCAGCTGATCTTAGGCACATGTCTTCCCAAAGATCCCTTACTTCCCATTTGGTTTCACCCCATTCTTTGGGCTACCCATCAATATCACCCTTGAATACCAGATACATGTCTGCATATATTCCTAGCCCAAGCAATGCCTCCCCAAGTCTGGTTAGCTCTAGTCATCAACCACGCCCATTGTATTGCAGTGAGTCGGTTAGCTCTAGTCATCAGCCACGCCCATTGCATTGCAGTGAGTCTGCTGCAAGTTTCTCCTCATTTGCCTCTGCCCAGTCTCTTCCAGGTTGCTAATTGAAAATACAATTTCTTGAGTGGGAAGTCACGAGTACAAGCCATAAAACTCTGCAGGATGTGAACCAACATGTCATGTTCTACAAACCTCTGGTTCGTACCTTAAGGCATCACTGATGGGGTTCCTTTGGATGTAATTGGTCGTCGTCTTGTGCCACACGAGAATGTCACACGCACTCTGCACGATTTGTACAGTGTATGATACAGTTGTGTCATTTTTATCTATTTTCAAGTGAGAATTCTGGTCCATACAGTTGAGCTCCGGCAAATTCTTATGCGCCAAGTCTTGAGTTTATTTGTGCTGTATTGTGTTGCTAACATTAATGTTTTGAATAGCCGTATTGGTCAATATTGTGAACTCCAAAGGCACTAACCATTGTACTACGTCGAGTTTGCATTTGGAGGTTTGCGTGAGGATTTTAATGGATTGGCTTTTCTCTTTTCTGGATCTTTTTTTCATTTCCATGTCTTTGTTGCAATGTTTTGATCTAGATATAGGTAAGGGAGACAAGCAACCTTACTCCTATTTAAAAGCCAAAATTAGCAAACGAATTTGAACAAATGTCTCACATTGAAAAGAAAAAAAAGGCACAAATTTGGGTTGCTTTGTAGAGTTGCTCAACAATTGGTTTGTTGAGGAGGTTTGTGTTGTCTATAAATAATTAACAATTTTATTATCTCTACTTTTCAAGTAAGTGTTCGGGGAAATTTTCAAATTTTGAATTAATAATTATATGTGCTAATAAATAATAAAAATATTTATTAATAATAACTAAAATCTAAACTAAAAAATTAAGAAATAAATGTAAATAAAGAAACATGATCTTGTGTCATGTTATACAATTTAATATTTTATTTTATTACATGTTAATATTTTAAAAAAAAATTAAACATAAAACTCAATTTTATTAAATTTGATTTGCCTAACAACATGGCTTGAATTTCAAATTAAATTGTATTGGAGTTGATTTGATGTGACTCATTCAACTTGTTAGGTTATGTTATAATCTAATTTTTTATTTAAAATTCCAAAGTATTTTTCAAAAATCTAAAAAAGGAGAGAACAAATAAAAAAAATATTTTCGATGCATTTTGGTCATCAACGCGTCCATTTCATTAATTGTTATTTTTTAAAAAAGGAAAATTCTAAGGTTGGTATAAGAATATTACTATTATTATTATTATTATTTTACAAAAGGTACTAAGATTGCCAAACAAGCTTTCACCAAAAATGGAGAAACTGATGAAAAACCGATTGCCTGAAATTAATTAATTATTTATTTGTTTTTTTTTTAACAAAAAAGTAAAATCCTATGTTTATCAATCTCTCCCTAATTTGCTGCACCATATCTCATATGCTTTGCGTCCCAATTAAAGAAAATCTCAAGTGTTTTTACTGCACCATATCTCATAAATTTAACTTTGATTTTAAAGTTTCAGGCCCTAAGTTAGTTATGTTTAAGAGAGAGTAAATACTACTCATAACACATTCTTTTAGATAAAAAAAATTACCATTACTTGTGTTTTTCTAAATTTATATAAATGCTATAATATTTTGAGCAATTTAAAAAAAAAAAGCTAACAATTATTTGGATCAAAGTTTTAATGGGTTTGATAAACTTATTACCAAGCCTCAAAATATATTTTTTAAACAAATGTCAAAAACACTTTTTTTCTTTACAATGCTAAAACATGGAAAATGATTTTTTTCTCTTTCTTTTTTCTTTTTATGCTAAACATAATATTTAACAAAAAAAAAAAGAAATTATGCAAAAGAGTTTTTTTTTTGTGCTTTTTTTTTTAAGCTTGGCCATTATTCAAATTAAAACACTTAGTTAATTAATTTTTTAATTTTTTTTTACCATTTAACACATGCAAGAAACATGTACTGACACATATCTCCTTCACTAATTCACCCACACACACCCTACAATCATACATATTTACAATCATCATCAAAATTGAACATACAATAGACCTTTTAAAAGAGGATAGACAACATCTGGATGGATTGGAGGAGTTGTTGGAGTAACTTGAATAGTGATAACATGTGGGTTCTATATGCCACCACCATCGCCATAATATGAGCCCATACGTTGCTATTGTTGGAAAAGGTGTACCAAGTGAAACTGAAACTCTTTGTCTTCTTTGAAATTAACCACTACCTATGCAAAAAACAAACACTTATGGAGGGAGCTCTTCTTTGTTAAAATTTTAGTTTTCTTCTTGTTTTTCAGTCTAAGTTTGTCTCTTTATTCTACTGTTGAGTGTTATTGCTGGTACTGGTGGGTAAACCTTCTACCTGGTATGAAAGCACTTGTTTGCTCTTTGATTTCCCACTAATAGAGTAGGAAACATATGCTTGTAGAGGGATTTTTGCTCTATTAAAATTTCAAGTTGGAGATGGACGAAGGCTGGATTTTGGTTTTCATGGCTGTTGTTTTGGTGATTTTTTTAGCCACTTTATAGGCCAGAGGGGATGGTATAAAGCCTATAAGCGAGGTAATCTTGAACCCTTTATGTTTGGAGATAGATCTTTGTTGTTGATTAAAGATGAAGATAAAAATTCTTTTGGCTCTGCAGCTGGCAAGGGAGTGCACAAGGCTTTTTTTTTTAGGTTGAGCATTGTTGGATGTTGTTTTTTAGAGAGAATCTGATGCTGAATAAAAATTAAAAAAAAATCTAAAAGTAAATAAAGAAAGAAAAAAAGAAAGAAGCCAAGAATTAAAAGCAAGTAAAGAAAAAATAAAAACTAGGAAGAAGAAAATTCAGAGGAGGAAAAGTTTGTATTTTATCAATTCATAAAAAAATATCTTACAAACTTAAAAAGAAACATATAAATAGCATAACCCTAAAACATCTAAGTATTGAGCTCAGTCTATCAATTAAAATTGTCTAACATAAACAATCCAAATAAATAAAACAAAAACAATCAAATAGGCCTAGATAGGCTCAGTCTAGGGGTGATCATTTTCGGTTCGGTTCGGTTTTTACCTATAAAAAACAACCAAACCAGTATTTTTTTTAAAAAAAACCGAAACCGAACCGAAACCGAGTTAAACCGACTAGTTTCGGTCCGGTTCTTGATTTCAAAAAACCGAGAAAACCTATACGCTCATATTTCTTCTCGAACTCACCAGTAGCCTTTTCACAAATATTGTTTTCCCTGCATTGTGCAAATTGCAAACAACCAAAAGCCAAAAATCAACACCATTGATTTCAATTAAAAAATAAAAATAAAATCAACATCCTAAATCCAAAACTCTGCTATAAATCAAAACCCTAAATTTCTTGCAAAATAAATATGGTTTTTCCTATATTTTTCCAATACCCAGATGCCAAAAATCCAAACCCGATTTTTTAAAATCAAAACCCCAAATCTTCTTATACAGATAAATCTTATCTTCCCTGCATTTTAAAGAATACCCAGAAGCAAATGGAAGCAGTGGTCTTCCTTTTCATTCTCGACAAGTTCAACAGTTCCCTTCCATCAACTCCTTTTCAACTTCTCATAATAATTCTTAGCTGCAATAGTCAAATAGTCTTCCTCAGCTACAAAGATCAACATCCTAAGTCTAGGGGGAGGGAGAGGGAGAGAAAGAGGCGAGAGGGGGCTGCTGGTGGCTAGGGTTACTGGGGGGGAATAAATTTTTCTATTTATAGTACTTTTTTGAACCGGTTCGGTTCGGTTCGGTCTGGGTTAACCGGTTCCTGCATTACAAAACCGAAAACCGAACCGAATCGGGATTTTTTCTAACTATTCTAATCGGTTTAATCGGTTTTTTTTCTCGGTTCGGTTTTTTCGGTTAATGTTTTTTTAGTTTTATCGGTTTATTCGGTTTTCCGGTTTTTTTGCACACCCCTAGCTTAGTCTCCCAACTAAAGAGTGACAGGTTAGGTCATCCTTTATTGTCTCCATCTATATACTCGTGTAATCTACGGTTTAGGTTTAGTGTCCCCACAAACTCTCTCGGGGTCGAAGAAACTTGACCTCGTCAAATGTAGCTCTAAACAACTCTAATAGTACTCCCAAAGATCTGGATCAATCTACTGCAATCTATCTCTAGTGATCTAAGTGCAATTTGAATCTGGTCGACCTGCCCATCAAACGAGAAACTGTTGAACTTCATTATCCCTGGTAAAAACAATTATTCCATCTAGAATAGCATCGATATTATCCTTTTGTCCTGATGTCAAGGTGAAAAGGGTGGAGGTTTCAATAGGAGCATAAAAAATAGGATCAGGTGGCATCTCAAAAGGGATCATTTGGAATAAGATATGGTTTCTTGTATACAACTAGATTCTCAATGTTAAATGTAGAGTTAACGCTAAAATTAAACAGTAAATCAATAACATAAATATTTGGACCAACCCGTTATAGCACTTTGAATGGCCCAGCACTACGTGCCTACAGTTTTCAATTAGTTCCTGAAGGATATTGTTCAGGTCTAATCCATATCATAACATAGTATCCAACATTAAATTCACTATGTCATCTATGTAAATCATATTGAAGTTTATATTATGCATTACTTGCTTGAATCTGCTTAGTGATCTTAACATGCAAATCTTAAACTCTACGTGCAAATGACTCAACTGACTTAGACATCCTAGCATGAGGAGACATGAGAAAAAGATCTAAAGGCTTCCTAGGCTTGTAACCATGTACAACTTCAAAAGGACTTATGCTTATCGACCTATTGACAAAGCTATTATAAGAAAATTGGATTGTAGGAATAACTAAATCTCAATTTCTATTATGATCACACACTATACATCTCAAAATATTGCCTAAACTTCTATTAACCACCTCAATTTGACCATCAGCTTAAGGGTGGTAGACACTAGAAAAGTTCAACTTA
>Ga0307507_10012826_pt1 | contig 10283 bp, 5 predicted proteins | sample 7_EM_MG_FD_207223 | JGI IMG/M metagenome (GOLD analysis project Ga0307507, IMG submission 207223) | Populus trichocarpa ectomycorrhiza microbial communities from riparian zone in the Pacific Northwest, United States - 7_EM | ecosystem: Host-associated > Plants > Roots > Unclassified | place... | reverse complement strand
TTTCTTACAGACTGCTTTACTGATTACTTTTGACTGATTATGACCGACCGACCGACAGACAGACAGACAGACAGACTGACTGACAGCATTCTGACTTCCTATCTAAGAGACACCGTACCCTTCCACACTAGTGCCTCTCTTTTGGGAACGATGTTCTTAATATTTTAGGGGTTATTTGCTTTTACCCTAAACAGTGCTTTATAAGGGGTCATTTTTGTGCTGCTGTGGATGCTTGTGTTATATATATATTGCGCTAGAGCTAACCACAATGGCCAATTATCCTGTTAATAATTAATATAGTAGCGGAGGTAGTGTTCTAATAACGTATTTAGACGCTCTGTTTGCCCGTCTGTTTGTAGGTAAAAGGTAGTGCTTATCTTTTGCTGTATCTTTAATAAGAGACAGAATGAAGACTAAAATACGTTGTTAAATATGGTACCTCTATTGGACACGATTCCCCTTGGCGTGCTAAACAGGAGCTACTGCTTTAAAAACAGGTCTACTAGTTCTGCTACTGTGATTGTTATTAAAATAGTAAAGTACCCTGAAAACTTTGTATATCTATTAACGATTATTAGGATAGTATTAGCAACCTCTTTAGTTCTTATTTTAGTAGGGGGTAAGCCTGTTATAAAATCCATTGTTAATTTTAATATGGGTCCCTATGGAATAGAAAGCACTGATAACTTACTATATAGGCAATGCCTGGGTATCTATACCCTTTGGCATGTATTATATCTTAATATATAGTCCTTAACTTCTTTAGACATTCTATTCTAAAAGTATTTCCTTTAAACGGCCTTAAGGGTCCTGTTGGCATTGTAGTGACCCCTAAAAGGGTTGTTGTGGAAGACCTTTAGAATTTCGTCTTAAACCGTTTGGTTCTTTGGGATATATATAGCACCCTTAAAGCGTAATAGACCCTTTTAGTCTTGTTGCTATAGCTTCTTAGTAACTCTAGCTAAGTTGGTCTCCACTATGTCTTTCTACCTCTCCCTAGAAACAAAGGCGTCCCTTTATTGTGCTTAAAGAAGAAGATCCGGAAAGGTTTTATGTAGATTACTTATTTCCGTTTTGCCCGCCGCCATTATAGACTTTAGGCGTGGCATGAGACGTTTTAAACTATTAGTGCCAGCAGATTCTTCTGCCGTTGTGTAGTGTGCTATGCTGCAGATAGGCATTTTGCCTATCCCCTCTGGATCTGGAAACTCGCAGCTGGTGCGCTGTTAAGTTAAAGGTGCTGTAACACCCCTAGTACATCCCACAGAATTCTTACTAATTCTGGGGTACGCTAACTTTATAATATCTGCTTAGTCTATAACCTGGTCCGTAATTATATCCTGCGGCTCTATTATTATGGTGCTTTGCAGCTGTATTGCTGGGACCTCTGCCCTGCTGCGGAATTCTATAGTTTTAGGGAAAGACTCTTCTTTCTTTCTAAGCAAATTTTGTAATGTGGGAATTATTTCCCCTGTGCTGTCCTGGATTATCCTAGTCTTATAATCTAGATATCTTAACAACCTATTAGTGGGATTTGTCTTTCCTAGGCGGTATATAATTTTAAAGTTATACTGCAATAGTGCCTCTGCCTATTTAGCTTGTTGACCGCTTAACACCTTTGTAGTCATAAAGTATTCTAGGTTGTTGTGGTCTGTGAGGACTTTAATAGGATAATTGCTTCCTATATAATAATGTCGCCAGTGCTTTATTGCTGTAACTATCGTGAGCAGCTCCTAGTTGTGCGTTATATAATGCTGCTCTATGGGGGTTATTTTCCTTAACTAAAACGTTACAGGATGCCATTCTCCATCTTTTAATTGAGATATAATTGCCCCTAGGGTGAAGCCGGATGTATCCGTTTTAAGGTGTATATATAGCTCCTAGTAGAAGTGTATTAGGATAGGCGCTGATATAAACAAATCCTTTAACTGGTCTATAGCCTGCTTAGCAGCTTCCCTAAATATAAAGGGTCCTAACTTCTTGCTATCCTTGGATCCCTTTAGTAGATTAGTAATTAGGAGCATTACTTATAAGTAATAAATAATGAACCTTTAGTAGAAGTTCGCCGTGCCTATAAAAACCTATACTTCCCTAAATGTTGTGGGGTATGGCTATTTCCTAATGGCGTCTACCTAGCTTTTCTCTATTAACACTCTGTTAACGCTGACGATAAAGCCTAGAAAATTAATGCTAGTAATATAGAATAAGTATTTTTTTAGGTTTATATAGAGCTTGTATTCCCGCAGTCTTTCTAGTACTATTTGCATATGGTATGTATATGCTTCGTAGTTATTAGAGTAGACTATAATATTATTAAGGTAGACTATATATATTATATTTAACAGGCCTGATAATGCCTTATTAATATAGGCCTAAAATATCGCTGGTGCGTTGGTAAGCCTAAATGGTATTACTAGGTACTTAAAGTGGCCATACCGTGTTTAGAACGCCGTTTTCTATTTATTACTGGCTTTAATCCAGATTTAATGGTATGTATCTTTTAAATCTAATTTTATAAATATCTTTACGCCTAACAGCCTGTTAATAAGCTCCCCTATTAAGGGTAGCAGGTAGCAATTCTTTATAGTAATCTTGTTTAGCGCCTAATAGTTAATACAGAGGCAAAGGGTCTTGTCCTTTTTAGGTATAAATATAATTAGTGCCCCTACCTAGCTTATAGAAGGCCAAATCTATCCTCTCTAAAGATTGTCTACTATATACTAATGTAATACTACCAGCTTGTTTTTTAATAGGTTATATAGCGGTCTAAAAGGAGGTTTTTTATCTCCTGTGTCTATCTTATACTCCACTAATATAGGGTCAGGTAAGGTGTGCGTAGCTTCCTTATTGGCAATATCCTTTAGGTCCATATATTCCTGTGGAATCTTTAGTTCCTTAACTACGTATAGCCAGACATTTAAAAATGAATACTCCGCGTCCCCATTCTTGGTATTAAGAGTAGTATATATGGCATACGCCCACCCTTCCTCTTACATATAGTTTAAGAAAGTCTTTTAATCTTTGACTATAATATGTAGTTGAGACTTCTGGTGTTAATATAAGGCTAAAGGCTAATTAATGTCTAGATTGACCTGTTAAAGCTATAGGTATCCTAAAACAAGGTTATACCCCTTGATTTCTACGGTGTAGAAGTGTATCTCCTATGTGTTCTATAGACTATCGCGGTCCTGGCTGGCTACGGAAAAAGTTTGTTCCCTGTAGTACGGAATCCGGTGGCCTTTAATACTTTAAATAGTGCGCACCTGTAAGCCACTAAGGTCCAAATCCAATTCCTTTACTAGTAATTAAGAAATGAACCCTATAGTTGCGCCGCTGTCTATAAGGCAGTCTTGCATTACCTATTTGTTATTAACTTAAATAGAGACGGGAATAACTATGCGGCAGCTTACTTCCTCCTTCTCTTACTGGCCTAGTATGAGGGAGTAAAGATCTACTAGGCTCTCTCTTTTTCTAATTGAGCATCCTCTTGCTTCTTCTGTTAGTAGAAGTGCTGTATATGGCCTTTCTTGCCGCAGTTATAATAGCTGCGTAACTCTTGGTTCTATGGTTTCTGCCTATTATCATTCTGGGGTTAACTAGCGTTACTTTAGGGTTGTAAAGCCTGCTCGCGTTATCCTTTTATAGAGTGGTTAGGTTGGGATCTGCCCCTTTTATTAAAGCTAGGTCTAGTTCTATGCTCTTTATTGTTGGCGTCTTGTTCCTTTCGCTTCCCCAGATGGTCTCTTTTAGCGTTCTTAATCTAAGTAGCTTTAGAGATAAGCTTTTTTTAAGAGGTAGGAATTTCCCCCTTCTCCTATATGGCCTGTTAAATCTTAGGTTATAACTTAGTAAGTAGCTAATAGAGTTATATAGCGTCGTCCTATAAGTCTAAGTAGGGTATATTGTCTTCTAGCTCTTCTAAGTAGTTTATAAACTGGACTACACTCTGGCCTTCTCGCTGTTTTATATTATGGTATTGCTGGTTATAATCCATCCCTTAATTAGTAGGGTCTTGGACCTAATTAACCAACTAGGACTTAAGTTTGCTGAATTTAAGGGGTATAGTAAGTTTCTTCTTATAGCGTGTCCATGAACTCTTAATGGTGCTACATAGGAAGGTAGAAGCAATTAGTGTTTAATTATACTTATTAGAGTAACGTTTCGGATCCAGCTAAAACTTGGTTTTGTATTAATGGATAAAATAATTGCAGTTCCTGAGACTATTACTATTATACTTATTAGGTTTCTTTGTGCGGAATTTAGGTTTATCTAACGTTATAGTATAGTATAGCGTTGCCCCTCTAAGTCTGCTTTGTGTTTAGGGTGTTTATGCTTCTCCTAATTGTTTTTACAATTGTCCTTGGTAGTCTTAATATGCTTATCTTAATTGTATCCCCAACTCCTTTGTCTTTTGTAGGGTCTTGTGTAGTAACCGCTCTAATAACTTCCTAGCGGTGATCGTTCCTAAGGGTCTTAGAAGGTTAGATGGACTAGCCATAGCTTCCTAGTCTACTCCTTTGTAAGTAGAGGGAATGTGCTTCTCTGGAGAGACTCTCTAAGCCTCTTAAGGTAAGGGCGTTGCTTTGTGGGGTAAAGGAGTATGGCCTGTTATTGTTAATTAATAGCCGTACGTTCCTAACGGATTGTGAGCAATTAGAATTATAAGAGGCCAGCCTAACTGGAACGTATGATTATCTAATTAATAGTGTTATAAGTAAGTAGAAGGTGAGTTAAAGGTAAGTTAAAGGTAGAATAAGTTTTATATATTAAAGGACAAATGCTTCTAACCACTTCCATTTAGAAACTAATCGCTGGTTCTTCTCTAGAGGAGAACTAGCTTCCTATATAAACCTTCTAAGATACTAGTAAAACCTTTCGCCCCTATCTGTTTGACTATGTCTCTTCTAGAATATATATGGGACGTAGGCAGGACATTAATGAAACCTCCTACTGTTTTATCTGATATATACCTCCTGGGGGATTCCGTTACAATCTAGCTGCTATCTATATTAATCTAAACAAAGTATAGGATGCTTGTTATAACTATAACCGCCTAATAATAAAACCGAACTAATCCTTTACTAAGTTTTAGACCTAATTCTTATACCTAGTAGGCGAAGGCTAGGTTCCCTTTAAGAACTATTATTTAGACCTATATAACAAGCTAATAATCTGACTATAAGAGAAGATCGCGGTAGCTTTAGATAACCTATTAACCTACTAAAGACTCGCAACCTAATATTTGTTGCTAGATTTAGAACTAAAATAAATTAATGCTTATTTTAATTAACTAAAGAGGTCTTGTAATAACTAGAACCTATCCGCTACACTAATAGGAGCTGGCGTTAGAAGATAAACCACGACCACCCTTATACTAAAAGTGGTTATAACTACCTACCTATAAGCCTCGTCTAAATTGCTATATACCACGCCTTTAGCTAATACTTATTGCAATACCCTAATTAACCCTGCTACGGTTACGTGCTTTAATTATGGAAAGAATAGTTACTTTGCCTTATCTTGCCCAGAGCTAAAGGATATAGGTAATATTAAGGAGATAGAGGAAGAAGAAACGTCTAATAAGTTAGGAAAAGAAGAACCCTAGGGAAAGACTCCCCCCTAGGGTACCCTATTAATCTTAAGGAGATTAATCTAAGTTAGCTAATAGGTAGAAGATACTTTATAGTTCTATATATAGTATCTTAAAATGGATATAGAGTTAATATAACTGCCCTTATTAACACTGGAGCAAATAGCTTTGCCTTTATAAATACTGCTTATGTAAATAACGTTGCTAAGTTTTTAAATGTAAATGCTACCCGACTAGAGAAGCCTGTTTAAGTAAAAGGCTATAATGGCCAAGCTGGTAAGCCGGTTACCTATGTCTTAAAGCTATATATCGCTATTAATAGATGGCGCTAATTTGGTATCCCTTTCTGTATTCTAGACCTAGGGTCCCATAATATAATCCTTAGCCGGAAATAGATGTCCTACTTTAATATTTAGTTAAATGTTTAATAAAGACAGTTTGTTTAGCTAGAGAATAAACTAAAACTACCTTCCTTTATTAGAGAAATTTGGACCGACTATAAGATACTAGTTATAGGGGTTAACCCTATCTATTAGTAGGATGTTAGAGACCGCGACCTAGCCTTTACCCAAAAAGATGCCTGCTGCGAGGCCGGTAGGAACTCTGTACTAACGAAAATACTCTCCTAAAGTGATGCGTTTAAAGAGGACTCTATATATGGAAGCGGGATAGAAAGCGGCGTAGATAACATCTAAATCGCGTAGATCTAACTGGTATGGAAAAAAACGTACTAATAGGACATAAGGGATGACCTCCGAAAGATGCAATAGGAGCTAGAGGGAGTAATAATAACGCTAATACCCTGGAACCCCCTAAAGCCACGTACGCCCCTATCGTCTTATAACCCCCCTATAGTAGACATTGCCGTAATTAGCGTAATAGCGTTCCACTTTAATATGTACTAAAAGGACAATGAGGTCTTTACAACAAGCCTATATAAGACTAACTAAATTATTAATAATAGGGAGAAAAAGCTAGCTAAGGAAACTAATAAGGAACTAGTTAAATATCTCCTTCCTACTATTTATGTGAAGTATAAGGACGCATTCTTAAAGGCGGCTTTGGATAAGTTACCCCCTTATAGAATATATAATTATAAGATTTAATTAGAAGCCAATAACTTGCTAGGCTATAGCCCCCTTTACTAATAATTAATAGATAAGCTAAAAGTAACAAAGCAGTACCTAATTAATAACCTTAATAAAGGGTTTATCAAGCTAAGTTAAGCTCCTTTTACTTCCCCTATTTTGTTTGTAAAAAAGCCTAATAGAGGCCTTTGTTTTTATATCGACTATTAAAAGCTAAATGCTATTACTTAAAAGGATTAGTATCCTATTTCTTTAATTAATAAGACCCTCGTATGCCTAAGCTAGGTAAAGATCTTTACTAAACTTAATATCTGTTAAGCCTTCTACTAAATTAGGATAGACCCTGCATCTAAAGATTTAATAATGTTTTATACCTGTTATAGTTCCTATAAATATAAGGTTCTTCCTTTTAGACTAATAAACAGACTGGCTATGTACTAAAGGTATATAAATGACGTTCTTTTTAATTACCTTAACGAATTCTGCATGGTATACCTAGACGACATTCTTATATACTTAGATAATGAACTTAAGTACTAAGTTTATATTAAGAAGGTCCTAGAAAGATTACGGAACGTAGGCTTGTAAGTTAATATTAAGAAATATAAATTTAGGGTAAAACGTATAAAGTACTTTAGGTTTATAGTAAGTATAGATAGGATTGAAGTCGACCCTAAAAAGGTTAACGCAATCCGTAACTGAAAACCCCCTTATACTATAAAGGGGATCCAGTCCTTCCTTAGTTTTTGTAATTTCTATTGCTGATTTATCCGCGACTATGGGGTTGTGGTAAAGCCTCTTGTATAACTTACCCGGAAAGACACGCCTTTTATCTTTAGTAATAACTATATAGAAGCCTTTGGAGAGTTAAAAGATTGGCTTATCTCTTCTTAAATCCTTTATTACTATAACCCGGACCTTAAATTAATGCTAGAGACAGATGCTTCTAACGGAGTTATAGCGGGAATCCTATTACAGTTATATTTAGACGGTAAATAGTACCCTATTACTTTCTTTTTAAAAAGAATGGACCTAGCTAAATATAACTATAAAGTATATAATAAAGAAATGCTAGCTATTATCTAATTGCTATCCTAATGGCGTGTAGAGCTAGAGGGCACAAACTCCTGGATTAAAATATATACAGATTATAAAGCCCTAGAGTACTTTATAACTATAAAGTAGCTTACTAGATAATAAGCCTGCTGGGCTAAAATACTCTCCTAATTCTTCTTTATAATTATATATTATTCTAGTAAGCAAAACTCTAAGGCTAATGTATTAACCTAAAGGGAATAAGATATAGGACCTTAGAATAAGCTAAAGGCCTAATATTAAATACGCGCCCTCTTCTACCCTAAACAGCTTAACCTGCAGATCCTTAAGGAGCTGGACCCTAAATAGAATGACTTAGCACATATAAAAGGAGAAGTCTTGGATAAACTAATAAGGCTAATTAATTACATCCTAACTGTAAACCATATGGCCGACTCCCTAAAGGCCCTCTACGACTAAGCTATAAAAGGTAACCCTAATTTGGAAATAGAAGAAGGACTGCTCTTATACCAAAAACGGCTTATAGTTCCAGACGTTAATAACCTACGGACGGAGCTAATCTATAAAGCCCACTATTAGGTCTCTATGGTATATCCTAGTTAAAATAAGACCTACTAACTACTAGCGCCCCGTTACTACTAGCGAGGACTTCTATCTAATGTGGCATAATTTGTTAGAAACTACTACGCCTATAAATGTGTAGATACCCCTAGGGATTAAACTCCTAGGTAGCTATAACCGCTGCTAGTTCTAGAACGCCCTTGGTAATATATTATAATAGACTTTAAGTTATTTCCAAAGGACGCCTACGGCTACGATGCGGCCTTTATAGTAATTAACTAATTATATAAGCAATCTATCTCCCTCCCGTGTTTTAAGACCATAACTACGAAGGATATAGCTCGCCTCTATGTTAACAATATCTATTAATTCTATGGTGCCCCTAAATTAATTATCTCTAACCGTGGTCCCTAGTTTATATTAAATTTCTGGAATAAATTCTACTATATCCTTGGGATTAAGATTAAGCTCTCTATTACATTTTACCCCTAGACTAATGGTTAAACTAAGATTATAAACTAGTACCTTAACCAGCGACTATATCCCTTTGTAGACTACTATTAGGACAACTAGTTGGAATTACTAACGTATTCCACCACCGAGTGTCCGACACCACCGAGTGTCCGACGTCAAAATACACCAAAATTTAGGAAATTCATACTTTAATATCTTAACAACCACTTAATAATAAATTCTAATAATTTAGATTTAGACTTTTATATACGCTTTGCAGCTTCTATTAAAATTGCATAGTAATTGGTTTAGTGGTTATTAAGATATAAAAATTTGGCCTTATTTTGGCCCCCAAATTTAATATCTTAAAAACTACTTAACTAACTACTATGTAACTTTAATAGAAGCTGTAAAGTGTATATAAAAGTCCAAATATAAATTATTGGAATTTATTATATTATTCATTGCTTAACGTCCGATTCGGATCCCTGTTGGGCCCACGCGGACTACTCCTTATATACATGTGGGGAGAAAACTCTATTTGAGAAAACCCCGTGATCCGTCTCCCCGCCTTGGAATTTATTATTAAGTGGTTGTTAAGATATTAAGGTATGAATTTCTCAATTTTTGGTGCGTTTTGACGTCGGACACTCGGTGGTATTGGACACTCGGTAATGAAACACGTTACCTATAATAGACTACGCACAGCTTATACTCCCCTATAATAGTATAGGGATGTCCCCATTTAAACTGCTCTATGGGTATATACCACAAAAGTCCTTTAATTAGAATAGGCCTACCGAACCCACTATAGCCCGCGAACGCCTTAGCTATAAAGAGGCCTGGGTATTTACTAAAAGAATATATAGAGCCTAGGAGACTGCTTAAACAATTATAAAAAAGGCGTAAGAGAAGAAGGAGTTTAATATAAACTAATATTATCGCGAGGTGGACTTCTAAGTAGGAGATAAGGTATAGGTGTTAATAAAGAACTAGAAAACCTAGAGGCTGAGCCATAAGCTAGACTACCAAATGGCCAGCCTATATAAGACTCTTTAAAAGGTAGGATACTCTTTTAAGGTTAAGCTACTAGAATTAATAAAGATCCACCCCATCTTCTCTCTAGACCGGCTATAAAAGGATGCGGATAATCTACTACCTGGATAGTATAATGACCCCCCACCGCCAATCTAGATCGCAGAGGACAAAGAATAGGAAGTTAAAGAAATCCTAGCAGTAAAAAAGAGTTGTAATGTCTTAAAATACCGCGTAAGCTAGGTAGGCTATAATAACGACCCAGAGTAGTACCCCATATTTAATTTTAAGTACTCCCCCTATAAGTTACGGGATTTCCACCTAGCCTACCCTAACCTTTCTAGACCACCATGTAAATTAGACAGCTAGATTAAATGCTAGAAAGAAGGGTTAGATAATTATAACAATTTAGACAATAATAGGGAGCTTAGACAACGCCTAAGGGCAGGCTTTTTTAGGAGGGGGGGGGGGGGGGGGGGGGGGGGGTTTAAATATGGAAA
>Ga0307507_10012824_pt1 | contig 10284 bp, 4 predicted proteins | sample 7_EM_MG_FD_207223 | JGI IMG/M metagenome (GOLD analysis project Ga0307507, IMG submission 207223) | Populus trichocarpa ectomycorrhiza microbial communities from riparian zone in the Pacific Northwest, United States - 7_EM | ecosystem: Host-associated > Plants > Roots > Unclassified | place... | reverse complement strand
TTGCGCTGCCCACGCATGCCGAGCCTCCCACCGACCAAGGCGACAAGGAGCTCACCTTGCGGGCGACGCCCGTCTTCGGCAGCGACGCCTCGATGTCGACGGGCTGGAGCGAGGTGGCGGTGAGCCTCGAGAACACCGGCAGCGCCGCGCGAAAAGGGACGGTGGAGCTCCTGGGTGAGGCATCGTGGGCGCGCGAAGAGGAATTCGTCGCGCGCGCTCCGTTTCACGTGGCCGGCGGACGCAGCGTGGTGGTGAAGCTGCCGACCCACGGCACGCGGCTCTCGGCACCGAACCTCTCGGTGCGCGTGCTCGACCCTTCGGGAAAGCCGTTGGCGAAGTCGAGCCTGGGCAGCATCCCCTTTGCCGCGCCGCTCTTGGTCGATGTGCACCAGCCGTCCCGCCTCGCCCCTTCCCTGCGCAATTGGCCCATCGCCACGACGTGGTCGCCGAGCCGCGTGCCCTATGCGAGCGCGGCGACGCCGGGGCCGGGGCTCACGGTCGGCGTGCCCACCTTCGATCGCACGACGGGAGATCCCATTCTGCCCGATCGCGCGGCGGGCTATTCGGCGGCAACCGCGGTGCTGATCCACACCGATGTCCTCGCGCGCCTGGAAGCCTCCACGGCGGAGGCGCTCATGAACTGGGTCGTCGCCGGGGGCACGCTCGCCCTGGTCCCTGCACGCGCCGACGATCTGCGCGGGCCACTGGTGACGGCGCTCGTCGGGGGCACGGTGACCCCTGCCCCGACGCCGCCGGTGCTCCTCACTTTGCCGACCCGAACGCGCCCGGCGGATCCCGGTCTCTTTCCGGCGAACCCGGAGGAGCCCGAAGAGCCGGCCGCGCCGCTGCATTTCGTGCCCATTCGCACCACGGAGCCTTTGGGGCGCGCGGCGCCGGGGCCGAGTCCAGCGATCCGCAGCCGGCTGCATGGCTACACGGGAGGCAACCTCGTGCCCAGCGTCTACGGCGCGAGCGCGGCCTACGGCACCGGGGAGGTGCACCTGCTCGCCTTCGACCCCACGGAGGCGCCCATGCTCGACGATGCGTGGGTGCAAGGGCGGCTGATCGATTTGCTCGAGCACGCGTGGGACCGGCGCGCCATCAACGTGGTGGCGCACGGCGGCGGCGAGTACGAGAGCATGAACTTCGACAGCGTCCGGCGCGCGCTCGATCCGAACGAGAATTTCCGCCTCGCGTTAGGGGTCGCCGCCATTTTGCTGGTGCTCTACTCCATCGTGTGCGGGCCGCTGCTCTTTCTGCGCGCCGCCCGCAAGGGCAAGCCACTCGCGCCGCTGGTCTGGGCCCCCGTTCTCAGCTTGGTGACCTTTTTGGCCATCGTGGCCGTGGGCTTCCTCGTCAAAGGGTGGCACGGGCGGGCGCGCCATTTGGCCATCGTCGAGACGGGCGCCGGCGTGAGCCGCGGAGCGATCCGCCGTTTCCGCGGTTTCTTCACCAGCGAAAGCCGGGCGCTGAGCATCGCCTCGAGCGATGCGGCGAGCGTTCTCTCGGTGGCCAGCGCCGACTCGTCGTCGTCGCAGGAGCGAAGCGCGCTCTCGGTGGATCGGAACGGCGTGACCTTGGAGGACATCAATGCGCTGCCTTGGCAGACCATCGTGGTGCAGGAAGACGGGTTTCTCGACTTCAAAGGCGGCGTGAGCATCGTTGCGGCCAAGGACGGCAGTCTGGACGTGAGCAACCACACCGGGCGGCTCTTGAAGAACCTGCTCGTCTCGGTGCCGGGCGATGGGATCCACTTCGTCGAGCAGCTCGCCGATGGCGCGAGCGTGCATGCCATCGACGCGCAGAAGCTGAGCGGGGTGCTGACCGCCGCGGGTAGCGCGCCGAAGGCCGCGACGCACACGCTGTCGCTGGGGCACATTTTGACGGGTTTTCCCGGTAAGCACGACAAGCACGCCGACGCGCTTCGCAGCTCGTGGGACGTGCTGGAGACCGCCCTCGGTGGGTACGTCGACTGGTGGCCCGATGCGGTGCCGGTGGTGCTCGCCGAGGTCGACGGCGGTGAAGGCGCCGTCAAACGCGATGCGAACCTTCCCGTGGAGAGCGATCGGCTGTTGCTCCGCGTGGTGGGCAAAGGAGGTGCGCTGTGACGGCGGCGCCTGCGATTCGGGTGCGGCACCTGTGGCATCGATTCGGGCGGTTCGACGTGCTGCGCGACGTGAGCTTCGATGTGGCCCACGGCGAGATTTTCGGCTTCATCGGGCCGAACGGAGCGGGCAAGACGACCACGATTCGCGTGATGTCGACCCTGCTCGAGCCACTCGCGGGGCGCGTGGAGATCGACGGCTACGATGTGACCATCGATCCGGATGCGGTGCGAAAGATCATCGGCTACATGCCCGACCACGCGGGCGTCTACGAGCGGGTGACCGTGCGCGAGTACCTGGAGTTCTTCGCGGACGCCTACCGCGTGCCGACGGCGGGAACGAGTTACGCCGTGGTCGATGCCGTGATGGAGCTGACCGACTTGACGAAGCTGCGCGACAAGCTCGTGGCGACCATGTCGAAGGGCATGAAGCAGCGGCTGCAGCTGGCGCGAACACTGCTCCACGATCCCAAGGTCCTCATTTTGGACGAGCCGGCGAGCGATCTCGATCCGCGCGCACGCATCGAGATTCGCGATCTTTTGGTGGAGCTGCGCAACCTCGGGAAGACGATTTTTCTCTCGAGCCACATCCTGACGGAGCTCGCCGACGTGTGCACCTCGGTGGCCATTCTCGAACGCGGACGTCTCGTCGTATCGGGCCCCATCTCCGAGATTGCACGGCGGCTCGAGGCACTCCCCCAACGCACAGCATCTACCCCGCCCGCCCCAGACGGCCTTGTCGCAGTGGACGGTCCCATCGGACCTGCCGTCCCGGCTCCCTCCCCCGCAGCGGGGGGACCGGGGTGGGGGGGCACTCCCGCTCCCGCAACGCGCACCGTAAAGCTTCGCGTCCTCGGGCCCGGTGAGGCCGTCGCCGCAGCCCTCACCGGCATGCCCAACGTCCATCGCGTTGCCCCCGGCCCGGGGCATACCGTCCTCGTGAGCTACGTCGGCGACGAACAAATGATCGCGTACATCGTGCGCGTACTGGTCATGGCCAACATCGGCGTCAGCGGCGTGGAACCCGAACGAAACGAGCTCGAACGCATCTTCCTCGAGGTCACCAAAGGGGAAGTCCAATGAAACTCCTCGAGCAATGGCTCGCCGAGCCCAACGCCATCTGGATGCGCGAAATGCGTCAGTCGGCGCGCCTCGGGCGCACGCCGTGGATCCTCTTCGCGCTCACCTTGAGCATCTCGCTGCTCATGTGCTCCATCGGCGGCATCGCGGCCGCGCGCAACACGAGCCCGGCCAACCTGGGCAGCTGGCTCTTTCAAGTTTTCTTCTCGCTCGCCTACCTCGTCGTGGTCGTCGTGGGACCGGCCGTCGCGGCCAATAGCATCGCCTCCGAACGCGAAGGGCGCACCTGGGAGGCCGTCCTGCTCACCGGGCTTTCGCCCACCGAAATTGCACGCGGCAAATTCCTCGCCGCGTACACCACCATTGCGCTTTACATCGTGATCCTCGCGCCGGTGGGGGCGCTCTCGTTCCTCTTTGGCGGCGTCACGGCCACGGAAGTGATCATCGCGTTCTTCTTCCTCTTTCTGCTCGCGGCGCTGGGTGTAGCGTTCGGTCTGGCCATCAGCTCGCTCATGTCGAGCCTGCGCGGCGCCATCGTGGTCACGTTGATCCTGGCCATTTGCATCGGCCCGCTCGCCTATTCGATGTTCGGCTTCGGTAGCTCCTTCGCCGTGCACCAGATCTGGAACGACGTGCCCGAGGCGCACCCGATCTGGCTTCCCCTCGCCTATTCGCGCGCCCCGTTCGGGCTCGAGTACATCGCGCTCCTTCTGGGCGTGCCGCTTTTGTTGGTGCTCGTGCCCGCGTGGTTCCTCTACGAGACGACCATCGCCAACCTCACCGGCGAGGCGGAGGATCGCTCGAGCGGTGTGAAGCGTTGGTTTCTCGTGTGCACTCCGCTGCTGGCCATCGCCGCCGCCATTCCCAGCGCGGCGGCCACCAGCGTCGACCGAGCCGTGATGTGGGCCATCTGGGGACTCGCGCTGTTTTCGCTTCATGCGGGCTTCTGCGTGTTGCGTTTCGGCGCCGAGCCGCCCGGTCCTTCGCGGCGCGTGCGCATCCACTGGGAACGCAGCAACGCGGGGCTCGTTCGACGCTTTCTCGGCCCGGGCCTGGTGAAGACGCAGGTGCTCGCCGCCCTTTTTGGGCTGCTGGGGATGGGGCTCATCGCCGGCGTGGACATCGCCTTCATCGTTCGCCATAACGCGGGCAGTCCGCCGGGCACCCGCGATACCATCGAGCAGATTCTGCTCTTCACGGCGTACGAGATGTTCTTTTATGTCTTCGTCGTCGGGCTCGTCTCGTGGTTGCGCGCGCGCAATCCGAGCCCGTGGGCGGCGCGGCTCGTGGCGTGCAGCATCCTCTTTCTCATCACGGTGGGCCCGTGGGTGGCCGCACTCATCGGCGGCGTCGCCGACTCCCGCGGGCACGATTGGCTAGTCGCCGGAGCGCCGAGTCCCTTCTACGTCATCGTGATGCTCCGCGACGTGCGCCATCCGACCACGGACGGTATCCCGTCGGACATCGCGGGCCTCACCTGCGCCGTCATTTGGGGCATCCTCGGCCTTTTGCTGCTGGCGTTGGCCTCGCGAAGGTGCCGCAACACGGTGGCCACGCACGACGCCGCGTTGGAGCAAGCCGATGCGGCCCTCGCCGCGGAAGATGGAACGGGGCCGGTCCTGCAAGCGGAGCTCGGGGCAGCAACGGCTCCGCAAGCGGAGCCTGGGGCCTCGTGAGCCTGCTCGATCCGGCGTTCGCGCGCGAACTGGAGGCCCTTCGCCGCAAATTGCGGGTGCGCGCGCGTTCGGGTTCGGGCGGCGATCACCTCGGCCGGCGACGCGGCGGAAGTGCGGAGTTCCTCGAGCACCGGCCCTATGCCCCGGGCGATGATTTGCGGCGCATCGACTGGCTCGCCTTCGCGCGCACCGGAGAGCCGGTGTTCAAGCTGTTTCGCGCGGAAGAGGACATCGTCGTGCGCCTCGTGCTGGATGCGAGCGCCTCGCTCGACTATGGCACGCCGACGAAGCTTCTCACCGCGAAGCGCTTGGCCGCGAGCATCGGCTACATGGCCCTGGCTCAATCCGAGCGCACGCAGGTCATCGCCGCGAACGGCGGTGACTTTCGCATGAGCGAGCCCACGCGCGGCCGTGCTAGCCTCCCTGCCCTTCTGCGCGCGCTCGACGGCGTCGATGCGCGCGGCGGGACCGATCTGGCGCGCGCCATCGACACGGTGGTGCAGCGCTCGGCCCGACCGGGGCTTTTGGTGGTGCTCAGCGACTTCCTGGATCCGGGCCCGTTCGATCTGGCCATCACACGCGCGGTCTCCACCGGCCACGACGTGGCGTTGGTGCAGGTGCTGGCCCACGACGAGATCGAACCCAACTTCGAAGGCGATCTCGCGTTCGAAGATGCCGAGACCGCGGAGCTCGTCGAAGTCACCGTCGATGCCCGCGCGGTGGAGGCCTACCTCGCGCGTCTCAACGCGCTGTTCGCCACGGTGCGCGCCGTCGCCAAACGATGCCGTGGCATTTACGTGCGCACGAGCAACGTGGAACCGGCCATTTCCGCGGTGCGCCGCTTCGTCGCGCGCGGGGTGGATTGATGGAGCTGCTCAATCCCAAGGGACTGTGGCTGCTCACGGCGCTGGTGCCGCTCGTCGTTTTGTACATCTTGAAGGTGCGCCGGCAGCGCATGCGCGTCGGCTCGACCTGGCTTTGGGCGGCCGCGCAGCGCGATTTGATGGCCAAGCAGCCGTTTCGCAAGCTCGTGGCGGAGCTGCCGCTGATCCTGCAAATCCTGGCGCTGGTGGCGCTGGCCATTGCACTGGCGCGGCCCGCGGGGCGCGGGGGGAAGATCGCGGGCGATCACGTGGCCATCGTGATCGACACCAGTGCTTCGATGGGGGCAGCCTCGCGCATGGCCCTCGCGCGCAAGGCGGCGCACGAGACGGTGGCGGCGCTCGAGCCGGGGGCCGACGCCATCGTGATCGAAGCCGCCCGAGAGGCGAAGCTCGTCGCGCCGCCCGAACGCGATCGGCGACGTTTGGACGCGGCCATCGACGCGCTCTCGGTGCACGAGATCGAGGGCGATCTGGCGCCGGCCGTGGCGCTCGCCGCCGACAGACTGCGCAGCGTGGGCGGACGCCGGCGCATCGTGCTGGTGACCGATGGCGCGCTCGCGCACGATGCCCCGCTTTCGGCGGCGGACGTGCCGATCCAGATCGTCACTGTGGGCGAGCCCGCACCGAACGCGGCCATCGTGCGTGTGGACGTGCGCGCGGGCATCGACACGGCCACCACCGGTGCAGGCCGGACCGAACAAGCACAGGTCTTCGTCATGGTCCGCAACTACGCGGACCGCGCGCGCGATGCCTTCGTGACGTTGCGCATCGAGGACCGGGCGGAGCCCGTCGCCTCACGCCGCATTCTGTTGCCGGCGAAGGACAAGACGCCGGTGGTGCTCACCTTCGAGCCCAACGTCGCCGATCGCGGCAAGGGACTCGTGGTGCAACTCGCCTCCGACGGCGACGCCCTCGCCCTCGACGACACGGCCTACGGGCGCGTGCCCTCGGGGTACAAGATGCCCGTCACCCTGGCGTCCCGCACGCCGTATTCGTGGGTGGCGCGCGCGCTGGACGCCGACCCGAGCCTCGATGTGCAGCGCATCACGGTGGAGCAGCTGGCCACGGTCAACGTCGACCCCGAGGCGCTGGTCATCGTGGAGGGCGCGTGCCCCGAGAATCCGCCGGGTCGCGATCTCGTGGTGATCGCACCGCCGGAGGGCCGCTGCCGCGAGACGGACGTCCTCGCCCCCGTCACGCAGCCGCAGCTGACGTCGTGGGAATCGGGCGATGCGCGCTTTCGCTTTCTCACCCTGGACGGCGTGCACATCGCACGCGCCACGCCGCTGCGTGCCATTGGGTCGGAGGCATCGCTCGTGCGCGCGGGCACGACCACGCTCGTCGCGGATGCGTCCATTCCTGGCAAGGCGGTGACGCTCGTCGGCTTCGACGTGGGCGACAGCGATTGGCCGCTGCAAGCATCGTTCGTGCTGTTCGTGCGCAACCTGGTCGAACAGGCGCGCCTGCACCGTGCGCAGGGCGCCGCGGGGCCGTTGCGCACGGGCGATCCGCTGCGCGTGGCGGTGCCGAATGGCGTCACGTCGGTGCGCGTGGAAGGCCCGGGGATGGCCGATCACGAGGTCGCGGTCAGCGGCGGTTTCGTGGTCGTTCCCGCGGTGGACCGCGCGGGCATTTACCATGTGCGCTGGAATGTGCCTCGCGTGGGAGCGACGGCGATTGCCGCAAACCTGACGAGCGAAGCGGAGAGCAACGTCGTCGCACGCCCGGTGACCATCGAGGCCGCGGGAGGAGCCGCGGCGGCGGTGCAGACCACACCGGCGCACCGCGAATGGAACACGTGGCTCTTGGCGCTGGCGGCGGCCATTCTGGCTTTCGACCTGTGGTGGCTTACACGCGCGCGCGCGGCGGTAGCCGGGAAGGTCGGCAAGAGCGCCATCGCAGTCGCGGTGCTGGCGGCGCTGCCGCTGCCGTACGTGTGGCTCGCGCACGCGGGCGTGATTCACGAGACGTACGTGCGCTTTGGCGTGCCGCTCGCTCTGTGGTTCCTCCTCGCCGGCGGTGCATTCGTCGCGTGGCGGCTCGCGAAGCTGCCCGCGCGCATGGGCGTAGGGCGGCGCCAGCTCGTCACATGGCTCGTGGCCGCCTCGATCCTCGGCGCGCTCCTCGCGGTGGCCGAGCCCGAGTTGGGACGGCCGCTCGACCGGACCACCTTAATCGTGGCCCTGGATCGATCGCGCTCGATCGACTTGGTTTCCGCCGCGGAAAAGCGCATGACCAGCGAGCTCGAGCTCGCCGAGCGCGGGATGCACGACGACGATCGCATCGGGGTGGTCGCCTTCGGTGCCGATGCGCAAACCGAGGATCCGCCGCGCCCGAAGAGCGATGCGCCGCCGCCCCAACGCGCGAACGTGGGACGCGATGGGACGGATCTCGCGGGGGCCATCGGCGCTCGCTGGCCGAGCTGCCCGCCGACACCGCGGGGCGCATCGTGCTGATGACCGACGGCGTGCAAACGCGGGGCGATGCGCTCTCGGCCGCCGCGCTCGCGGTGGCCGCCAACGTGCCCATCGACGTGGTGCCGCTCGACCAGCGCGTGATCCCCGACGTGCGCGTGGTCAGCGTGCGCGCGCCGGTGCGGGCCGATGAGGGCGAGCCGCTCGATCTGCGGGTGGTGACGTCCAGTGCCGCACCGGCCGACGTGGAGGTGCGCATCAAGCGCGACGGGGAGCTGCTCCACACGGGGCGCGCGCACATCGGCGCGGGCGAGGACGTGCTGCGGCTGCGCGAAACGGCGGCGGCGCCGGGCCTGCATCGCTACGACGTGGAGGTTTCGGCGCTCGATCCGAAGGCCGATGGCGCGCCGGAGGACAACGCGGGAAGCGCGTTCGTGCGGGTGCGCGGGCCGTCGTTGGCCCTCGTGCTCGAGGGAGACCGCGGCAAGGGCGAGCCGCTGGCGCAGGCCCTGGAGGCCACGGGTTTCCGGGTGGCGCAGCGCACGACCAGCGGCGTGCCCGCCGACGTGGGCGAGCTCGCAGGGTTCGATCTGGTGGTCCTGAGCGACGTGCGGGCGAGCGATCTCGCGCCGTCGCAGATGGATGCGCTGGCGAGCTACACGAAGGATCTGGGAGGGGGCCTGCTCCTGATGGGTGGCGACCGCTCGATGGGGCCGGGCGGCTATGCGCGCACGCCCATCGAGGACGTGTCGCCGGTGTCCTTCGATTTGAAGGAGGAAAAGCGCAGGGCGTCGCTCGCGGAGGTCATCGTGATCGACTACTCCGGCTCGATGGGGATGACCGTGGGCAACAAGACGAAGTTGGCCCTGGCCAACGAGGCCGCCGCACGCTCGGCATCGCTGCTCGGGCCGGGGGATCGTCTGGGCGTGGAGCACGTGGACGATCACGTGGCGTGGACCATTCACATGGAGCCGGTCCGCGACGTGGAGGCCATTGCGAAGAAGATTCAGGCCGTGGACGTGGGCGGTGGCGGCATCTACACGGACATTGCGCTGCGCGAAGGCTACGACGCGTTGATGAAGGAGTCGGTGAATCTGAAGCACCTGCTCCTTTTCGCCGACGGCGACGACGCCGAGCGGCTCGGCGGGTGCCGCGCGATGGTGAAGGCCGCGATGGATCGCGGGATTACGACCAGCGTGATCTCCTTGGGACGGGGCAACGACACCGCCGAGCTGGAGGTACTGTCGAAGGTGGGCGGCGGGCGGTTTTACCTGATTGACGATGCGAGCAAGCTGCCGGCGGTGTTCTCGCAAGAGACGATTTTGGCGAGCAAGGGCGCCATCAAGGAAACGCCGTTCCATGCGGGCGCGGGCTCGCCCATGCCGGCAACGCGCGGGATCGATTTCGGCAGCGCGCCCGCACTCGGTGGGTACGTCATCACGGTGAAGAAGCCGCGCGCGACGGTGGGGCTCGTCGCGGAAGAGGGCGATCCGCTGCTGGCCACGTGGTCCGTGGGCATCGGACGCGCGTCGGCGTTCACGAGCGACTTCAAGGACCGATGGGGGCGCGAGTGGTTGCGCTTTCCGGGCGCGGTCAAGATGTTCGGACAGTTGGCACGTGACACGGCGCGCAAGGCCGACGATCCGCGGGTGCGGCTGGAGAGCGATACGTCCGGCGGCGAGCTTCATGTGCGCGCGGACGTGGTGGGCGACGATGGGCGCGCGCAGACGTTCCGGCGGTTGACGGTGCACGTGGCGGGGCCGGACGGCTTTGCGCGCGATGTGGCACTGGAGGCGGTGGGGGCGGGGCGTTATGCCACGTCGGTGCCGCTATCGCGACCGGGGACGTACGTGGCGACAGCCAAGGACGAGTTGAGCGGCGAGGCCGTGGGGACGACGGGCGCCGCCTTGATGGCCGGCGAAGAGTTGCGGCCCACGGGGACGGATCGCGCGCTCCTTGCGCGCATCGCGATGATGAGCGGCGGCAAGGTGCGCGATACCCTGGCAGGTATCTACGACGACCGCGGGCCGCGGCGTTTTGCCTATTCGCCGCTGGTGGCACCGCTGGCGTTTCTTGCGGCCATCGCGATGGTGCTCGGCGTGGGCGCGCGACGGCTCGGGGTACCC
>Ga0307507_10012822_pt1 | contig 10286 bp, 10 predicted proteins | sample 7_EM_MG_FD_207223 | JGI IMG/M metagenome (GOLD analysis project Ga0307507, IMG submission 207223) | Populus trichocarpa ectomycorrhiza microbial communities from riparian zone in the Pacific Northwest, United States - 7_EM | ecosystem: Host-associated > Plants > Roots > Unclassified | place... | reverse complement strand
TAATAGCGCAAAGACGTCTGAGAGATTTAAGTGTGCGTTCCCGTTTTAGGATGCCCATAGGGTAAGAACGAGAGTTCTCTAAGATGACGGACGGAATCAGAATAAACACTTAAGTAAAATATCGTATAACGATACCAGAAGACACATAGCGGAGACCTCCGGGCCCGCTCAGAACCAGTCATTACGAACATAAGATAGTGAGCGCAAATTGCTATTCGAGCAATTGCTGCCACAAGTCAGTTCGGAAACCTGATGCGCAGACAGTGACGAACTCTCGCGCATTGAATGGTCTGACACCTTTGAAGTTAGCCGCTTCATATACGGTTCGGTGAAGAAATGTTATCACGTTGGCATTAGTCGGCTGCGTGTACTCTAGACTGACCTATTATTCACGGGACTGACACACCCCCACGATAATATGGTAGTCTACTTCTTCATAATGTGAGTATGGAGTCGAACAGTTGTCAGGGTCAAGAGGTGTTCGCACTTACGAGTTTAAGAGAACTTTGTTCGGTCGATACTTAGTTAGTATGGTTAAAACATGTAGCCCGCGAACACTCAGACGCGGAATATAAATATTGAAGTGCCTCCCTCGCTTGAAAAGAATCATCAAGCACCGGAGAAGAGATCTTGTCAATATAATAAGTTTGACAATTATTATTTCCTCATTATCTTTATAGTACGCGAGTAACTTAGTTACACCTATTACGAGCCTTCCTAGACAAGATTCTCCATCTAAGACCAGTCCAGCATAAGGCCTAGTCCGGTATCATAAGTCACCTTACCGGCTACCCCTAACACAAAGTAACCGACAATGAAAGAAGAACAATGGGGGCGCGGGGCCACTTTAAACCGTAGCGGCGTTGCTAGCATTACTCAGAACCCAAGGGGTTGACATCCGCCATCGAGGCAGTGCAATACAACTACTGAGCGTAACCGAGGGGCGCGACCGTGGAGAAATCGCAAGGTGAGGCGAAGAGGCAGTAGGGTGCCAGCCGAATGAGTGGATTGTAGCTGTAACCGAGCAACGGGACGAGACCTTGTGGGGGGAGAGGAGGGGTAGACTCAATAACCGTAGAAACTATCGGTAACCGTGTGCGTGTCTGACTAGACAGCCTCTAACAGAGGTGAAGAGAACGGAGAAATCAACCGTAGCCTGTTGAAAGGTTTTCTCCTACTGCGAAATGTAGTCCCAGCCATCTGTAACATGGGCGAGAGGGTGTTGCCGACCGTGCGAGCACTAAGCGAGGCAGCGCAACGCGAGCGGAAAGAGGGGAAGATGATAAAGCCAAACGACCCCTAGAAACAAGGACGCCAGGGCTCAAGGACATGATAGGGAAAGTAAGGCGGGAGGGGGGGGGTGCAGCTCACAGAGAGTGCAGGTGCAGCTCACTGAGAGTGCAGGGGTGGATGTTGACGATGAATTCTCATGGTGTTGAGATTTCAATCGCCAGGTGTGTAGAGGAGATGGTTCGTATGATTCGTGCGGGCAAACAGGAGTCAATTACAAGTAATTTTTTCTAACCCTAGCCCACCAAATACCCATGTCCGTTACCCGCAGTTCCGTCGCGGGGCACTGGAGCACTTGTACTGTACCGCTAAAATATTATTGTGATTGTGATTCCTCTGATCCAGAACTGCTATCCAGGGAAGTCAGTAAACAGGTTTATTTGCAAAATGGTCCGTCTTGTATGAAAGCACCACTCCTCTACATCTACTTATAGGAGCGTAGCACAGTACCACCCTATATTGTACTATCGCCCAAAAAGCCCCGCACTGTCTAGATCATCTGATAAGGTCGCCCCTCTATGCTTATAACCCAATATTCTACTTTCTTGCTTGCTTGCCGTGAAGAGACCCCTGCAGTCCACTAGGAGCACAGCAACCCCAAGAAGGGCAGAATGCAGGCAATGAAGAAAGGAAAATTGACATAAAACACTGGAACGAGCAAAAACGTTAGTGAGCCAACAGATATGGAAACAGCGCTCGAGGCCTCGAGTAGGGTCTTGCTAATCCAGCCAAATTATGGCCTATCATGCCATGCTCTATTAGTATAAGCCAGATACACATGTGCCCTAACGGCTAGTTTTTCAAGACAGTATGCCCTGTGGAAGAGCACAGGCTCAGAGTTCATCACTAGGGTTCAACCATTCGGCAAGTGTACCTGTCTCCGTGGCAATCCCGCATTCTCGCGGGTTCCGAAAGTTGGAGAACGAAGCTCTTCGCCAACAAGAACTCATTGCCAACCAAGGGCTAGCCCATGTTCGGCCTAACGACTGGTTTGCTTGTCCATATCGTGAAAGGGGGTGGGTCTATTTGAAGATATTTTTACTGTGCTGTCTGCAAAATTTCCACTTTGAGAGATGATGTAGTCAAGCATTTGGTATCAGTTTCGCATTCCCATACTTGTTAGTCATGTTCAGCATCTCAGAAAGAAAGGAGTGCGCTCATTGTCTTGCTTTGGCTACCTAGGGCAGTGCTACTTGGGTAATCTCAGTAATAAGTTAAAAAAAAAAAGTAAAATGGGAGAGCCGGGGTGGGCCCAGGAAGTTCGCAAGGTCTAAGAGAAAGAAGAGGGAAGAAAGAAGGAACACCAAAACTACCCACGGGGGCATCACAGGTCATCACTCACTAGCCTAGACACATGCGAGAAGAGCAGTAGTACACTAGTAGTTCCAACCCAAACGACTTCGATAACATGGAATAAACCGAGAGTAAGGGCCTAATGGCCGAAAATATAGAGAATATCATTGGCCCCATCCTTTATGAGAAAAACCTGTTTCCTATCTCCAGTTCATAACGCATCATCAGTTCTAACCCCGAAGGGTATAAAGCTATCCGACTCGTAGGAAGTAGCCGCCGAATAATTGAGACCCAACCAAAGCCGCCCCGCCACCCAAAGGAACGCAACCCAATATAAAGGAATGATATAAATATGGGAAAGCAACATATGAGACAAAGATATTATTTGTGGGCGGCGGAAGACAATCCATCCAACGCGCACACACACGCACACACACGCACACATTCTCTCTACGAGAAAAAACAAAACGGCCAAGTTCTCAATAAACTCCTTAGAAAGTGAAAACTCAGGATACAAAATTTGAAATCTTCATTCCCTCCTTTACTCACTACCTACCACAGAGTGGTGACCTAAAGTGTGAGTGAGATAAATCAGATTAGAAGGTAGCTTAAGACTCATAGGGCCTACCAAGCCGGTGCCTTCCTTTTACATAGTTAAGAAAAGATATCGTACCGATAGGGGTCATTTGCCAACCAGACAGAGGCGAAAAAGAAAAGTTTTTTCAGGTTTTTGAGCCATTATATTTCCCCAGATGTCTTGAAACTCAGCTTTTGAAATTTTTTTGAAAAAAAAATATAGCATGCCTGAAGCATAACACTATATACTTATTTCAGTCTTTTGTCTGGGGTTTGTATAGAGCTGTGGGTCATGAACTGGGTAAGGTGTTCCCATACAAAAACCATGGCCTTGGCAGGTATCATACTTTGAGGAAAAGGACATTCCACTCCTCACTACTCTAGGAGAATTTAAAGGAAAAAATCCCACACTTTTTTGTGAGTGCCATTATAGCAAATTACTTTTTGAATTTTTCCCCATGCTGTTTCCGCCTATGGTGGTTGGATAATGATAGCTGCAATTTGGGTGTGTGTTTTGGGCTCTGTCCGGCTACATACCAAATGACTTCAATTGATACATTCAATTCGAGTGACTGTCTATACGACAATAGTTAGGAAGCAGCTCAGATACCGCCGGCAGAAAGGGAAAGCGTGAGTTGTCCCGAACACCACCAAAACCTAGAATTCGGGCCTCGTTTTATTCATACGCCTCTAATTACAGCAGAGGGAGCCCAGGAGTAACGCCTTCAGCCTACCGTCACAACCTTCCTGGAGTAGGCGCTGCCACTGCCACCAGGCCCCAAAGTTTGGGCACCATCCTCACTTTTCACCTCAACAAATAAAAACTAAACTTGCAGCCAATCGCCGTATTCTCGAATGCTGGCTGATAAACGCAGACAAGTATCATACCAAGGGAACATACCACCCTCCCGGAGTTTTATTGGACAGCGACTCGGGTTCCGGGAATCGTCCACTTCACAATACTGAATCTCGCTTGGATTGATATAATAATCCTATGAATCCAGTTTTACCGCACTTTCCCCAAACTACGTCAAAAACTTTTCGCCCACACTTCAACCCCTTCCCCGAACACTCCTGGTTCCTCCCCTCCAGGCCGCTGATTCCGCCACTACCTCATACTCCACAGAACCCCCGGGTCCACTATGGTGCCGCCTGCCCCACTCCTTCTCCCCGCCATTGCTGTTCGGCCGTATACCCTACTACCACTAGCACTACCGCCACCACCAGTAGCGTTCCTACTCCCAACTCTAACTCACAACCCCCTCCCCTCCAGCCCCGTAATTCCACCCCGCAACTATGTGATCCCAGGCTTTGTTCTACAAATAGACTCGCTGTGGGAGCAGAGGTTCCCCATTTTTCGTTCACAGCCTTCGCAATGTACTAGGCGGTGTGACTAGCGTGGATAGCAGAAGGAAGGAATATATAGTCATACGTGATCGCCACCTCGTTCTCCCCTTCGAGAAGGCTTGCGACTGCAGTTGATTGTTAAGTGACAGCGAGATATAGTTATTCAAAAATAGGGGGGAGGAGGGAGCCGAGATATGGGGAGGATGGGGGAAAGAGAGGGGGGGGGTATATATACCCATCCCACCACCCCACCACCCCACACCCACCCAGCCCCTGCAAAACAAAAATGCATATATCCCTTGAACCACATTTGAGTCAGCATCACGAGTTCCTTCCTTTTTTAGCGTGGCAGCCCGCAACCAAGGCTAGGTTTAACCTTGGCAAAAAAAACCCAGCATCTTTTGTTAGTGATATGCTGACATCCAATAAACCCCAAGTGAAGGTGGGAAAAGGTGGGGATTGCGAATTGATCCGTACAGTACTAGGGAGGCAGCACGCCAAAACGCCCTCTTAGTATGCCAATACTACGAGCCACGACATCCTCAAGAGCGACATCGCTCCATCCAAGATCTGGAGAAAACCAGCGAGTGATTATGCATGACCAAGATGTCACCCCAAACACCAAGGTTAAAAAACTCAATCTTCACAGGAGGAATTTAGATTTATCCGTTAAAGCCACTATCGTACAAACTCCAGCCCGCTAAAACAAGCTATATATCAGCCACACACATGCAAGGCATTAATTCCCTCCGCACCAACCATAAAGGATATACCCATATAACCTATCCTACACTCCCAATCCCCCTCGCCACCGCACCCCAAACCGACTAACCATCTCTCCGCCTCTTCGCACCCCCGCTTCTAGGGCCGTAACTCCTCCTCTGTGACGGCCGCTTATCCCGTGCGGATCCCAATTGAATATCCACCTTTGGAGGCGTCGAGAAGCCAAAACTTTTAGCAACTTTGACGAGGTCGAGCTTGTGCACATCGAATACTGTGCGAAGGGAATGGGAGGCATAGGCTTGGAGGTACGACCTTTCGCTCTCCTTGTTAGCATGGTTCATTTGTTTCAACAGAAGAAGTGAGAGGGTAAGAGGAAGAGGAGAATCAGAGGCGCTTGTTAGGGCAATTTGGACAACTCATGCCGCGGGGTCTTAATCCGCTTCGTATACACGGACCAAATTTTTTCTCATCATCCATCCCATCCCTTTCCCCTCTCCCGAATGGTGTAGGGAATTGAAGAGCATACTTATACCCGTCCTTCGCACTTCCGTTCAAGTAGTAATTCTTCCCAATCAACTTTTCCAATTGAGATTGAACGTTTACCAGCTTTTTCGCCGGGAATTCAAACTCGACAACCGGAACACGAGCTTCCTTGAGATACTTTAGGAAGCCGACTTCGTTTGGTTGTAGAAACATTAGTGAGCGACCCTTCCCATCAGATCCACGAGCTGTTCGACCGACTCGGTGGATATAGTCTCTCGGATCATCCGGAGGGTCGAACTGCACGATCCAATCTACTGCTGGAATCTGCAAACCCAATTAGCCCAGGAAACCAAAAGTGAAGGAGGTATCAGAGAAACAAACATCAAGCCCACGCGCAGCAACATCAGTACATATCAAAGTCCCCTTCTCTGCATTCTTGAACTCAAAAAATGTATTCGTCCGTTTCTGCTGTTTCTGCTTTCCATGGAGGTCAAGTACTGGCAGGTCGATATAATTCAGCAGCTCAGCATAGTACTTGACACTGGCACAACTACTAAAGAAGACAATAATCTTCTTCTTACTAAATCTCTTTAAAAACGAGAATAGCAGAAGAAACCTCTTGTCCGCCTCGCAAATAACATATCCCTGCTCCAACCCTTCAACCGTGGACGCCTCCTTGTGATAATCCACATTGATGTACAACGGCCCAGGTCTCAACGATATTCTCGCCAAATCCTCAACCTTTGTAGTCTGCGTAGCGGAGAACAACATTGTCTGCCGATCCTGGGAGGGTATGATCTTGATAACCTGCCGCATCTCGTCTTCGAAGCCCATTTCGAGTATTCGGTCTGCCTCGTCGAGCACCAATGCCTTGAGGTTCTTGAATACAAAACCGGGTGTGTTTTGTAGATGATCTAGTAATCTACCCGGGGTAGCAACCAAGAGGTTAACCCCACGGGATAGTTTATCCGCCTCGTTCCGCCTATTCGCTCCACCAATCACGATCCCGAGCGTTTGGCTATGGTGTTCCAGTAATTCGTGCGCCACGCCATATATTTGCAACGCCAATTCACGGGTAGGAGTGATCACCAGGCATCCAGTTCCGTTGCGTGGTTTGAATTTGAGAGAAGTGAGCATCTCGATAGCGGGAATTAGGAATGCAAGAGTTTTCCCGCTGCCGGTTTTAGCGGCTCCAAGAACCTGTATCCCACCATCAGCATCTTAAATTTCCATGAAGAGGGGCGAAGGAGTCACTCATACATCTCTCCCAGCCATCAGTGGAGGAATAGTCCGACTCTGAACATCGGTCATTTTCTCGAATCCCATTGCCGCGATAGCTTTCTGAGTAGCGTCAGAGAGATTAAGGTCGGTGAATTTAACCGGGCTCTCTCCAACTATGGGAAGCGATAGCGAAGAACTGAGTGGGATGTCGTTTGATTTAGTACCAGTGTCAGCATCGGGATGTTTCGGAGTATCATCCTCATCAACCTCATTATTCTCCTCCTCTCCATCATTATTCTCCTCCTCCCCATCATTCTCGCTACCTCGATCTCCACCGCCTCCACCGCTCGTTTCGGTTTTTCCACTCGATAAAGCCTTGACTTCCTTTTCACCTCCCTCTTCATCGGCCTTCTGGGCTTCTTCCACTTCTTCCCCCTCATCTTCACCCTGCGCTTTCTTCTCCTTCTTCCTTTTCCTCTCAAGCTTTTCTTTCTTCCTTATCTTTTTATCCTTAGCCCCATCAGTAGTAGCATCCCTACTGCCGCTGTGCTTTCGTTTCCGTTTCTTCGTAGATATCTGTGTTGCATCCATTGCGTTGGCGGTCTGGGTGGGAGGGGAGGTTGGCATGAAGTGCACAAATTTTTTTTTCTTTCTCGGGTGAGATTGGCTGATCCCTGGGTGGGCTAGGGTTTCCTGGACCGAGTCTAATATTAGTTAGTGCGAACCGCCACGTGATAATGTGATAAGATAAGCAGCTTGCTGCATCGTCGACACAACTCGGGCAGAATTGTCACCGTATGGGATCCAATTGAAGTTCCGTAGACCAAGTGTTCTGTCTACATTATGGAGGGCTTCGTTCTTACAACAGTGTACACCGTGCATATCATCAAGAGAGTGGGTGAAACGAGGAAACGCACCTCAATGCAGTCCGCACCTCGCGGAGGACAGGCAGCGAGCTATTTTAGGTGCGTACTCGAGTACTTGTAGGTCTTTTGCCAATTGTTCTATATAGACGGCCTTCTAGATAGCTAAACCCAAATATGAAACTTTCAAGTGGTTTACTTGGATGAGCCGTGGCTACCCCACTGTGCTGACCATCGTTCGTTTCCTCATACAAAACCCACCAATCAGCATCTATCCGGGTAGAGGAGGCGTCCGGGTGGCTAGGGGGGCCGTCCATTATGATACAATATGTCCCCAGAAGAACACCGGGAGAAGTGGTATATCAAGAGGGAAACCACACCATACCTTATACCATTGTCTAGTCTGTGGTCGGCCCCTTCTTCACACAATCTGTGATCTTTCGAGCACTCGGCAGCCTCTCCATAAATTTAATATTGTACAATCAAAAATTACACGCCGCTGGATGTTACCTCGGCCAGTAGCATATGTCCCACAAGAACCCACGCGCCAACTCTCTTTCGAGCTCCTGACCGCACCGCAGGACTCCCCGCCACTACCACCACTACAGAACCGCCAAAATCCTTCTTTCTCCCCCCTCCAGCCTTTCCACTTCCCTACCTAGCTCCTCCCTAATCAACCCCGCAATCCTCTCCCCTTCCTCATCACTCAAATCCCCCCTAACCCCCTTCAGCCCTCTCTCCCACCCCCACCCTTCCTCCCCCTCACTCCCCACCCCCCACCATTCCCTCCTCTCCCCCTCCCCCATCCTCTCCTTCTCCTCCCTCCCAGCTCTAGGTACCAAATGCCAATGCACGTGACCAACAACCTGCCCCGCGCTCACCCCGTTATTCAATATAACGTTCAAGTCACTAACGCCGACAACCTTCGTTGCGGCACGGGCGAGAAGCGGCAACCACGCCATCACAGCCGCATTCAAGGATGGAGGAAGGGTGTGGAGGGTTTTATGGTGCGCGCGGGGGATTAGGAGTAAATGTGCGGGTGACTGAGGCATTATGTCAAGGAAGGCGAGAGCATGGGGTGTTGAGAGTAGGATATGTGCCGCTGGAAAGAGAGGGGCAGTGGGAGGTGCGGGGATGTGAGCCTGAGCGGAGGGCGGGTACGAGGCGGCGATGAGACAGAATGGGCAAGGGGATTCTTCCCCTTCTTCTAAGGACATTGCTGTAATAATAGTATCAAGGATAAGAAACAAAAGGAGATCCCCTGAAACAAAACAAAATTTGTAATTAACTTTATGATATTACCCCGATCATCAGATAACAACGATAACTTAGCCTGCTTATGATAAGATCACCCCGAACCGGCGAAACCACCGGTAAATTTACCGTACCGTATCAGAAGCACAGTAATTAACCGATGCAATGCACCGATCCCCGCAATTTCAAAACCAACCAATCCCACAACAAAACATATTTTTAACAACACCGCGGCTGCGCTAACGGCTACAAGTTTAGCCCAAGGGGGGATTAATCGCTTATCAACGGTTTCCAATTAACCAACCGTATCATAGACCGAACACGTATCATAGCTAATTACTAGCCGGGCGCATATATGCAAGGGGTAGGTAGAAGAGAGCGAAAGAGGTTTTTTTTTAAAAAAAAATTAAAAAAAAGTTCGCCTAAGTTAGCCATGGTGCCGTACAGTTATTGTATCATCTTGCATCGCATCGCAGCCGGAGTGGAGAGCTGAGTAGACTAATAAGCGAGCGAGTGAGCGTGAGAAAGAATAGATGCGTGTGTGTGGGGGGTTTGGGAGGTTTTGGGGGGGGGAGGGGGAGGAGAGTCGCACTTAGCGCTACAGCTTCACAAAAAAGTTTTTAAAGATAGTTATTTATTGGTTTAAAGGCCACCGTCGGTATTCATGCAGGCGCGCGTAAAATATGTAGGGACGGAGAAAATGGAGTTGGAAACCGAGCTATCCCTTATGATCGCATAGACCAATGAATTTTTACCATTGATGATTAGGTTCGCTGCATCTCACGGTTCACCATATTATTAGATGAATAAAAGAACAACATCACTACAACTAAAGCGAACACTGTAATCCCATTAGCTGAACCTATATTCCTAGGCAACGGCCGTGTGATGCTTGGTTACTAACCTACTTCCTCCAAGAGCATCTGTCGCCCAACACAACCTCTCACTCGAAAACCGAGTGACAACCTCTCTCCACTCCACCCTTCATCCCTCCCATCCACCGCTCAGGTCCGTCCGGTCCCCTTAATTTCGACCCCTGCGCCCCTATTCTCGGAGAGTGGCTTGCATAGTGTCCGCTTGCTTTTCTTTTCAATATATTCTATTCCACATCCCGACAAAGGAAAATAATAAGTTCCAGGAATAAAATATACAAAGGGGATTTGAATACATAATTTAGGGATTTTTATCTTCATTGTGGTGTTTTTTGGTTTTACACAAAATACAGGCGTGATATTG
>Ga0307507_10012821_pt1 | contig 10286 bp, 5 predicted proteins | sample 7_EM_MG_FD_207223 | JGI IMG/M metagenome (GOLD analysis project Ga0307507, IMG submission 207223) | Populus trichocarpa ectomycorrhiza microbial communities from riparian zone in the Pacific Northwest, United States - 7_EM | ecosystem: Host-associated > Plants > Roots > Unclassified | place... | reverse complement strand
CACATTCATCTTTCATGCATAATCACACAACTCACACAACTTTTACAAGGAAAGATGTACTTCAATAATCTTAAAAAAAAGTATGCTATATCTTGCTTTTAATTGCATACGACCAATTTCTAAAAATTTCTCATGATTACTTTCTAAAAAAAATACATTTTTATCGTGTTTTAAAAATACAAAATAGATATCATAACCAATTTATTATTATCCTTTAAAGTTTAGCTAAAATTTCAAAAATATCATAAAACTAAATTTTTTTAATTAATATTCAAGGTATAAATTTTAAAATGTAATGTATACTTATGGTATTAAATTAAATAAATTAATAAACATTAGGAATTAGTTGTATCTAGAAAAATAATTGTGATGCTAATTTGGGCCTTAAAGTGTTTAAGCTTTAACCTGATAAGATAAGGATCTCCGTACCGAGGATGACTTTTTTTATACCTCAAATAGACCAACGACTAGAAAACACAACAATATCTTAGTTTATATCAGACAGGCAAACAATGCAACTTATCTTACGTAAGGTGTACTAGAGGTGATGCGTCCTCCCTATACATAATTAGTCCCCTTATCCAGACTATGAGACTAGTTAGCGTTTCTAGTGACTAAAATAATAGGTAGCGACTCCCTTTTCCTTTTTTACTGATCAAGGACAAGAATTTCTTGTCCTTTGCACTCACTTCTATCCCGATAACACTGATCCGGAAGGATGATCACCGCGACGCTGTACACATGCAACATAACTTACCAAATTGGTCCAAGAACCCTACCCAAAGTACTAACCATAAAAACCTTATCAAACCAACTAAATCCATAAAAAAAATTAGGAGTTTGAAAAGAGAAGGCTGAAGGGTTTATGTTTTTGGTGTGACGAAAAATTTGTCCCTAATCACAAATGTAAGAATAAAAAGTTGTATTCCTTAAGTATTGTGGAAGAGGATGAGGAAGATGTAGACGAAGAGAATCGGGAAGAAGGGGTTATGGCAGGTGAGGTTAGTCCTCACATTTCTCTAGATGTCCTGGAAGGAATTGTGGGATTCCATACCATGAAAGTTATTGGAAAGGTGGAAAAGGAGTCCTTGTATATTCTAGTGGATTCAGGAAGTACTCACAAGTTCCTTAATATTGTTGTAGCTCTTAAGCTGAAGTGCAAACTGACAACTATTAAGCTATTTACAGTGCAAGCTACTAATGAAGAGAAGATGATCTGCAAGTCAGTATGCAAGGGCCTCAAGTGGAAAATGCAAGGAGTGTGTTTTGAGGCAGATGCCTTTATTATTGAGTTAAGAGATTGTGACACGGTGTTATGCAACTATAAACATCTTTGGATGTCTTTTGATTGACAAGGGTATAGGATATTACTCAAGGGGGAAAATCCAGTCAAGTTTCAAGCCATCAAGATAGAACACCTGAGTTCTTTGGTAGGAAATCACAAACAAAAAGCAAAACACCATTTATGTAGTGTGAGGATTCTATAGTAGGATGATTAATTATAAACTATATGACATCCAAGATTTTCTTTAATAAACACAGTGATGCCACCTTGCATTCAATATTAAAGGCTTATCGGGATTTTTTCTAGTAACCTGAAGGACTTCCCACCTACTAGGGTTCATAATCATGTTATTCCTTTTAAATAAGGCAGGTAAGTAGTGAATCTCAGACCTTATAGGTACTCAAGACTATAGAAGGATGTGTTAGAGGAGATGGTGATGGAAATGTTAAAAACTAGAATTATAAGACCAAGCAACAATCCTTTTGCTTCTCCAATGGCACTTATTAAGAAGAAGGATTCAACTTAAAGGCTATGTGTAGTTTATAGAGTTTTAAACAAGCTTACTATCAAGGACAAGTATCTTATTCTTATGGTGGAAGAATTGTTAGAAGAATTAATGGGAGCAACTATGTTTTTTAAGACTGATCTCATGTCTAGTTACCATCAAATCAGAATGGCACCTGGAGAAGAACTCAAGACAGCTTCCAGGACACAGTGGCCACTATGAGTTTTTGGTTATGCCTTTTAGGCTGACTAATGTTCCACCTACTTTTAAAAGTTTGATGAATGAGGTTTTCAAAGTGTCTCAGGAAATTTATCTTAGTGTTGTTTTGTAACATTCCTATTATCGGGATCAAACATATCAATCATATAAAGAAAAATTGTGGAGAAATATTTTTTTTTTGCTGAACTCATCTAAGAATTACTGAAATTTCTAGAAATTTTAGCAGAGTCTCCCCTATACCGGGAGGTCCCAAGTTATCGACAATTATCCTCCACACATTTTATACTCATTTCTCAACCATGTCACAATCATTTTGAGTCTCAACAGCAAATTAATCATGGGTACTAGCATAATATTTCACATATTCATTTTTTTTTTTACATTAGGCATACGTTAATTCAAAAATAAACAAAAATGAACAAACATTAAGATTACAAGTACAATATAGCACAATTTACATTCCGACATTTAATATGAAAAGGGTACTATTACATTTCAAGTCATATAATTCCTTAAAGGCAAAATACATTAGTATTCATTTAATTCGTAGATCATACAAAAGAAAACTAAAGGACCTAAGACATTACTTCTGTCATGAATGTGATGGACCTGCAATTACATAATGTTCAGAATAATTATATTAAAAACAAAAAATATAGCTGAGAAGAGAAAATCACATGATACATGCACGCATACACATATATACACACTCAATGATACGCAATCGTAGTTCCTTGTTCTCATCTAATCTTCCTTTATTACGTCTAGATTCATCATTCCTGAAATCGTTCAACATTCCTATTTGTAAATATTATCAATTATTTTTCATTCGGAAACACCAATCGTTCTACTTTTTCCTAAATTTAGGGAGGCCATTGTCGACACTAATGATTCCCATCAGTGTCAGTAGTTGCCCTTACCGAGACTGACTAATCAAATCTTTGGTAATGTCGACATCAACATAGTCGGTTGATGCCATTAACTATTTCAAAACCAAAATAGTTAATCAGTTTTTCATAATACTTTGGAAATAATTTCAGGAATGCCGATGTCAAGAGTTCTTGACATCATTAGCTTTCACCTCAGGAAAGCTAATCAAGTTTCATGAGTTTGTCGATACCGACGTTATCCATCGATATCATTAACTATTTTTAACCCGAATAGTTAATCAAGTTCAATATTCCTCAATTTTCTGTAACGGTCATGCCGATGTTAGTAAACCTTACTAACATCATTAGCCTCCCTTATTTGGGATCGGCTAATCAAATCCAAGAAGCGATTATTCATGAAATTTCCTTGCTATCATTCATCATCGCCAACTTTGATTCATAATTCAAATCTGATTTACATTCCCCATTCATTTCGTTCTTATCTTTTCTCCTTTCAGATTCATTCATAAGCACAAGGTTCATAAATTAGATAGATTACTAAGATTCCCCTTATTTAAGGATGGTATAGATATAAAATACCTACCTACTGTAAAAGCTCGGCTCGGGCTCCCTTGTTGTTGTTGTAACCCTCTTGCAGTTCCTCCTGAATCCACAAGTACACCACATTATTCCTTACTCAAATCACATTTCACAAAATAACAACAATAATGGTGACAACATTCATTCCTCTTTTACAATTGTTTTTTCTTTACATTTACATCCTCATTGCATCCTTTAGAATTACGATTCATTATCAAATCATAATGAATATCACAAATTCAATTTCAAATATAGTTTATTTCTTTCCGGAAGTCAAGACATGATGCTACACATTTTACAAGGGAAGGAAACCAAATTCCACCCTTAACATGGCTAAGTTTCTCTGTTTTATTAATTTAGCCGAATTTCCAGCAGGGGTGGCAACTCAACCTCTCCTCATATATTTATCTATATCTAGAGTTATAAAACTCCAAAGTAAGCAGGGTTAGACTCGTTGGAAAGCTAACATCTCAAGCTACAACTTCTATGAGAAACCCTCCTTGAATTTTATCATCTTTAGGCCCAAATTCTCTTGGGAATCAAGGAGACGAATCTACCCATTTTTTCATCAATAGATTAAATACATCTCCAACCTTCCTAAATATGACCTCCCAAGGCCGTTTACACTAATTTTTGCCCTTCTTCCTCTCTTTTGTTTTATAAGGTGGTCTAGCACAACTTTAAGAAACAAGCACATTGTTTTTTGCATTTACAATTTCCTACATTTCGCAACAATCCCCAAAACACGCCATAAACCATACATGTAGCCCATAAACTCCTTTCCACCTTTCATGACCTACAAAACCGATTTACGCAATTCTCATATCATTAAGTTATCTTGTTTTCTTTGTTAGTTATCTTTCTGCTACACCTAATTCACTCATAATTTTCATATGAAATCTCAAAAATCCCCCTCCCCCTACTAATTCCTATCTTGGTCAAACTTGACTCCAAAGGAATTAAGGGTTCCTTCTCCTTCTTAGGTGATAATTCTCCTTTCTAGTTATCATTCACATTACAACAACACATCATAAACAATTTAATAAGGAAAATCATAAGTTATACCTCTCTTATTTACCCTCTTAGTGGCCGGCCACCTTGGGCCCTTTATCCATTCATTTTTTTCTTTATTGTCCTTACATAATTTCACATCCAAACTAACCTACAACACTTTAATTGATCTAATTCTAGGCAATTTTGCATTTCCCCTAAATTATGATCAAGAACCATAATTCTCAATTCAAGAAAATTGCACAATTTCAACCAAATTAAAGCTTAATTCGTAAAATTGAATTTACGACTCCTTACTTGAGGGTAATCAAAACTTTACTTCTCAATTGATTGAAAAAATTTAGCTCCTTTCTCCTTGCATGTAGTTGGCCACCCACTCATTTTCTCCTCACACTTCCCACACTTGTTTCTTGTAATTTCTCACGTTAAAGGATGTTTTTCTCCTTCCAACTTGTCTAAGACTTGTAAAGTTTGCTAAGTTTTGGTGTTTCTCTCTCAAATTTTGATAGAAAATCTGAAAATCTTTTTTTATGTTTGCTGTCGGTTTTCAAAGGAGAAGAAATAAGGTATTTATAGCCTCATTTCTTCTTAATTACACTTTGGCCTCGTTTCTATTCTTTTTCACAATTTGAGCCACACGCCTTATGTCTTTCATAATATTTTTTCTTAATTGCATTATTATAATTATAATTACAATTATTTTTTAATTTTTTTGTATAAGTTTGTTCTCGTGGTTTTATATTTTTAATGATATTTTGTTATACAACCAAACTCTTATTTATCATTATAAACACTTAAGAATTGTTTTTGAATTATTAAGGAAGCATCAACTAGTTATCAAGGCAAGTAAATGTAACTTCTGTAGTGAGCAAGTTAAATATCTAGGCCATATTATTTCTAAGCAGGGAGTTGCTATTGATCCTCACAAAGTACAAGTTATTGTTGGTTGGCCATTGCTTAAAAACTTGAAGCAATTGAGAGGGCTCCTAAGACTAACAAGATATGGGGCCATCTGCAAGCCTCTAACATGGTTATTGAAGAAGGATCCAATTGCATGGAATGATAAAGTTACTAGGGCATTTAACCAACTGAAGGAATTAATGACTAATGCACCAATGTTGGCTCTACTTGACTTGAACAAATTGTTTATGGTGGAAACAGATGCTTCATTATTGGGAGTAAGAGCAGTACTTATGCAAGAGGGACACCCTATTGCTTTTATCAGTAAGTTCTTAAGGCCAAAACAACAAACAATGTTTGTCTATAAAAGAAAGATGATGGATATCATGCATGCTGTCACTAAATGGAAGCACTATTTATAGGAAAGACACTTCAAAATTTGCACATATCATGTAAGTCTTAAGTATCTTTTGCATCAGAAAGTGGCTACTCTAGCTCGGCATCTATGGCTTGTCGAGCTTTTGGGATATGATTATGAGATAAAGTACAAAAAAGGAAAGGAAAATGTGGTAGCAGATTCCCTCTCTAGAATTTCTAGCAATGACCTCTATGCCCTAGTTGTGTCTATAGTTTCCACTAGCATTATGGAAGAAATCAAAAAGTCATGGGAGAAGGAATCTTTTATACAAGCCACCATTCAAGGTTTACAGGTATCATCAAACTCACACCCTTACTATATTTTGGGGTAGTGGTAGGCAATGATTCTGATTTGCAAAATAAGCTTATATCCATGTATCATATAGTTCAATTATAGGGGGATATTTTGGGGTAACGATTACTACTAAAAGAGTGTGAGGGTTGTTTTATATAAAGGGACAACAGAAGCACATTAGACAATTTATGCTTGAATGTTAAATCTATTAGAGGAAAAGGTATGAAAATATAGCCACCCTTGAACTATTACAGCCCCTACTTATTCCCTATTGTTTCGATATCGCAGTCACATAAATTAATTACCCTAGATTAAATAAATAAGATAGTATAGAGCAAGCAAAGGGTCGATCCCACAAGGAAGGTTTAGTTCAGATTTTTATGCTATACGATGTGCAATTGGAGGAGGAATTGTGAAGTTATCTATGGCTATAGTAAACGGAAAGAAACAATCAATGCTAAATCAAAGAAAACCAAAATTTATCAAGAAAACAAACCTTGGTCACAAGTAAACATCCACCTACATAAATCAGAACTGATCATGGAAACAAAATGTCAATTTATACTCTGAATATTTATCTTTTCTTATGTTGATTAGTTAACAGATCCGTTGTATAACTAATCTTAACCATCAAACAATCACAGTATCCGCACTAGTAATTTAATTCAATAGCAGCATTAAGAACTAGATGAGTTGATTAATCTAGACAACATAATTGTCTGCAGTCCATGTTTGATTTGATCGATCAAATTTTCTCCCTAAGATTACTAATCTGGATCCGCCACAATTATTAATCTCAGTTGCTTCACAAGTTTATATACCACAACTCCAGTTTTGATAGCAAACTTAGCAATAGATTGTTCACAATAACAACTTAGAGTCCACAATAACAACTTAGAGTCCACTCTAACAATTAAAATAAATAATCATAGGAAATAAGCATATGAGAATAAACATATCCATTCATCATATAAACTGAAAAGAAAAGGTAAAATAAATCTCACAGTTCTTGAAATCTAAAGGTTTTCGTGTCCTTGCAGCTAAGAAAAAGAATTTAACTATAACAACTCGGCTTTTTCAAGGCCAAAATCATTGGATTTTTTTTTATTCAATTTCTGTATGTTTTTCACCACATTATTCTTCAGATTTATCATTGCAGTCTGTTCATTAACAAGGCACAATCTATATAGGATAATGTAAATCAACATTCTCATAGAATGGATTCTCAATACACGTGCCCATAATATTATTTTTTCCATAATCCTAGGTTTACATTACATCATATCAATATACTCATAAATTCACATTCTTGTTCCAATCTCGTTATCATCACGAGTTCATACAATAGTGTCAAACAACAAGTTACACAACTAGTACTTTTGTTATCCTGGTCGCATGTGACTTTTACAACATGACATCCTCATTAGATGAATATCTCATATGAATATTCATATACATCATATCAACTTGTTCGTACATGCACATTCATGTTCCATTTCAATTTTTCATTACTAGTTTTTACAAAAGGGGTCGGACGACTAATTGAGTGATTAACATGTTCGTTCATGCAGAACTCATATCACCCATAATATGCGAATATATAATTCTTTTCGAAATGTGTGAGCCGCGAAATGAATTTCCTTACACACCATGTTGGTATGATGTCCCTGTTACAACACAAGGTAATTTCAAGCATTATAGGCAATTTAAGAAAACATAATAAAACAATATTAACGTTACATTTCATTCATGGACGAAAAGAGCATAATTCTTTCATTTCTCCTTACTTATGTAAATACCACTATTAATAATTCATCAATTACCGAGGCAAATTACAATACTCAAACCCGATCATTCATCTCGAATACCATTAGCCGAACTAATGTTATTCTTTGTTTAAAGCATAACCATTATATTTTTTTCATATACTTAGTATATACGAAACGTAGTATATATGAACACATCAGTTCTTAAAACTAACTCATAACACTCAAATCTGACTATCCTCTTAGGATGCCATTAGCTGAAGCCAATCGTTTATTCATCCTGGTCATCTACTTAGGATGCTATTGGCCGAAGCTAGTCATTTACTCATCATGGTCATCTAATTAGGGTGCCATAAGCCGTAGCTAATCATTTGTTCATCTCGGTCATCCACTTAGGATGCTATTAGGATGCCATTAGCCGGAGCTAATCAATCATCTATCTCGGACATCCATTCAAATGCCATTAGCCAAAATTAATCAATCATTTGTCTCGGTCATCCATTCGAGTGCCATTAGCCGAAGCTAATGGTTCATCTCAGTCATCCGCTTTGGATGCCATTAGCCGGAGTTAATCAATCATTTATCCCGGTCATCCATTCGGATGCCATTAGCCGAAGCTAATCAATCATTTATCCCAGTCATCCATTTGGATGCCATTAACCGAAGCTAATCATTGGTTCATCTAACAATTCATAACAATTTGACATTCACTGCAACATAATAGCAGACCCTTCGTGGTACTCGTACCACCATTTCATAATAGTTTACCATTCAGTAACACGATGATAGATCCTTTGTAATACAGAAACAAACATTCCATAACAGTTTAGCATTCAGTATAACACAACAATACCCTTCATATTACTTATCCAACCATTCATGATAGTTAATGTTCAATACAACACAACAATAGATCCCTCACAATACTCACACCACCATTCGTGGTAATTAACCATCAGTATAATACAACTGCAGATCTTTTGTAATACTCATACAACTATCCATGACAATTTCATTCAATATAATACAACGGGAGGTCCTTCGTAATACTCATACAACCATTTGTCACAATATATTCAATAAGAATACAATAGTAGATCCTTTGTAATACATTCATCACCATTACATTCAATATAATAAAACGATATATTCTTCATAATACTCATACAATCATTCATCACCATTACATTCAATAAAAATACAACAGTAGATCCTTCGTAATACTCATACTACCATTCATCAGCAGCCCAAATTCATAATAGCCCAAACAACGTCTCATATTCGGTTTAGTATTCATCACAACACAATAATATATATCCACCTCAAATGGGTCATTTTAGAACTCTAACATTTTCATCATTGTTTCAACATTCATCAAGAACTCGTTCGACATTTCATAGTTGTTTCAACAATCATCAAGAATTTAATCCAACCCTCATTCAACAAGGATTTCATAAAATATCATCATATGTAAATTATTTCAAAACATAAACATCATAACAAGAAAAAGGTAAAAACCACCTACCTGCTCCACTTGCGGGTTGTCCTTATCCTAGCGATGGTCCGATCCCGGCCACACCACCTAAGACATCTATGGCCACAAATCAGTAAATTTGCATCCTTAAATCACGTTCATCACCATACTTATTTCAAGAGTTCATATGTTCACATTCAAGTGTTCCATATTTTACACCATCATACAATGAAATTGTTACAAGCATTTAAGTCATTTCTGCCCGGGGAACTATTGTAGAAAATCGGCAGTGAAACTGATTCGGTGCAGGTTGCACACTTCGGCAACGAAAACTGGTTCGCTGCAGGCCGCACACTTTCGGCAGCGAATGCTAATTCACTGCGGACAACATAATTCGGCAGGGAACACCTGATTCGCCGCGGACAACACAATTCAGCAGCAAACACCTGATTCGTCGCGGACAACACAATTCGGCAGCAAACACCTGATTCGCTGCGCACAACATAATTCGACAGCGAACCCCTGATTTGTTGCGAACAACACGACTTCAGTAGCGAACCCCTGATTCGCTGCGGACCACACCAATTCGGCAGTGACCATCTGATTCGCTGCGGACCACACAACACAATTCGGTAGCGAACACCTGATTCACTGCGGACAACACCAATTAGGTAGCGAACACCTTATTCACTACGGACCACACAAATTCAGCAGCGAACACCTTATTCGCTGTTGACAACACAATTCGGCAGCGAACCCCTGATTCACAGCGGACAACACAAATTCGGCAGCGAACACCTGATTCGCTGCGGACCACACAAATTCAGCAGCGAAAACATGATTCACTGCGGACAACACCAATTCGGTAGCGAACACCTGATTCGCTGCAAACATCACAATTCAATAGCGAACACCTGATTCGCTGCGGACAACACAATTCGATAG
>Ga0307507_10012820_pt1 | contig 10287 bp, 9 predicted proteins | sample 7_EM_MG_FD_207223 | JGI IMG/M metagenome (GOLD analysis project Ga0307507, IMG submission 207223) | Populus trichocarpa ectomycorrhiza microbial communities from riparian zone in the Pacific Northwest, United States - 7_EM | ecosystem: Host-associated > Plants > Roots > Unclassified | place... | reverse complement strand
AATTCATATTTTACAATACCTTTTAATTGAATCTATCTATTGAATTATTTGTGGGTATTAGGCACATTATTGTTGGCATGGTTGAAAATGAACAGGGGTATGAGGACTTTATGGACACGAGTGTACAATACCTATCAGTCCAAACACCAACGATATTAGGGATTATGTGGAGATGAGATTAGACAGAGATACCGAACCAGAGGCCATGAACGATGGTTTACGGGCGGATATTGTGAAAGCGATCCGGGAAAGGATATCGGATATGTATGTAGGAGCATTTGGCGTTTCCACCTTATTAACGATGTGCATTTACTAAACATTGTCTGAAGTTTTCTGCTTGTTTCGCTAAGCATGGACGCTAGTCTTGGAGAGTTGACGGTTCGTCAGAGAAGAAAGAAACTTGAAGAGATGACAAAAGGCAATGGACTGGGCGATGCCTATACGGCAACTCTAGGGCGACTCAAGGCCCAGAAGGGAAACAAATCAATACTCGGACTGAAGGTCCTGATGTGGGTGTTGCATGCGGAACGGCCGTTGCGGGCCGAGGAGCTCTGTCATGCCCTAGGAGTGGAGATAGGATCTTCAGATCTGGATTTCGAAAGCATTCCCGCACTACGGACTCTCCTAGCATCATGTCTAGGTCTCGTCACAGTCGAGGCGTCTTCGCCCACTGTCCGATTGATGCACTTTACTCTGCAGGAGCATCTGGCAAGCGATCCGACCCTATTACCCAATCCCCACTCCACAATTGCAGAGGTTTGCTTGACATACCTCAATTTTGAAAGTGTTATGGGTCTTTCGCCAACCCTCGATTCGCCCCCCTCCACAATGCCCCTTCTAGACTACGCTTCTTGTTTCTGGGGGAAGCATGCAAAAAAGGAGATGACGGAATATGCAAAAATACTCGCGCTGAAGCTTCTTGATAGATTTGATCAGCATATATCTGCTCGAATATTGCTATTGAGTCGTAATGAAGATGGAAGCCCAGGCCCTTATTTCTTCAGGACTATGCACCGAGCCAGCGGATTTACAGGACTCCATGGGCTAGCATTTTTTGGGATCGCAGAGATAGTTGCTGCTGCATTCGAAATGAGGGAATGGAATGTTAATGCAAGGGATAGTATGGGGAGTACGGCTCTCACATGGGCAGCTGCAAGAGGGCATGAGGAGGTCGTAAAGTTACTTTTGGGACGAAGGGATGTAGATCCCGACCAGGGAGACATGTATGGCCGGGTGCCACTCTCGTGGGCCGCGCAGTGCGGGCATGAGCGGGTGGTAAAGATGCTTTTGGAACGGGGTGTCGATCCCGATAAAGCGAACCTCTACTGTGGCAAGACACCACTCGCGTTAGCTATCGAATATGGGCATGAGCGGGTAGTAGAGATGCTTGTGGAACGGAGAGATATCAGTCCTGGCTAGGTAGACACCCAATATCGCATGCCAATACCCTCGTATTCTAACGTACGCCGGGTTGAGAATGACACGAACGAACGTATTCCGTCCACCACCTCGGCGGGCCCAGAGTGCAAATATAAGAGGGTAGTAAAAGGCCCTCCGAAACCCGGGTACAACTACACAAACCCCTTTAATGGCAGGACGCTTCTCACGTTGGCTGCGGAGCACGGGCATGAGCGAGTGGTAAAGATGCTTTTAGAACGCCGGGATGTCGATCCCAACCGGGCGGACACCAAATATGGCCGGACGCCACTGGCATGGGCCGCAGGGCACGGGTATGAGAGGGTGGTAAAGATGCTTTTGGAACGCAGGGATGTCAATCCTAACCAGGTAGACACCAAATATGGCCAGACACCACTCTCGTTGGCCGCGCGGGGAGGACATGAGGGGATAGTAAAGATGCTTTTGCAGCGGGGGGATGTTAATCCCAATCAGGGAGACACCGGAACTGGCCGGGCACCACTCTCATGGGCCGCGGAGTGTGGGAATGAGGGAGTAGTAAAGCTGCTTTTAGAACGGAAAGATGGCCGCGCTCTGCCGTTGGCTCTCTCTAATGGAGATGATAGTGCTGCGAGGACCGTACAGGAATGGGCCTACCCTAGACCCAACGGAGCCGATCACAGTAACCTAGCATCCCACCAGCCATCCACTCAGCATGAGGATGAATGCGTAGTGGAGATTCAGCCGAGAGGTGATGGTCCAAATACTGAGATCAGGGGCCTGAATGCCCAACGTACACCCCCATCCGCTGACCTCGATGAGCGGGACTTGGTATTGGACGAGGACTCTATTCCTAAGCCGCTAGCGGGTGGTCTGTCCTCAACCAAAGCGTCCAGGCCGCCCAAATCCCCCTCAGTGTGGTGCCTGAAATTCAGGCGCCTACGAATGAAAATTCGCACTCGTCTTGACCACCCCTGAGCAACCCTCTTGCTTGCTCTCGATCCGGATTGGGTTATCGCCTTTTCTATTTGTCTCGTGGCTTTCCGTTACCATCGGTACTCTCATCTCATAAATAATTACCGAGTACAGAATAGGTGCTGGCAGGTACCTGTCGATTTAGATATAAATGGGCTTTGATCAAGGGTGCTCTTTGAGTTTTGGGTCTCTATTTTTTTGCTATTTGCTATTCATCGAATTTTCTTTTTTTCTCTAATTTTCGCCCTCGTTTCCCTTGGCTTCGAGTTCTAGTTAGTAAACTCTTTCTCGATCCTCGCATTGGCTGGCATTCACCAGCGGTGCTTGCCCCTAATATTTGCCTCATGATTCACGAATAGTGGTGTAGAATATTCCTTGATATTAGATATGATGTGACAACAACAATAGGCCTACTCCATCATAATTTTAATCTATTCTGAGAATTCCATTGAATATAGTAGTATTTTCTTAACACTGCGGAGACATTTTCAATCCTGTCTAAAATCTAGAATACTAAGCCTACCCGGAAAACCCGAAATAATTGGGCATCGCGCTAGGACGCTGGAGTTGCTTCTCCTAGTAAGGTCTGGTATTTTCTTTTACTTTTTCTGTGTCTCAAGTGAGGGCTGGAAGAGAGTCTTCTCGCTGTGTTTTTCCCCCCAATCCAGACGGGCTGGGGGGAAATTCTGGACGTCCTAGCGTCATGCCCAATTATTTCGGCTTTTACAGTATATTATAGAAGTGAAACAGTAGATCGGGAAACATGACCTTATTACCGATTTGATAGTGCTATCGGCTGGTGAAGGAAGTACCTAATGAGGGATGTTGTGGTCTTAGAGGAAATCTTCATAGTGGAAGCATATTGTGTTATTGCGGACTTGTTCTTCTGGAGTGATCAAATTTCTTCATGTCGGAGAGGCACTATTTTACACTTCTCCCATGTCTCACCATCCGCCTCGGTGTCCGGGACTTTTCACTCAACTGAAAATAACCTGCTTTTCTACCACCGAGATCTGATTACGCAAAATTCTCCATTCCCTTGCTGCTTAGCGGTTTCCTTTTAGTTATCTGGCCGGGAATACTCAGTTTGTGGCTTGGCCTTGCTCTTGCCTCTAGATTAATATATTTGATTCCAAACTCTAGCCCTAACTATGATGCCGTGATGGGTTCAGACTATGTACAAGCACAGCCCCACGGTCTCAATTTTTTAAGCTCCTAGAGCTTCTCTGGTGATATTCTAAGATTGGGCAACCGTACATTTATCCCACTCGCAAAACAATCTACCCCTGGTAGCTAATCCCACATTTGCCTTACATTCAGATTGACCCTTTTCCCCCTCATCCAGCCCCTCCTCTCCTCCGGCCACTCCTGAAGCCACTCAGGACATGTTCCACCAGCAATTGTGGGCACAGAATGCCAGGCCCACCTGGCCTCCCCGCTCATAACGACCGCATCCCCACTCCTCACCCTCACTACAACCCCCTCTTCGTCCCCAACTCCCGCGATGAAAAGCGCCTCACAACCCAGCGAAACACTAACCAATGGCGCAGAACTTGACTCGGAAATATCGCGATGGGGCGCCAGTGTATCCCCGGGCGAGTAAATATTGACTATAGCCGCCTGCGCTGTGATCCCGAAAAGCGAGCTTACGAGCTCCCGAATATCCGGCGGGAATTCCGGCAGGGAGGAGGAATCCACAGGGTATTTTTTAAGCGACCAATCGTATTGCCCACCAAGCGTCATCCATCGGAGTTTTTTATCGAGCATACGGCCAACGGACAAGTCGCGTCCATTGGCATCGAGCGCCCGGAAGGTCGTCTCCGGGGGTAACTCGAAATATGAGCCCGTACTGGGTGGCAGGGGAGGTAAGTGGTAGTGCGCGTGAAGGTTTGTTTTGTGTCGCGGATCGGAAAGATCGCGGAATAGTAGTTTGCGCAGGAGAGTCTTTTGTACGGATGGAGGAATCAAGTTGGGTATTACTAGTAGCCCGGGAACCGAAGCGACTTTGTAGATGGGTATGTCGGACTCAACGCTCGTTGTGTTTTCATTCCCATCGCTGAATGCGGAGAATGCGGCTGATGCGATGGAGGCGCTAATTGTTGAAGTTGTGGTGATGGGAAAGGAGGATGAGGAGTTTGGTGGGAGGTTTTCAAAGTCCAGGACTGTAGGGACTGTTAGAGGTGATTTTTGGTGAGTTTTATGTAAGGTGCGGATATGCGCTGGTGGAGCATGGTGGGCGTGGGAGATTGGTGGAGGTTGTGGTGCGGTTTTGATTTTCATTCTGTTTGTGTTTTGCAGCGGGAGCGGGAGTGGGGGTAGTGGGAAGTTGTCTTTCTTGGCTATATTGTGATCGATTAAGAGTGTGGGGGTGGGTTAGGGTTTCTGTTCCTGGTGTCGCTTATGGCTCGAGTGTGCATAAGCATTGATCGACTACCAGTACCGTACCGTACTCGAGCAGACGAAACCACAAACCACTCCAACCGTCCGAGTATAAAAAATAATTAATTCCTCTCAGCCACATTAGCGTCCCACAAGATACCACGCACTTTGGCCGTAATTTAAGCCGGGCGACTTGGATCCGGCAGTGAGGCCCTGCGCTGCGCTGTAAAGATGGGAACAACCGAGAATGCCTCCAGTACCAATGGTACCCCAAGCCCCCGTTTTGACTTTGATTGTAGGTTTACAATGAGGCTCCTTCTTGCCTTGAAGTGGGATGCCTGGTTGACACCATAACCCACGGACCAGGCGGAACATCGTTAGCGGACGGTAAAGTACAGTACCCTATGATACCGGCGCTTGTATATATAGTAGGATAGGCATGCATAAAATGGGGAGGCACAGAATTTGATCCGGAACCACAATAACGCAACCAATTACTATCCCTCAGATCCACAGAGCAAAAGCGAGCACACTCGGAGGTGCGGTACCTCTCCGACTTCAAGTACCTCCCTCTTGTCCCCGCAATTTTACTCCCCAAGGCTCAACCCCCCCTTGATCCCGACAAGATGCGCTGTTAAAATCACAGTAGTTTCCCCCATTAAATTAAGTGTAAGAGGGAGGGAGGGGGAGCGCATTTCCTCCGCGACGGATGGGGGAATACAGTAGGGCGGATCTTGCTATCGGAGGAGAGGCAACTCTAACGTCATGTGGTAGCCATCGCGGGAAACTACAGTCCAATATCCCCCGGCGAATTCAAACTCATGAGACCCTACCGGTCTATTGAACTACTGTAATTCCGCTAGAGAGGAATATGTACAGGAATTATGCTCATCTTTTAAATATTTCTCGTATAGGAAGGTAGTGAGTGAGCCTAACTAGATCTAGGGTAAATTTTAGGGGGAGAAGTACTAATTAGAAGGAAGAGGCAAAATTATCACCGGGGTGTGGGTAGGCGGCGGTGTTTTGCTGGATGAGATCGCTTTGATGTTCAAGGAGGGAAAGGTCGGGGTATTAAGTAATAGAGTAGGGTTTAGGAAAACGGTGTGCCGTGTGCGCGAGTGAGGGGTTGTGAATTGGTCGGGGTGGGAGGTTAGGCTCAGATATCATACAAGTGATATCATGGGTTGCACCCCCGGGGATGGTCGCTTGGTCACAGACTTGTCCTAGTTTTCGTTGGTAGCGGGTCTCCTGCCTCTTTTCAACCCTCTTCTCTCTTCACTTGTACACACGCATCGGTCTTCTTATCTTCCGGTAAACCAAATCAATCTAACTTGTCTTACCGCAACTATCATCTCGTCTTTCTTTTCTTGTTCTCATCTTCGGTAGAGCTGCTTCTGACACCTTCTGTACCTGATTAACGGTTGTACAAACCTGTGTCCCCCCCCTATTTATCAGACCTCGCTCGCCTCGCAGAATTTCTAATAGGGAATACCACTCGGCGAGTAGTCAATTTTATGGTATGTGGGAAGCTACTGACTGAGGAGCATAGGAGGCTGTTTGGGTGGAGTGTTTCACGCAACACATGCTAGAAGAATCTGGGGGATGGGTTGTGTAGACGTAGTCTGCACAGTCGAATTTCTGGCTAGGATGACCGCACTTTCCCCAATAGACATAGCGCATAATTCTACCTAAACCCTTAGTAACCACTACCACGATGACCCTCCTCTAATCCTCCCCCTCAACTTCGATCCCTCCCGCCCATCCTGCCAGCACCACCCCCACATCCGCATACCTAACTTCCACCTCCTCAGCACTCTCCAGCCATCCAATCCACCTCCCCAAAAACCCACCTTTCCCCCCTTGTTCCACAGTCTCTGCATCGCCGACAACACACAAATGGCATCTGGGCCTAGTAACAGCCACGTTCACTCTCCGCTCATCCTTCAGAAACCCTACCTCGTTTTTATCGTTACTCCTGACGAGTGAAAACACCACCGCTTCTTTCTCCCGCCCTTGGAATGAGTCCACAGTGTTGACCTCTACTGCTGGGTACGTGCCCCGGAGAAGCTTGGTTATGAGTGAGACTTGGGCAGAGTAGGGTGTTAGCACGCCGATGTCCTCTGGGTGAACGCCGGCGGTGATGAGGGCGTGGACATGTGTTGCAACAACACGTGCTTCAAGAGTGTTGGATTTTGACTCTGAGGTTGGGGATTTGGCACTGGGGGTGGGTGGGGATGAGTCCTCGGGAAAGAGGCCGCCCTGGGTATCTATGAATAGTAATGGGATGGAGGTGTCTTCGGTTTTGGTTACTGGATAGGGTAATGACGTGCACAATAACCTCTTCGCGACCGAAGATGCTGCAATCAGGGAGCCGTTATACAGTTCCTGACTCGGGAAGCGCATAATAGTGGCGTGCATTCGGTATTGCGTGGTTAATAGACGCTTTATCCCTTCGCCGTGTATCGCTAGTAATCTTGAGAATAGCGTTATTTCTAGAGACTCTGGGATTTCTGTTTTTGTCTTTGGGGGTTTGGGGATAGAGCCTTTTGTTTGCGACTTTATCGTTGGGGGCAGTTGCATTGGATCTCCTGCTAGTATTAGTTTCTGAATACTGGACTTATTTGTTAGTAGTAATGGGATCCAGCACTGTGCCTCGAGGGCTTGCGAGCCTTCGTCGATGAGTACTATATCGAATTTTTCGCTCCAGAGTTGCTTGCTGCCGGCGCCGTGGAGTGTCGCTAATACAACCTATGCACTGTTAGTCTACACTTAGTTACTAGGGAGTGAGTAGGGTATCTACTTCGCTCCATTTAACAATCTCAGTAACACACTTCTTCTCTCGCTCACGATATTCCCCCCGGAGGTGGCGGACTGTATCCCAGCCTTCTTTCCGAGCACGACCTTTCATTCTCGTCTTTCCGGTCGCTTTGAGCTTTGATAGGAGGTCGTCCATCTCTTTCCGCACATCGTTGATTATCTCACCCTGCTCAGAGGTACGGGTTAAGCTGTCCAGACTGCGCTTTATAACCTGTGGGAGAAGGCGGGCAGGGTGGCCCATACGGATTACCGGGAGAGAGGAGGGGAGGCGGAGGACTATGTTATCCACTGCTATGTTTGACGGTCCACACACCAAGATCTTCTTTGGAGTCGGAGGATTTGACGAACTTGTCGGTGGAGGAGTGGCGAGCTGAAGGATGATTTCTAGTAATGTTTGTGTCTTTCCGGTTCCCGGGGGTCCGTGTATCAACGCTACACAAGGACTATAGTGAGCAACCACCGTCTTTAAAAGAAACTACAACAACCCACCAACCTCCTCACTTGCAAGCGCAAATTTAACAGCTTGCTTCTGGCTATCGTTCAACCCCTCATCAAACCAGTTCACCTCCATCTTCTCGTACCCTTGTGCAACCTCCTTCGCAGCCCTCCTCCCAAACAGGACATCCACCAACCCAGTTGTATCACCCTTTTCCCCCAAAGTCTTCAGAAACCCCATAGCCTTCTCCATCCTTTTGAATGTAACTTCGTTCGCAACCTTCACAACCCACAGTCTCTTCCCGCTCCAAATCTTATCAACCTCATCCCCTGCGGCCTCCACCGCAAGTGCAAGCCGTCCTTCAAAAACCCTATGCACAACACCCTCAATCCCGGTAGCTTTGGCGTCGGTTTTCTCCTTCTTACTAGCCGAGCCCCCTGGCTGCACTTCGAGTCGGACTATGTCGCCTTGGCGAATCCCATGCGGGGGAAGAAGACCCGTGGGGAATATTGCCGGGTCGGGTTGGAGGTCTATGATTGTACGGCCGCCGAAGCCGGTGCGTTGGGAGGTTGGGAGGAGGTTTGTCAGTGCGAGGCCATGGCGAAGGAGGGCGGTGGGTGGTAGGGTTGAGAGGAGGCTTGTCTGCAAGGTTATGTCTGCATCGCGTTCAGCTTGGAGAAGTTCTATTTGCTTTTCGGCGAAGGCGGGGATGTCCATCTTGTGGGAAAGAGGCAGAGATTAGTCTAGGCTGGGGTGGGCTGGGGAATAGTGGGGGATTTATGTAGAATTGGGTCAGAAGCGAGTGCCTTGTCAACCCCTAGCAATTCTCTGATGTTTGACGCTTGGTTTGTCTTTGATATGGTTACCGGGAGGGGTGGTGCTAGTGTAGGGTTAGGGTTGCGACTATGAGCCGCAAGCCCCAAGGCTTGGGGTGTGTCTTGGCAGGGTACCGGAAGAACTCTTGAGATCTGGTGGGAATGTAAGGTTAGGGTTGGGCAGATGAGCCACAATACCCACGGCTGACACTGTCTCCAACAACAACTTACCGAACGAGCCATCTCAAACTAAAAAGTACACCTTTTGCGAAAAAAATTACAAAGTTTCAACCCCGCTCACACTTTGGAAAATAAATAGGAAGTAGCCCAAGCAGCGCGTAAACTAGCAACCTCTAAACCTTCAACTTTCTCCTCCAGAAATGCAAGCGCTCGCTTGAACAGTTCTTATAGATTTCAGGCAGAAGTTGATGAAGCGTAGACGCCATGGATTGCTTTGTCCTTCCTCTTTGACTTTTGGACCCCTTTCCAATCTGGGTTCTTGACTGCTTATTGCCTCAATGTATCTGCTAATCCTCTCATTCAGTCGTTTCCCTTGGTCGCCCAGCCTCCCCATGCTATTAACCATCCCGTTGTCGAGCTAAAATATTACGCTAATCGCATACAGCAAGGGCTCGTTTATGTACTGTACCTAACCGTCTGGTTCTTACATTTGGGTGATAAAAAGTAGACTGGGGCGTCTCAATCAGCATCATCTTCTGATAGGTGCAAAAGTGTTTTTACCTTATTTTCTACCCGAATCGTCCTAAATTCTTTGTTGCTACATACAAGGTCAAAATGTGAAGTTGCCTCGGAGGTGAGTTTGCAATCCCACCAGATGCTATATGGGACGCTACGGTAGGTAAACACCATCTACTCGAGTATCATACTTGGCCGTACACTTCCAGCCGTTAAGCACTCCTGAACGGTCGGCACTACCTCGTGCTGCTAGACAGCCATCTATGTAAACGGGCCCTAAGAACTCGGATAATCGGACCGTGCCCTTGGACGTCGGAGTGGCCTCTTCTGGTAAGGTTTGGTATTCTTTATTTTTTTTATTTCTATCGGAGAGAATTTCTTATGGTGTTTCTTTCACTCTTCTCCGGGGGGGGATTTTGGACTACCTAGCACATGGTCGATGCACTCCATTTATTACGGCATAAGAGGGGGAGAGACTACACCGAAAATTAATAACTTTTGAACTTGAAAATATTTGTATTTAGATACCTGCTCGTGTGATAAAGTTAGTAATAAGAATTGAAGGGGTGGTTAATATTTAGAGATTGTATTCCAAGACTGCGCCAATTCATCTAAACAAGGGGAAATTCTACTCTTATATATAGCCTTATAACCCTACAGAAGAACACTCCCCCATGTTGGAGGTTCGTTATTCTCAGCTGCTCACCACATACATATTTTCCCATTCCCGGAGTCACACGAAACGGCACCACTTTCATCCGCTACACTTCATCC
>Ga0307507_10012819_pt1 | contig 10287 bp, 8 predicted proteins | sample 7_EM_MG_FD_207223 | JGI IMG/M metagenome (GOLD analysis project Ga0307507, IMG submission 207223) | Populus trichocarpa ectomycorrhiza microbial communities from riparian zone in the Pacific Northwest, United States - 7_EM | ecosystem: Host-associated > Plants > Roots > Unclassified | place... | reverse complement strand
ACGCGGCGATCCCGGTGTGGTTGGAGAAGGACGCGCCGATGACGATCAGCAGGTCTGCCTCGTTCATCAGCCAGCTCGCCACCGGCGTGCCGCTGCGGCCGAGCACGCCCGCGCCGAGCGGATGCGTATCGGGCACGAGTCCCTTGGCCTTGAACGTGGTCAGCACCGGCGCGTTGAGTGTTTCGGCCAGCAGCCGGACCTCGGGTTCGGCGCCCCGGGCACCGTGCCCGACGACGAGCACCGGCCGTCGCGCGTCCCGGACCTGATCCGCCGCCGCGCGCACGGCGGCGTCTTCCGGCCGGATGCGGCGATCGGCGGCGCGACCGTCCGGTGTGGACGCCGGTGCGTCGCTCGGCTGGACCTGGACCTCGTCGGGCAGCACGAGGTGCGCGACCCCGCGGCGGTCGATCGCGTGCTTGACCGCGAGCGCAGCCAGCTCGGCGTGGTCACTTCCACTGTGGACGGTCGTGGTGGACACCGCGACATCACGGAACACCGCCGACAGGTCCACGTCCTGGAAGGCGCCCCGGCCCAGCACCTTCGACGGCACCTGCCCGGAGATGGCGAGCACCGGCGCGCCGTCCAGCTTCGCGTCGTACAGCCCGGTGAGCAGGTTCGTCGAGCCGGGCCCGGCGATCGCGAAACACGCCGCCGGAGCACCGGTCAGCTTCCCGTACGCGCTCGCGGCGAACGCCGCCGCGCCCTCGTGCCGGATCCCGATGTACGTCAGCTCGCCACGGCCCTCGGCGCGGCGCAACGCCTCGGCGAACCCCAGGTTGGAGTGCCCGACCATGCCGAACACGTGCCGCACGCCCCACGCCACCAGCGTCTCGACCAGCACGTCCGCGACCGTCCGCGCATGCGGTTCCGGCGCCGGGACCTGCACGAACACGCCGTCGGCGCGCTGCTCGACCGGGTACGTCGCGACGCCGTCGGAGAAGCCCTCCGGCGGCTTCCCGGAGATGGGGTCGTAGTCGTAACCGTGCCACGGGCAGCGCAGCAGGCCCTTCTCGATCGAGCCTTCGCCGAGCGGGCCGCCCTGGTGTGGGCACCGGTTCTCCAGCGCGCCCAGCCGCTCGCCGCAGCGGGACAGTGCGACGCTGCGCCCGCCGACGGTGACGCTGCGGACCCGTCCGTCGTCCGGCACGTCGGCCGGGTCGACGCGGTGCCAGCCGTTCTCGGCCATGTGTAACGCCTCCTGCTTTCGCGAACACTGTGTCGTCGGCAGACTCAGTGCCTCGCGAGGGGCCAGGCGTTACACGAGGAGCGAACGATGACCGATTCGGGGCTGGTGACCACCCGGCGTTTCCTGCACGGGGCCGCGGAACTGCTGCTCGCCGGGCCACAGCACCGGGCGACCGGCCGGATCGACCTCCGCGCGGTGGACGGCGGTTTCGCCACCGTGGCGGCCCCCGACCTGCGCGTCGAAGGTGAGGAGCTTCTTACGGACTCCGGCCGGGTGTCCCTGAACGGCCGTTCGTACGACGAGGCGGCCGCGGCGGCCGGTCTCGAAGCCGGGGAGCCCGCCGGCGTGTACGGCGGCGGGCCGGGGGTGCGGACCGATGAGGTGATCACCTTGGACGCGGACGCGGTGAAGACGCTGATGTGGGCGTTCGCCGAGGGGGACCGCGCATTGCGTGAATTCGCACCCGATCTCGTGCCGGTGCTGTGGCCCGAGCACTTCGACGTGGCGATCACCCTCGACGAGGTGAACTACGGCGTGTCCCCGGGCGACCACCATTTCGCCGAGCCGTATGCCTATGTCGGGCCGTTCGAACCCCGGCAGGGTGAATTCTGGAACGCGGCGTTCGGCGCGGCTGTCACGTTGGCCGAGCTCGGTGGCGCGGATGCGGTCGTCCGGTTCTTCCGCACCGGCCGCGAACTCGCCGTAAGGGATTCCTAATCATTGATCTGCCGGGCGACCGGCGAGCCGAAGTTACTCTCGGCTGATGCTCGGGTCACGATGGTTTCAAGCTGCGCTGTTCGCGGTGCCGGGCCTGCTGCTCGCCGGGTTCGGCACCGTTCATCCTGCGCTGCTGGACGCGGCTACCGCGCCGTGGTGGACGAGGTTGCACATCATCCTGTTGCCCGTGTTCCCCTTGCTGGCCGCGGCGCAGTGGCTCCTGCTGGAACCGGCGCCGCCATGGCTTCGCTGGCCGGGACGGCTGGCGGCGTTCGGTTTCGCGGCCTTCTACGGTGGGCTCGACGCTGTCGCCGGTATCGCCGCGGGCACCGTGACGGATGCACAGCACGGTGTCACGCCGGTGGTCGGTTCCCTGTTCGAGGTCGGCGACCTGCTCGGTCACATCGGCGCCGCGTGCTTCCTTGCCGCCAACGTGCTCATCGTGGTCGCGACGATCGTGCGTGGGGGCTGGCGGGCGGCGCCGGGTGCCGCGCTCCTGCTGATCGCGAGTGTGTCCTTTCTCGACAGTCATATCTTCTGGCCCCGCGGAGTGTTCACGATGATCGGCGCCGCCATCGGGATGTCCCTGCTGCACTACGCCGGTGTCAGGAACGCCGTTGGGGAGTGATGCCGCGGCGCGTGTCGCCGGGGAGCGGGCGGACGCGCTGGAGGTCGCGGCGACTGGTGGAGCTTAGTTGCCAGGGCACGCTGGTGACCATGACGCCGGGTTCGAAGAGAAGCCTTCCTTTGAGCCGCAGGGAACTCTGGTTGTGCAGGATGTTCTCCCACCAGCGGCCCACGACGTACTCCGGGATGTAGACGCACACGACGTCACGCGGGCTGCTGCGGCTGAGGTTCTTGACATAGGCGACGAGCGGCCGGGTGATTTCGCGGTAGGGGGATTCGAGGACCTTGAGCGGGATCTTCATGTCGCGTTGTTCCCATTGCCGTTGCAGGGAACGGGTGTCGGTGTCGTCGACGTTGACGGTGATCGCGGTGAGCGTGTCGGGGCGGGTGGCGCGGGCGAAGGCGATGGCGCGCTGGCTGGGTTTGTGCAATGTGGACACCAGCACGATCGCGTGCACCCGGCTGGGCAGCAGCTCGCTTTCGTCGTCGGGCTGAAGCTCCTCGCGGAGGTGGCTGTAGTGGCGGTGGATGGCGCGCATCATCACCCACAGCGCGGGGATGGCGATGACGACGAGGTAGGCGCCGTGGGTGAACTTCGTGATCAGCACGACGACGAGCACGATCGCGGTGAGGGTCGCGCCGAGGGCGTTGATCACCCGTGACCGCTGGATCGCGAGCCGCTGCCGTCCGGTCGCGTCGGCGAGTGCGCGGTTCCAGTGTCGGACCATTCCCGCCTGGCACAGCGTGAAGGAGGTGAACACGCCGAGGATGTAGAGCTGGATCAGCCGGGTGGTGGAGCCGTCGAAGGCGAAGATCAGGATCCCGGCGACCAGGGACAGGGCGATGATGCCGTTGGAGAAGGCGAGGCGGTCGCCGCGGGTGTGCAGCTGCCGCGGTAGGTAGCGGTCCTGGGCCAGGATCGAGGCCAGCAACGGGAATCCGTTGAACGCGGTGTTGGCGGCGAGGATCAGGATCAGCGCGGTGGTGGCCTGCAGGAAGTAGAACAGGATGGCGTGGTCGCCGCCGAACACCGCCGCGGCGATCTGGCTGATCACGGTGCGCTGCGGGTCGCTGGTGCAGTCGCCGCGGAACCCGATGAGGTCGCAGGTGTTCTCGGCGATCCGGACCCCGGTGATCATGGCCAGGGCGGTGATACCGCCGAACATGACGACGGCGATCGCGCCCATCGCGGTCATGGTGCGGGCGGCGTTGGCGCTCTTGGGTTTGCGGAAAGCGGGGACGCCGTTGGAGATGGCTTCGACTCCGGTGAGGGCGGTGCAGCCGGAGGAGAAGGACCGCAGCAGCAGGAAAACCAGGGCGAGCCCGGTGAGGCCGACCTGCTCGGGGCGGATGTTGTAGCCCGCGCTCTCCGCGACGGGTGCGTGGCCGGAGACCAGTTGCGAGAAGCCGAGGACGATCATCAGCATGACTCCGCCGATGAACAGGTAGGTCGGGATGGCGAAGGTGCGGCCGGATTCGCGGATGCCGCGCAGGTTCATCGCCATCAGGATCACGATGAAGCCGATGTCGAGGCCGATGCGATAGTCGTTGAGCTGCGGCACTGCGGAGATGATGTTGTCCACACCGGACGCGACCGACACGGCGACAGTCATGATGTAGTCGACCATCAGCGCCCCGGCCACGACGAGGCCCGCCGAGCTGCCGAGGTTGCGCGAGGCCACTTCGTAGGAGCCGCCGCCGCTGGGGTAGGCGCGGACGACCTGGCGGTAGGACACGACGACGACGGTCAGCAGCACCGCGACGGCCAGCCCGATCCACGGCGCCATCGTCAGATAGGCCAGCCCGCCGATGCTGAGGATGAGCAGGATTTCCTGCGTCGCATAGGCCACTGAGGACAGTGGGTCGCTGGCGAAGATGGGCAGGGCAAGCCATTTGGGCAGGAGGGTTTCGCCCAGTGTGTCGCTGCGGAACGGCCGTCCGAGTACCAGCCGTTTGAGCCATGAGGTGGGTGCTGGCACGTACCGCAGCGTCCCCCGCGCCCGGCCGGAGCGACGTACGGATTTCATCAAGATCTGTGCCCTGGCGTAGGGATTTCGTCAACGAACCTGGTCACGGTCGTCAGGGTTGCGTCAACGGTCGCTCCGAGCGGGGCCGGAGCTGTCTAGCGTTTTCCGGCAACTGACCTCCGGGGAGCTGACATGGCCGATGAGCTGGTGGTGCCGCTGTCCGGCGTTCTCGGCTGTCCCGGTGCGGTCGAGCTGCTCGAGGTGCTGGCCGAGGGGTCTTTGTCCCAGGCCGAGTTGCGCGCGGTCGGCCTGTCCGGCCGGAGGCTGGAGCGGGTACTGCGGACGCTCGCGGCGATGGGCACGATCGGCCGCTGTGGCGAAGCCGGCAGCTGGGACCTCAAGCCTGGACACACGAGCCGGTACGCGCTGACCTCGCTCGGCGAGGAGCTCGTGGCCGTTTTGTCCGATGTGGACCTCTGGGTCTCGATCTACGAGACCTATCTGTACGGCGGCTGAGGACCGCACATCAGGCGGGTGCCGGGGCTTGCCCTTCAGTCCACCACCGACCCCGGCGCAAAGTCCCTCAAGGTGCCGCTCACCGACTTGCGACCGTCGCGCCCAGCCGCGCGGTCCCCGCGATATTCGCAGGTCACCCCCGATGGCGTAGGCTTTGACCCGGCGCGCCGGGAAGTCTGGTCGGCATCGGGACAGTCGATGGAGGGCGGGCATGCGCGGGGTCGAGACGGTGCTGTTCCTGGTCGTCGTCGCGACCGTCGTGGCCACCTTCGCCAACCGCCTGCGGGTCCCCGCGCCCTCGCTGCTCGTGGTCGCCGGTGTCCTGGTGGGGTTGGTGCCGGGCGTGCCGACGATCGCGGTGACTCCGGAGATCGTCAGCTTGGTGGTGCTCCCGCCGCTGCTGTTCGCGGCGGGTGAGGAACTGCCGTGGCGTGACCTGCGCGCGGTCGGACGGCCGGTTGCCACCCTCGCGGTGGGGCTCGTGCTGCTGTCGGCGGCCGCGGTCGTCGCGGTGGCCGTGGCGGTGACGCCGATGCCGGTGGGGATGGCGTTCGTGCTGGGCGCGATGCTGGCCAGCACCGACCCGGTCGCGGTCACCGCGCTGGCCCGGCGGCTCGCCCTGCCGCCGCGGGTACAGGCGCTGATCCAGGCCGAGAGCCTGTTCAACGACGCGACGAGCCTGCTGCTGTTCCGGGTCGCGCTGTTCATGGCTGTCGCCGGGGGTGCCGCGTCCTGGGGCAAGACCGCGGCCGAGTTCGGCCTCCTGGCCGGCGGTGGCCTGGTCGTGGGCGTGCTGACCGCGGGCGGGGCGTTCCTGATCCGGCGGCGCACCGAGGACCCGGTGCTGGAGACGGTGGTCGCGCTGGTCACGCCGTACGCCGGCTACGTCGTGGCGGAGTCGGTCGGTGGCTCTGGCGTCACCGCGGTGGTCGTGGCCAGCGTGATCCTCGGGACGCAGGCCGAGCGCCTGACCACGGCACGAATCCGGCTGCAGGTCGGCGCGGTGTACGCGACCGTGGTGTTCCTGCTGGAGAGCGTGGTCTTCGGGCTGATCGGGCTCCAGCTCCCGGCCCTGGTCCGGCGGCTGGCCGGCACCGGTGCGTGGTGGCTGCTGCAGGCGGTGGCGATCGCCGCGACGCTCCTGCTCGTCCGGCTGGTGCTGGTCTTCGTCCTGTCCTGGATCCGGCAGCGCCGAGGCGGTGAGCGCCCGTCGTGGCAAGTGCCCGCGGTGGTGTCGTGGGCCGGCGCGCGCGGGGTGGTGCCGCTGGCGGCGGCGTTGTCGCTCCCGGTCGCCGCGCTGGACGGCTCCCCGCTGCCCTCACGTGACCTGGTGCTGCTGCTGACGACGGCGGTCATCGTGTTCACGTTGGTGGTGCAGGGTTTCACGCTCGCCCCGCTGGTCCGTCGCTCGGGGATCGCGCTCGACCCGGCCGACATCCGCCAGGAGCAGACCCGCGCCCGCCTGCGGATCGCCGAAGCCGGCCTGGACCACCTCGAGCACGTCGCCGAAACCGAGTCCGCGCCGGGTTTCGTGGTGGACCAGCTGCGCGCCAGCTGGCAGGCCCGCCTCGATCGCATCCGCACCGACCACGAAGCCGACCCCGGCGAGATCCCCCGCTATGGCACCTATGCCGCGCTCCGGCGAGAGATCCTCGACGTCGAAGCAGCCGAGCTGACCCGGCTGTTCGAGAGCGGGGCGATCACCGACACCACCCGCCGCCGTATCCAGCGTCAGCTGGACCTCGAACACGCCGGACTGGGCGATGACGACTAGCCCGCCGCACACCAGGAACGCCTCGAGCGCGACAAGTTTCCTCGCGCTGTTCTAGGAGCGGTCCTCCCCGTTCCGGACGTCAACGAGTCGCCGGTGGAGGTTGCGTTCCCTCCGCCGGATTCACTGCTTCGATGGTCGCGCCGGTGGACGTGACCGAGAACGGGTTTCCGTCCCGGTTGGTCGAGCTGATCGTGCCCGCCGGACTGCAGGTGATCCGGTATCCCAGCGCCATAGAGGCCTTGCCTTGGCTGGTCATGCCGCCGCGTTCGCTGTCGCAGCGCTGTTTGACCTGGGTGAACGCCTCGGTGGCCTGGTTCTGGAAGTCCTTGTTGTCGGGCCAGAGCAGGACGATGGCGTTCTTGAAGGCCTTGTCGGCGAGAGCCTCGGCTTCTGCGGGGCCCACTGCCTGCTCTTTGCCCTGGGTGTAGCTGACCCCGGAGGTGATCTGCACCGTCCGCATCGCCAGGGCCGGGTCGTGGGTGGGGCTTTCGGTGTCGTACCCGATGCTTTGGAACCACGTGTAGTTCTGTGACTTGTTGTCCTTGGCCAGGCACACCTGGGCGACATGGTCGGCGTCGGCGTCGATGGGGGCCTTCGGGTCCCCGTGGCTGTAGCACGGCCATTTCAAGTCGCTCGTCAGCCGCTGGATCATGTCCGCACCCTTGGTGTCGGCCGGGAAGCACCACCGTCCCCGGGGCGAGTCCGGATCGCACGGAACGGACGCACCCGGCTGCGGTGCAGTGGTGGCCGTAGGGGCAGGGGCTTGCGACGACGTGGCCGCACCGGCTGCCGTGCCGGCCGATCCATGCTGCGATGCGACGATCACGACCGTCACGCCGGTCACCAGGGCGACGGTCGCCACAACGGCTACCACGATGCCGATCACCTTGCCGCGCTGGGGTTTGCCGCCGAGGGAACGCAACTGCCCGGGTGTGAGCGGCCCTCCGCCGACGTGCGGGGTGGCGGGGTTGGCGTGGCAGAACCTGCCACCGGGTTGGTCCATCCAGATTCCGTACCCGGCGGGCAGCACAGGCTGGCCGCACCCACGGCACTGACAGGGCTGGAGCTGAGGTCCGGTCATGCTGGCAGCTCCTACTGTTCCGGAAACTTGACCTGGTCGAACGGCATCGGCCGGTGTGGGACGTTCGGTGCGGCGCCATCGATTCGCGTCGCGTCCGGGTCGATCGCGTCCGGCCATGCGTACTCGTAGATCGTGTACGCGTCCGGCGTGGCCCGCCCGCTGGTGTCCGGCCTCCCGTCCTCGCCCAGCGGCTTGGACGTCCGCGTCACCGAGTAGACGGGCAGCAGTGTCGCGGGATCCAGGAAGTACCGCCGCTGGAATCCTTGGCCGTTGCCGATGTTGATGGAGTACGGGAAGTCGAAAGGCGACTTTCCGGTCTGTGCGAAGGCCGCGTTCAGGAACGCCACTCCCACCCGTATGCCTACGCCGGCGTCCTGGGGTACCAGCTTCACGTCCAGCCGGACGTACTTCTTGCCGTCCTTGCCGGTCACCGCGGCGGGCTTGGCCGCCTCGATCAAACCCGGGACGTGGTCGACGTAGGAGAGGAACTTGTTCATGTCCTCGGTGGACAGACCAGCGGGTGCGAGGCCGTCGGTGACGCCCGAGTTCGCGACCTCCTTGCCGGGCTTGAGCCGATCCTTGCAGAGCATGTCAGGGGAGGCCTGATGCTCCCAGCGGTCGGGCCAGCCGAATGCCGCGTTGGCCCCATGGAACACCGCGCTCTGCGGAGCGCCCTGCGCGCTGCCCACACAGCGGGAGAGCATCTCGAGCTTGACCTTGTCGTCCTTGTCGATGTCGATCGAGTCGTCGGCGAACTGCCGGGTGCGCCAATCGATCACGCTGTGCGTGGTGAGGAAGTTCGACGGGTAGGTCAGGTCGTAGTCGTGCGGGGTGGAGAAGCGCCGGTCGATCGTGTCGGTGACCTGCTTCTGGCCCTGCCGCGTCAGCACCGCCCACAGGAGCTGCCTCGGGTCGACTGTGGACAACTGCTCGTCGGTGATCTCCGGGCCGAGGCTGAGGCCCGGTACGTCGGCGGAGTACTGCTTCGTCTCTCCGGCCGGGACCTTCACGTAGTAGCGGGCCGGGTCGCTCACCGAACCCGAGCCCAGGTCCTTCTGGCCCGCCTCACTGCCGATCGAGCCCTCGGCCTGGGAATCCCCGGAGCGAGAGTCGCCGGACGTGGCGATGGGAATGACGATCGCGGCCGTCACCGCGAGCACGACGACCCCGGCGAGCGTGATCCACAGTCCCCGGCGCTGCGGCTTGGGCGGCTGGAACTGATGCCACGGGTTGTGAACCGGTGCGGGCGCCGGAGCCCAGCCAGGGTGCGGTGGATGGGCTCCCGGTGCCTGCTGCGGTGGCACCGGCGGCGCGCTGTAAGGCGCGGGTCCTTGCCGGCCCTGGGGACCCGGATTGCCGGGCCCGGGCCAGTTCTGATCGTGGTTGGTCATCGTGCTCCCCCTCGTGCGCGCAGCGCCTTCCGCTCGAACCCCCTGAACTGCTACGTTGCGTCCTCACGATATCGCACTGAGCGACGGGTCTGGTGTCCGGGCGGCTCGTTCAGCGTGTCGTCGTGACCGCCGATGGCGGCCCGCAAGCTCAGCTGACATGCCCTGATGAGTCAGCCGTCGGAGCTCTCCTGCCGCAGATCGCGCTCGGGGGCGGCAGCCTGTTCGCCGGCCTCGAACGCGGCGTAGATCTCGCGGGAGATGCGGCCGCGTTCGGAGATTTCGTAGCCGTTGGCCAGTGCCCACGCACGTACTTGCTGGTTGTGCCCGCGATCGGCTGTCCTTGTCGTTCCACTGCCGGTGCTCGCCGTTGACCGGCCGACAGCCGTCTTGATCCGTCGCCCGCCGATGCGCTGGCCTGCTTCGATGTAGCGCGTCAGCGTGTGGCGCAGAGCGTCCGCGTTCTCGTCGGACAGGTCGATCTCGTATGCCACGCCGTCGAGCGCGAACGGCACGGTCTGGGCAGCGGCTCCGCCGTCGAGATCATCGACAATTTCGATGAGGACTTTCCGGGCCATTGAAATTACCTTTCAGTCGGGCAAGTGAGTGTTTCTCCGTTCGGCAGGAGTTGTGGAGCTTAGCGTCTGTTCGTCGGGGTCTGTGGAGTGACACTCGGTGCCCTGTAGTGTGATGTGCGGGCGAAGTGGGCAACGCCGAACGCCAAAGAATGCCGATCAGTGATGGCAAGTATTCGTGTGATCGATTGATCGGTCGTGCTGACTTCGCATGCGAACGTGCTGGGTGCTCGACCGGCAAGACCTGACCAAGGACTCGTGAGTGGCGTTGCCGGTTCTATTGCCAGGTAAGGCAAAGGCGGCGTGGTTGGCGTGGCCCAGTGTCCCGAACGACGCGTTCGGGACACTGGGCGTCTCAAACGCGTCGTTCGGGGCATCGGCGGGGAGCGAAGGGCGCCTTAGTTGCACAAGACGCAAGCAAAGTCCCCCTCGCTTCACCGAAACCTCAAGGGCAAG
>Ga0307507_10012818_pt1 | contig 10287 bp, 7 predicted proteins | sample 7_EM_MG_FD_207223 | JGI IMG/M metagenome (GOLD analysis project Ga0307507, IMG submission 207223) | Populus trichocarpa ectomycorrhiza microbial communities from riparian zone in the Pacific Northwest, United States - 7_EM | ecosystem: Host-associated > Plants > Roots > Unclassified | place... | reverse complement strand
AGAAAGGGTGAATACTGGTGAAAGGTGCAAAAAATGCGAATTTTTAGCCTAGTTTCACTAAGTTCAGACCATAGAAAGGCTCAAGCCTTTCGTTTAGAATATGTTTCATGACAGAAGACACAAGGGATTTTTATTCTACTACCTACAGCAGAATCCAAGTCCAAAAATACAAGAAGATGTATAGAAATGTGATATAAATGTTCAAAAATGTGTATGTGAAAAATTCGTGGACACCTTTGTTAGTTGTATTCACCAGCCAGTTGGTCCAAGACTTCATCCTCATCCTCCTCAGAATTGTGGGAAGCTTGATCGACAGGAGAATCGGTGGCAATGGGTAGAATAAGCAAGTGTGGTGGCATGGGAGAGCGTGGATGTGTGGCAAAGGAAGAAGGCCCAGCGATAGGAGGAGACTTGTCATGAGTAAACCGCAAGGCGATTTCTTCCAGATTGGCACAGCTGGAACCTTCTGGTGTCAATGCCCTTTCAGTCCCCATGAAGTCCTGCGCAAACTTGAACCAGGATGCGAATTCTTCCTGGGACATGAAGACGTTGCCCACCAAAGTGTCAGATTTGGCGGTAAGACACAAATCAGTGAGAGCATTTGAAAACTCTCAAAGATTGGCATCGTGATGGTGGCGGATGGATTCGAGGAGAGCCGAAAGCATGCACATGTGAAGCACGTCCTCGGTAATCTGTTCCATTGGAGAAGAAATCGCTAGAAAAGTGATACAAAAGTAATTAAAAACTTAGAAATCGAAAAATAAGTTAGAAACTTACCTGAGGGTGCATGCATGGCAACCCTCCATCTAATTAAGTCTCTAACTTCACCCCGACATGCAGCAGGAAGGTAGTATTCACAGGAAGACACATGTGAAGCATCGCATGGCCCGCAAGGAATACCCCATCTGCGGAATGAGCAGTTTTTAACTGCACCATCTTTGCATGCCGAGCACTGAAGAGAAGGCTCTGGCATCTACATAACAGATGTTAGCACCTCAGAAAATTATAAGAAAACCATAAAGAAAAGACTTATGTGTGGTCGAGGTGTGTTGAGGATGGCAGGGAACTCCTTCATGCCAAAACACTCAACAATGCACTCTAGAAACAAGTCAGAAGGGTCTTATAAGAATAAACAAAGATGCTTACTGAATCGTTTCTTGTCAAAGATGACAGGGTTCTTGAAAACCACTGGCACTAGAATGTGGTCATAAGTAAATAATGAAAAAATGGACCTAGAAAGACATAAAAGACTTGCCAGCCTTGGGTGGACAGCCACGACATTTGGGCTGAACAGGAGTTTCCTCCTGATCAACCATAGCCAGTTTTGGTGGTGCTTGCCTAGCGCTCCCAAGCAATGTCAAGGAAGGAGGGGCCACACGGCCTTTGTCTTTGGCTGGGCTTGACAAGCCAACAGATGCTGGCAGTGAAAAGAGATTGGTGATGGCTTCGGCATCTACAGTCACTTTGCAATGATGTTTGCCTGGCTAAGAGAAAAATAAAAGTTAGTAAGATAAAAATGGAAGACATAGGAAGGCGAAGAATCACATACTGGTCCCATGAGGACTGCACTCGAGGATTTTTGAGGAGGATCAACAGCTTCAACCTTGGACGCATCTTCATCGGAGCTGGGCACGTGATATCGTTTCGAGCAGCGAAGGACTGGAGCCTCGTTATCCTTCAAAGCACTTCCCAAGAGATTGGGGTCCAGTGCACCAAAGGAACGAGTAGAGTGGTTTGTCAACGAGACATAGTGGCAAAAAGGAAGAAAGAAAAGTTGAACAGCAGGGCATAAAAGCAGTCGCTTTATGTTGCTATTCAACTGAATACGTGGAATGCTGTGGTACTTTCCAAAGAAAATTCAAGGAAAGGATCGCTGAGAATCCTTACGGCACAGAAAAGCTTATTGGATGTTTAGCTTTAACATAGCAAGAACATACCTAGAAATCATGGAAACGATGATGTCATGTGTTCTAAATATAGGCACAATTACTATAACTAGTAATTGATTTGCCGAATCAAAAAGACACGCTCGACAGATGGCGATCTTTCGAAGACATATCAATAAAAATCCGAAGTATAAAGGAGAATCATCCTCAAATGGGGATCTTGTGATGACCAAGGATGGTCAGTATTATAGTGAGGGGGAGATGATACAGAGTGTAACCCTACACTCCTAAAAATGCGAATTTTAGCATTTTTACCAATAAATCCCTATAATAGCACTTAATACAAATTACATGATCATAAGGATCAATGGACAAGCCCTGTCCAGTTGATTAAAGTATCAGCCAAGCAATGTGCAGTCTAAGGCAGTAGAAATTGTGGTCAGTTCGCAGACCGAGCCACTTCAATATGCTCGAAGACCTGTAAAGGACAATACCACCACGAAATAGTACACTAAAAAGGTGTTCTAGAGTAGAAACACCTCAGCACAGGGTGTTGGACTATACATTAAACATGGGCATATATTTTACAAGGGTTAAAATGATTTAATTTGAACTAAGACGCGTAGGCGTATACACACGACACGAGCCAGATGCGAGAAGTCAGAAAGTCATGTGTGGAAAGAGATTATGAGAAGACGATGACATGCCGTGGATACCTGGTTGTGTTGTGTGACCTCAAGAGTTGATTATGCAAGCAAGCTCAATTAGTTGAACTCATCACACTCATGACTTGTCACACAGGAAAGACACCTCTGATATTGTATTACCACGAGAAGCTAAGCCTTAGGAAGTCACTTTAGCTTTCTTACCTAAAGAAAATAAAGACAATGTGCTATAAATTAGAAATATAAAAAGTGCACAGTTTACAAGCATGTAAGCCATGTACGGAAATTCCCGCGTGCACATCAAAAGTGATGTGAGGTCAGCCACAACCACGTGAAAACACAAATTTAGAAAGAATACTGTTCTGGTTGCATCTCATGCAATGGAATGTCTTCGTTCCATACAAAATTCATATGATAAAATAATTAAAGAGCATTCTCATGCTCCAAGCCATAAGATAAGAAGTTTTCTATTGAAAACTGACCGAGACACCCATAGGCCGAACGGTTGATGGCAACGCAGATCATCGCATCAGCAAGCCTATCATTACTATGATGTCATGTATCAAAATAGTAACCGAGGCCATTCAGAAAATAAACACGAGAGATCAAAGAAAGATAAAAATAGCTATACCGGCTATTACTGCATACACATCAATACTGATGTGTTCGTACAAACACTACAAAATCTGTAGTGTTCTTCGAGAAAGACTATAAAATACATACAATGCCCTAGTAAAATACCTCGGACATTCGGTTATTGAACATTTACCATAGATAAACACATGTAAAATGCGTAGATAAGGATTTTAGGTATTTAAGGAGTGCGCAACTAGGTCAAAACACAAGAAATCGTCCCGTGTTGACCCAGCTAGTTGCACTCTGAGTAGAGACTCAGGAGGTGGACAGTTGTAATCAAATTTAAGGAGTTTTCTTTGTGATTTAAGATAAAGTACTGTGTGAATGAAGCCAGCATGTTTATGTGTCAACATACTTTGTTTTTTTTTAAGTAAGCTTAAGGTTTTAAAGGATAGTGATACACGTTGCACAGGGATGAACGTGAAAGTGCGCAAAACGCGAAACAAGGATCAAGTGCCTCGGGAAAAACCCTAAACACCTAACACTCACTCACTAACACACACACACACACTATCACAATCTCAGTACAAGAGTTCGGGGCCTTTGATATTGAAAAATATCACTTGTGTTCTCAAAAGTCTCAATAGTATTGTTTAAAATACAAGTTTTAATGTATTTAATCGTAAATCATAGTCCTAAGACTTTGAAAATGATTCAACACAAAGGGTTGGTATAGGATAATTAGGTAGAATGAAGTTCTGACTTTTCTGGGGCTCTTGACTTTCAAATTCCAAGTCTGTTCCAAACTCTCAATTTAAAATGTCTTCAAGCAAGTTGACTCCCAAGTGTGCTGGCTTTGTTCACACTGTACTATCTGACCACGAAGTAATCTCCTTATTGTATACAATTGCCCACCTCCTAAGTCTCTACTTGGAGTGCAGCTAACTGGTCAATGTGGGATGATTCCTTGTGTATTTGACCCAGCCACACACTCCTTAAATACAAAAATCCTTATCTATGCATTTACATGTGTTTCTTTGGTATACAAATGTGAAAGCCAAATAACTGAGTCATTCTACTAGGGTATCATAATATTTTATAGTCTCTCTTGAGGGACACTACAGGTTTTGTAGTGTATTCATGGAACACATCAGTATTGATGTGCACACGGTAATAGCCAGTGTAGCTATTTTTATCTCTCTTTGATCTCTCGTGTTTGTCTTCTCTATAGTTCGGTTACTATTTTAATATATTGCATCCGAGTTTTGATAGGTATGCTGATGCACTGATCCATGTTGCCATCAACCTTGGGCTCATGATTCTCTCAGTAGATTTTCAATAGAAAATCCTTATCTCCTCATCAGAGTATGATAGATCTCTCTGAATTATTGTATCATATGTTTCTCTATAGAACGAAGACATCCCATTGCATGAGATGCAACCAGAATGGGTTTCTTTCTATATGTGAGCTTTCTCGTGGTTGTGGCTGACAATGCATCACTTTTGATGTGTGCACGGCAACTTCCGTACATGGCTTTCCATAGCTGTGAACTTGGGTTTCTTCTCAATACCAGTCTATGAACACATGCCACAGGTCATAATAAACACCCTTTATTATTTAGACAATGTAGGACATGACACAAAGTTGTCTCATCATATAATCTTCCTTGTAGAACTTGTTATTCTTGCATTTTTAATAAAAGCATGTCTTCCCTTTGTAAAATCCATTATTCCTTCATAAGCCCATGATAGTTAATACAATTTTATATTCCCTATGTTGGGGTGGGTGAATCCTAGATAGACTCCAAGCAATGTCACGATGCATAGTACTGCTGCCAGCTCCAAGGTCTTGGCTCTATTTCAGATTCTATGCATTTGCACTTTTAGTCTACTGAACAGGGCTTGTTCAAAGACTCTCTGTATCATTGCAATTGTACATAGTGTTTTACAGAGGTATTTGATTGCTAAAATCGCAAAAATCGGATTTTTATATGGTTAAATTGATTTAACTTGTATCAACATTCAGCATGAAAATGATATAAAATACGTTCATTTGTTTTTCCAAGCTGTCCACTTAATCAATGGATGACCCCTCCATGTGGAAAAACCTGAGCAATCAGTTTTTAGGGTTTTCACAGAAAAACAGTTTTTGAGCATGTTGACCAAATGCATGCAGGAAACACTTTGGTTATACAATGTGGTCCTGATGTACTGTGATATCAAAGCAATAGATTTCGATGCCAAGGGCCTAAGTACTTTGAAAAGAACTAGGGCCATCATCGACCTTCAAGGCAAGTATATTTCTAGTTCAAAGTGTTTAACAGCTGAAATTCAATGTAACACAGACCAATCAATCAAAGCATCCACCAACTTACATACTAGGGTGAAAAAGGGAAGTTTGAACATGATGCTCCAGGAGGCAAATTCTGAAAACAGCTGAATATTGAATGCTTTAGACTTCCCAATGCCACATACTGGCGTTGACTGGAATTCAAAGTATGGATTGGATCAGGTATCCTGGTCCTTGACAGAAGGCTCCTTTATGTGCCAGAGCAATGATCCTTTACCGTTGTCTGATATCTATTGGGGTTTAGCCACTACCAAAGGTGCAAGCCATGGCCTTCACCTAGATTGCAACAGCTTCAGTTCAACAATTTCTCCAATGTGTGGAGCCAAGGTGTGGTTTGTTGCTAGATTGAGTGATGATCTCCAAATTCCGTTGGCTGACTGGGACATCTACACAAAATCATTCAATGTTCAACAGCCTAGCCATTTGAAAGGCTGGATGGAAGTCATGTATCTTACCCCTGGTACTCATCTGTAAGCATCTTCCATCTTTCCCATCTTGTTTTAAACAAAAAACACCAATCTAGGCTAATGTGCCCAAATACCCCCCATGCTGTGTTCATGCCAGAAAATCTGATCTGCTACAGAAGTCACTGCTATCTGACTTCCAACCTCCAGTACCTTCCCATTGCCTGCTGCAAAGTAATATGACTTTTTTTTGAGGTGCTCCAGGGCCACATACCCAGTCTCTCAACCTTCCAATCCTTGGTTGACCTCCTGTCTCTTTGCATCCTATTTGATGGAGATGAAGATCTCCAGCCTGTCTTTGAAGCCTTGGACATTGACACCATCCACAGTATGGCTTTTCCAGAGCAGAGTGGATACAAAATCTTTCCACATCATGAGAATTGAATGCACCTGTCAGGTAAGTGCACACAACCTTGAAATTATGGATGGATTGATCTTAAAATCACAAGTAGAAGTTGACTGGAAATATGTTCATTCTGTAGGAGTAACTCCCAGTGACTGCTTTCATCAATGAGAAAGTGAATGTGGCTGGCATCCAAAGGATGGCAGCAACAAGCTCTACGATAACTTCAGATCACTGAAGCAGACTGACTTGACACTGTGGACCAAGGTGACCAACAACTGGCTCCAAATTTTTAGTGAGTGGCTTTTGGAAACTACTAATCAAAATCAAAACATATAACTATTTCACAGAGTCAGATTTGGCAGAATCTGCTGATGAGAAACCTGCCTGAAAGAGAGGACTTTACGCTCCCCCACATATTCCAGTTGGACTCCACCCAGAGTCCAGCTGAGTCCAGATGGAGTCCTGGAGTCCATCCACCATTTTTTCTTTGGTGGCAACCCAGCCAAATATTAGTCCAGAGTCCACCTGGAGTCTGCCCAGAGTCCGGCTGCCCTCCAGGTGGACTCATCTGGACTGAATGGACTCCACCTCAGAACACAGGGAACTGTTGATTAATCCAGCCAGACTCCAGCCAGATTAATAATTACATCACTATTGTTGTTATTATATAATACTAAAAAAAGCATAACATCACTGAATCGAATGTGCAACCTCAGGAGCACAGCCACACTATCAAGCATGAATGCTCAACCACTTGGACCATGAAGGCTTATCTATGTACATATATTTTATGCTGTATATACCAACTTGCTGATCGCCTTCCTAGAAAGGATGTCAGCAAATTCTGATGATCAATTTGGCATCATAAATCAACAACAACATCTTGCTTTCAACCACCATCCACGACACCTGTCACTGGCACCACCCCCCCCCATCACCACCATCCCCAACAGCCACTGCCACTCACTGCCGCCATCAACTGCCTACAACCATGGCACACAACCAACAATGGAACAACCAATGGCAATGTGGCAACACCACGTCACGAGCCACAATGACCACCAGCACCCTGGTGAGTACCCCCCCCATTCATCCCAACCCACCTTACTCACACACAGCACAACGACAGACCGATGACGTGGGACAAGGATGATGACAGCTGAGGTGAGAAAGACACAAGACAAGGAGCCACAGCACAAGGACAACATGTGAGGATGACAACAATGAGGCGGCGCCAACGTGGAATGATGACATGACCAGGATATGACACGTGACAACAATGAAAGGCGACTGGTAGCGAGGTCTTTACTCTCCCCCTGGTATTCCGCTGGACTGGTCTCAGAATTTGACATTCCGGCAGAATCTGCATGGAATATAATGGGAATTGTCTTTCTATTGTTATGTCTTGTAATTCCATACAGAGTCCGACCCAAGTCCGTGAAAAAAAAATTGAATTCCATTGAACGTCTGGTGGATTTCCATGGGACCAGTCCAAGATCATCATGTGAGATCATACATGTGATGATCTCATGTGCGAATTTGAACATGTGAGACTCCTTCCCAAACAAACAAACAATGTTTGTTTGGCAATCACTTTCTTCCCACCACCACCATCTCTTCTTCCCACCACCACCAACCATGCTCTTCACCACCACCCACCACACTCTTCACCACCACCACCCTCGTGATCGCCCACAAATGCCAATGACCACCAATGACCACACCGCCACCACGACTGCCCAAAAAACGAAGCCAGCCACCCACAAACGAAGACGGCCGCCCACATATGACCATCCACCATGGGTCGTGAATGACGACCAGCAGCCACATACAGACACGGGCAACGACGAACCGAGGTGAGTAAGCTCACCTCCCCCTCCCAATATTTCTAACACAGGTGCCACATTGTGCAACCAAATGATACATAACAATGAGGGCACAGCAATGACAGCAACATGGGACAACGACAAGGAGGGCATGAGACAATGACACGGTGAGGACACACAATGACGATGAGGACACATGATGAGGATGACATGTGATGACCACCACCCAGAAATGGTGAGATGAGGGCACACCACCACCACCCACAAACAATACGATGAGCCCCCAGCACCTCCACCCATGAAAAACGACGAGCCCCCAGCAGCACCATCCATGCACGATGACGAGCCCCCAGCACCACACACAGTGAACGAGGGCCCCAAACCAAATGACAATGAGGGCCCCACAGCACCAGGCATGAACAGCAATGAGGGCCCTACACCACCATGCACCAACAGTGAATGAGGCCCCACACCACCACTGATGAACAGCAACAAGGGCCCCTCACCACTAGCCATGAATGGCAATGAAGGCCCCACACCACCAGCCACAAAGGCCTGCCCCCCCCACTGTCCCCTCTCCCCCTTTTTAACATATTGATTAGATTAGTATTGTATTTTGTCTATGAGTATTGAATTTTATTTACATGTTCATACATAAATGTTGGAATTAAGTCTGATGAACATTGTATACAGTGCATAAAGTACAGGTTAAGTCACATGATACCTTTAGAATAAGTCACATGACATCTAAATAAAAGAGAATGAAATTTCTTTCATTCTCTTTCATTTCTGCCACAAAACATTTCATTTTTCATTTCAATAGCAACTTCATTCCTTCACGGCAACCTCATCATTTCAGGGTCCAGTGCACATTTCCATAAAAGAAATTGCATTTACAAATAAATAAAATAGCAGAAAAGTTTTTGCTCTGTAAATAAGTCAGCAATGGTAAGTTGAGGGTGGGTTGGCACCCACATGTCCAGCAGATTGATAATGATGAGTTCTGTCACTACCAACTATAGGGTAGCAGACAGATTCAGATGCAAACATGACCTGGAGCAGGCATCAGGATATGTATGCGTGTATAAAAACAATTTCCCTTATGTTATGCAACTCCATGGTGCCATTTTTGTCAATCTCAGGCCAGTCTTGAAACTCTTTCGCATCATAATAAAGGACTCTGGCTGCAGACTTTTTATCTTGAGCCTTATCAGCCAAAACGTGATTTAACTGATCTTCCTCTTTCTTGATCTCATGGCTCCCCTTGAGCAGGGCATCATTCTTTTTCAACACCAAAGAATGGCGAGAGGATGAGGCGGCAGATTCATGTGCCCCTGTTGTCTTGTTTGTCACCAGCGATGTTGCAGGAGGGTTGTGTTGACCAGTCTCATTTTAAATATAAATATACACCACAACTTTTAGTCATGTAATATACCTGGAGTTTACATGACTAATAGTCTGTTACCTATGGGTGACTGAAGTGCATCTCAAGGGTTTCTGGCCTCTTGATGCATTTCGTTAGCTGTATTTGGAGTATGGGAAGATCTTAACATAGAAAGGGAGACTTACCGTTTGCAAACAGTCCCCATTTCTCATCACACTCTTTGTCTGTGTATGTCCTGGGAGACCACATTGTTGATGGATCCTCTGGCCTGGGCCTTTGTGGATGGAAGACCAGAGTGGGCTGTGTGATGCATTGAATAATTAGAAATTAGAAATTTGGTAAAAAACCTTTTTAACTTAAATGGCATCCTGCCATTACTGGGCAAGATGAGTCCAATTGTCAAACTAAAATCATGCATGATTTAGTTCATTTCGACAGTTTGAAACTGTCAGGAATTACGAAGGTAGCTTCATTATGCTATCCATACTCAAGTACAACAAACAGGTGGATTGAATCAGAATATAAAGTGTGTACTTTACACTCCCCCACACACTCCAGTTGGACTCCACCTGGACTCTGCCAGAGTCCAGATGGACTCCATTCAGTCCAGGTGGAGTCTACCTTGAATACAACCAAATGTATATTTTCTGGATCATCAAGCTGGAGTCCATCCAGAGTCCATCTGGAGTCTGCATACACTCCAGATGGACTCCACCCAAATCCAACTGAACTTAAACCAAGAAAGTCTGAACAGATAGAATTGAAATGTATTTTATAACTACATAAAATT
>Ga0307507_10012817_pt1 | contig 10287 bp, 1 predicted proteins | sample 7_EM_MG_FD_207223 | JGI IMG/M metagenome (GOLD analysis project Ga0307507, IMG submission 207223) | Populus trichocarpa ectomycorrhiza microbial communities from riparian zone in the Pacific Northwest, United States - 7_EM | ecosystem: Host-associated > Plants > Roots > Unclassified | place... | reverse complement strand
GCTATAGTAGGGGGAAAGGGGCCGGCCCGTGTTCCCTTAGCACGTAAAATATAAGGTATATAGGCGAATTGGTATTTATACCCTATACAGACAACCTCGTGAAAATTTTCCTATGGGAGTAGGTTTACGTAACGAGGTTCGCCCTTATAAAATACCATTAGTAGGTTACTTTTAGGGAGAGTACCTACTAATTACTAATTCCCTACCCTTTTCTTTAGCAAGGAGGAGAGATAGGGTACAGAATAAACAGTTATATAGGGGTAATTAGTAGCTACTTCTAAGCTAGTAAGCTATGTTGTTCCTCTTATTCTTATATGCAAAACTATAGAAAACAAAAATCTATCTTTTAAAGCGCTTTTTCTACTCTAGAAATGGCAGAATACGGCAGAAATAGATAAAAGAGCCAGGATTTCCTTAGTGCGATTTTCTTGGTATAAACTGGACTATAGTAAGCAAAATACTAGAACAAAAAACAACAATAGCGCTAGAGCTCCCCTAGCACTTTAAAAACGGGCTAGAGTGTCCACTTAGCTACTAGTACATGTTAAGCTGCCTAGAAAGGATTCATATATATAGAACTATAGCGCCATAGCCTAGAGGCTGCATGCGCAGTATTATACATAGTATAATACAACGGATATAAAATAAAAAATAAAATAAAAAAATACAGACCTATTTGCGTACAATACAACCTCACGCTATACCTTAACAAAGTTTATAGGTATAATGATTAACACTAGTGCCTCTAAACGTTCTATAGCAGAATACGGTTAGTTTCTTGCACTTTAGAAGATTAATAAAGTACAGTTAAACAAGTCTATAAGAGGTATAGTTAGCGTATAGTTCAGAATAGGTTCTATATCCTCTATTAGTTCTATTAAGGTAGATATACTAATAGGTACAGTAGAGTTCCATATTATTAAAGTTAACACCCCTTTCCTACTTTACCTAGCAGATATAGACAACTTATAAGTGTACTTTAACAACCTAAAGAATGTCCTAATAACCCCCTTAAAAACCATACTAGTTATACGCCGATTCGGACACCTATTTCTACTATAGGATACCTCGTTACATATATTTATTATAGAGTCCTTTAACTAAAACCCATACTACTTAACTAATATAGAATTGTAACGCCTATACCAACGCTTTAGACACCTATTAGTAGAGCGACTTAAGAGAATATTAGACCGCGCTAGCTATAAAAATAATACTAATTAAAAGACACTTAAGCATATTACCCACTACTGCTTATACTGTTAAAAGCACGGAAAGTTACTAGGCAGATTTAGATTTACCTTAAAGGACAACATTAATTTCAACTACTGCATTATTATTAACATTATATACATCGACAGCAAGCCCGTACTTTATATTGTTAATAAAGGCACCCGATTTTAAATAGGTAGATAGCTATAGAATATTAGCGTTAAGCATATATAGGATATGTTATAAGTGTGCTAGATTAATATATACCTAGGCCCCCCAGATATAATTACACACAATACAGGAAAGAACTTTATTAGTAGAGAGTTTAAGCAATACATAGTTAATATAGGCACTACTATAAAGAGCGTACCGGTCAAAGCTTACAACTTAATTAGCATAGTAGAGCGTTACTACGGCCCCTTATAACGTATATACCACATTATCACTTCTAAGATACTAGGAATTAATAAGGATATAGTACTGCAAATGGCCTTTAAAGTAATTAATGACTCCGCAGAACCAGACGGCCTAATACCCACGCTATTAGTATTTAGAGCGTACCCCTAAATAATAGAGTCCAACGCACCTTTACCTACAGTAATATAGCATACGATTGCATTTAAGAAAGCTATAGAGGAAGTAAAGAAGATATAAGCGGAGCGCTAGGTCGCAGATGCACTTAATATACATAATAGCTCCAGCACTACCGCAATTTATAATCTACCCCTTAACTTTTTAATACTGGTCTAGAGAGAAGGCAATATAGAACAACCTAGATACTAGGCAGGACTATACAACCTACTAAATATTAAAGGAGAAATGTGTGCTGTTAATCTACCTAGCGGCCCTACGAAGTTCCGCAGTACTGCTATTAAACCGTACTTAATAAACCCTAGAAATATTCATGTTAAAGACATTTAAGATAATAATACCTAAGTTAATAATATCTAAGTTAACGAAACTGCCCGTATATACGAACCGTCTATAGAAACCGTCTCTATATAGAAACCGTCCCTTACTAAAACCAGAGAAGTATAACCACCTTACCAAGAAAGAGGAAGACCCCACAAGTATCCCCTTTACGTTAATACTACCAACATTACTATATTCTTATAAGAGGACAGCAACTATAAGCAGTTTAAAACGTCCCATTAAAAGGAAATTATAGAACTAACTAAAAAGGGCGTATTTAAGATAATTAACCCTTAGGACATACCCATAGGAGTTAAAATCTTTAACTTACAATTTATAGATAAGATTAAGAACCCTAGTACTAATAAAGCCTTTAAAAAATTAAGACTTGTTATCTAAACGTATAACAATCTTAAAAATGGCATTATACTAACCTAGTTACCCATTATTTAACAAGTCAGCTAACGCCTTATTCTATACATCACAGCAATACTATAAGATAATGGCATACAGTTATACCTACAAGATATCTCTTAGGTGTATGTCCAGTCTCTTATAAAGCTGAATTAAGACTTCTATATCTAACCACCTTATAAATTAGGAAGCCAACTAGGCATTAGAAAGAACTCTATCCTAAAGGTAATTAAGCCTGTATACGGTGTTCCAGAAGCAGGCAATTACTAGTTTATAACCTACTATAATTATTATATTAAGGATTTGGATATAAACTTATTAACGTGTAACCCTTACCTCTTATAGAGCAACACTCCTAACTACTTTAGCATTGTTGGCCTCTAAACTAACGACACTCTCTTCCTAGCTAATACTACCTTTATAAACGCGGAGCAACAACATCTAGAAAAGGCTTACTTTCTTATAAAAGAACGCGAGCAACTTACAGTTAAGCAGTCACTTAAATTTAATGGATGCATTATTTAACTCTCTTAGGAAGGCAATATTACAATAACTTAGGAACACTAGTGCAAGAACCTAAATACAGTCTACCTTAGAAAAATAGCTATAACCACAAGCTTAAGAGGCATTGTCCGTAATGCACTAACTATAAAGGAATAATACGTTGCGTAACGCGCAAGAGGTGCGTATATTGCCTCTATATGTTAACCAGAAGCTTTATTTAATCTCTCTTTTGCCGCCTAGGTAATTAACCCCAAGAAGGAAGACGTTACAGCACTTAATAAACAACTATAATTGCAGATTAACAATCTAATAAAAGGCCTTACGTTTGTTAAATTGGATATTAACATATTACGCCTACTTACTTTTACTAACGCCTTATTCGCCAATAATAAGGACCTCTTGTTATAAATAGGATATATACTAGTATTAGAGAACGCGTTATATAAGGCCAACATTATTTACTGGTTGTTAATTAAGTGTAAAAGAGTTATCAGAAGCGTACTAGCCTTAGAACTCTACGCAATGGCCCATAGATTTAACATTGGCGCCGCAATTAAGTTAACTATTAAACAACTTCTATAGATTAAACTCCCACTTATACTTTACACCGACTCAAAATTACTTTATGAATATCTCGTTAAGCTAGGCGCTACACGAGAGAAATGTCTTATAATAGATATTATGTGTCTTTATTAGTTATATAAGTGCAGAAAGATTACGGAAGTTAAATGGATTAATAGTAATAGCAACCCTACTAACTTAATAACTAAAAGCAAGGTATCTACAGCTCTTAAGAAGTTAATTAATACTAATTACTTAGAACTGTAGGCTATAGAGTGGGTTAAACAAACGCGAACGAACTTAGACTTAACTTAGCGTCGTAATAGTACTAAGGCACGCCACCTGCCATATTCTACGGACCCTAAATTTAACCAGCCAATTAGGATTTTCTATACCCGGTATGGAAAATCGCTATTAGCTTGCTTACCACTAGCGCCTTAGAGGCCCTCGCGACATATCCACCTACTACCCCTAATAATTCTTCTTCTTTTCCTTCTTCTCCTTCTTCTCCTTAGCTTAGTATCTTTATTAGATAGCAATTGTTACGGGATACCCCCGTAACACCTTATACACGTCTACCTAGTTCTACCAACTTAGCAATTAGAGACCGACCGCGAGATAGCAATCTAATGGCAATCTATGGCAATCTAATGGCAATCTAACGGCAATCTGCGGCATTCTGCTATATTCTGCTAAGTCTACTAAATCCTGCCAAGTTCTGCTAGGACCACTACCCTTTCTTCCCGTTCTTTTACCTTTTTTCCTTACATAACGTCTTAACTTTGTTATATAGTTTATTAATCCATAAGCTCCGGTTTAAAGGCATTTATATAAGCCGTTATAAGCGTTATATAACTGGGATAGGATCGAAGGAGAAGCTACTATATACTATAGACGGAAGAGCTAGCTATTGCGTATACGCTACAAATAACGGGAATAGTACGATTTGGTTTCCTTTAGAGTTGCTCCAGTATCGGTAGATATTCGTTCCGTATATCACGTATATAAAGCACGTGATCTACGCGACGCGCATATATATCATTAAGACGCGTAGATAGAACAAAAAGAATCCAACTATATACCGCACTGCACGTATATTACGTCTATTGCACTGTGTTAAAGCATACCAACACTAGCCTAGATAAATCCAATTTTCTCCTTCTTATAGATGCTACCGTCCTTGTTTTTAAAGGGCTCTAAATCTATTAGTTAAGTATAAGTTTCTATAAAGTTTATAAACTAGCGGAAATTATAGCGGTTAAGCTGTGTCCTATTCCAGAATAGTTTTATATAATCATATTATATAATATACGGATCTTAAGTCTACTTCTTTAGGAAGGTTTGCAGCTGCGGCTATATAGTAATTTACTCTTTATTAAGCTAATTTAGTGCAATCTAGTTTAGGGATTAATCTTTAATTTTGCTAATAATCTAACGGGTACGCTCTTTAGTATTATCTTATATTATTAGCATCTTAAAGAAGTTATCTATTTTACGAACCCAATTGTCTAACTATTAGGCGTTGGGTCTCTAGCGGAGTTCTAGACTACTAGAGGCCTTAGCTAGTTAGTCTATATCCTTTTTCTATTCACTACGTAGATACCTCTCTAAGTCTTCCACATCTCCTTAGGTAGGTACTAGGTATCCCCTAGAAGGCCCTTAGCCTTAGCTAGGTTATAAAAGATTTTATCTAGCTTAGATTAAGCTCTACTAAATCTAAACCTACCTCTAAAGGTTTCTAATATGTTTATTAGTGGCTCCTTCCCGCATGGCTTCTAAGAGCCTTATAGCAGCTTTCTGATATCCTCCTTAAAAAAAATTAGTATAGGGCTCTTAACTTTCTGACCTTAGGCCTAGGGAAGCTCTAGCTATAGAGGTAGTGTTAGTACTAGTAGCTAATACGGGTTTCCCTATAAGGCTTAAGTCTTAAGTTAGTAGTTAGGTTAGATTGCCCAAAGGGGTAGGCCCGCTTAGCTTATAAGCAGTCTATGCGCCGCCACTATGCCAATTATAGGCCAGTGGTCTTCTGGGAGGGTTCTAGTTAGGTCCCTAATTAGGCGCGTTAGTATATTCCTCTAGCATTTCTAGTTTAGGGGAAGATTTTAGGGTTACGTCTGGTGCTTAATCTTCTAATTAGCCTAAGTAGGGCCGGAGGGGTTCCGGCTGCTTTCTAGCAGTATTATAACTATTATAGAGGGTATCTGCGTTTTCCTTAGTGTTACCAGTAACTGTAGGTATGCGAGAGTCTTTAAGCTCTTAGTGTATCTGGGTGTTAGGGCTCGTTCGGCTATCTTGCCCAGAGGTTTATATTATTACAATCTCTCGCTATTAGAGGGACCTTCCGACCTTAGCACGACGGCTATCTATAAGATATTTATGGAGTTTCCATTTAGGTTATTACAAGATTTTAAGGGAGAATAATGGATGTAAATAAAAGATATAAATAAATAATCTAGTCCTTAAAGCCAGCTGCCCTTCCAGATAGAGTAGGAAGGATTTAAATATAAGGGGACTTTATAGATAGGGGGCTATAAGAACACAATTGTGGAACAGGATAGATTGGTAAGAGAGATGAATCCTTAAGGAGGTAAGGCCTCTAGGATTGTGGAGACTATATACTACAGGCACGTGCCTCTATCACGTAACCGGCGACCATCCAAGGGGCGTCCGGAGGTTGTCCTAAAGGCAACCTGAGGTGTCCACAATAATATCCCTTACACTTAATTAGCAAAATCTAAGATAGGATAGGTAATGCGCAAATCTTTATAAAGATAGATCTAAGATAGGCATACTATTAGATCCGAATTAAGGAAGGCAATAAGTAGAAGGTAGCCTTTAGGTTAAAGGAAGGACTATATAAGCCATTAGTAATGCAATTTAGACTTATAAATGTACTAGCAATATTTTAGAAAAGAATTAACAGTGTGTTAGGAGAATACCTAGATAAGTTTGTTATAGTATACCTTAATAACATTATTATCTACTTAATAAGTAAGCAGGAGTATAGAGAATATGTTAAGTGGGTCTTAAAGAGACTATAAGAAGAAAAAATACTAGTAGTAATTAAGAAATGCGAGTTCTTTACTTAGAAGACTAATTTTATTAGGTTTATTATAGAGCTAAGAAAGATTAGTATGGTCCTAAAGAAAGTTAAAGCTATAGTAAGTTGGCAAAAACTAGAGAACATTACGTAGTTAAGATTATTCCTATTACAGTACTAGCAAATTGCCGCAGATTGCCGTTACGTAATTAGAGAATTGTACATAACTTTAAGCAGTGCTTCCGTTTTTCCCCTTTTCTTTCTCTAGCTTTGAATCCTCGTTTATAAACTACCAATTGTACAGGCTTACGCGTCCCTCTTACTGTGCTCGTGCCTTAATTAACTAAGTTACTAACATTATCTAAAGCTTATCTCTTCTTTCTTCCTAAGAAGGAACTTAAATATATTTATAGATTAAGGATAAGATAGGAATATAGAACAGGACCCTAAGGACATTACCAGAACTAAAAGAATATAAATAGAACGTAAAGCCTAAGAATAGGACACGCACAGACCAGAACCCCCTAGAAAATAAATAAACACCAGAAATTACCTAATACCCCTACTACTATACTAAGAAATACAGCAGCTAGTAAAGCTGCTATAGGACCCGCAAATACCTCTAATGGTAAAATAGTTGCCGTCTTAACCCTTTAGGAAGAGCTCGTAGCAGCTAATACTAAAATTGAACGGCTTTAAGAGCTGCTTAAAACTAGAGACACCCCTATACCTAGTAATGGGTTATTAGATACCTAGAGACTTGCTACAGTCCTTAAGGCCCTAGCCTAATATACAGCATTAGTATTATTGCGGTCTATAAAGGTTGCAAACCCCCTGTTACTTATAGACGGAACTAACCCTATATTTAATAATTAGAAGCTTTAATTATAAAACAAGCTTAAAGTTAATACGGACCACTTCCCTACTACCTAAGCCAAAATAGCCTATATCTTCGGCCATACTAGTAGGGACGCATAGACGTACCTACGTCCGCGATATACCTAGGACTTAGCAGACCCCTTCCTTTCTGGAGAAAAGATAATTAATTACCTATCTTCTATTTATAAGGACCCCTTTAAGGTATAGAATGCCTATCTTGATTATAAAAGCCTAAATATAAAAACAATAGAGACCTTCTTGGTCTTCTAGACCCGCTTTCTACACCTAGCTAGATAGGCTTAAATCCCCTAGGAAGATCTAATGCCAGACCTCTTTAATAAGCTTACCCTAGACCTATAGCGCGCTATACTGCTAGTTTATACCACTATATAGACGCTAAAGGAACTTATAGACTAATGCCTAGCTGTTAACTAGGGCCTTTATTAAATTAAGGTATATACTAAGTAGTATAAGACTAGAAGCTCTGTTAACTAGAATATAAGTACTATAAGAATAGGCCGCAGCTCCCTAGTAAGATCTGCAACCCCTATAGCACTAGCTGTACAGCCTACTGCTAATTTAGCAGCTAGCTATATAGCTAGTCCTACTATAGGTTTAGTGAATACTTAGCCTATATATAGCAACCCCTATATATAGGCCCTTAGCAATTAGGGAGCTTGCTTTTCTTGCGGCTAGAAGGGCTATATTGTAAAGGATTGCCTAATAAACACAAAAGTAGGCGAGGTTCTATTAATCTAGAAGGATAGTATAGAGTTGGAAAAAGAGGAACCCTAGAGAAAGACTCCTCTCTAGGGTTAAAAGGGATTAATATGTTATATATTAATCTAGGTCGGCTAGTTAGTAGAAGAAGCTGCACTATCCCTTATACTTTATTCTGTAATAGATATTAAGTTTTAACCTCTGCTTTAGCTAACTCTAGAGCAAATGCCTTTGCCTTAATAGACACTTAGTATGCCGTAAAGCTAGCTAACTTTTTAAATGTATTTATTAAAGAACTGCCTAAACTAATTCCTATTTATGAGTATAACGGACAGATAGGGCCACCTATTATAACTATCTTGTAGATTTACCTCTGTGTTAACGGACAAAGGCAGTATAACATCCCCCTACTTATTATAGACTTAGGAAGCCACAATATAATTTTAGAAAGAAAATGGCTAGCCTATTTAGGCTTATAGCTTAATATACAGAGCAGACAGCTTATCTAGCCTAAAACCCTACCCCTAACCCCTTCCTTTATAAAAGAAATTAGCATTACAATAGAGAACCTTATACAGCCATAGGTAGACACTATTTACTAGGCCGATGCTATACGTAGGGACTAGGCCTTTAAGAAAGATATATAGCTTGATCTATAACGGGTCTATATACTATGCCACCCCTAGACTATTAACGCCGTGCCGCCAATACTAGGGACCTAGGAAGCTAGTAATAAGCTAGAGAGACTAGACCCTATACAGCCCCAAAGAACAGTAAGAAATATTAGACGCCGTACTAAACAAATAGACTAGAAAAATAACTTATAGAAGATGGAATAGGAGCTAAGGAGGGCTATAAGCCCTTAACCACAAAATACGGTTTATAAAATATCTGTAAAGAAACCTATAAACCTCCCACTGGTTAATATCTACTGAATTAGCGCTATAGGGTTCTACCAGAACTTAAAACAGCCTAATACTATTACTGTTGGGAATAAAGGCAAGTGGTCACTATATAAGGCATATTGCCACCACGTGTGGCAAGTTGCCGTTACGTGCGGCAAGTTGCCGTCACGTGCCGCCGCGGCACTAGCGTGGTGAGGAACCTTAAGTTTCTTACCCCTTTCTTCAAGAATCAAAAGAAGAAAAACAACCATCATACTATCTACGAACCGTAGCTACGTGATATCACCTTGTGTAACCAACACTGATTAGTGGTTAACTTTACTATTATACCACAGAGCAGCTAGGTATTCCACCAAGAAGAGATAAGCCACTGTACCAGTGCTACTCATGCTAAAGGAAGCTGTCTTTTGAGGTTAGAACTGGTCCTAAACCTTAAATAGAACTCTTCCACGAATTTAAGGATCTAAAGGCCAGAACTGGTCCTAAGCCTTTCCAAGATTACGGATTCTTACGTCCATTACGCAGAATAATACGCTTTACGAGTCTTTGTAATTCAAGGCCAGAACTAGTCCTAAGCCCCATAATTGCAAATATACATTACGAATGCGTACTAAACAACAAATATATATTATGAACGCGTACCAAACGACAATCCCTACACCAATAACACTTCCCTCCCTCTAAAAATATGGCTACGCCTACTTCAAACGACTGGGAAGACTCTTTACCACTAGGGGTAGCTTTGTACGCGAAACTCATTAATAAAAATTGGGATGAATTTACCTTTAATATAACAACTTGTACCGCAAAATAAGTTAATGGCTTTCTCCTACACTGTATTGTATTCTATTAAAGTAAACACTATGCCAATGTACAGCTGTGGGAATATTTTAGGGAGGATTTTGTAGGATGGACCGCTAACACCTAGGCACTTAGTGTAACAGTGCAGTGTAGGAGAATTGAGTAAGCAACTTGATTGTAAAATGTAGCTCTAGAGCCTCTCTATATACACGAGGAAGGTATGGAAATAAATAAAAGGGGAAACTAATACGTAACTAAAACAGCGTAATACGTAAGTGATACGTAGCCGATACGCAGACAATACGTAGGCAATACGCAGGCAAAACAGTGGTGGTTTGG
>Ga0307507_10012814_pt1 | contig 10289 bp, 4 predicted proteins | sample 7_EM_MG_FD_207223 | JGI IMG/M metagenome (GOLD analysis project Ga0307507, IMG submission 207223) | Populus trichocarpa ectomycorrhiza microbial communities from riparian zone in the Pacific Northwest, United States - 7_EM | ecosystem: Host-associated > Plants > Roots > Unclassified | place... | reverse complement strand
TTTTTTTTTTCCAGTGCAAGCATGTCTAGTACGCACAACTGTAATATTTGCTCTTTAATATTTTATGTCCTAAAATTATTGTTTTTTAATCTAATAATATTTGTCAAACTACTCATTCCTTTTAGACACTAAATTGTTCTCTTCTATGAATTCTAAACTATTGTATTTACAAACTTTAAAGTTGTATTCTACTATTAGGCTGATGTAAGGTTAGGTTTGGAGTTAACTATTTTTATTTTTTTTGCATGCTTTTAGTGTTTGATCAGTTTTTTTTTTATTGTCAATTTATAAACTAATTGTATAAACTTGATGCTTTCTTTCAATGTTATTTCTGATATCTCTTCTTATTTTCCCATGTCTTTGTTATTTGTTCATGATTGAAGCATGCTCTCTCTTTTTTGTACTTTTTCATTTAAAAAGTGGCCAATTTTTGGCATGTCTTCTCCAATCACTACATATTTCTTATGCTTTAAGGATTGGCTATTTGTAACTTTTTTGTACTTTTATTTATGTGTTTTCATTTTTCCATCTTACAATTGTTTTTAGGAAAGTGTGTTGACTTTCTTTATTTCATGATTTCTGCCTCTTCAACCATTAAGCTAGATTAATCAATTTTAGGTCTCTGTTTTTTCCACTTACTTTTCCATCTTATTAGTTGTCTATTCACATGTATTCTTTTTCTATTTTTTGTTTTTTTATTTTTACCAATTTATGTTAAGAATGCTCTTTGCTCAGTCATTACTAACGATTGTTGTTCTAGGGCCTTCATGTTAGGATTTAATTGTAGTTGCTTATGTTTTCTTGTTTCCTTTCTATTTTTTTTCTTTATAGTCCTTTTGTTTACAACTACATTTATTGTTATTGCTTTGAATGTATTTTTTAACCTTTTTTTTATTGTGCTTTTTATTATGTTCTTCTTTCATCAAGGTTGTCAATATTTTTTTGTATGATTATAGAGAAAAAAATATATATATAAATAGTTGTCAAAAAAATTATATAACAATAGGATGAGTGTTTCAAGTTCTTAAAATTTTATATTTAAATGTTCTTACAGTTGTAGTATAAAGAGTTAATGAGTATGATATTTTTATCGACCTGATTTTCTAAGTAGTTACATACAAGTAAGTGGTTGTATCTAGCATGATGTCATGATGCTTTTGGATCATTTAAAATGGGCTAATGATTTATGATGGGACTTGACTAAAAGTTAAACTAAAGAGATTTTTAGTTCCATTTATAAAAAGATGTAATGTAATTGACATGTATTGCAAGATTTATAAGATAAGCTAAGTGGAGCCACCTAAAAGATTTTCTTACAAGTATTCTCTTCCCAGTTTTTGCTACTTCTTTTCTTAACTTTGTTTTCCTATTTTTGCTTAGAACACCCTTTGCTTAGTGTTTACTGCCAGGTTTTTATCTTTAGGTCTCTAGCCTAGAAGTTCATTATCACAACTTGTTTTTGTTATTGTTATCCATTTCCTTTATTTTCTCTTCCTTTTGTTTTCAACGAGCATTATTATTACTATTTGGTATTTATTATGGCTCTTTTGTAGTTGTTTTTGCATTCCTTTGATTTGGTCATTGATCTTTATTTTTTTTAATTTGATACTCAAATTTATAATTTTTTGGTCCTATATTTTCCCATTCCCTCCGAGTTGTATGATATCATGTGTAGGGGTGTCATGAATTGTTTCAAAGGTTAAATGAAATGTCAATTTTATATTTAATAATTTATAGTGGTCGTAGAAAATCAAGATGGAGGAAAAAATTGATATTAAAAAAATAACAACCTTTTTTTTTCATTTTAAAAGGCACATAAATCTACACTTTAATCCTTTTATTTATTTATTTTACATTTGATCCTTTGATTTTTAGATTTTTTGTTTAGGTCTCAAACTTTCTTTATTTTATGTTCTAGTCATTAGATCTTGAGAGAAAAGAGAAAACGTTGTTAGAAAATCTTAAACAGAGAGAAAGCTCTCGGGTGGTCTGATTTTGATCCTCCATAACTCATTGAAGGTGATGTTAGAAAAGGTAATTTAAGGCTCATGAAGTTTTTTTAATTTGATTTTGAGTTTTCAAACCGATTAAAATGTGTTTTGTTGTAAGAAATGAGGTTATAGAGGTTTATGAGATTTTTTCATGTTTTTAGATGAAAAAAGTGTTGGGATCTAGGTTTTGGGGTCTAAAAACTTGGACTTCAATGTTTTGATCACTAGAGCCACCTTCAATTACCATAAAAAATGGTAGATGGATGACCCCTTGTCCACCTAATAAAAAAAAAAGAGTTAGAGCAAACTCACGTCTTCCTTCCTCTAAGGTAAAAAAATAAAAACCAGGCTGACACACTTAGGTTTTCATGTGGACTAGGCGCATTGATCCAACTCATGCGTGCTTGGCCTTTTCATTTTTTTTTTAAATATCTTTTCATATTTTATAAGTAGATTATTTAAATATTTATTTAAATGGTGTTTATGTAATAGATTATTTTTAAATGAATTTATTTGAATGATGTTTAATAATTATCTAATTATGTCATTATTTTTCAAATAATATTTACATTTTTTATGGTAATATTATCAATTGCTTTTTAAATAATTATATATGAACGTGATATGCATACTTTTCTAAATGCATTATTGCATTTTTTTATTCTTTTTTATTAAAACTTGCCTTTAAGATTGTGTTAAGTTTATGTTTAAAAAACATAACTTATGGTAAAAAACAATTAAGTAAAAAAAAAAAACAATAAGGAATGTAATAATAAGAGAAAGAGGTTTTAATTAAAGAGATATCTTTTTTATACTTATTTCAAATAGTTAAAACTTTTTTGGATATTGGTTTTAATTGCTTACAATTTCTTTGTAATAAACAACATAGCTAAAGAAAGATATATTTTTTATATTAAAAAAAATATTGATAACAAAAGAAGAATTTATGCTAACAATTATATTTATTCTACATAATTTAAATTATTACATTTGTGATGAAAATCTTTTTTTTTTTGCCATATAATTAAATATAAAAAATTCAAAGAGCACCACGTATTATGAGATTAAATACTTTCATGTGCATCTATCTTTTAGCTTCCCGTTTTAATTTTTGGTTAACATTGATATTTTTTTAAGATTTATTTGTTTATATAATTTTCACTTAAATATTTTATTAAATATATGCTTCAACTTTCTAATTCTCAATTAAAATATTTTCATGCTGTTAGAAAATACGTTCACATTATCTACTCCTTCTTTTTAATTTTACGTTAAAATTTAACTTGGAATCGTACTTAATTGACCAAGCCAAATATCATAATCTTCCTGCAAACATCGATTCATCAAGGATCGAACCAATAGGTGCAAGCCCAAGTTTTATATGTCGAGGGTGGACGAACTGGTTAATTTGAATGTGCCTGCTAAAATTGACTGCAGATCATGAATCAAATTGAGGTTCCTTTTAAGAAAATAAAACTAAAGAAGAAGGTTAGCAGCTCCTTTTAGACGTATGCATATTGATTTACTTGCATATATATACCTGGTAGCATCCTGCTCTATTATGTATTCGTTATGCATGGCAGCAAAACAAGGACCCTTTCAGTGACAGCAGCATGCAGATGTCAATTACGGGCCGCTAATTAATATCCAAATTAATTCATGTCTGGTTAGCGACGTCAGAAAAAGTCTTAATTTCTTCATGAGGAAGCTGAACCACATATCGTCCAAAGGGACATGAAGGCCAGTAATGTAGTTCTTGACGGAAACTTGCAGCCTAAAATAGGGGGTTTTGGGCTTGCAAAACTTTTTCCAGACAATGTTACACATCTTAGTACACGAGTGGCAGGAACAATGGAGGTATATGCAGGTATAGTTTGCATTTTTCTTAACAAATAAAATTTTAATTTGTCAAGAAGTTATGTTGTTTTTAAAAATATTTTTTGAACTATGTTTTTTTTTTTCATTTTTTTGTTATTTTGTTAAAATTCAAAAAAAAAACTCAAAAGATAAAAAATAAAGTCATGTTCAAATTTATTTTTAACTCTGTATCTATTTATTTTTAATATGTTATACATAGAAAAATTACTAATTACATTCATTTCATCAAAATTTGAATTTGAAGTCAAACTAATATATAGAAATTAAAAAATTAATTTTTCTTGAAGTTTAGTCGAATCTATTATCGTCAGATGTTTGGCGTTTTCAAATCCAAAAGAGAGTAGTTGATACAATTTATCAAAAAAGATTTGTTCGCATGATTGCGTTCGTCTGCAATATGGGTTATTAGTCTGGATATACTACTCTTGTAACAGGAATTGAACAAAAGAAAGAAATATTTCATTTTCTTTAAAAGTACCAGTACAAAAAACAATACACTTAAGCATAGGTTATGCAAGAAATGATTCTCAAAAAAAAAAAAAAGAGGTCTGTACTGTGGATTAAAGTAATTAATCAAGCTTTAAATAAAGAGGGGAAACAAGGAGTCTTGTTCCATGTTTTAAGATGAAACCCTAAGATTTCCCTGGCTTTTTCCTTGGTCTTTAAATTGCATCCACTTTCTATCACCAAGCAAATCTTTGTCACTCCACCCACCTCCATAAATTCTTGTGCAACCTCACCTCTACTGATACAAAATCTTAAAACGGATGACAACAAACTTATTGATTTATCATCTCCAACATGGGAAACCTTCAAAATCTTCGATGATACAACTGCTATGCCTGCTGGATGTGCCAAAAAGGCAGCCCGCCCTTCTGCTTTCTGGCACAGTTTTTCTAGCACGGCTAACATCAGCTCGCACACATGCCTCTCATTGTCCTCAGCTAGCAATTCGATCAGGATCGGAATGAGTCCTCCCTCAATAGCTTTCTCTTTATTCTTCCCATATGACAAAACTTCCATCAAAATAGCCAAGACTGTCAGGCTTCCATGTTTTGAAATTTGGTCCTTCAATATCTCCGTGATGCTCTCAAAGAACTCAACTCTAAGTCCTTCCTTGTAAATTCCATCAACCACTTCAAATATGGACTTCAGAAGAAGAGCAGCTTGAATTCTAATCTGTAGATTGCTCAAATACTGTGTTATAATTAAACAAAGTGATTCGATTAACAGGCCATTTTCATTTTGTGAAACCATCTTTAATGTCTCATCGGATGGCCTTAAAAGACACAGAGAAGACACAGCTTCATTGATAATTTCTGGCGTGTCATTACCAGTAATCTGTGGAACCCCTGGTAACTCAGTTTTGACTACAAGAGATGCTACTAGAGAAAATAAGCTATCATCTCTGATGCAAGTAATCCTGCTACTATCACCACGATTCTCCTGGATTAATGACTTGATCTTTCTAAGAGATTTTACCTGCAAATGGGGTTGCTTAATCTCTTCAAGAAGGACTTTCATCAAGGCATCTTGATTATTAGGCTCCGGCTCCACAAACTTTGTTGTTGATGATGATGCGTGCTGCAAGTGCCATGATTGGATCAAGCGAAGAAGATTAGAATTTGGAGTGAGACGGAAATCAGAAAGGGGTTGTTTTGTAACAGGACAAATGATTTTCTTATAAGAGAAAAGCCATTTCTGAATGCTCTCTCGGTCAAAGGTCATGCCTGTGGATATAGTAACAGGATCTTTCATGACCTGAAGAGATATTGGGCAGATAAAAAATGATGGCGCTTGATGCTCAAAACCATCCATTCTTTGAATTTCTTGTTCCTCTCTTTGCATACTAAGCTAGCTAAGATCAAGATTGAAGAACAAGGAGAGTACGTGCCAAAAATGATAGTAAATAGCAAGGGAGAGAGAGGGAGAGATGATTGATCAGTAAGTGGGCTGTTCACATCGTTGACATTTGAACAGTCAAAAGAAGGCGCTGCATACAGGTAGATTGGAAAACATAAATTAAGGAAAAGGAGGACTGAGAGATTCCACAGAGACAAGATCACACAGCTCTCGTGTGCGTTCAATGGATCTCTATTGATCACAGGATCTATATCCTTTTTGATCATGAGGAGCATTGACTATGATCTTCATTTACCATATATAAGCTCGATCGGGCTTCATTCTTGTCGTTGACTTTTGATTTTTTAAGCAAAATGCATTTAATTACATGCATATAACTTGCAGAATTACTTAACCCAAATGGAGACTATTGAATTCGTCTCCATATAAATGTTATCTTAACACAAGATGATGCCGACCAAACTGCTCTCCTCCACCCAACACTAGGATTATTTAAATTATTTTTTTATTTAAGAAACATTTGCGAAATTTATTATTTTCTTGAAAAGAGTTGATGTTTCTTTTTATTATTTCTTAACATTTAAAAAATAATATTTGATACTTATCTTCCAATTTAGTCTAATTGGATTTAGTTGACTAAAATACAAAAGTCGCTAGCTATAAGGGTTCTAGGGGATTTTTTTTTAATCAAAATAAAATATTTTTAATTGCTTCGCCACTTTTGGATCTAAAAACGGGGTGTTTTACGGCAAACACTAATTAATGGAGCCTCAAACTTGGTTATCAAATCTATAGAATATTTCAAATTCATGGTAAATTTGCGAAGCAATTAATATTCTAAGAAAATAATTAATTTTTTTAATCTTGAACTCTAAACTATAAATAATTCTTGAAAATAATTAATTGTAAAAGTTTTTTATTATTTTGCTTTCAAGATTGGAACAAAAAAAGAGCACGCCATTCCATATAAATATAGGTGCCTTGTAAGTGACTATGACCTCTCTCGTTAAGAAATTAATAAATTCAAAAACATATATAGAAAACATCTCTTGTCACGTGTCGGTCGTATGATTTGTCATGATAATCAAATATAGAAAACTGTTTAATGATGTAATAATAATCAAATTCATTTATTAAAATATTTAAAACAATGTTAAACATTACACCTACTAGCCTGATAAACATAAAAAAGGATTATATTTAAATATTTAATAGTTGAAATTTAGAATAACACCGCTTAAGAATAACAATCGTTAATTTTTTATAATGAAATTAAAAGGATACTTTTTGTATCACGTTATGATCATAAGAAAGATTCTAATGTCTTTTTTTTTTCAAAATAAAAGAAATAAAAATAGAAAATAATTTAGTTTTTAATATAATATATGTGGGTAGTTGTTTTGATCAAAACAATTTAAAAATATATTTTTTAGTATTTTCACTATCAAAATTCATATCAGTTAGTCTGATAAAACATAAAAATTAAATAATATACTGCGAGTGTGGAGAAAAATAATAAAAAATTCAACTAACAATCAAACCAATTTAGTTCATTCCCCATTTCTATGTGTCTAGGCCAAAATTTTACACAAAGAAGGAATGGCATGATTTCTTTCTAATTTTTCACAATTCTAACTTATCTCAATCCTTTTTTAAGTCCAAATATACATGCAATTCAAAATTAAATTCATCCTTTCAAACATCCGAACATACAAAAATCTAGGTTCCATAACAAAAACATCCATACTCAAGTTTAAGAATATATTAGAACTTTGTTCAAACACGAGAGTAGAGTATTTTACCTCTTAATAACACTAATTCAAGGTAAACTTTCCAAGGAAAAACTCATTTTCTCTTCACTCTTCACTTTCTCTCCCTAGCTCCAAAATTCTCCACTTTCAGGCACCAAAACTCTACTGAAACTTGGAACCCTTTGTTTTAATCCTCCTAAACCTTCTATGGTACCCTTAATCCTAACTTTTTAATTGTTTTTGACGAGGATTTTAGGTGAAAATAGAAGAAAAGAAAAATCCTCCCCCTCTCTTTGCTTAATGGCCGGCCAACATTGGCCCCCGAGAGAAGCCAAAACACTTTTTTATCTCCATGTTAAACTTATTTACAGCATTACCCTTGTGTTTAGTTCAAATATTTTCTGTTTAAATTGAGTACCCTATCTCCGCTTGCTTTTAAATTATCAAAAATATTTTTTATTCCATGAATTTTTTTTCTTTTAATTATTTGTCACTATACCATTTTATTTTTATATATTTTTTATTTATTTACTTATTTATTATTATTATTATTATTATTATTATTGAACCGATATTTATATCCTCATCTTATGTTTCGGGTGATATGTTAATAAAATAACTCAAGGTTTTTTCTTCAATATGTTTTTAAATTAATTTTATTTTAATTTTATATTTTAAAATTAAATTATTAATCCTTGAATTTTCTAAGTTTTTTCCGCTTTTCATTCCACGGATATCCCGATCTGGGGCTAGAAAATCTAGTTTTCTACTCTAAGCAGTCGTGAAACGACATCGAATAATGATCGGCGGCATCGGTATTATCAGTTAAAGAATACTATATTTTTGATAAATCAAAATAATAATAGAAGCGAATTAATTTTCTGGTTGATGATTAACCAAGCAGCCAAGAACGGGAGAGGATTCCTTTTGTTTTTCTTGTGATTCTTAAAAATTATCACTACCTTCCATCCCTCTTTACATTCTTCTCTGCCGCAATCTAATAACCATAACCATCAAAAACATTTTTTTTATTATTATTAAATCAAATAAAAATATTTTTTTATTTAAAAAAAATTCATTTTTATTTTAAATTAATTCATAGTATTTATAAATTATTGTTGTGCTATTATTAAAATAAATTTAAAAAAATAAAAAATATTATTTTTAATATATTAAAAAATAATTTAAAATACAATCACTGTGCTACCAAACTGGTTGTAAATCATAAAAGTACTTGATATAGAAACGAAAAGAAAAGACATTGAAAGAGACAGCGAGAGCGAAATGGCGAATTTGTATGTGACGGCGGTGCCAACGGCGGATCTGAACAGGAACACGGAGTGGTTCATGTATCCAGGGGTTTGGACCACTTACATATTAATATTGTTCTTTTTTTGGCTCATTGTTCTTTCTATCTCTGGTTGCTCTCCTGGCTTGGCCTGGACCATCGTCAATCTCTCTCACTTCGCTGTAAGTTTTCTTCCCTTTTTTAAAAAAAAAAAAAAAATTTGATCAGGTAGGTTGGAATTTCTTGATTAGGGTTTGAAGAAAGAAAGCCTGCTGTTATTCTTATTTTAGGAGTTTCAAGGATTGCGTGCGTGTTTGGTTTTGGGGTTTAGTTTAGCTTGCTCAATTTATCAAATTTCTTTAGCTGCATCGTATCTTGATTAAGTGAAATTATTAGATTATGTTTATCATCAAATGACTAGCCTTAGAATTAGTGTTTTCGGTTTCAAATGCTAAAGTGGGCACCTTTGTTCTTCACTTGTTTGTTACAAGCAGATACCTGGGCGAACTTGGTCTCTCTGTTTCGTTCCTTACAATGAACAGAAGAGTTTCACTGCCAATACACTCATTGATTTGGTTGAAAGCTTGGAATGGATAACTTTGTATGAAGTTTTCGTGGAGTTGTTTTTTGAAGGATTTTGGTCTTAAAAGATGACCACAAGCTAACATCATGAAAGAATGCTAAAAACCTAAATAAATAAGTTGTCCAGGTAAATAGAGGATTGATCGGAGTGTCTCACTAAACTTGGAAGGATATGGTAGAATGGCTGTGGACTCTTCACAGACATTTTACCCTCCTCCTCCCTTGAACCTGCATCCACCCTGCGTACAAGTAGAATTTGGTTCTAGGTCCTTTAGTACGAGGAGTATGAATCAATTACAAAGTGACCTCAAGAAACTTCATCAGCTATGCTAACAAGACATGAGCATTAGGGTACGTGGAATAATCAGACATTCTTAAAACCTGTGAGGCTATATGTTTTGAACTGTTAGCCTTTTCTGGTTTTCTTCTAAGCTTAGTTACTAAATGATGTAGGAAACACACGTGTTAATTATGACATTAATAGGTTGTGGATATGCAATGGATTTACTGTTGGGGAATCCGACCGGTGATGTACTGATAGTTGCTCATAGGAGGGTAAACACACTGACACAATATTTTACGTGGTTCGGCAAATCCGTCTACATCCACGGGAGAGAGTCATTGTATTAGATATAGAGATACATGGAGTAGGAGGATTACATCTGCTGCAATGGCAGCAAGGCTGCTGCCATTGCAGCTCTCTCTTTTTCTCTACTCACACTCACGTTTTCTCTCACAATTCTCTTTGCACTCTCTTCCATTTTGCTCTCTCACGGTGCCCTTTTATAGGCAACAATGGTGTTGCTCCACTTGTTCTTTTGTCAACAAAGGTGGCTGCCAACTCCAGCTCTTCTTCAACAAAGGTGACTGCCAACTCCTCTTCTTCTTCAACAATGGTGGCTGCCAATAGTCAATGGTTGGTGCTGTCCATTTGCT
>Ga0307507_10012813_pt1 | contig 10289 bp, 7 predicted proteins | sample 7_EM_MG_FD_207223 | JGI IMG/M metagenome (GOLD analysis project Ga0307507, IMG submission 207223) | Populus trichocarpa ectomycorrhiza microbial communities from riparian zone in the Pacific Northwest, United States - 7_EM | ecosystem: Host-associated > Plants > Roots > Unclassified | place... | reverse complement strand
AAAAAAAAGGGCATCTTTTTAACGTCATGTGTAGAGTGCCTGCATTCGAAACAAAGATTCTAGGCTTTTGATGAAGAATGCCGACGGGTGCCTTTCAAGAGACCACCTAGCTAAGCTAATGCTTCGAGTTGTTTCTCACAGAAAAACAAAAAGGGGACTCGACATGAATAATTACAAATCCTCTACGCAAATGCAAGGAAGCCACATTAAAAGTCTTCTAATATTCTGTTCATGCATGCATTAAAGTCTTGTATTCTGTCGCATTAAAGCTTACAGTAAAATTAATCCTTTACGTTTTATACATAAATATTCTGTCCCATTAAAGCATACAGTGAAATCTCATCACCGGTTAATGTTTGAGATTGCGGTGGAAAGTTTTTTTTTATATTTTTTTTATTTTCAATATTAATATATTAAAATAATAATAAAATAATAATTTAATATTTTTTAAAAATATCTAAAAAGAAGAAGAAGCTGAACACCTCATTGGAGGGCAGCAAGCAATCCCTGCTCGTGGAAAACGGAGTGTATGAACTATGACCAATTAAAAACCCCGCCAAAAGACCAAAAAGAGGACAAGAAGAGAGAAATCGAATCAAAGCAGGCTTGATTTCCAAGATCGGTGGAGTCGAATGCAGTAAAATCAGATTGTTCGGGAACAAATTTTGGTGGCTTTTCTGCTGACCGGGTTTGACCGCTTCCAGAAACCTAATTTTATCACTTAAGACAATCACCACAAGAAACATAAGACATCTTCATTCTTGAAAACAAAAACATAGGCAAATTCAAACTTTCAAATATTTGCATGCAAAGCGAGGTCCACAAAAACCCACAACTCTGACATTTTGTAAGCTTTACTGCTTGTCATTGAACAAAGGCCCAATGATTTGTGCGTAAATTGCCTACAAGACGATTTCTCAGCCCCAAGAGTGAAAGTGTTTTTCTCCTAGGACGGGGATAACAACAGCAGCAACAATGGTAGATAATTGCATTTACAAACAATAGCTCTCAAACTTTTATTCAAAATTCAGCACTACGTCCCAGCTTTATTTGAAATCAACAATACCAATGCTGCCCACATCCAAAACCTCAGTAGAACCAAAATTTTGAACTTAAGAAAAATAATGTTTGATATTATGATAATTATTGTTTTTTTAAAGTATTTTTGTATCATGATAAAAAAATAGAAAATTTATTGCAAGTATTTTTTTTTTGAAAAGCATGAGGTGACTACATAAACAAACAAGATCTAAATACAAAACCTCACAAACCATGTCAATAAACAAAAACAAAAAAATTCAAATTTTTTGAAAATCATGGAAGCAGGGTCTAAATACAAAACCTCACAAACCATGTCAATACACAAGAAGCCTCTAAAAAAAAAAATAGTCATTGATACAAAATGCTCATTAACGGAGTAGCCCAGCTACGTGTGGTGACTAGTCGACAGATAGAAAAGGACAGACTGTCGAACCTTCTGCTGTATCTCAAGAACGAGACCTTTCTCGAGATGGTGGGGTACGGCTGCATTGAAAATAATAAGGTCAAAATGCTTGTAAACATAGTATATTCACATGTTACATTGTTGAAAAATTAGAAAGTGAGCACAAAGCAAAAATAACAGAGAATTGCTAGTTGAAAATAATATAAACCTGCGATATCTTTCATTTTCAGGACTTTCAGCTTTATCGTAATTATGATTTCCTCTTGGTTCAGGTCTGGAATTAGTTTTTGATCTATGACCGTAGTCCGGGCTGCCCCTATCTCTACGATATGGACTCGGGGATCGTTCACGATTATAGTTTCTGTCAGGAGATCTGTCACGATCTCTTCTCTCAGGACTGTAACCATTCCTTCTTTCATCATCTCGAGCAGCATATTCCACCGAAATGACCCGATCCATGAACTTGCTGCACCACAGTATCAAAAAAGAAACCACAAAAATAAGAAGAGGTTTTTGACAAAAAATTCTTAAGCCGGTAAAAGTGAGAACGTTATTGGGAGTTCGGAAAAACTTTTAAATGAAAACACTTGATATGGCCATATAATGGATTTTCAGGACTGTCTCACAAATTGAACAATAAGATATTGCACCGAAGCATATTAAACTTGGTCAAAGTAGCTTGTTTTAAACCTAGAAAACACAAGTACTAACACAACAACTTAATCACATTTTCTTTTATTGGCAATCAGTAAGACAATGTTTGAACAGAGTTACTAAAAGAGACTGTAATCAGCTAGAGTATTTATAAGAAAAAACAACCTCATGTCAGTTGCCTCCAATGCCTTAGTAGCATCTTCCTGTAATTCATACTGAACGAACGCAAAATTTCTCCTAATCCTTGTGCTCAATATTTTTCCATGAGGATCAAAGTGCCTCTCCAGATCCCTAGTTCGGGTATGAACTGGATCAAAATTAATGACAAACAAAGTTTTTGATGGAGTCGTGTTAGTCGATGATCTTCTTGAACCAGCAGGCCTTCTACTTTCACGTTCTTGCTGCAACGGGTGATTGATTAATTATAAAAAAGGACAACCATGTATATATGAAGTCAACACATTTTCCCTGTCAAACATGGAAACTAATCCTTGAGAAAGTAAAGAAAAACAAACAGAAGCAATTGCACGAGTTGCACACTCATGGAGGGAGGATGGGAGAAAGGGGGTAAGAGGATCAGCTAAAATTTTCATAAATATATTAAATAACAAGTTAGGCCTGGTCTTCTTATGTGAAAGCCAGAAATTGAGATTTTTAACACCACAGGCTCACAAACTTACATATAAAGGTCATGTTTAATACCCATACATATAGAGTGTCTGTATGAACACATAGATGAATGGAGCCAATATACACTAAAGATATGGAATGCCAGTTATTAAGAAACAATTAGACTCCATGGCTGGCTTACACATCTCAAGTAACTACCAAACCTACCTTAGTCCACTCAACACGAAGACGGCGCCCTTTTCTCCCAAATTCAGCTCGGTCAAGCCTACGGATAGCATCCTCAGCATCTCTTTCATCCTCCATATAGACAAAAGCAAATCCTACAAAACCAGAATGTTAACGAACCAGGAAAAAAACAGTTACAACCCAGAAGAAGCATCATCCTGAGTCATGCATCCTTTAATAGAGACATTATACATCATGAGGAAATCTCATCTAATTTAGTTTTTTGTTTTTAAGAAAAAAATAGATACAAAAGAAGACCTGTTGGGCGGTAATATGACACCTGCCACTGGCTGTGAGATCATCATGATTTCTATGCTGAAAGATTCCAAAATTAGAACATTGAGCAAAACTCATGAGGAAATTAAGGCAATGGTGTCTCAGGGAATGAAGGATGACAGTTCCATGGTGGATCAGGTTGGTTCTTGTGGAAAAAAGACATGAAGAAGATGATGCTTGAAATATGCCACAAAAAGAAATGCAGAGGAGCATATCCAACCAAGAAGAGCATAGACATTCCAAGTAATCCTGCGTCAAAGAAATCTTTGAGTATACGGGTTCACACACCAAAGAAAAAGGTGTTGATTTCTCCATTGAAAATAATACATATACATCTCAAAATAATTATTTCCAACGAACAAATTGACCCTTAAAATATCAGCTGACAGCTTTCCCTAACAGCTATAGAACGAATAAATGGCATGAAAAATTAAAAAAAAAAGGTAAAATAATCTCATTTTCAAGTGCATTTAACTTTCAGCCAAGAGGAAAGTTTCTTGGTGTCAAAGTGCCAACTAGATATCAAAATCTAGAATTCAAAGTCATACCACACATCTTTTGGACTAATGCACTATTTACACAAGGAAAATAAAATCAGCTAAATTCCCAACTGGATGTCCAAGTGATGGAACATTAGCCCTATCACAATTGTCACAGCACATCTAAATGCAGCAAAAGTGGTCGACTAGCTAGTGTGCCATTACACATGGTGAATACTGCTTAGGGTGCTCATGGTAAATACAGATTATGACATAGGTAGATCTACAAAGACAAAACTAACTTGCCCCAGCTCCATCTTCCAACTTACTTTCTTCAAAAGAATATCTGAAATCCGTATACTCCAGAGATCTTTCCATTAGGCCAAGATAGGCATCTATCTAGCTAGCAATAACATGGAATCCAAGTTGTTCAATGCCTCATGTAGCCAGTCAAAAGGATCATCACGCCTTATGTTGTTTCTGGCAACTTTGCAATGTTCAAAGTGGGAAACACAAGTAAATGCATTCCAATCAACAGCTTACAAACAGATTCTTATATACCCTAGTTTCTGAATTCACAAGGTTCAATGGGTCAAGTGGCCAGTCGAGAGGATCATTAACGCAAGTAAATAACACCCCAAAAACAGCTTGTAAAATGCACCACTAACTTTAATTTTAGATTAGTTCTGAGACAGAAACATCATATTAAAAAAAAAAAACCAAAAGAAGGAAATATTGACTAACCAGACTTCATATCCACCCTATCAATTCTCCCATATCTTCTAAAAAGACGCTCCAAATCAGACTGCCGCGCGTCATAATCAAGATTCCCGCAAAATATAGCCTTCATTCTCCTCGTCAACTCCAGCAAAACTTACCATCCCAAGCCAAAAAAGAAGATATTAACAAATAATAATACAGAATCAGGCAATTCTCAAATTAGAGTAAGAAAGGTAGCAAGAGAGTGCCTTGTTGTCTTTGCGAGGGAGGCAGAATCACAGAAGAGAAACCCTTGGCCGGCGTAACTGTACGAACTGCAAACCAGAAATTGAAGACAAGACCGACCCCGGATAGTTAGTTAAGGCCACTAAATGGTAAGGATACGACAACGTTTATGTCGAAATATGGCGTCATCTTCTCTCTTTTTATAGGTTTCTCTTAATTGGACAGAGAACATGTCTTGTGGGTTCTAAGCAATCTAGTTTCAACTGGGGCCCAAGCCCGAAAGGTGAAACTGACCATTATGCGGATAATTGGGCCCAAAATTAACCAATTTGAAATCTATTTTTTTTTAGCATTGAAATTTATGGTCACGCTTAGAAAAAATAATTCTTTTTAGGTTTGTTAAAAAAATATATAATCAAAATTAATTTGGATCTCAACTATTTTTTTACGGGCAAGGTTTATACTCGGAATCTCAAAATGAGTGGCTTTCTGTACTTGATCATAGACTACAAAAAACGCCTTTTTGGCCTTGTAGTGACCACAGGTGATCATGCAACAGAACATTTATCAAGATAATTACAAAGCACAAAAGTCCATTAGAAATCTACTCAATCATTGATCATTCTATTAGTATTTTAGTCTGTAGAAAGTGACAAGCTGCTTTGATTGATAGGAAAAACAATGAACCATGATTTTGATTGATGGCACGATGAACTGCTGGAAATCTATCATAGCAAGGGATCAAGCGTGGAACACACTCTTGCTAGCAGACACAAACATCATGTGTTGTACTTTCTGTTGTTTGTTTTTCTTCTTATGCCTCAAAATTGTTTCATCTTTTGATCAGGGTAGGATATCCAATGAAGTCTTGCTTGCTGCTATTAGTTGATAAGTGACTATGCGTCAAGAAGGAAAACAAAGAATGAGGATGGTGCTCATGATGTGAAACGTTCGAGTGGAGACAAGCTTTGTCATTATTATATTGGTTTCGGACAGCCCAAATGTTAAATTAAGATGATGTTGCTTAATTCTTACACAGTTGATTATTCACAGATGTAAAATTCCTAAATCCCATGCTTTATCATTCGTTAAGAATGGCCCTTTTCCCCCATCAACAGAGTTAAAATTAATGAGTTTTTTTGAGCTGCAGAAAACACTGTATATGCTTTTATATAGAGAAGGACAACAGGGATTTCCCTTACAGATCAGTTAGTGCCTTCTAATAGTTGCAGGCTTGAGATTTCTTCTTCATTTCTGGGACAAAGCTTGCATTTTGCATCTTCTAAACACAGCAAATTCACACCCCTTCATAATAAAATCAACAGTATTATGTGCTAAAACTAAATTTTCTTTTCTGATTGTGGAGAGCTTGCATGTTGAATTGATGACGCCAGTCATGTTAACATGAAGGGATATTGGCCAAGAAATTAACATGAGCTTAATTACAATAAACAGCTAGCTGGTGATGGTTTTTGTTTCCATATTCTTTAACAATAATTAAGAACATTCATCACTTCGTACCACAAAAATGACAGAGAAGGAGACGTGTTTACTGAATTTAATTTCCATCTAAACAAAAGCCAGATAGAGGCAACCAAACTTGGCACTGTCATTAGACAAAAGGACTCCTATGGCTTAGCCTTTATGGCATTATTATTACAAAGTTTGATCTCTATCTTTCACTGTACATGCTGACGAATAACTTATCGTCATCATCATTGAAAACACCAACTGTTTGTGATTAGCTTCTCAACCTCTTTGAAGAAGAAGCTTCATCGCATTCCACGAGAGACATTATCATTCACTTCCGTTGTGCCATATGCCATTAGTTCTCACCATGAAATGGAGAGCCACAAAACGAAGGAGACCCACTAAAGGAAGGAGAAGCACAGAAGGATGGCGACCCACTAAAGGAAGGAGAAGCACAAAAGGATGGAGACCCATTGAAGGTAGGAGGAACCACAACAGAAGACGAAACCTTTAACCTCTTACTCCTTGAACAAGGATCTCCACAACAAGTATTGATATCTGGGCTATCAACCCAACCTATCATTTGATCAGCATTAACAGTGCTGAGTACTTCTCCAATATCAGATCCATCTGAATCAAACCCATGCTGCCTGAATCCAATCCATTCATTGCTACAATCTGAAACACAAGAAGTTTCCCAGGAATAAGAAGGCTTATGATCTGATACATGGGGCACAATGATGCTTGGCTGCACAACTTTCTCGATGCTCTTCATATCCACTGGGTTTTGGTATTGATGGCCCCTAAAGTGGAAAATATTAGCAAAAGTAAAGTGGTCACTCACTCTATTTTTGGTTGACTTATTCTCTGTTGTCCTAGCCATGATACTTTGTAGATTCTTGCTCAATTTAGCCTTTAATGAAGAGAAGCTAAGACCGTGCCTCTCATCTGACTCTGACATATTGAGCCCACCGTTTGAACTAGGGGATGATCCAGATTGGTTCAAGTTTGGACTAACCGATGCAAAGTTGGTTCTTGCATTTTCTCCACGTAGGGCCCGAGCAGCTTCATCATAGGCTCTAGCTGCCTCCTCAGGCGTATCATATGTTCCTAACCATAACCTTACACGTTGAGATGAATCCTTTATCTCAGCTACCCATCTTCCTGATGGCCTTTGCCTGACTCCAACAAATCTTCTAAGCGTAGGACCTTTGGTTGCTTGCACCTTGGTAGTGGTGACAGTAGGTGAGTTTCTCAGTGTTTCAGGCTCTGCCATTAACAGCAAATTATAATAAGTTCATACAGATTAAACTTATTTGAGCTGTGATCAGGCCTTTTTTTAAGATTAGTAATCAGGAAAGAATTGCATATGTTGCATGGGAAAATGTATATAGGGTATCAGGCACCTTTTAGCTCTATATATATGAAGGCAGCTCTGCCTCCATTAAATTCTGAGTGGAGGCATATACCCATCTCAATTATTTGTTTGTTTTTTTCCCATTATTTTTTTAGCTTTAATCACTACTTTGCAGGTCGCACATTGCTTCTAGCAGTGGCTTAAGCTAATTATGACTTAGCTGGTGACTAATCCACCAATAAACCTTTTTCCTATACAATTAATCATGGGGTAATTCTCACTAATTAAGGAATTAATCAGCAGTTACCACTCAAATGCGACAATATTTTTTCATGTATAGGAGTCGTTCTCATGGGGTCAGAACTGGTTGTCCACATTTGGTGGATTTATAATTAAATCCTTGAGAAAATATCACAATTGTCTTATGCTAACAAGATTTTGATCACCTGATTGGCTATACAGTTGAGTAAAATAAAAATTATAGTTGAGTAAGGTAATGGACTCCCTGATATTACCCTGCTTAATTTGTACTTTATGATAGAGTTAATGACACTAGTTTAACTGAGATTTTACTGTTCATAAAACTAATTACCACATCCCCTTTCCTACTTAAGACCTTGGATTGGGTGATTCTTTCCTCACTACCTTTTAAAATATTGAAATTACTTTGTGTTTGTTAGGTATTGTGGTGAAAGGTATTTTTTAAAAATACATTAAAATATTTTTTTAAAGTTTTTTTTTTTAATATCAAAACTATAAAAAAAGTTAAAAATAAACATTAATTTCAAGTCAAATACATATTTGAAACGCACTCAAATACTGTTCCAAACTCAAAAACAAACCATGGCTAACCCTACTAGATTTAAAATGAGCTAATTCAGGAATATAAAATATCCCTTGCCTTTAATAGATTTTTCAAAAAAATTATATTATCTTTTACATAATAGTTATCCAGCATCAAACTTATTGATTCATTCCTATTGTATTTTAACTTGGAGGTTTTGCGATAGCCTGTTTGATATTATAATAACTATTATTTTTTAAAGTGTTTTTTATTTGAGAATATATATGTTTTATTTTTTAAAATTTATTTTTAATATCAGCATGTTAAAACAATTTAAAAAAATAAAAATTTAACTTAAAATAGAAAAAATACAAATATTTTCAAAAATATTTTTAAAACTCAAGCCTAAAAAATAAAAAGAAGAAGAAGAAGAAAAAAGGCTTAATCAAGAAGCCGAGCCAACTAACTAGCTTGATGATGCAGTAAAAGATACAGAGGGAAGCTGACAGAGAAAGGCGGTCTAATTTGTCAGCTTGTAAATTAAGAAGCGATTTGGAACGTTGGATCCTCCATTTTAAGAATCCGGCGGGATAGTTAGTTTTTTAATTAAATTACCGTTGGAATTTAGCACCTGGAAATAGAATGATTAGCGGGTTCCATTCCATACCTTCGTACTTTGTCTTTTCTACTGTTTTTATCCCTCTCATCCTCACCAGCTTGTACCATTCTTAACATCACCCAATAATTTTCTAATTGCCATGGTGGGTTATTCTGGAAACAGAAGTTTTTGTCCTCGATGACTAACGTGTGACCCTTGGATTGGGGCTATGGTCATCGTCATCTGAAGGGGTGACTATAGATTCCCAAAACCTCCATGGCTGCTACTGTGGAAGGGGAGAAGTTGTCACCTTGTGATTGGATTTTTGCCACGAGACAAGTTTAGAGTCACACCTGTCATTTGCAATAATTACAAAATGGTTCCACCCAGTTGGCTAAATGGGCCAATGACGTTACTTGGGTTGATCCTGATTCGCACGAGGGTTGGCTAGTGAGTCACTTCCTGCAAGGTTATGATTAACCTCAGGAATCCTATGGTTCAAAAAGGCGACATGTCTCCCTGCTAGCCGGCTCACTCCACAATTCTAACGCCTTGTCCATAGCTTTTATGCTGGTTTGTAAGTGAATCTGTTTTCTTTCTTCATCATGGGGCTCGATGATTCCAACTAAGTGACCAAGTCAACGTCTTTGGTTTCATCATTGTGTTGAATTAATCTTCAGGTTATCACTGGTTTACACGTTAATCAGCAGTTCCTTAATATAATATAATACAATATAGATACTATTATCTCGAAATTATCCATGGTTCCAAACGGCCAATCATACAGCAACATGCCGTGTACTCCCAATTTAAGGACATTTGAATAACAAGCTGATCTTTCTATCAATATGGTTTTAATAATAATTGGAAATTCTCAACATTTTATAGAATCATTTTCAGCTATTGTTCTGTTCATCCTTTCCATTACACCGTTCTGGTATGGTATCTTGTATACTGTGAAATGTATCATGATCTCATACTACTCACACAACTTCGTGAACTGTAATTTTATATACTCACTACTATTATCTGACCTGAGGTATTTGATCTTCCTCCCTAGTTTTCTACTTCAGCTTTCCACACTCATGAGCCACGTACTCCAACAATTGATAAGAAAATGGTTATTTGCAGGCTTAATTTGGCCTGTACGAAATGGGAATTTGGAACCTGGAAATCATCTTAGGTTATTTAAAGCAACTTGGTATAATATTTCAAAGTGGTAAAGAAATTAATTTTGTATGTGCAAATGGGGTGATGTGAAATCAGCAGAAGAGTTTCTTTTTTTTTTTTTTTTTGATTTACGTGGGTGTCCGGGCCAGCTTGCGCGTACCACGACTAATCCCACGGTCCACTGAACACCCTGCAAACCCAGTGGGCATGTAAGGCACCGCGGGGGTGACAGGCGTGCACATGAGGACTCGAACCCA
>Ga0307507_10012811_pt1 | contig 10290 bp, 4 predicted proteins | sample 7_EM_MG_FD_207223 | JGI IMG/M metagenome (GOLD analysis project Ga0307507, IMG submission 207223) | Populus trichocarpa ectomycorrhiza microbial communities from riparian zone in the Pacific Northwest, United States - 7_EM | ecosystem: Host-associated > Plants > Roots > Unclassified | place... | reverse complement strand
AGAAACATCTCATCTAATAATATGGCGTTGAATAGTGGAAAAAGACTGTATTTTTGGATTTATTATGAAACGGGTCCAGAAAAGATTAGAGGTTGGATTGAGTCATTCTAGTGATATAAAGCCAAATGATCCATTGCTCTCTCACCAATTGACTTGTTAAAAAAGTGGAATGATGAGAAAGTGTTGATTGGCTTGAGCTCATCAGATGGGAATTCTTCCTAGACATGTTTCCTCCATTCATGGATGATGTGAATCTTGAGAGTAAAGACTCTTAAACCCATAATGAAGAAGTAGATAACAAATCCGAAAAATTTAAAATTAGATTGCTAAAAAAATCTTAATCAAAGATTATCTAAATTAAAGAATCAACGGTATTGTAAATTTAAACCTGTTGATTATATGAACCAAAAATCACAAGTATATAAAGAATATCATAAAATTAGTTATGCTTTAATATGTTTGATTGTTCTTTGATAAACAAAGAGATAAATGTTGCTTTGAAGCAAATATACTGATTTTATTTAAATAACAAGATTGCTGAAATTTACAGTGTACAAACATTTAAATAGTATTATTAAATAATCTTAATAAACCTTTTTTGAAACCCAACTAAAACTAAAACCTAAAATACTTAATAAGTAGACAATTATTGATGGGCTGTCATGGGTCCAATTTAAAAATAAAACAATTCTAAAATTAAAAAAAAACAATAAAAATAACACAAATCCAAATAATAAATCAATTTAGCATGAAACAACATAAATAACCCAAAATAAATGTCTTCCTTGCTTAAAAACTCCTTGGAGCCGAAATCAGAAGATCTAGAATTGTTATAGCCACCATTGTTGTCCCAAAGAAGCTAGGAAAACTTGAGTTTTAATTGCTGAACACCGTCTGGAAACGCGGTGTAAATCGTGTTTTCTAAAAAGTTAAATTTTTTTGTTAAAAATTAATTTTTTATGTGTTTTGGATCGTTTTGATACGCTGGTCTTTAAAATAATTATTTTTTTAAAAAAATCTCATTTTGATGCATTTTGATATGAAAAATATTTTAAAAAATAACCGCAATCACGCTTTCAGACCCAAATCCCTTAGTTGCCGCCCCTTTAAGTTGAACTCTTTTAGCTTTCTTGAATAGCATGAAATCATTACAAAACATGGAAAGACAATAACGAAGAATGTTCCTCTTTGTTGCAGTCTCTATTTCTTTCCTTTTACCCCACGGAAAATTCCCAAAAACAAGCACATGCATAAATATAGCCGGCAACCCTCTTTTCTTGTGTAGCTAGAATACTTAAAGAAATTCTTGTGATCGAAGGATTTTGAACATTAATCTCTGCGAAACTAGTAATCTTTTCTGCCAAAACCCACAAAAAATAATTAAGCCCCGTAACAGACCCAAGATATGGCTCAAACATACCTGAATTCATGCTGTCACTTTGTAATCCTAATAAGCCTTGAACCAAACCATTCCTAATTTGTTTTTCATGGTTTATTATAGTTTCCTTGATTGTTCGAAGGCAGTCGTTTTAACCAGATTGTCACAATAATGGCCTCGCTTTGTAAGTGCGCATGAAAACTCTCGAAGGATCCAGTTTGTGGCGAACACAGTAGAGATATGCAAGTCAGCTTGTGTTTCTTGGTCTGTGGAATGACCTTGTCGATTGGCTAATGGCTAAGGCTTTTCTCTGGATTTTATTATTATCCACTACAAATGATGGTGGATGGCGTGGGCTAATGCTTAAGTGCCAACATGAAATGACAGATTTTTAGTAAGAATTTACTTTAGCTGATTTTTTTTAATTATAACTTTAATTTATAATTCAAAAAATACCTTTTACAAATAATTTATGATAAAAATAAGCTAATATAATTTTACCTAAAAATATGATCCAAAACAATTTTTTTTTTCTTTATTATCTTAAAATAACTCTTTTGTGCGTAGTATAAGTTTAAATCCATAAGTTAAAATAACTTTTAATTTAATTTTGTAATAAAGTTTTTATTTAAGTCCAAAATTATTTCTAACCAAATATACTTTTAATTTTTTTGAATTATAAAAATCAATTTAACATAACCTAATTCTAATTTAATATCTAAAGATATTGTGCAATGACTCTCAATAAGTATTCTTTGAAGAAAATATATTGGGCTCCGTTATTGAAAAAATTAAGGATGCGTTTAGTAACATAAAAAATAATTTCTCTTTCTTTCTTTTTAATTTCTTTAGTTTTTGTTTTCAATAAAAATTGAAAAAATGTATATTCATTTGAAAAAAATGAAGACAAATGTTTTCTCCAAAATATAAAAATACATTAAATTTTAAATATTTTTTCATAAAAATAAAAATCATGATTTTTAATGGTTATCTTAATATTTTGTATTTATGATAGTCTAATTGTAGAATATTAATTTTATTTTATTTAAATTAAAGATTAGCATGAAAAAGTTATATCTTAACTCAAAAAATTCTTTATATTAAATTTATGACACTAACTAATTATAAAGATATTTAAAAAAATATTCTTTTTATTAAATTTATGATACTAGCTAAATATAAAAATAAAAAATCATAATTTAAAATCTTTTCATTGTGAAAACATGTTGTATATGAAAGAAAATTAATGGTATTGTTCATTTGTTTATTTAAAAAACTATAAAAAAAAATTGTATAGAAAAATTATGAAGAATTTATAAAATGTCATTTTCAAATTTAGTATAATTTTAAAAACTAACACCACGATCGATAACTTGTGGACTGCATATAGTGTTTCTATCATTGGATACTCACAATCGATTCCAAGCACTCAAAATCTGGAGTTCGTGGCAATATTATACTAACGAGTACAGGTTGAGACGACCCATTTTAATAAAAAAAATATGAGCGATTCATTCCTGATTATGAAGAACTCCGCTGATTGGTAATGAAGATAAGATCACAGATGAGTGGTATATGTATTGGACCCCTTAACTGGCCTCATAGTCCCGGTGACAACCAGCCACCTCCTCCTCCAGTGCCACCTCCATTTTAAATTTATTGTATTTGAACGTACAAATATTTAAATTTATAATAAATATTTGATTTTTATATTATTTTAAATAATTATTTTTCTACTTTTGTTCAATATATTTTTTAAAATATATATATTTTAAAATATTACCAACAGGGTCACTGACAAAACAACTCTGTCGGTATATTCTAGAGAGAGTTGAAAAACAATTATTGCAAATGTCACTGCTACTATTAACTCACCGATGAAATTACAAATGGAATTTTGTCGGTAATATGTTATATTTACCGACAAACAAATAAAAACACTAATGACATTACATACGGTTTCTCTGTCGGTGATATGTTAAATTTATCAATGAAGATACTGATGAAAGAAAACGGGTAATTTTTTTTTTGCATGCTTTGTCCGTCTGTAAATCCATCAGCATATTTATTATTGACGGATTCACCGACAAACTATAAATTTCCGACAAGAGTTTTTTGATAGACTGCTTCAGTCCGTGAGCTCGTCGATAATATATATACCAACGGACTGTAAGTGTAAATACCAATATAAATTTTTATCGATAAAACTGTTAAATTTAATAATAAATAATATTACTTCATTCTAGATATCATGTCATAAAACGTTATTAAGAACCCCCAGATACATTGATGGTGAAATGTATTTTATAAACAATTTAAAAAACATCCCAAATGCATAATATATGTATCGGAAAGATTTAATTTAACATGATTTTTCTCGTACGATATTCAAGTCACCAAAACATTCAAAATTTCAATACTGGGTATGGCGGTTGCATGAGAGAACAATGATTGCTGTGTATTTCTTTTAAAACATTAATTCATCGAAACCTTAAATTATATACAGTAGTTTCATGGCTCTTACGTTGTTCCATTAAACACGATTAAACACATCAATAAAATTAATTTTTCACATGAAATTAAAACTATCAATAAATATCAATAAATTAGCACGCAGTAAAATTAACTATCAATAAATATATTTAATTAGTGCCTACAATTGGTGTTTTACACACACACACACACACACACACACACACAAAAGAGTTTCAAAAACTCTCCAGCACTATTCCTACATGATTGAACATGCGTTTGGATTCTCATCACTAAAAGCCATCAACAAATCATTATTTTTACAACAATCAAAGAATATTGGAGGGTATTGTTGTGGAAATGACTCTGAGGCTACGTTAATTTCTTCTGTACGAGACGTATGATCTTTTGATCCTTCTTCTTCCTTTTTGCTGGCTACAATCTCTACTTTCTTCCTTGTCTTCTTTTTTAGTTTCTTCAATAGTTTCTGTGGATCGATTCTGCCTGTTACCACCACCTTGTGTTTGTTCATATCTGTTCTGAAGGTCTCCACCCCTGAAAAACAACGACAAATAGCATCAAATATTTGTTTCACATAGCATGGGCACGTATTTGCCATTTTGAGAGAGATCAAATATTTTTTTTTATTTTTTTTTACCTTTGAACATTGATATGATTTTGGCCACGGTTCTTTCACATGCATTGCAGTGCATGGAGACTTTGTATTCTGCAACAACCGCCTGTTAAATTATAAACCCTAATTAATTAATTAAAAATAAATTAGAGGAAGAAGAGAGAAGAAAGAAGAACGTTGAATGAAGGAAGAAGTTACTTTGAGATCCTCCTCCTTCTTCTTCTTATTTGCCATTTTGCACTGAAACTGTAGAAAGAAGGGAGGGAGGAAATAATATATATGGTTTTGTGGTTTTGTCGGAAATGGTTAAGGTTGTTATTATAAGTGAGAGGTAATGACTGTCAGGACGTAAATGAAGCGGTGCCAAGACAAAGATTCCTTTAGACAAGATTGAGGGCTTCAAACCACTGTTATAAAACCTGTACGGGTGTGTTGTGCAATGGTCATTTATTTATCATCAGGGATGATATATCTGTCTGCATTTTAATATTTATAATATTCTTACATATGTTTTTGTTTCTTAATAATTCTTCACTATTATCATAAATGCTTGTATAGTTATACTTCTTTCTTTATTATTTCTTGTCACTTTTTAGATAAAATTAAAATAATATCCCTTAAATCACAAAAAGAATTAATTTTTCAAAAAGGTAAACAAAACCTGAGAAGACTAAGAAATGAAAAAAAAATAAAAAAATAAGAACTTGGAACAATCTAAAAAACTTGAACTAACTCATTAAAAAATATAAAATATGCTGAAAATTAAAAAAAAACCGAAACACTAGAATATTGCACAAATTATTCCATTATTTAAGACATATTCGCACTAGGAGACTTTATGAATATGATATTTTTCACTTTTAAGATTTTTAAAAGTTAGTTTTATTTTTATTGAAGCTTTTTTTTTTTAAATTAGTTTTTTTTTATGCTTTTATGTTTATTCGTTTTTTCTCTTGGCTTTTCAGGGGTTTTTTTTTTTACATGAAAATAACTTGATTCTAAGAAAATTTGCTTTGTATAATTAATGACTTATGAGTACGTAAGAGCCTCCGAGCACCGTTAACGCTTTCAAAATGTTGTTTTTGAGTTGTAAAACATGCTCATAATGGTAAATTTGTTTTAAAAAAGGTTATGTTGTTTTAATTTTTGTTTCTATGTGTGTTTTATTGTTTGTGTAATTTGTTTTTGGATAAAATCATTTATTTAGGTCTCAATTATATCATTTTGGTATTTTCTATACTTGAAGGGTTATTCCAAGTATTAAAAACTTTTGAAAATAACATAAAACTTTTCAACTTTTCATTTACAGAACTTTCTTTTTTGTTCTTTCATTTTCAGAATTATAGTTGAAGATCAAATTAGACTTATTACTCTTAATCATATTTACTACAATGTAATATTTATGGACATAATTCACTTCAAAGTAATGACAATGATGTTAATTTATTATTGAATGACAAATAAATATTATTATTATTATTGTGATGTAAACTAATTTTATTGTGTTATGCGTGCAACTATGAATTTAAATATTTACAGGATGGATAGATGGGGGATATAAATCAAATCTGGCATCAGATACTGTTTTTACTCCGATGGAAATATCGACAGAATGTGTTCGTTAGTATATTCCAGTGGTGATGGAAACTATTCTCTTTTTTCTAGCATTGTTCACGATATTCATTACACACAGGTATATCATCAAAATGTTTTCGTCAGTATATTCTAGAGACTATAGGAATTGTTTCCTTTCTCCCTAGCACTGTTCACTTCTCAAAATATTGATAATTAATGTTTGGTTCTTTTACTAATGGAATCACCAATGTAATGCTATTTTTTGCAGTTGATTGTTTACTCTTTTATCGACAGAATGAAAAGATATCGGTAATATGTCAGTAATATTTGGAGGGTTTCTGAAATTGTTCGTGCAAAATGAAAATTTCAACTTGACTTCATATATAGTCAGAATCACCAACTAAAATTTTAAAGATATTAATATTTAATATTTTGTTAGTCATTCCGTCGTTAAAACCTAATATAAAAGACCATGGACATAGCAAACAAAGCTTTATCTTCTTCATTCTTCTCCTTTATTACTCTCTCTTCTTCTCTTTTATATTACCTTCTCTACTCTCTTTCAACTGTTCATGTTATTTTTCTCTGCTCATCAAGCATCATCTTCTCTTCTTATCACAAGGTATGTTGTTTTTCTTCATTTTTCTTCTTATTTTTAGTTTTTTTTTTAACAATCTCTTTTCATTTATTTTGTTTTTTTTTAAATCTCAGCCGAAACTAAAAATGCCATGAAGGTAAGAATTTTTCATTCCTTTTTCTTCTTTATTTGTGTGCTTTGTTTTAGCATTATTGTTTTAGGTAATTATTTTTGTTCAATTTTGTGTTCTTAATAATTTTATGAATTAATAGTTGTGTTAAATTTTAGTTGTTATTGAAATCATTTTTGCATTATTTTGTGGATTTTTAATTATTATTTTGTATTTATTTCATTGAAAATAAATTTTTATAAATTGAGGATCACAAATATTACCACTTAGAAATAATTGTGTTGAATTTTAGTTGTTATTGAAATAATTTTTTCATTTTTTTTGTTGAATTTTAGTTTTGTTTTTCAATTTTGTTGTTCAATTTCAATTAAATATGTAGGATTATTTTAATTATTATTTTGAATTTTTGTAAATTTAGATTAATTTTTTTTTAATTTAGGATTATATATATTACCACATAGAAAATGAGAATTTTGTGTGAAATTGAATTATTCTAATTTCTTGAAAGAAATTGGATAAAATCAACTGATTTGTGGCATATATGTTGTGTATTTACAAGTTTAAAAACTTTAGGTAGCCTTCCGTATATGGGAGGTGCTACTGAATATTTTTTAAAAATCAAAATTGTTTGATTTTTTTCGGTTAATTTGTGTAGATGCCTAGAAAAAAGTCTATTGCACATCGTGAGGACAAGATCATTGCTAGTTCTTCTAGCAACATTGTTGACGATCACAAGTCATTAGATGTCAACTAAGAACAAACACCTCAGGCACAAACATCAACTCATGACGTGGGGTCGTTGAGTGTGGTGTCGTATTGGGGGGGTCCCTTTATAGTAGGATCCGTCCTCGTTAAGTACGAGGCCCAGTGGAAGGATGATCTTTTAATGTAAGTTTTTTTTTTATTTCACAACATGTTTAATTATTTTTTTAAAAATAATTTTATTTAATGAATATAATTTCAAGTTTACAAACATTAAGGCTGCAAGAACAATAACATTAGCCTTTAAATCGTCAATGAAAATTTCATTGTTTCAATAGAGTTAGGTTTTCAAACATCCTCAATGGAAATGGAAACCAGAAGTTGATGCATGGTTTTCAAGGTTTAAGGTTAGTATTAACTTCAATGTTTTTTTTATTATGTTAATTCAGTTTGTTTATTAAAATTATTGAAATTTTCTTTTTATAAATTTTTACTGCAAGAGAAAATTTGAATGTGAGATAGCTGATAATAATGTTGCGAGGAAAGTTTGGGAGAATCACGCTGCAATTAGGTAAGATCAAAATCAGGATAAGTTTTTTTCAAGTATAATTTTTTTTCATTTACTAATAGATAATTTAGTGGTAACATATAGGTTGCATGATTTTTGAAACAAGGCTTAAAAAAAAGCAAAACAATATGTGAGAAAAAGCGAGCTTCCAGCCTGGAATAACATGATAGTTTGAAAGGATTTCAGATCGCCATATATCTCGGATGGTAAAAAAATGACGGTCTAAAAGAAAAAAATATTAACGGTTCCATTACCATGCATACCAGCGACTTTGTTTCGTTCATTTCATATGCAAAGTGGATGGTATGATTTTTTTTATTATATCTATTTTTTATTAGTTATTTTTTTATAAATATGTTTAACTGATAATATTTTTATCTTGTAGGCAAGGCCGATGGAGATTTTTGTTGAAACACATGTGTTAAGTGATGATTGCCAAAAAAAAGTGCAGTAGTTCATGAATAGATGAGCTCAACACTTTGTGGTATGTTGGTTTTCAACAATTTTTTTTCTTAAGTTATTATTTTCTTGAATTTGATGAATTTTTTTCTAGGATATATATAACAACCAGTTAAAAGAGAGATACAAGGACAATCCTTCGATCCATCTGGACCTCGATCCAAATTTGTGGTTAGAGATAAGATTGTCCGGTGGGCCTGATAAAAATCAAGTGTATGGACTTTCTAACACAACGACTCAAAACTTGCGGATGGCTCGTAGTGTTTCGATCGTTGAATGCTTGCAATCAGTTCTGAGCACTCAAACTTTAGAGTTCACGGCGATGTTATACCATTGAGTACATGATCAGACGACCCATCTTAATAAAAAATATAAATATCTCACTACGGATTATGAAGAATTTTGAAAAATGGTAATGAAGATGAGATCACATATGGGTCATCCATGTGCTCCTTATTGGCCCCACGGTCTCGGTGACAACCAGCCTCCTCCTCCTCCATCATCGCTTTTATTTTAGATTTATTGTATTTGAATCTAAAAATGTTTAAATTTGTAATAAATATTTAATTTTTATATTATTTTGAATTTCTTTTTATATATTTGATTTTTATTTAATTTTATTTTAATTTTAATTATTTTTCTACTTTTGTTCAATTTATTTGTTTTTAAAAATATTTTAATTTATCACTGACGGGGTTACCGATGAAACATTTCCATCGGTATATTTCAGAGAGTTGGAAAAGAATTACTGCAAATACCATTGCTACTGTTAACTCTCCGATAAAATTGCAGATGGTATTCCATTGGTGATAAGTTATATTTATTGATATATATACCGACGGAAAAATAAAATCACCAATGAAATTACATACGGTTTTCCTGTTAGTAAGATGTTACATTTACCGATGGATTTACCAATAAAATAAAACGGGTAAATTTTTTTGGCATACTTTGTCCGTTTATCAATCCATCGGTAAATTTATTATCAACGGACTCACCGACAGACCATAAATTAATGACGAGGGTTTTTTCTAAAGAATGTTTCCATCCATGATCCCGTCGGTAAAATACATATCGACGGACTGTGAGAGTAAATACCGACGGAAAGTTCCGTTGATAAAACTATTAAATTTGGTAATGTCTAAAGTTACATGTTACAAATATCCAGCAAACTATCGTAGTATAAACACTTTAATAGTAAAATTAAAAATGACAAGAGATTCCAAATTAATACAAGCATAAAAAAATTATAATTTGAGTGAAAAATTAACTGAATGAGTCAAAAGGAAGTTAATTTAAATGTGTGAAATTGGTTAAGAGAAAGTTAATTGATAGGCGAGTCATGAAAAAGAGAGGAGATAATAAACACGTCAATTGAGCATTAGTGGAATTGACTTCTTCTTTTTTCTCTTTTTTTTTTCGAAAAGAGAAAAAGTAGGTTAAATACACAAAAAATGAATTTCTAGCCCATTTTGATGATTCCTTGAATCGGATCATAACAAATTTTTTATGTAATAATAACTATGATTATCATTGGGTCAAGTCAATCACATGGATGATCTTTTATATTTCTTGAATAAATAGGTTTGTTTTATAGTGCTTAAAATAATTATATTATCAACAAAATAGATCAATATGGTGGGTGAACCCTTCACTCACACATCACATCTAGCCTTAAAAATTACTGTTAGATTTATTTAGAAAATATGGTTAAAATTATATTTTTTAAAAATTAATTATTTTTATTTAAAATTAATTTTTTTTATGTTTTCAAATTATTTTAATAAATTAATAT
>Ga0307507_10012810_pt1 | contig 10291 bp, 12 predicted proteins | sample 7_EM_MG_FD_207223 | JGI IMG/M metagenome (GOLD analysis project Ga0307507, IMG submission 207223) | Populus trichocarpa ectomycorrhiza microbial communities from riparian zone in the Pacific Northwest, United States - 7_EM | ecosystem: Host-associated > Plants > Roots > Unclassified | place... | reverse complement strand
AGTGACAAACTACTGGTGTCCGAAATTCCTACTGGACTCCTATTGGACTCCTACTGGACTCCTTGTACTGGACTCCACTATACCCATTCCTTAGGAATCTGCAATTCCTTGTGATTTGGGATCATTCTGGTAGGAATTTACTAGGACTCCACTAGGACTGGGAGACAAAATTTGTATGGTGATCAGCCAACATGAAATTTGTCCCAGTCCTAGTCCAGTCTGGTAGGATTCCGGGAGTCCAGTAGGAGTCCAGTAGGAATAGGTGGAGGAGTGTAAAGAGCTCCATTTCCTGTGGTTTTCATCATAGACAAAATACTGAGGGAATTGAGGTCTTTACTCTCCCCCTGGTATTCCACCCGGAATCCAGCTTCAGTCCCGGAATTCCGCTGGACTGATCATGGAATTTGACATTCTGGTGGAATCTGCACAGAATATAATGGGAATTGTGTTTGTATTATTATGTCTTGTAATTCCGTACAGAGTCCGACCCCATTCCATGAAAAAAAAATTGAAATCTGTGGAACGTCTGGTGGATTTCCATGGGACGAGTCTGAGATCATCATGTGAGATCATACATGTGATGATCTCACGTGCGAGGACCAAACAAACAATGTTTGTTTGGCATCATGCTCACCAAACACAGCCAACTCTTTTCTTCCCACCACCACCATCTCACCATCACCAACCATGCTCGTCACCGCCGCCAACCACGCTCTTCACCACCACCGACCTTCGTGACTGCCCACAAATGCCAATGACCACCAATGACCACACTGCCACCATGACCGCCTGAACAACAAAGCCGACCACCCACAAATGAAGACAGCTGCCCACATACGAACCACGGCTCGTGAACAATGGCCAGCAGCCACGTACGGACATGGGCAACAACAAGCCAAGGTGAGTAAGCTCACCTCCCCCCTCCTAATCATCTCTTTACTACAGGTGCCATGTCGCCGACAGCGATGTGGCAATCAAACGACACATCACAATGAGGGCACGGCAACAACATCACGGGATAACAATGAGGAGGGCAGGGGACAACGACATGGCGAGGACACATGACAATGATGAGGACACATGACTACAAGGACACGCGACGACAGCACATGGAAATGATGCAGGACACCAATGCAGGACGACAATGGATGGAGCATCTGCAGACACGAATGACCCACAACCCTCTCCCTCGAGCAACGACAGGACCACCACAATGGTGACGGGGGCCATGCGAAAACCGACGAGGGCGCACCACCACCACCATTCACAAACGGCACGACGAGGGCACACCACCACCACCCACAAACAATGCAACCAGCGCCCAGCCCATCCACCCACAAAAAACGACGAGGGCCCAGCAACACCACCTGCAGTTGACGACGAGGGACCAGCACCACCCACCAACAATGACGAGGGCCCAGCACCACGAATGGCAAACGAGGGCCCAGTACCACCACATGCAAACAGCGATGAGGGCCCAGCATCACCAGCCACGAGGGCCTGCCTGTCCCCATACTCCCTCCCCCCCCTCTAATATATAAAGTAGTATTGTAGTTCCTCTATTAGTATTCAAATACACTTCCTTTAACATATTTGTATTTTGTCTATTAGTATTTAAATACACTTGAATTCTACCTGTTCATATATAAATGTTATAAGGAAGTCTGACCATTGTATAAAGTAGGTTAAGTCACATGACTTTTAGAATGAGTCACATGTCATCTAAATAGAGCTGGAATACAGTATTCCTACTGGATTCCCACCAGAATCCAATGGGAATAGAGTCCTACCATATTCCACCAGGACTGCAGCCAGAATGCTGGACTTTACCTGGACTACAATGGGAATCCAGCAGTCCACCAGATTCTGGTGGGAATACCAGGGGGAGAGTTAAGTACAGAGGGAATTCTTGATAAGTGTGTTTTCTTGCTTCTTCACCAAGTGGACCAGGGTCTGTGTTTGCCTCAAAGAATGCAGTCAAGGAAGTCCGTTGATTTTCCCCACATTGAAGAACGGTGTCAATATCTTCATTTGGATTAAAAGTGACCATGTGATGGTTCTCAAGATGGACTTGAAGGCAAACAACATTCAGAATTTTCTCTTGAATGTCAAAGTGGAAGATTTGCCATACAGCATCAGGTGGAGAGATATAGCAGCCTTGTATCCACCATTTGACCTCATTGCATCGATTGACCTCCATTGCAGCAAGGTCTGGTCCCTTCTGAATGTACTTGAATGCATACTTGAATGTTCCAAGAGAGATGGCACATTCCATGTTGATGTGGCAATTAAATTCACCACAAAGAAATGGTAAGTGTGGGACAATCCAACAATTATCAACTATCACACCTCCCATGTTGTATGCACATCCATCATTCAGTCAGAAATAGAGAGGGTATCTGTGGTGGTTCATCATTGTGAAAGGTTGGTAATCCTTGGGGTAATTTTTGCTGCATTTGCCGTCAACCATGCATGGAGCATTGGGATTTAGTGCTCCACAGGGTCCATGCACCATACATTTCTTGACTGTTTCAAATAAGAGTGGCTGCATCTCAGGGTCTGGCCAACGTGCTGAGATGCAGGAATCTATTGCCTCAGGTGTCAACAACTTGTACGGTTCTTTGAGGAAGATTAGCATGTGTATGTGAGGAAGCCCACACTTCTGAAATTCAATAGTGTATATGTAGGCAACAGCCCTGCCAAATATGCCATGCTTATAAATGTAATCAACAACTGCCTTCTTCTTCATCTGAAACACTCGTGTTACCAGGTCAGGACGATCATAGGCTGTCTGGCCTGGGAGAAGCTCACACTCAATTTCAGCCCAACATGGATTTGTCATCATCATGAGGAATCGACCTTTCGGAAGTAGTGAGCAATGGCCATGGAATCCTGGAAACCTTGACCTAAGTTTCGAGGTCCACCAGTATAAGAGGAAGGAAGAATGACATGCTGGCCAAGGTCATTGAGGTTGAGATTGTCATTGTTGTTGGCTGCAGCATCTTTGAGATTGTTGAATCTGGCAGCCTGAAAGATGTGCTGATTTCGTTCTATCCATGACAACCTTTGCTGGTCAGCAGAGGTGAACATATTGACAATGTAATGTGTAAAAAGGCAGCCACCATGAAGTAGCAGATTGAATTCCTCAGGGCAATAATGAATGCGATGTGCAACATATCATGTCAAGGTGAGTCGTCTTGACTGTGGTAAATCGCCAGGTTGTACTTCCAATGCATGATTGTGTCACTGCTGTCGTTGTCCCTCTCACTGCTCTGCAGTCTCATGCAGCTCCATCTCTGGGTACCAACCATTTTTGCCTTGTGGAAAAAGGAGAGGGTATTGTAGAGGGCTATAGGCAGGATGTAGGTCACTGATATGATGCAATGGTCCAGAACAAAGCCGAAGGATGACATCACAGGGCTCTGTTGAATGGTTTCCAGGGAGAATCACTGCCACCTCATCAGCAGTTGGGAGGTTGTACTGACGATGATCAAGTCCAGGAGTCAGTCATAGTCGCACCTCAACATCATTTGCTGGATCATATGTTTGCAGGATTTCAAAGGCATGGCAGTAGATGGGAACATATTGGTGGTATTGTGAGAGCATCATTTGTAGGCCATCCATGATTGTTTGGTCAAGACCTGCATTTTTCTGCATGCGGACATCCAATGCTGCCCATGGTTCATGGAAATAGAGCTGGGCATAGCTCGCCAGACATGTTCCTGTAGGCACCAGTGCTCCAGATCGATGATGGAGCTCACCAAAGATCCCGAAAACAGGCAGTCCTTGTCCCTGATTGACGGAATGATCCTTGTCAACCCCAAGTGAAGTAAAAGCCAATGCCTGGTTGTATTTCCAGATTTCATCCCTGAATGTTTTAGCATCATGATCACCAGAGGTGAGAAGACGTCAAAGGGGTTCTGGTGGGGCCTCAAGTGCTGGAAGCTGAACCTTTCCTTCCATGCAACACATTCCAAACTTTGGCAAACATTTGGAACTGTTGGACAGCTTTTCCACCAGCCAGTGAAGAGCACTGCAATTTGGACAGGGAATGTCCATTCGCCCTAAGTCATGTCATTCAGGAGGATCTTGATAAGGGTGGTGACCTGCTAGAAACAGTCCTCGCAACCTTCCTCACTGTGCAGGGGGTCATGGAGCAGCACACTGAATAGCATTTGCTGACTGGCCTACAATCAAATAGATTAGTGAAATAGTAAAGGAGGCTACATGCAGCCAATTGACATACTGGCTTGTCTATTGGGGTGCTGGAAATTTTCTACATGTGCAGCAGGGCATCACTGGTCATCTACAAAGTTCATCAGAGAAGAAACATCAAAGACAAAATAATATATACATACCTCCATCTCTGTGAGGCTGCTCACCATCTCCCATGTCTTCAGCAGGGTCTATTTGGTCATCTGGAGTATTCATTAGAGATGCAAGTTAAATTAAGAGAAGTAAATTTATGCACCTTCCTGAACTGCATCGATATCTTCGTTATGGTCTGGTTCTGCAGGTAGTAGATGGCCTTGTACATTGTCCTGGTCATCTAAAGGGGGATTATATCAGAAATTGCTATAATCACAAGGAACAGTGACATACTTGCAACAGAAACCTGAGTAGCAGGCAGAGTGGGAAGTGGTAGGTGATCTTGCAGCTGTGCTGTACATGCTCCATGTTCCTGAGCCTGCTCGAAGCAAAGCCTTTCTTCTTGTTCTTGAGCTCGATGGTGTTGCTGTGCAAGGGATCTGTTGTTCGGTGCTGTTGATGAAGATTGAAGTTCCAGAGTATGAGCTCAGCTAGGCTGCATAGGAGGAGGTGAAAGAAGAAAGGGGGTGGGTACCCATCGTAATTGTGGTGTGATGGTTGTTTCTCGCTCATTCCATTCTTGTCACTCACGATCTCGTCTTTCCTGCTGCGCCATGGAACACTGTGCAGCACTGCTTATCCAAGTTGGAGTTTGCTTGTTATGGCTGGACACAGGCACATTCTGCTGAGAAGAACTGGGAAGTGACACCTTTAGAATAAAAATGAGTATCGAGAGGAAAGTACAATTTTTATATTGTTACACACCATTTGTCTAGCCAACAAAGCCCTCAGATTGTTCGAAGTTGATACACTCGCTGGAGTGTTTTCATCTTGTGAATGGTCCACATGTCTTCACCGTGGTGAGCCCAAAAGGTCCATATTGTGACCCGCTCAATTTGAAGCTCAATGGTTTGCCCTCATTCTCTCAATGTACCCAGGCTGAGGAGTGGGGGTTTCAGGTCTTTGTGCAGCAGGGCAACGGTGTGGGCTTTCCTCAACATTTTGCACAAGTTCGTGAAAAGCCTGCCTTTCACATTGTTGCTGATGTTGAGGAGTCATAAGAACATTTTGGCATCTATCCATGAGTGAGAGTGATTTCAAGAGGTTGAAAAATATATCATACAATGACCACGAATATTGATCGTGTCGGTGTTGTGACCATTTCTCACTACCCTAAGTTGCCAAGAATGTCTGAATTTTCAAGAATGTTGGTGACTATCCATCACAAAAGGTACAACTCCTCGCCACAAGGTGTCTAGTTCCAGGCCATAAACCAGGCATGTTCAGACAGGGAGAAAGCTGGATTTTATGTGGTCAGGAAAATTTGTTCAAAACATGAAATGGGAAAAAAATCTCTGTTCATGGACATACATTGTTTTATAGAAAGTCGCACTAAATAGAAGGTAGCAGTAAGTGTAAGGCAGGAGATGACAATAAGAGAAGCTCAAGAAAGAGTGAACGATGTGGATGTCGCAGGAATTGACTTGCCTCACCTTGCCACAACAATGTTGTGTGCAGTTGCACGCATACTTCTGCTGCAAAGATGAGCCAGAAGTGACATGGAAAGTTTGCCCTGTATTGCTGTACCATCATCGGCATGAAACACAGCTGGGAGGTATGACCCAGCAATACTGCAGCAGTAAGGTAGAGAACTGGCAGTGATTGTAAACCGATAAGATGGCACTATCCTACAACCATGGAAAATATCTCGCAGGAAAAGACATCTTTGTCTGCCATGCGAAAACACTGTTGTCATATTATAATATGATAGGTTGGCTAGGTATATAGTTACAGTAAGCTGTGTAGTGATTGTCTGCCTAGACCCAATGACTGCATAGACCAAGGTGGTGGCAGAATGTGGAAAAGAGACCAACACTCACTTTTTTTTTTTCAGAGTCCTGTTTGACCCCCCCCACCCCCTACCTTCCTAATAAAGTATGTTTTTCCCATACTCATGTTTTCTGGAATCTTTTTTTTTTTTTTGATTTATGTGCAACAAAGTACTAAGAAGACACATGGTGCTAGGCTTCCCTTAGATATAACTAGATCTGGTGTTTGGAATGTTTTCAATAATTCTCTACTTAAGTAATCTCCCACTGTCGATGGCACTTTGTAACAATTTAACAAAGGCCACAATGTTCCTTGGGAATGGACAGTTGGGTCTTGGAGAATATGTGTGGCCATGTGCTTGATGATGTGTTGACCATTTGTGCGGTCAGGTGAAGTGTGTGGTCCATATTGGTGTGGGTACCAGCAAAGCTGAAGAGACAAAAAGGTATGTTAGTTTCCTAGGCTTGTGTATGTGAGTATTATAATCCCAGGATTAACTGCACAAATTGGCTGTCCAGCTGTCCAGGGACATCACGACACACAGTTTCCATTTCCTGCAACCAGCACCAATCATATTTGCCACTTGGATTGTCATGTTGTGCTGCAGGTACCATGCAAAGAATTTGGAAATCAATGTTGGTGGTTTTGTCAGCAAGGTACTTCGGCTCGAGAACTTGTAGGTTGTTTTACCCACCAAATTTTAGTCTTGATCCTCAGGATCTTTGTTATTGTCATCTGAACCATCTGAAGTTGCATCACTGACCACTTCAGCCATGAAAGCAGTCAGTTCAACCATCAAAATGATGAGGGTCACTTTTTTTTTGGCCTTTGGCCAGACCTGTGAGAAGACTGGTGCACGTGGAAAGGGGGAAGCATGCAACACATGAACTGAACAGGTGCATGAACCACACCTAAACAACACACACACACACACTTTAAAACCTTAACACACTTTCACCCACTATACGTGCACGGTGCTTCGAGTTCAGGGTTCTCAAGGTATTAGAAAATACCCAAATGTTTTATTTAGTAGAATTAAACTTTATTGACTTGTTTACGAATTTTTGTGTATAAAGTCGCAAATGGTAGCCCTAAGGCTTGGATTTGGGTTTGTTAAATCGGGTGTGATTTATAGATTTTACTAGCCATGCTAGAACGAATTTATGGCTTCATTTACCTTGTCTTAGCTAACTTTCTGGCTTCTATGGCAAGTTTCCTTAATTTGCACAAAACAAACAGACTTTTAGACTTCTGACTCTGTATAGCCCCCTTGAGTGTTTACAAATATCAATATGATCCGACACTGTCCTTACAGGTTCACTGCCTTGTCAAGAATTCTTATCCTTCTTAGGACCTTAAGCTTACTAAAAACAAAGTATGTTGACACCTAAGCATGCTGGCTTTGTTCACACAGTACTTTATCTTAAATCATGAAGAAAACTCCTTAAATTTGATTACAACTGTCCACCTCCTGAGTCTCTACTTGGAGTGCAACTAGCTGGGTCAACGCGGGATGATTTCTTGCATTTTGACCTAGTTGTGCACTCCTTAAATACCTAAAATCCTTATCTATGCGTTTTACATGTGTTTATCTACAGCAAATGTTCAATAACTGAATGTCTGAGGTATTTTCCTAGGGTATTGTATGTATTTTATAGTCTTTCTCAAAGAACACTACATATTTTGTAGTGTTTGTACAAATGCATCAGTATTGATGTGTATGTGGTGATAGCTGGTATAGCTATTTTTATCTTTCTTTGATCTCTCATGTTTTTCTTCTGAATGGCCTCGGTTACTATTTTGATACATGACATCATAGTAATGATAGGCTTGCTGATGTGATGATCTGTGTTGCCATCAATTGTTCGGCCTATGGGTGTCTCGGTCAGTTTTCAATAGAAAACCTCTTATCTTATGGTTTGGAGCATGAGAATGCTCTTCAACTATTTTATCATATGAATTTTGTACAGAACGAAGACATTCCATTGTGTGAGATGCAACCAGAATGGTATTCTTTCTAAATTTATGTTTTCACGTGGTTGTGGCTGACCATGCATCACTTTTGATGTGTGCATGGGAATTTCCATACATGGCTTACATGCTCGTAAACTATGCACTTTTTATATTTCTCATTTATAGCACATTGTCTTTATTTTCTTTAGGTAAGAAAGCTAAAATGATTTCCTAAGGCTTAGCTTCTCGTGGTAATACAATATCAGAGGTGTCTTTCCTGTATGACAAGTCATGAGTGTGACAAGCTTGACTAATCAAGCTTGCTTGCATAATCGAGGTCATGTGACACAACCAGGTATCCACGGTGTGTCATCGTCTTCTCGTAATCTCTTTCCACACGTGACTATCTGGCTTCTCATGTCTGGCTCGCATTGCATGTATATGCCTACATGTCTTAGCTCAAATTAAATCATTTTAATCCTCATAAAATATATGCCCATGTTTAATGTATAGTCCAACACCCTGTGCCAAGGTGTTTCTACTTTAGAACACCTTTTTAGTGTACTATTTTGTGGTGGTGTTGTCTTTCACAGGTCTTCGAGCATATTGAAGTGGCCTGGTCTGTGAACCAACCACAATTTCTACCGCCTTAGACTGCACATTGCTTGGCTGATACTTTAATCAACTGGACAGGGCTTGTCCATTGATCCTTATGATCATGTAATTTGTATTAAGTGCTACTACAGGGATTTATTGGTAAAAAATGCTAAAATTCGCATTTTTAGGAGTGTATGGTTACACTCTGTATCACCTGCCCTCCCACCCTTGGTTCAGGATCCATGTTCTGCCACCCCCTTGGCATAGACTGTAGCCATCATAACTTTTGAAATTCTCTAAGGTTCAACCACATGGCTCAGGGACCTCAATACATTCATCTGTGTGGGCAGGTCTGAGATGGCTGTTGTATGTGCCTATGGGTTTCACCCAGAAGGGGATGCTATGTACATAGTTACCAACTCAAACCATTTAACAAAATTTGATTCACCTTGATTTCAACATTTTGAGCATGCACAATGAACAAGATGCCTACCAAAAGAATTTTATTGTGGCAACCTCAAGTTATTTTTAAGAGAACCCCTGCCCACTAAAAGCACTGGGGCAGCAAATCAGCTTCATCTGTTGTCTTCAAGCATTTGTTTGTCTGTGGCTCAACTGCAGCTTTCACTTCATAAATTCATCCAATTGGAGTGGAAGAGCAGTCATGAGCTTGGAGAAGCCCTTGAGCATTGTTTGAGAGGTTGCATCAGTCAACATCTGGAAGTTAGAACAGCTGACATACCAATAGTCCAAATAGAATAGAATTCACTGGCAGCCATTGCCAGCCAAAGTTGACACAAAGAATGTAAAATGTTTGACTCTTGGTGTTGTGGCACAGTGATAACCACAGGGGTGACACTACAACAACTTCAACTTCAATAGAATGGCACACAAATTGCATGCCACCTGCCAACAAAATTTAGTTAGCAAAATGGAAGGCTAGGGGGGTAAACTGAGAAGATGTTTCAAGATGGTCTTTGCATGAGCTCCAGCTATAAGTGCATGATGAAAGGAGGGCCTTTAACCAGGTACAGCTGAAGGTGTAATCATGCTGATGATTACTACAGTTCCCATACTGTATCATATATAAGATTAGTGATGAGCACAGGTAACCCCAGGGACATTTTTGGCTAACCCTGACCTGTACCCTTTAAAACCCATCACCCTGCATATGGGTACAGGTATGGGTTTTATGAGGGTTTGCTGGGTACAAAACCCACAAAGGGTAGCCCACAAGGGTCAAGGTTAAATTAGTACATATTGTTGCACAAGATGGAAACATATAGACTAAGTACTTGTATGTTATATAATCTCATGTTGACCAGGTCATCGTGTTGGGGAGGAATCAGACAGAGAGGTGATGTGCAGAGAGGTTACATATGGAGAGGCAATGTGCAGAGAGGTCACATGTGGAGAGTCAACATGCAGAGAGGCAACATGCAGAGAGTTGATGTGCGGAGAGGTGACATGCAGAGAGGTGCACTTCAGTCACCCATAGGTAACAGACTATTAGTCATGTAAACTCCAGGTATATTACATGACTAAAAGTCGTGGTGTATATTTATATTTTATATATATTTGGCCTATAAATCTTCACTTTTAC
>Ga0307507_10012809_pt1 | contig 10292 bp, 13 predicted proteins | sample 7_EM_MG_FD_207223 | JGI IMG/M metagenome (GOLD analysis project Ga0307507, IMG submission 207223) | Populus trichocarpa ectomycorrhiza microbial communities from riparian zone in the Pacific Northwest, United States - 7_EM | ecosystem: Host-associated > Plants > Roots > Unclassified | place... | reverse complement strand
CTTGGTCGACATCATGAGCATGGACACCGAGCGCCTGGGCCAGGAAGCGGCGCGCCACACCAAGATCCCGGGGTAAGGCGTGAGCCTGTCGACCGAAGCGTTCCGGCCCGGCCTCAACTCCGGGCGCATGGACGTAACCGCCGCGAGCCAGAACATGCTGCTGCCCAGCGGCGGCGGCACTCTGGAAGTGGAGAACACCAGCGCCACGCTGAACTTGTTCTTCGTCACCGGTGTCGGCGCGCAGACAGCAGTTCTTCCCGCTTCGCTAGCCATTGGCGCCGGCTGGGGCGTCGCCCCTCTCGGCCGCCGGCGGATCCGCATCCCGCCGAACCACGACAACATCGCCATCATCGGCTCAGGAGCCGGCCCTTCAACCGCATGGATCACCCGGGGCGACGGCGGGACATGACCGAAGCCGATCTGGAAGTCATTGTGCAGCGCGTCAGCCAAGGTGAAGGCGTGGAAGCGATTCTCGCCAGCCTGGGCATCGACAGCGACTTGGGCTGCCAGTGGCTGAAGGATCATCCCGAGGCCAAGGGGAGAATCCAAGCGGCGAAGGATGGCGCCATTGCACATTTGCAGTTGCGCGCCACGATTCAATAATGGCTGCCCGCATGCGCAAGACACATCAAGACGATGTGCGCGCAAAGATTCAATCCACACAGTTGATAAATCGCCTTACCAATCATGGACTTGGCAAACTCAAAAAGCCGATGGACGCCAGCCAGGTCGCGGCCGCGCTTGGGGTGCTGAAGAAGGCTGTTCCCGACCTCAGTGCGGTCGAGCTTTCAGGCGCTGTCACGCTGAGCCACGAAGAGCAGCTTGGCAAGCTCAAATGAAGAACTGGCGATCCGCCAGAAGCTGAAGGACGATTTCCCGCACTACGCTGCACGCTGCCTGAAGATTCGCACCAAGTCCGGCGAGATTCAGGCGCTGAACCTGAACCGGGCGCAGCTTCACTTACACGAGACGGCTGAACGCCAACTCCGCGAGACCGGCAAGGTCAGGATCATCGGCCTCAAGGGACGCCAGCAGGGCTTCTCGACCTATGTTGAGGGCCGCATGTACTGGCGCGTTACCCATCGCCGCGGGGCCAGGGCTTTCATCCTCACCCATGAGGAGGAGGCCACGAAGAACCTGTTCGAGATGGCCAGCCGCTTTCACGAACATTGCCCGCCGCTGGTGCGGCCGCAGACTGGGGCTGCAAACGCCAATGAGCTGCGCTTTCGGGTGCTGGACAGCGGCTACCGGGTCGGAACCGCCGGCAACAAAGGCGCGGGTCGAAGCGCAACGATTCAGTTGTTCCATGGCTCCGAGGTTCCGCAATGGCCCAACGCCGAGGAACATGCGGCCGGCGTGATGCAGGCGATCCCTGACCAACCTGATACCGAAGTGTTCCTTGAGGGAACGGCGTTCGGCATCGGCAACTATTTCCACCAGCAGTGGCAGCTTGCCGAGCGCGGCGAGTCGGATTACTGGCCCGTGTTCGTGCCCTGGTTCTGGCAGGACGAATACCGGCGCGAGGTCGGGAAAGACTTCGTGATGAGCCCGGAAGAGGCCGCGCATGCTGACTTCCACAAGCTGACCCGGGAGCAAATCGCCTGGCGCCGGGCCAAGATCGTTGAGTTGGGCGATCTAAAGTTCAAGCAGGAATACCCGGCGACTGCAGCCGAAGCGTTTCAGGTGACAGGCCATGAAAGCCTGATCGCCGCGGAGTACATCCTGGGCGCGCGCAAGGGCAAAGCTGAACCGTATGGCCCGCTTGTTGTTGGCGTTGACCCTGCAGGTGAAGGCAAGGACCGCACTGCGATCGCGTTTCGGCGCAGCCGCAAGTGCACCAAGATTGACACCTACGTGCACAAAAAGCCGATGGAGATTGTCTCCATCTGCGCACGCATCCTCAAGAATCACCAGCCCGCGGCGATGTTCATTGACGTCGGCGAACGAGGGTCGGGCATTGTCGACCGCTTGCGTGAGTTGGGCTGGGAGAACGTCATCGGCGTGAACTTCGGCTCCCGAGCCTTGAACGACAAGCTCTACATCCGCCGCCGCGATGAAATGTGGTGCCTGATGCGCGACTGGCTGGAACAAGGAAATGTGCAGATTCCCGACGACGATGCCCTACACGCTGACCTTGCAGGCCCAAGCGGTGGGCCGAACACGAGCAACCAAATGGTATTGGAAAAGAAAGAGGACATGAAGAAGCGCGGTCTGAGAAGTCCTGACATGGGCGATGCCCTGGCCCTGACGTTCGCCGAGCCCGTACAGGTTGCGCGCGCGCCGCTGCCGCAGCAGGAGCCGGAATACTTCGGGATGGGCGAATGAATCTCGACACCGACGACCTGAAAGCCGCGCGCCTGTTCCTGGCCCTTGCAGCGATCGAGCGCAACGTCGAGCCGCGCCGCGTCAAGACCGAAGAGGAACGCGCCCGGTTGCAAGCCAACGACAAGAGCGGGCACCTGTGGCAGATCGGCGAGGAGTATTACTCGGTGGCTGACCTGATGGCGAGCCGTGGCTGACCTTCCGACCCCGCTCACCGGCCTGTCCGGCACGCTCCACCAGCAGTTCGCCGACTGGCTCGACCGTCGCAAGCCCCAAGAAGAAAAGATGCTGCGCGCGTACCAGGACAACATGCGCATCAGCCGCGACGACGACACCAAAGAGTCCGGCATGTCGAAGGCGCAGAAGTCCAAGGTTTTCATCGGCTCGACCAGGGGCAAGATTCGGGCCGCGCGAGCGAAGATCAAGGACAGCCTGTTCGGCGCCAACATGATGCCGTTCGACACCAAGCCGACGAACGAGAAGCTGAAACCCTACGCCGACACGATGGAGAACATCCTCAACTACCAACTTGAGGAGTGCAGATTCACGCGGATGTTGGGGCAGGGCGTGGACAGCATTGCGACCTACGGCACCGGCTTCATCTTCGGCCCGTTCGTCAAGACCATGAGCAAGTCGAGCGTTGAGGTCGATGCCTACGAAGAAACCCAAGGGCTCATGGGCAAGCTGATGAGCTATGTCAAGAACCCGTTCAGGGCGCCGAAGCTCAAGGAATCGAAGTACGAATACGACTGCCCCTATTACGAGCACGCCCGGACGATGGACGTGTACCCGGACCCGGAAGCCGAAGAGGCCCGCGAAGGTCTTGGAGTTTACTGGGCCAGCCGCAAGCAGCCCGACTTCATTCGGAGCCTGAAGGGCCAGGACGGCTACAGCGACAGCGCGATCGATGCCGCTCTTCGCGAGAAGGTCACCGCTTACACCGACCAGGGCAGCGATCGCACCGACGCGGCGCGGATGAATCTGTACCGCTATACCCGCGAGGGCCGCATCTGGTTTGTGCGCTACTTCGGAAAGGTGAAGAAGCGCGAGCTGGCGCAGTGGAAGAATCCGCAGTCCAATCCGGCCGATGACGACGCGGAAATGGTCGAGGCCGTGGTGATCCTCGCCGGCGGCCAGGTCATCAAAGCTGAACCAAATCCGTACAAGGACAAGAAGCGCCCGGTCCGTCGTTGTGTCTACGAGGATGTCGAGCATGAAATGTGGGGCGTCGGCGTGGCGGAGAACAACGACCCCCATCAACGGGTCACGAATGCAGCCTTCCGCCTGTTCATCGAGGCCAAGGCGTATGCCCTGCTGAAGATGTGCAGCATTGACCGCTCCAAGTATGAAGCGGCCGAGGATTTCAAGTTCTTCCCAGGCAAGAAATTCCAGATGAAGCCCGGGCTGACCCCGGAAGAGCGCAAGACCGCGATGCTCTGGCACGACACCCAGGATGTCTCCGAGGGCTGGGAAAGTCTGATCGCAATGTCGGAGAAGTTCAGCGACGACGACACCGGGATCACGAAGTACACGCAGGGCGACGACGCCAAGCACCTGAACGACACGGCGACGGGCATCAGCATGATCATGAACGCCTCCAGCCTGCCGCTCAAGGAAGTCCTGTCCAACATCGATGAGATGTGGATCGAGTCCATGATTGAGGACTTGATCGACTGGAACATGGAGAACCTTGAGGTCGAGACCGTCAAGGCGATCCTTGGCGAGAAGGATGCGGCCATCTGGGCGCAGATCAAGGAATACGGCAAGACCAACTTCATGGAGTGGTTTGCCACCGGTTCCGCGACCTTCATGGCGAAGGAAGTGCTGATGCACAAGCTGCAGGGCTTCCTGCAGTTGGTCGCCGGCTCCGAGATGCTGGCGCAGCACATCGACATCACCGAACTGCTGCAACAGGTCTGGGATGCCGGCCAGATCGGCAAGGAATCGCCGGTGCTGACCGAAGAGGACATGCAGAAGAAGGCCGCGAACCCAGCCAACCAGGCCGCGATGCAGCACATCCAAGAGATCGAGCAAAAAGCGACCGAAATGATCAAGATGGCGCAGGAGCAGGCGGCCCAGGCGAAACAGGACGCAGCCAATGCGCGCGCCGGTAACGACGTGAAGATGGCGCAGATTCAGGCGACAGAGCGCGACGCGCAGCGCAAGGATCACCGCTCCATGATGGACATGCTGGCGCGGTTGGTGGAAGCCGGCCACAAGTCGCACCTCACCGCGGCCCAGGTGGATTTGACCCAGGCGCAGACCATCAAGACGATGGCCGAGGCAGGAGCCGTGCCGTCGCCTGAACTGGCCCAAGCGGCCGCCGAAAAGGAACTGGAAGATGACCCCACAGGAGAGACTGGCGCAACTGCAGCCGCTGCAACTGGCGCTGGCGGCAGCGATGCCAAGCCTGGCGCCGTGGCTGAACCAGCGTAGGAAAGAACTCGTAGTTCAGCTTGTCGTGCAGGACGACGAACAGGCCAGAGGAAGAATCAAGGAGTTGGACGAGCTTCTGGAATTACCCGCAAGGCTCCAGAGCGAGGCCGAAAGTTTGCAGCACCCGCAGAAAGAGGCCGAATTACCGTAAGGCTCGGCCAGTTATTGGATTACCGGAACCCGCTTTGGCGGGTTTTTTCATTTCCGGCCCACGAAGGAAGAAAGCATGAGCGATCTAGCCCCAGATTCACCCGAGTACAAGGAAGCATACGACAAGGAAATGCAGCGGCTTGAGGCCGCGGAAGCGAAACCAGCGGACAAACCCGCTGACAAGCCTGCCGAGACTACCTCGACCGATAGCCCGAAGGTTGACGACCCGAAGCCCGAAACCGCGGAACAGCTTACCGCGCGTCTTGCCAGCACCGAAAAGGCGCTCAAGGACACGCAGCGAGCCTTCCACGACAACGCGGCCCGGGTCAAGAAGCTGGAGAGAGAAGCCGAAGAACGGCGCCGCGCCGAAGGCAATGCGCGCGTGCAACCGCTCCTCGACGCCAATCCCGGCCTCAAAGAAGCCATCGAGCATATTGCTGCGCCTGCCGAAGCTCCGCCCCGTAACAGGTGGCAGAGCGATATTCAGCATGCGATTCCGGACATCGAAACGCTTCTCGCGGACGCCGATTTTTACAAGGCAGCACAGGCGCGACGCGACCAACTCGGGGACGAATGGGACAACCCGCTCACCGCGATCCGTGAGTTTTCCACCCTGAAGTCGCAGCACCAATCCGCACAGCAGAGCAAGGCAGCCGTCGAGGCCGCGCGTCTGGCCTTCCAACAGAAGGCCGACAAACGACCCGGTATGGAAGTGCCTGGCGGCAGTGGCGGGAAAGGCGCGTCGAAAGAGGTGGATGAAGCCCAGCAAATGCGCGACATGAGCGACGAAGACTTTCGCAAGATGCGCGCGCGGACGCTTGGCTATGGATGAACAAACCCTCCCATAAGGACCCATCATGACCATCAACACCATCGCCGGCACCGCCGGCACCGCGGGCGTAATCCAGCCCGCACTGCAAGCGTATTACGACCGCAACCTGCTCGACCGCGCCATCCCTTCGGATGTGCATGGACGATTCGGCCAGGTCCGTCCCATCCAGACCCGCAGCGGCAACCAGATCAAGTTCCGGCGCTACGAAGCCCTCGCGGCTTCCACCACGCCGTTGGTTGAAGGCGTGACCCCGTCGGGCAACCAGATCACCACCACGGATGTCACCGCGACGCTCGCGCAGTTCGGCGACTACATCAACGTGACCGACATGGTCGACCTGACCAACCAAGACGCGGTTCTCACCGAAGTCGGCATGGTGCTGGGCGAGCAGGCGGGGTTTTCAATCGACCAGGTCCGCCGCGACGTGATGGTGGCCGGAACCAACGCCATCTTTACCAACGGCACGCTGCGCACCCAGGCCAACACGGTGCTGTCGTCCGTCGCCCTGCGTACGGCGATCCGTTTCCTGGGGCGCCAGAACGGCAAGTATGTCCGCAACATCCTCAAGGCCGGCAGCAGCATCGCCACCGTGGGCATCCGCGCCGCCTACATCGGCCTGGTCCATCCGGACACGGAAGCGCAGATGGAGTCGATCCCCGGCTACATCCCGGTGACCGAATACTCGGACGCCATGCAGGCCGAGGACGACGAGTGCGGCTCCTACCGCAACATCCGTTTCTTCCGCTCGACCAACTGCAAGGTGTTCCTAGCGGGCGGCCTGGCGGTGGGCACGGATGGCATGGTCTCCGCCGGCGGCGTGAACAACGATGTGTACGCGACGCTGATCATCGCGGCCAACGCCTATGGCCTGGTGCCCCTCTCCGGGAACGCCCTGCAGAACATCATCAAGCCCATCGGCTCGGCCGGCGCTGCCGACCCGCTGAACCAGCGCGCGACCTCGGGGTGGAAGGCCATCACCACGACCCAGATTCTGAATCAGAACTGGATCACCCGGATCGAGCATTGCAACCTGACCACCTTGTCCTAAGGAGACATCATGGCTATCAACGTAGCAGGACAAACCCTGGTCCCGGCTTCCGGGGTCAACAGCGACGGTCTGGCGAAAATGGCCGGCGGCTCGATCACCTTCGACGCCACCGCCATCACCACGACGGATTACATCTCGATCCCGGTCGGTTTCATCCCGAAGTACTTCTGCTTCTCGAACGACACGGACCGCACCATGATCGAGTGGCGCGACGGCATGGCGCAGGATTCTTGCGTCAAGACCATCGCGGCCGGCACGCGCACCCTGGAAGTGACCGGCGGCAACCACGGCATCGTGGTCGGCAGCCAGACCAACACCAACGCCCTCGCCGGTGTTGTTGCGGGCCAGGGTCTCGTGCAGATCTCGCAAAACGCCACGCTGGCGGCGATCTTGGCTTCCAAGGTCTGCCGCTGGACGGCGTTCGGCTGATCCGCCACCTCACGGGCGCCCTTCGGGGCGCCCTTTTCATTTCAGGAGCCAGCCATGCCCGTCACCCTTGACGAAGTTCTCAACAACGCGGAGTTTCCGCCCCAGTTTCGCAACGCCATCCGCGCTCTCGTACCGCGCTTTATCAAGGTGGTGCTCAGCCCGGCCTTGATCGGCCAGGGTACGTCGGCCGAACAACTCTTCACGGTCAACGGCGTGGCCGTCGGCGACTTCGTGGCGGTTTCCAAGCCCACCACGCAGGCGGGTTTGTCAATCGGCAACTGTCGCGTCTCGGCGGTGAACCAGATCGGCATCACCTTCGTCAACACCCCGAGCGCTGGCGGCAACATCACGCCGACCGCGTCGGAAACCTACCTGGTCCTGCACGCGCCGGCTGCGTTCAGCGCCCAGAACAACGTCATTCCTTAAAGGAGAGCCATGAAATACGAACTCGCAATGGTGCGCGCAACCGCGGGCTTTATCGTCAGCCACGAAGGCAACCAGGTCACCGGCACCGGCGGCGACAACCCCGGTTTCATCAGCCGCAAGGCCGACGAGGCGCCGTGGGAGCCCTATGAGCCGACCGAAGAAGAGGAAGCCGGCGACTGGAGCGAAGCATGAAGCGCTACGAGCTGGAGGCCATGAACAAGGAAGCCCTGCGCGAGCATGCCGACGTGCAGGGCATCAAACTGGGCGCCGAGGATACCAAGGGCCAGATGATCGACCGGATTCTCGGCGATGCGGCCCCGGCGATCGAAGAAGAAGCGCCGGCCAAGCGCATGCAGAAAGACGCCCCGATGCCGCCCTTGCGCGGGCTGCACAGTCTCTCGGGGGAGCCGTCGAGCGGCAAGCGCTACAAGCTCAAGATCAACGCTTCGGTCGAGGGCGACAACTCCCCGGTGCCGATCATCGTCAACGGCCACAACATCATCGTCCAGCGCGGCAAAGAGGTCGAGGTCGATGAGGCCTATATCCGTGTCCTGGAAAACGCGGTGATCCAGACCGTCCGCCAGGACCCGGATACCGGCGAGCGCATCCCTATGGAGATGCAGGCCTATCCCTTCAGCGCGATCCCGGTGTAAATGCCGCTCATCGTCACGCCCCCGGCGTCCTCTGACTGGACGCTGACCCGCGAGCGTATTTGCGACAAGGCACTGGAGAAGTGCGGTCGGGCCGGGATCGGGCGCACCGTCAACGCCGATGACCGGAACCTGTGCCTTGAAGCCCTTGAGGGCCTGCTGAAAAACCTGATGTGGCGCGGCTATTCGTGGCCGAAACGCATCAGCGGGAGCGCTCCGTTGGCCTTCACCGCGGCGCTTGCCTCAAAGGCTTTGCCGACCGACTTCTACAGCGACGCGACGCTGACCTACGTCAACACCGCGACGACTCCAAATACCGAGGTGCCGTTCAAGTTGTACACGGCCGAGGAATGGGCCGAGATTCCGGTCAAGACCACGCAAGCGCAGTTCCCATACGGCGGGTTCATCGACAACTTCAATGTCCTGAACCTGTATCCGGTCCCGAATGCCGCCCTGACGATCAACGTCTACTACCAGAAGGTGATCCTCGATACCGTGGCCGGGTCTGCGGTGGACCTCGATAGCCCCTGGGTGTTGGCTCTTCCCTACGGGATCGCGGCTGAAATTGCTGACGAATTCGACGTTGATCCGAAACGGGTTCAGCGCTTCGAGGCGAAGTGGGCGGAATTTCGCGCCTTGGGCATCATGAATGAAGGGCCTCCGGGGCCTGACCGGATCACGGTTAGCGACTGATGCGCGCGCCGCTGTTCGGGACGGGACTGCAAGCAAAAAGCCAGAACGTATCGTCCCAACGCCGGCTGAACCTGTATATCGAGCAGCGCAACGAGGAAGACGGTACCCGGTTCGTGCTGGAGGGAACGCCCGGACTTGCAGTTCCGCTGGTTGACTTCGGCGACACCGCGCCTCGAGGCGAGCATGGCCTGGGCAACTTCCTGTATGTCGTGCATCGCGGAACTTTCTGGCAGGTCAACAACGCCGGGGTGGCGACGAACCGCGGCACGCTGAACACGACCACAGGCCGCGTCTGGTTCGCCGACGACGGCACCAAGATCATGATCACCGACGGGGTCAACGGGTACACCTACGACACGTCGGCTCCGGCTACTCCGCTGGCCCAGATTGTCGACCCGGATTACGTGGCCGCCAACACGGTCACGTGGCAAGACCATTATTTCATCCAGGACCAGGTCAACAGCGGTCGCTTCTATATCTCGGTGCTGAACGACCCGACAAGTTGGAATGCGCTGGATTTTGCGAACGCGGAATCGAACCCGGACAACCTGGTTCGGATCATCGCGGACCATGGCGAACTCTGCCTCTTCGGCGAATATACCGTCGAGTTCTGGGGCAACTCAGGAGCCGCTGACTTCCCTTATGTTCGCCTGGGATCAGCGGTAGTCGAGTGGGGCCTTGCAGCCCGGGAATCCCTGGTCAAGTTCGATTCCTCGCTGATGTTTCTCGGGCGCAATAGAGACGGCCAGACTGAAGTCGTTTTGCTGAACGGATATACCCCGCAGCCGGTAGGTGGCCAGGACTTTCTCAATGCCCTGGACAGCTATTCGACGGTGCTGGATGCGACGGCTTTCAGTTACAAGCGCGCGGGAATTGCGTTCTACCAGATCAACTTTCCCACGGCGAATAAGTCGTGGCTCTACAACGGCTCGACAAAGACATGGTGCGAAGTCGGCTTTGATGCGGCCCGTCACCCGGGCAACATGGCGACGCTGTTCCTGAATCAGACGATGGTAGCGGACTATCAGATCGGCAGAATCTATCGCCTTGATCCGACAACCTACACCTTCAACGGCACGACGATCCCCCGCGAAGTCATCAGCCGCACCATGAAGACGGACAAGTACCAGCGGATCAGCCGGCTCTGGATCGACATTGAGACCGGGGTTGGAAATACGGTTGATCCAGGTTCCAACCCGGTTGCCATGCTGTCGATCAGCGAAGACAGTGGCAGAAGTTTCGGCAACCCGATCATGCGCGCCTTCGGGGCGATCGGCGACTACCTGCTGGACCTCTGGTATGAACG
>Ga0307507_10012808_pt1 | contig 10292 bp, 3 predicted proteins | sample 7_EM_MG_FD_207223 | JGI IMG/M metagenome (GOLD analysis project Ga0307507, IMG submission 207223) | Populus trichocarpa ectomycorrhiza microbial communities from riparian zone in the Pacific Northwest, United States - 7_EM | ecosystem: Host-associated > Plants > Roots > Unclassified | place... | reverse complement strand
TAGGGAAATTTTTTTTTTTTTTTTAATAGCCAGAGCTGGTCTGAGCATACGAGCAACTTAGTCAATGGTTCAAGATCTCTATTTTACAAAAATACCTCAAGAATAAATACAATATATTTGTTAATCATATTTTATGAAATGAAAATTATTCCCACTTAACAAAAAAATTCCAAGTACAAAATGAACAAAGGTGAATTCTGCAAAGAAACTCTACAATGAACTCTCGTTGTAGCTTATCACAAATAATCGAAACATCAGGAGCACTCAAGAAAACCATGGATGAGTTAATGAATGCTAGTGATTTAAAAGGATGGCTAACTAATTCCCAAATTATTGTCGTGCTGGGCCAAACTTTATTTTAGCATGAAAAAAAGGTTTTGGCGACGGCAGCACATCTAAAGAAGCAAGAGCAATTCGAAAGTCAGGTTATTAATTTTATTGGATTCAATAAACACATTTAATTTAATAATATAATAAAAAATAATTAATTTTATTGGATTCAATAAATTTAATTAATTTGATAATATAATAAAAAAAATAAGCAATAACAACAACAAATAATTAAAAAAAAAAACAGTATTAGTCTGGGTCAAGCTGGGTTAAAACTCAAATCTCGTGACCTTACACATGAAATTGGAATAACACTATAAAAGAATGAAATCAGAAAAAATCAATTGTAAAAAATTATCTAAAAAAAGATCTAAATCAACCCGGTTCAATCTTTCAAACATGTAACTCAAGTCCTAAGACCAAAATCATTTTATAAAAGGCAAACCTTAGAAAATTATAAGGTCAAATTCCAGATTAACAAAATCTGATCAAAAAAATTATCATGGATGAAATTGAAAAAGAAAGTTTCAATAAAAAAGGATTAAAAACAAAACAAATAGTAATTAAAAAGAACAATGATAAAATCTGACATAAAATAAAATGAAAAAAAATAGTAAGGAATGCAATTGAAAAAATAATTCAATTAAGAGAATGATATAAAATATTTAGGGATACAAATAGAAAGTTAATTCAATTAATAGAATGATTAAAAACAAAAAAATAAGAATCAAATTTGAAAGGTTAAAAAAATCAAAAAATGATTAAATTGAAAGAAAATCTTAATTTTATAAATTATTTAAAATAAAACAAATAGCAATAAAAATAATATGAACCAAATTTGAATGAGAAATAAATCGAATTGCTGCTTTTAAAATGTGTATGGAGATGCTCTAAAATCAAGGGGGAGAGAGAAAAAAAATACTCAATATTGTTTGGCCAGACATGCCGCCCAATAATGGATGTGACATCGTGAGGATTAAAACCTCATCGTTGATGCCGATATTTGACAACTGAACAATGTTGTACGCGTCATCCAAAGATTGTAAACATTTCCACTCAACTCCACATGGTCTACACGCACAACCCACCTTTTGACATTAAATAATATTTTATAAATGCTAAAATAATAAATATCTCTTGATCAAATACGATGATAAAAAAAAAATAAGAGTAAAAGACTAGAAAACCCCTTGATCTAAGTTGAAGACTACTAGATGTCAAAGGCATTGCAGTTATTTTATTATGTTTTTAAAATAAAAAGGTTGAAAGTATCCCTACCTGCCATTGCATTATTTTTGCTTAAAAGGCATATTAGTCATTTTATTATTCAATAAATAACAAAAATATGGTTATACTCTTGCTGCCAAGGCTAATTGTGTTTTGTTAATGAAGATAAAATTATAATTTTATTATTATAATTCATAAAGTTAATGAGTATGTAGCGACAATAAAAACACTAAAGTGAAACCACTGCCCCTTTTAAATTTTTTTAATTATCTGCATTATTGTTTTCTAGTGTTGGATACCCCATCTAAGTTAATCTAATCCCGTAAAGTGTGGCAAGGCCTGATTATTAGAAATATGGTTAATTGGTATATTTAAAGTTAAATTCAAAGGTTAAAATTTTATTATAAATTATTTTTTGACAAAAATTCATTAACATGATTAAAATAAGTTTTAGATAAATAAGAAATTGATATAAAAAAAACTCTTAGTTGATATTTTTTTATGAAATCCAAAACTCTTTGTTTCACATTTGAAAAATATAAGGAGTCTTAAATAAATCCAAGTAAGGTGAACTTTTGTCTTAAGCCATGCTTAATCGCTCAGCTTGGGCACAAATTAGAGGCTCAATTTGGATTTGTTGTAAAATAAGTTTTTAAATTATACAAAATTAGTTTTTGCCACCCTATTTTAGGCGTAAGTTTGTTGTAAAATAATTATTTATCCCATAAATAATTATTTCTTACCAACCCATATAGTTTAACCAGCCTATTAATGAATAATAACCTTTCACCTCTCACACAAATGTAAAATAATAATTTTTTAGATTATAATAACCTTTCACCTCTCACACAAGTATTGAGCCATTTCGTAGTCCCTCCATGCAAGTATTAAAGCCTTTAGAGTAATTAATGGCCTACTAATTGACCAATTGACATTAACAAACATTTAAGAAATACCAGAGATACATTGACGTGCTTCCTGTTTTAATACCATTTTGGCATATTATTTCTTGTTCTAATCTACGAACCTTGATCTAAGCAGTAGACATAACCAAAATATAAAAAGAATATTGATTTTTTTATTAAAAATAATCTCTTTTTATTTCAAAAATTCTCTACAAAAGATTATTTTTACTAGAAAGAACTCTATGGATAAAACTAATAAGTAAAAATAATACAATAAATCTAAATTTAAATAAAAGCTCTAATATTTATAAAAGGCCCAATAATAACTAAAAGATAAATAAAATCATAGTCAAACTATTTTAAAAAAGACTAAAGTCATTTCGTAATCTGCTGGTAAAATCAAAGTTTAACTTCAAATGCATGGTTATCTCTGGTCTTAAAGATTTAAAAGTCATATATAAATGGTGTCATATATAAATATATGGATGTTTATTTTCCAATACAACTAGAATCACATTAAAATTACTTATGTAGCTCCAATTTTGACTAGAACAGTAGCGAAAAGGTCAAAATTAGCATATTTAAGTCTTTTTATTCCATTCTTTTTATAATGTCTAAATGTCTACCTACAAGCGCTTTTTGAACATGAATTAAATTAATTAAGGCTTCTATTTCATTATTTAATATATTCTTGAAGTTCATCTCAGTTCATGTATGTTGAAAAAAATTCATTGAAAACCTCTTTAAATCTCTTAGCCCTAAGTTTTGTCACTGAACCAACTGAATTCTCTAATAGATCTTTTGGTGTTGCTTGGATAACATCAAATTAATGGTGATTTGAATGCCACCAAATCTTCATTTCACTTTCTTTTATTTGTAAATGTGATTTTACCCATACATACCTAAGATATTAATATATGCCACAATATATAATTCATTGGGGGAGGAGTAAGGACTAAAAGGGATATGACAAGCACTGAATATAGTAGATAGAGCACCACTTTCACAAACAAAACTATCTTAGTTACATTAGAGTTGAAAGACAATGATTGTAGAAGAGAGCTCAAAACTAGAGTCATTATCAGGCCATTAAACAAGTAAAACAACTCAAAACAACCAATTACAATCTATTCATGATTGTGTTCAGTACAATATAAATCATCCCTAGAAGAATCACTAACTAGTTCTTAAAAAAACATTCATGGTGTGTTTTGTACAATGTGTTAGATATTGATTCTTAATAAAATTAATGAGCATATTCGAGGCTAATTAAAAGTGAAGTTCACTCATATTTAGAGTAGAACTTTGCTGAAAATATTTTTCAATATAAGTATTTTAACTTGGTACATTAACATATCTAAAATCAATCGGGAATACAAAATTGATCTAAAAAAATACCTTATGTGACAATTTGTTAAACCCCAGACCTTAATCTTTTCAATTACAACTTTTTCAAGTGGTTTATATAATTATATATTGGAAAGTAAAAATTAGGCTACCAGGTAACCAAACTTTTTAGAGGAGAGAGGCCTCAGAAAAAGTAAGCTTTGAGCTAAAACCATATATATGCGTAATCAGATCATATATGGGTTAATTATAAAATAACTTTTCAGTCAAAGAAATTATTTTTTTTTACCAACCTATGAATAATCACTTATCTAGATTCATTAAATTTTTCAGGTTTAATACTTTTTCTGATCAATTCTTTTAGTATAATTTTGGTTAATTTTTTTTAATAAGTAGTTTAATATATTAAATATTTTTAACATTAAGTATTTATTAAAAATATCAAAATTAGATTCATTAAATCTGTTAGTTTTAATATTTTGTCTTAATAGTTTCTCCATGATAATTTGTGTTGATGTCTGGTTTAATATCTTAAATATTTGTTATGTATGGTTTAATATCTTAAATATTTTTAATGTTAAGTATTTATGAAAAAAAACAATAATTAATTTTTTCAATTAGAAATAATTCTAGCATCCTAGGTTCCATATATAAATAAAGGATGAAAGAATTGTCTAAATGTATAACAAGTGAGCAAGTCTTATGCTTCTCTTGCCTATTTTATTATGCCTTCTTCACTTGTCTTTTCTATTTTGCCTAGTAATTCTAAAGTTTTAAGTTAAGTAGTTGTAGATAGAAAATCAATTTTGTTTTCTAGTTCATAGAACTTGATAAGAATTGCGACATTTTAAAATAATGTTTTTAGAATCTTAAAAAAATATTTGTATTGAGATTGTTTGCACCAAGTGACAAATAAATTAATCTTAAAAACAAAAGATATAATTCTTGACAACACTGTTTTTGTTTCCTTAACAAGTAAGTATATTATTTTAAATTGTTAGTTTAATACATTCATATGTTATTTGTATGCAAATAAAATTCATTTAATTGTATTTATATGCTTATCTCTATTCTACTCTTTAATTTATATGTTTATGTAAAATATCTTAATCACGTTGAATTACACTCAACAATTAATATTTGACCAATACAATATAATGTAATCAATTGTGTACTATAATAATAATAATAAAAATATATATAATGGAATGGAAGGGGTTGATACAGTACATTTCCCTTGGTTAAAATACTCATAGTGATGTGATGGAGGGTTTTTTTTTTTTATTAAAGTTTCATTTTAGTTTCTAAATCTTTTTTAAAAAAGTATTTTAGTCCTTATATTTTAAAAAACTTTCGCTTGGTCTTGTAATAAATATTTTTCAAATAGATCCCTATATAATTATTTTTAAAGAATAAAAATTACATGATCTCTTGTAGAGTAAGTGCTTGTTTGAAAGTATGATACATATTGTTTTTTAAAATATTTTTAACTTGAATATGTATCAAAATAATATATATTTTTTATTTTTTAAAATTTATTTTTGATATCAATACATGAAAACATTCCAAAAACACACAAAAAAAATTGATGTAAATAAAAAAATTCAAAAAATAATGAAACAACAGTTCAACCGTAACACCAAAAAAATCCTAAGAGCTCTTCCAACCCAACATACGACAAACAATATTACCATGTGTAGATGCAATTAATTATTTTGCAACAATATAAACTATTATAATTAAAAAATAAGAAAACTTTATAATAAAAAGGAAAAACTAAAGAAAGAAAGAAAGAAAGAAACACGATATATAATAGTTTTAATTTATTTTCTTAGCAACGATATTTTTTTAACATTATGGACACTAGGTTGGAGGAATTCTTATTATCTCAAGCATTAACAAGTTTTCATTCTTTTAAAAATGTTATAATTAAATATAAGAATGTAATAAATCATTATATTACATTAAACCAAATCAAACATGAAGTTAATTCTTTTAGAAGAAAATATAAGAAACACAACATTATAAACTTGGCCTATATATTTATAAACTTCTAGATTATGGTGTGAGCCCGTCTTAATGCCCTTTTCATTGAAATATTTTTACAATTATATATTTATTTGCCAAGTTGAATAATAATAATAATAATAATAATAATAAAGAATACTATAGTATTCTTTGTTATTATTATTATTATTATTATTATTATTATTATATTTTTTTATTTAGAGAAAAATGATTAAATAAAAATCGTGTTTAAATTAAACTTGCTTTCTATAATATTCTTTACTTCACAAATATATTTTTTCCTAATCTTAAGGGTATTGTCCTTTTATTGAGAAATTTTTCACCTAATTAAATTAAATGAGATGCAAGAATATACACAACAACAATAAAGTATTTTTACAATTAGAGCGTCTTTCAATAATAAGTTTGACACCTATAAACAATATAAATTAAGATACAATATAATTTTTAAAATCATTCCATATATTAAATGGAAAGACTTTTCTAATTAAACTCATTTATTTTATTGAAATATATCTGCTACAATGTCTTTTTACATCACACTAGTACTATCATTGTCAAGAAATCTCGATCATTCTTTATCATATTCTATAAATAATCGATCAACTCTATCATTTAATAATGAAAACTCTATGATGATATGATTATTAGTCTGCTTGAAATCAAATCACATATGAAATTGAATTCAATTCCACTTGTGATTTAAATTCAATTAATGACCTATTACAATTTTCATGTTTTCAATAAAATACTAAATCAGGTGATTGAATTCAATTATATTGTTTGAAATAGATGTGGAAATAAATTGAATTAATAATCTTGACTATTTTGCCCTTAATTAAAAAAAAAACTTGTTAGAAAGACTCTTATAACTATAATTGTGTGTGCATATAATACTACTTGTTCTTGTAAAAGGGTCTTCATCTAGATTTGGAATTCAAAACAGGATTCTCAAAAGAATTCCAAACATAAAAATTTATTTAACTCTTGGAATTGAATTCAATTTCAAAGATTCCAAACAACAATAGATATTAGTTGAAAAACTATAACAAATATAAAAAAATTAAATAATGAACTAAGTATTTTTTAATGCTAGGTTAAATCAAATAGATTCATCTCATTGGTGTACAAAAAAAGAAAAGAAAAGGTGGGAGATAGATAAGTGAAAGTCACAACCAACAGAGTCCATGATAAAATACAAAACAAAAATAAAAATGGAATCCAAAATTTGCAATAGGAAATTACATGAAGACCCTCGTGAGGACAACTACTACTTCAATTGGATTGAGTGATCTGGTGATACCTTCTGATCACCTCTTCCCATTGCAAGAGTTTCTACAACATAATTCTTGGCTTGCAAGTTTGTTTACGATTTCTTGTCAATCTTCGGCAACCTAGCGTAGTTTCAACATAACAGCAGCCAAGCCCTTGAGAAACATGATATGATAGCCAATTGGGTCTGATTGGAAACGCGGTTCAAACCGCGTTTCACTTATTAGTTTTTAAAAAAATTAATTTTTTAAATATTTTCAGATTGTTTTGATATGCTGATGCCAAAAATAATTTTTTTAAAATAAAAAAATATATTATTTTGATGTATTTTTAAAGAAAAAACACCATAACCACTACCATACTCTAAACACACCCTAAAATCCATTTGATTTCCTAGACTTGAAGAAACATTGAGGAAAACTTTAAAATTACATCAAGAACACTTGCTTGACAAGATCTTTTGGACAATGAATGGTGAGAAAATAAAATAAAATAAAACGATCATAAACATATAAAACTATACATAAATGGATAAAAAGTATGCTAAGCTAGCAAGAAAAGAAATATAACATGCTTTCTTTTGAATGCAAAAATTAATACAAAATAACATAAAGAAAACTCAATAACATAGTGATGGTGGTAATAGTTATGATGACGCTGTTAGTGTAAAGTTGTTTTTGTTGTTTGTTTTGTTAGAAGCGCAGCATGATGATGTTTTGATGATGATGGATAGTCAATGAAGAATGAAGAAAGAGATAAAGAACTTTATATAAAAAGAAAAAAATAAAAATATGCACACTGTATAATTTTGTATAATTGTAATTAAATAAAAAATGAAAGGTCATTTTATATAAAAAAAAGTCATTAAAATAAAAAAATGAAGAAATACCCTTTCTATCTCTCTTTATAAGGCACGTAAAATTTTAAAAAATAAATCCTGATGGGTGTAGCTCAACTAATTAAACCATATGTTTGCTCTCTAGAGGTCACCAGTTCCGAATCCCACAAATCTCAGGGCTATTAGAGGCTTACATGGTCGTTAATTTTAGGACCCGTAAGATTAGTCGAGGTGCACACAAGCTGACCTAGACACCCACGTTAATAATAATTGTTTTTAAAAAAAACATCTTTAGATATTTTTAACTTCAAAATATTTGTCTTGGAAAAAAAAAAGTCCTTTTCTTTTTCCAATTTATAAAAAATATATCATTTGAACAAAAATTTTTTTTTTAAATAAAAAGAAGTTATACTCGAACATGCCCGAATTTTCTCATGTTTTTATTTATTTATTTAATTAAAGAAAGCTTATTTGTTGTATAGCATCAAAAGAAGAAGAAAAAATACTTCTAAAAAAAATCGGTATAGAACGAAACCAAATAGTGATCGAACGGTCCAACAAACATATTGTAAACCACGTGTACGGTAGATAATGTAAGCCCCATAAATACACAATAGGCAAACACACATAATAAAAAATTCCATGAATGAGATAAATAAACAGCCAAGTTCACACGTTAAAACCCTAAGCAGAAGGCAAGGCAGTCTCTCTTTATTTTTAGTCATCTCAACTTGGGCACCGCCGCTTCTGCTTCTATCTCCCCATTATGAAGGTTTTAATTTTTTTGGCCAATCTTTTTCACTACCAATCACACAAAGCAAAGTCTTCGTTTAATAAATATGATTTCATGATTCTCTTGGTCTCATTGAGTTCTCTGCTTGTGTTTCGCAGTTCAACATCGCAAATCCCACTACGGGATGCCAGAAAAAGCTCGAAATCGACGATGACCAGAAGCTGTAAGCTTCCCCCGCCCCCCCTTTTTTTTTTCTGTGCAAGTGTCTATGATTTTGTGGGTTTCGTTTTAGTTAATCAGTTCTTTTTTCTAGTCAAACTATTTGCTTTTGTAGATTAATGGGATAGATGCTCGTGAACTGGGACAAAGATGCATTATTTGGGCTGTTAATATAGTTTCTGCTTTTGAGCTTTATGATTTTTTCTGAATTTTGCAAAATGTTCAAAGACAAGTCTAGCACGTCCTTATTTGGGTGAAAATGTTGTTTTAGCTAATATGTTGAAATGTGATGATGTTAGAGCTTTCTTTAGAATTTTTGTATATCTTTTCTGGATTCTGTGTTGGTATTCATGTGCTTTGGTTTGGAACCTGAACATCTACTGCATCCATTGTTTAGCATTAGATTCATCATCTGTTTACACCTCAGTTAGTTTCGATAGTCAAAATGTAATAAAGTGCAATCCAAGTCCTGCAATAGGAGAATTGAAATCAGAATGAGTAAGAAAATAAATCATGATCTGATATAAAAAGGCTTTCACAATTTCTTTGTCATACAAAAATTCTTCTTTTCAAGAACTTGTTGAAAAATATCCATTTGCATGAGTTTACTGTTGAACTTCCGAAGTGAGCAAAGTGTCCGTATTATTTTACCTTTTCTTGTTCGAGTGACAGTCTTCCCTTGAGTAAGAAACATTAGCAACCTATATAGTGCGCCATTCTGTATCATAACTAGTCTAACATGATTACTGTAAATGCGTTTAGCAGTAACCATTCCTTGACAGTAGTCAACAGCAAGATCAGATTACTATGTTTGTGTGTTTAGTGATTGCTATTTGCAATTCTAATTCTGATTTTTTATCATTTTTAAATATTGCCTCTGTAGACGGGCATTTTTTGACAAGAGGATCTCACAGGAGGTCAGCGGAGATGCTCTTGGAGAGGTATGCACATTCTGGTTTTCCATACAGTGAATGTTTATATTAGTTGCATGTTTCCCACCAATTATCCTCTGGGTTTGATAGGAATTTAAGGGCTATGTTTTCAAAATCATGGGAGGCTGTGACAAGCAAGGATTTCCCATGAAGCAGGGAGTGCTAACCCCTGGTCGTGTCCGTCTCTTGCTTTACCGAGGTTGGTGACTACTTAAATGCTAGACCAAGTTATGCTCTCTAAATTGCTAAACATTCTTGGTAAATTGTCTGCTAAAACCTTATAGCGTACTCCTGTTTGCCTGACTAATGTTAAGTTGCATTTCTGTTTTGCCTGCATAGGAACCCCCTGCTTCCGTGGATATGGAAGGCGCAATGGAGAACGCAGGAGGAAGTCTGTGCGCGGGTGTATTGTCAGTCAAGACCTTTCTGTTTTGAACTTGGTAATTGTGAAGAAGGGTGAG
>Ga0307507_10012807_pt1 | contig 10292 bp, 8 predicted proteins | sample 7_EM_MG_FD_207223 | JGI IMG/M metagenome (GOLD analysis project Ga0307507, IMG submission 207223) | Populus trichocarpa ectomycorrhiza microbial communities from riparian zone in the Pacific Northwest, United States - 7_EM | ecosystem: Host-associated > Plants > Roots > Unclassified | place... | reverse complement strand
GCGAAGCCGGTCAGCGTCGTCTCGCGTGCGCAAGGTCAGCACGCCCGGAAGGTCCGCACCGGGCACCGGCAGCGTCCGGTTGCGTGAGCCGGTGGCCAGCACGAGGTGGTCGTACGCCAGCTCGGCACCGTCTTCGAGGAGCACCCGCGAGCCCGCGCGATCGATCGACGCCACCCGCCCGGCGAACAGCTCGATGTCCTTCTCGGCAAAGAAGTCCTCGCCGCGCAGACGCAACTGCTCCTGCCCGGCCGCGCCGGTCAGGTAAGCCTTCGACAACGGCGGCCGCTGGTAGGGCACCCCCGGCTCGTCGCCGATCAGCACCACCCGCCCGGCGAAACCCCGCTCGCGCAGCGATGCCGCCGCCTGGAACCCGCTCTGCCCTGCCCCGACGACCAGGACCGTGCTCATCCGAAACTCCTCCCGACAACTGCTTTCATCTGAGCACAACTCAGTGGGCGCTTCTACTGCGACGTGGCCGACGTCCGGGACGCGCGCGGCGCGCCCAGCACCCGCGAGATCCCGCGAGCGGCCGCGCGCACGGCCGGGACGAGTGTGCGCGGATCGGTCCCCTCGGCCGGGACGACGATCGAAATCGCCGCGACGACGGCGTCGTCCGCGCCGAAGACCGGCGCCGCCACGGACACTGCGATCAGCTCGATCTGGCCGTCGCTGATCACGTAGCCGTCCCGCCGGACGTCCGCCAGCACCCGCCGCAGCCGCGCGGGCGAGGAGATCGTCTTCTCGGTGAACACCTTCAGCGGCGCGCCCAGGACCTCTTCCTGGACCTCCATCGGCGCGTGCGCCAGCAAGACCAGGCCGACGCCGGTGGCGTGCGCGGGCAGCCGGCCGCCGACCCGCGTGAGGACGTTGACCGCGCCGCGGCCGGAGATCCGCTCGACGAAGACGACCTCGGCGGTGTCCAAGACGGCGAGCTGGACGTTCTGGTGCGTCGCTTCGTAGAGGTCTTCGAGGAACGGCATCGCGCTCTCTCGCAGCTCCGCGCCGTGCGAAGCGAGCGAAGCGACTTCCCACAGCCACAGCCCGACGCGGAAGCGGCCGCCGCCGTCGCGGACGAGCGCGCCCCGGCGGCAGAGCTCCCCCGCCAGCCGGTGAGTGGTCGACAACGGGAGCCCGGTGCGGCGGCTGAGCTCGGACAACGTGAGCTCGGGTCGCTCGGCGGTGAACGCGTTCAGCACGTCGAGGACCCGATCCACGACCGACGGTGGCCGCTGCGCGTTATGCCGCATCAGCACAGTCAACGCACCCACCGGGTGATCAGGCAACCCGTGAGCTGAAGGACGCCTTCAGAGGATCCAATGCAGTGAGGGACGCCTTCAGTGGATCCAGTGCACTGAAGGCGTCCTTCAGCGGCTGCCCCAGACCCGGTCGGCGGTCGTGACGATGAGCTCCAGCTTGCGCAGCTCGTCGTCCGCGGTGAGGTCGTTGCCCTCCTCGGTCGAGGAGAATCCGCACTGCGGCGACAGGCAGAGCTGGTCGACGTCGACGTAGCGCGAAGCCTCCTCGATGCGCCGCACCAGGACGTCCGGGTCCTCGAGCTCGGACCGCTTGGTGGTGACCAAGCCGAGCACGACCTTCTTCTCACGCGGCACGAACCTCAGCGGTTCGAACCCGCCGGAGCGCTCGTCGTCGTACTCGAGGAAGAACCCGTCGACGGCGAGCTCGCCGAACAGCGCCTCCGCGACGAACTCGTAGCTGCCCTCTGCCGCCCAGGACGAGCGGAAGTTGCCGCGGCACAGGTGCGTCGTGACGGTCAGCCCGTCCGGACGCCCGGCCAGCGCCGCGTTCAGGGTCGCGATGTTGCGCAGGTGCAGGGTGTCCGGGTCGCCGCCCATCCGCGCGACGAACTCGCGCTGCGCCGGGTCGTTCAGGTACGCGAGGCTGGTGTCGTCGAGCTGCAGGTACGTGCAGCCCAGCCCGGACATCGCGGCGATCTCCCCGGCGTACGCGGCGGCGAGGTCCACATAGAACTCTTCGAGGTCCGGGTAGACGTCCTCGCTGACCGCGGCCCGGCCGCCGCGGTAATAGACCATGCTCGGCGACGGGATGGTCAGCTTCGGCGTCACGCCGGGGTCGGTGTGCGCGGCCAGGAACCGGAAGTGCTCGGCGAAGATCGGCTCCTCGAGCCGGATCCGGCCGTCGACCTGCAGGCCGGGCGGGCTGAACTCGAGGTCGCCCGCCAGGTTGTGGAACTTCACGTGCAGCCGCTCGTCGCTCTTCGAGACGCCGCCGAGCGCGTGGATGAAGTCCATGTGCCACGAGCCGCGCCGGAACTCGCCGTCGGTGGCCGAGGCGAGCCCGGCCACCCGCTGCATCTTGACCACGTCGCGGATCGCGTCGTCCTCGACCGCTTTCAGCTGCAGATCGTTGATCTCGCCGCGGTCGTGCCGCCGCCGGGCGTCGAGCAGGACCGGGGGCCGCAGCAGGCTCCCGACGTGATCGGCGCGGAACGGCGGGCCTGCTTGCGGAGTACCCATGCCTCGATGGTCACACAGCCGGGATCACTCCGCCGTGTTCCGCACCCGGATGGCCGCTGCCCCATCGGGCCTCCCGCGAGGTCCGATGAGCCGCCCCGGGAAACGTGATCATCACGCCGCCGACTTGCTAGCGTCATGCCCGCCGCGTTGGCTGGTGCGCGGAAACACGCGCACAGGGGGCTCCACATGACGAAACCCGCAGTCCACCCCGTCGACCAGGTGCTGCCCGCCGGCAAGATGACCCTGCTCGGCCTTCAGCACATGTCGATCATGTACGCCGGGTCGGTCGCCGTCCCGCTGATCGTCGGCAGCGCGCTCAAGCTCGACACCCCGACGATCGCGCTCCTGGTCAACGCCGACCTGCTGGTGGCGGGGATCGCGACGCTGATCCAGGCGATCGGCATCGGGAAGATCCTCGGCATCCGGCTGCCGGTGGTGGCGGGCGCGACGTTCAGCGTCGTCAACCCGATGATCCTCATCGCCTCGCAGTACGGGATGTCCGCGGTGTACGGCGCGATGCTCGCGTCCGGCGTGTTCGGGCTGCTGATCGCGAAGCCGTTCGCCAAGATGATCCGCTTCTTCCCGCCGCTGGTCTCCGGGACGTTGCTGCTGGTCATCGGCGTCTCGCTGGTCGGGCCCGGCGCCGGAATGATCGCGGGGCACGACACGCAGGACCCGGGCTACGCCTCGACGTCACACATCGCGCTGGCGTTCGGCGTGATCGCGCTGGTGGTGCTGTTCACGCGGGTGCTGCGCGGCTTCGCCAACCAGATCGGGCCGCTGCTCGCGCTGGCCATCGGCCTGGTCGTGGCGATCCCGATGGGGCTGGTGCACTGGGACGGGATCCGCTCGGCCGGCTGGTTCGGGCTCGCGTCGCCGTTCCACTTCGGCGCGCCGACGTTCCCGATCGCCGCGGTGCTGTCGATGTGCGTGGTGATGCTGGTGACGCTCACCGAGTCGACCGCGGACCTGATCGCGGTCGGCGAGATCACCGGGCGGCCGCCCTCGGATTCGGATCTTGCGCGTGGCCTGGCCACCGACGGGCTCTCGGCGGTGCTCGGCGGCGTCATGAACTCGTTCCCCGACACGGCTTTCGCGCAGAACGTCGGGCTGGTGCAGATGACCGGCGTCCGCAGCCGCTGGGTGGTTTCGGTGACCGGCGGGGTGCTGGTGCTGATGGGCCTGGTCCCGAAGGTCGGCGCGTTCGTCGCGGCGATCCCCGAGCCGGTGATCGGCGCGGTCGCGGTGGTGATGTTCGCGATGGTGGCCGCGGTGGGCGTACAGAACCTCCGCAAGGTCGAGTTTTCCGGCAACCACAACACCTTCGTCGTCGCGGTGGCGGTCGGCGTGGGGCTGCTCCCGGCGTTCGCCACCGACCGGTTCGGCAACTCGATCTTCTTCCAGCACTTCCCGGACTGGCTGCAGACGATCTGCGGCAGCCCGATCACGGTGACCGCGATCCTGGCCTTCGTGCTGAACCTGCTGTTCAACCATGTCGGCCGGAAGACCGAACCGGACCTGCTGAAGGCCCCCTGACTCGTGAGTGGCAATGCCGGTTCTGACCGGCCGCAACACTCACGAGTCCGTCCCGAGCCACCTCACCCGTTGTGAAGGGGACTTTCCTCTCGTCTCGCGGGATGAAAGTCCCCTTCACCACACCGGACGAGAGCATGAGCACCCCTCAAGCCGTGGGCACTCAAATGCACGCTGGCCAGAACCGGCAACGCCACTCACGAGTCTTCACCAGCAGATGAACAGGACGCAGGTCTCGCGAGTGGTCGGCGGGGGCGCCGGCGGCTGAGTAGGCGTCGCCGACGTCGCAGGGCCGGAGGTCGGCACGAAGGGGGGCGAAGTCACCTCAGCCGGCACGGTGGACGTCGGCGTTGCGCTGGTCGGCACCGCGGAGGAGGTGGCGCTGTGCGCGACCGTCTTCGTCGTGTGGGTGCCGGTCCCCGGCGAGTCGCCGGTGCCGCCGCCGACCCCGCCCTCGTCCGGCGAGTCGGTGCTCTGGTCCGCACCACCGAGGCCGGTGGTCCGATCCGGCATCGGGATGACGCGGATCTGGTCGACCTGCTGGGCGTCCTGGCGCGGCGTGCCGTTGAACGCGACGAGCACCGCGGCCGTGCCACAGCCGATGACGACGGCGAGCATCACCGCGACCACGCGCCAGCGCGACCGCGCGGCCGGTGACTCGTCGTCTCCCCAGCCTTCGCGGACGAGCAGCTCGGCGACCGATACCTCGTCGTCCACCAACCGACCTCTCACAGGGCCTTTCGGCGCAACTAATGGCCGTCTTCCTACCTCATAAAGCACCCGAACGGGTGAGTTTTAGCCAAAAATTCATAACTAGGCGCTATCCACTCCCGTGAGTGACAGTCACAGCGATTTCACAGCCGGCGTTGGTGATACTCCCAGCATGACCGGCCAACCTGGGCAGATGCTGCTGCGCGCCGGACGGCCGGACCTCGCCCGCTCGGCGTGGCGCGCGCTCGTCCGGCTCGTCCCGACGCCACGGCGGACACCGTTCACCTTCGGCTACCTGGTGCTGCTGCTCGCGACGACGATGCTGCTCAAGTTCGCGGACCCGACGCTGACCGGACGGCTGCTCAGGCTCTCCAGCACCGACGCCCACAACCTCTGGCGACGGCCCCTGACGTCGCTGCTGACCAGCGCGATCTGGCTCAGCGACGAGGGCTGGCTCGCCTACGTCGTCATCTTCGCGATCACGGTCGCGCCGCTGGAACGCCGGTTCGGCGCCCGCCGCACCGCGCTCGTCTTCTTCAGCGGCCACGTGCTCGCGACTCTCGCCACCGAACTGCCGGTGATGGGGCTGATCAGCGCCGGTGTCCTGCCGTCCTCGGCCGGGCGCTGGCTCGACATCGGCGTCAGCTACGGCTTCTTCACCACCGCCGGTGCCCTGGTCTTCCTGCTGCTCGGCCGGTCGCGGATCGGCGCGCTGGTCGCGCTCGAGGCGTTCCTCGCGCTGATCTACCTGACGGACGACCCGGCGAGCCTGGACTCGATCGTCACGCTGGCCGGGCACGCCGTCGCCGCCCATTTCGGGCTGCTGTTCTGGGGACGCCGGTTACGCCCCACCCCCGAGGGCCCTGACCAGCCGTCACGCACTGTCGAGGCGATACCCGCCCGAGTGTGAAACCGATCGCCCGACCGGATGGCGAACCGTATTCCGGTGCATATACAGCGCGTTCGGACGGTGGTGTAATCGACGGGCCACACGCCGACACATGGGGGACCGGACGCTTATGGAGGCTGACGCCCTCGCCGCGACCGCCACGGGCGAACCGGTGGTCCCCACCGCCGGGAGCTCCCGCGGGCACGACCTGATCGCCGACCTGGCCTCCTCGGCGGACGCGGGGGTGATCTTCTCGCTCGACTTCGAGGGTCCCACGCTGACCTGGACGACCGGGCTCGACGACCTGCTCGGCATGCCCGGCGCCCGCACCCGCGAGCTCTGCGACCGGCTCACCGAACTGCTCGGCCCCCTCGAAGCGGGCCTGCACCGCGCCGCACCCGGCCGCGACTACGGCTTCGAACAGTCCGTGAACACCCCGACCGGCGAGTCCCGGCGGATCCGGCTGCGGATCCGCACGGTCGGCGAACACGGCCGCAGCGCGGGCCTGCTCGGCGTCGCCGCGGTCGTCCCGGGGGAACAGGCCACGCTCACCGCGCTGACCGACCGGTACCGCGCGCTGGTCGAGCTGAGCCCGGACGCCATCTGCGTGCACGAGGACGGCGTCCTCACCTACGCCAACCGCGCCGCGCTGGACGTCTTCGCCGCCCGAACCGCCGACGAGCTCGTCGGGCGCCGGTTCACCGACTTCGTCGCCGAGGAGTCCGCGCCCGCGGTGCTGGACACCCTGGTGGCGCTGACCGAGCCGGGCTCGGCCACCGCACCCGTCGAGGCGCTGATGTCCCGGCTGGACGGGAGCAAGTTCACCGTCGAAACCGTCTCGGTGCGCACCGGCGGGGCGCACCGGCCCACGTTCGAGGTCATCATGCGCGACATCACCGCGAAGAAGGCCGCCGCCGACGCGCTGAGGTTCCAGGCCGCGCTGGTCGCCCACGTCAGCGACGCCCTGATCGCGACCACCGGCGAAGGGGTCGTGACCAGCTGGAATCCGGCCGCCGAAGCGGTGTACGGGTGGTCGCAGGCCGAGGCGGTGGGGCGGCGCGCGTGCGAGCTGGTCGGCGCCCCGCTCGACCCGGTGACGGTGCTGCGGGCCGGCGGCGTGGCCGAGGCGGCCCACCGGCATCGCGACGGCTCGCCGCTGTCCGTGCGGGTCTCGGCGGCCGAGATGAACGAGGGCTACGTGCTGGTTTGCGCGGACGAGACGGCGCGGCGGCGCGCCGAGCAGCATTACCGGACCGTGGTGACCGCGCTCGACGAGGGCGTCCTGGTGATGGGCCCGAACGGGATGATCGAGTCGGCGAACCCGGCGGCGTGCCGGATCCTCGGCATGTCCGCGGCCGACCTGATCGGCATCCCCTGCCACACGCTGGTGCTGTTCAACGAGGACGGGCACTGGATCCCGCCGGACGAGCTGCCCTCGGTGCAGACGCGACGCACCGGCATCACGCACAACGGGCTGGTGGTGCGGCTTCGCCGGCCGGACGGCCGCGACGTCTGGGTGTCGTTGACCTCGCGGCTGCTCAGCCCGGAGAACCCGCACGCCATGTCGGTCGTCACGTCGTTCACCGACATCACCGAGTCCCGCGCGATCAGCGCCCGGCTCGCCCACGACGCGACGCACGATCCGCTGACCCGGCTGGCCAACCGGACGCTGGTACTGGACCGGCTGATGCGGCGCCGCGCCGCCACCGTGCTGTTCCTCGACCTCGACAAGTTCAAGGTGATCAACGATTCGCTCGGGCATTCGGTCGGTGACCAGGTGCTGCGGATCGTCGGCGAACGGCTGCGCCGCTGCGCGGGCCGCGACGATCTGGTCGGCAGGCTCGGCGGCGACGAGTTCGTGGTCGTCACCAGCGAGGTCACCGAGCAGGGCGAGGTCCGGGCGCTGGCCGAGCACCTGCGGGCGGCGCTGGCGGAACCGATCGGCGTGTTCGGGCGGCAGCTGCACCTGGACGCGAGCATCGGCGTGGTGCTCGTCGGCGCGGCCGACCGGCGCAGCGCCGAGGACCTCCTGCGCGACGCCGACGTGGCGATGTACCAGGCCAAGACGCTCGGGCGTGGCCGTTTCCACTTCTTCGACGTCTCCCTGCGCGAGCGGATGCAGCGGCGCCTGCGGATGGAACAGGATCTGCGCGACGCCGTCCAGAACGGCCAGCTCTGGCCCGCCTACCAGCCGGTGGTCGACCTCAAGACCGGCGAGATGGTCGCGGTCGAGGCGCTGATGCGCTGGTCCCATCCGACCCATGGCGAGATCTCGCCGTCGGAGTTCATCCCGCTGGCGGAGGAGAGCGAGCTGATCAACGTGATCGGCAAGCACATGCTCCGCACCACCACCCGCGAGCTGGCCGCGCGGCGCGCCGCGCAGGGCATCGACCTCAGCCTCAAGGTGAACCTGTCGGTCCGCCAGCTCGAGGACCCGCACCTGGTCCCCGCGGTCCGCGACGCGCTCGCCACCACCGGCCTCCCGCCGGGCGCGCTGTGCCTCGAAGTCACCGAAAGCGCGCTGATGCGCGACGAGGAGGCAGCCGCCCAGGTGCTCACTTCGCTGCGGGGGCTGGGCGTGCTGCTCGCGATCGACGACTTCGGGACGGGGTACTCGTCGCTGGCGCAGCTGCGGCGGCTGACGCTGGACACGCTCAAGATCGACCGCTCGTTCATCACCGGCATCGCCGAATCGCGCGACGCGGAGGCGATCGTCACCAGCATCATCGTGATGGCGCACGCGGTTGACCTGACGGTGGTCGCGGAGGGCGTCGAGACCGCGGAAGAGCTGGAGCTGCTGCGGAAACTGGGCTGTGATCAGGCTCAGGGTTATCACCTCGGCCGGCCGGTCGCGGCGGCTGAGCTCTTCGGGACCGCTCAGTAGATCGCGAGCAGGCGCTCCAGCTCGTCCTGGGTGAGGACGATGTCGAGCTCCTTCAGCGTCGCGTCGAGACGGTCCGGTTCGATCGTCGACTTCTCGACCGGCTCACCAGGGCGCTCGACGGTGAGCTCGCGGCCCAGCAGCTTGCGGCTCAGGCCGGGTTCGAGGCGCATGATCACCAGGCGGCCGGTGAACGGCGAGTTCGGATGGGTCGACGTGTAGTGGTGGTAGACCTCGTAGTCGATCCGGTGCATGCCTTCCAGCCGGAACTCGTGCAGGTCGTCCCAGCCGCCCTCGACCTCCTTCTGCAGCGTCCACCAGCCGTCGCGGGCGACGAGCCGGTGCGGCCAGCCGGCCTGGTCGACGACCTCGCCGTCCACCAGCGGCATCGGCACCAGCATCGCGGCGCCGAACCCGACGTCCACCAGGTGCGGCACGCCGTCGGCCTCGATCACCAGCGTCATGTGGGTGTACGGCCCGGGCCGCCGCGGCTGCACCCGCGCCGCCAGCCTGTGCACGCGGTAGCCGAGCTGCCCGGTGACAGCGGCGAAGAGCCCGCTCTGCTCGTAGCAGTAGCCGCCGCGCTGCCTGCCGAGGAACTTCTCCGTCACGACGTCCAGCGAGATGCCGCGGTGCTGCTCCAGCACGACGTCGACGTTCTCGAACGGGAAAGCCAGCACGTGCGCCTTCGCCAGCTCACGCAGTGCCGACGCTGACGGCTCGGCCCGCTCCTGGCCGACTCGCGCCAGATACGCACTCACATCCACGGTGCCCCACTCGTCACTCATGGCTCCAGCCTGCACCCTCGACCATGCTGGAGGTCAACTCCGCCGTCCGCCCAGTGCCATCCGGGTCCAGGTGTGGCGGCGGCCGCGGATCGCGACCGAGTAGGCGTAGAGCAGCTCGGGATCCCCCATCCCCGGCAGGAAGCAGTCGCCGATGTGGTGCGCGTCCACGCCGACTTCCTTCGCGGTGAGCGCGAGCTGCGGCACGATATTGACGTGCGCGCCTTCCTGGCTCGTACCGATCGCGCCCAGCACTACCGCCCCGGCGTCCTGCACGGCCGCGACCGCTTCGGCGGCGAGTTCACGCGTGACGCCGGGAAGCGTGCCCGGCAGCGGCATGATCACGCCGTCGGCCCCGGCGTCGACCAGGGCGGTGAGCCGCGCGGTCGTGACGCGCTCGCGGTGCCCGGCGTGGTGCATCTTCCCCGACCACAGCGCGACGTACGCCCCGAGACCGGCGCGCAGCTCGGCGGTCACCCTGGCCAGGCCGTCGAAGCTGCCATCTGTGCTCGGGTTTGCGGTGAGACTGAGCAGCGCAGCGCCGGAGTCGTTGAGCCGCTTCGCATTCTCCGTGCTCGCGCGGCGCAGCTCCGGCACCTCGCCCGGCTCAAGATTCACGCCGATCGGCCGTCCGACGGCCACGGCCAGCTCGGCGAGCGTGCCGAACTCGCCGATCCCGGGGAACCGGAACGTCTCACCGTCCCAGACGCGGTCGATCATGTTGAGGATCAGGATGTCGGCGCCGAACGCGGCCATCAGCTCCAGGTTGTGCACGCCGGCGCCGTCCGCGGTGAAACGACAGCGCGGCCCGGTCGGCGAAGACCTCCGCGACCATCGTGCGGCCCTCACCCGCGGCGACGGCGCCGGTGAGAGCGCGGCCCCGAAGACCCGCGAGGCCTTCGCGGTCGAGATCGAGGATCCGCATGAGGACTCCCTAGTGGTCTAGACCTTGTCGGACCACGAGTCTCACTGGTCGTGGGGGCGCGGTCAACAGCGGC